>LUMW01000307.1_pt1 | contig 14672 bp, 13 predicted proteins | sample 729761 | NCBI WGS metagenome assembly LUMW01 (sample SAMN03860302, study PRJNA289734) | marine metagenome | biome: seawater column; feature: ocean; material: water; isolation source: Red Sea water column Station 192 - depth 500m | place: Saudi Arabia: Red Sea | collected 2011-10-15 | depth 500 m
GGCCGACACCGCTTCTGCCGATGATGGCGTGCCGACCGGTCGCACCCGTTCTAGATGGCGCAAGAAGCGCTGGATGGTGCCGTTCGCGGTTCTCGTCCTCCTGACCGTCACGATCCTCGCCCTGTGGCTCGCGCGCGAACGGATCGCGGGCGACGTCATCGAAGACCAGCTTGCGGCGTTCGATCTTCCGGCGACGTACGATATCGAGAGCATCGGGCCCGAGGCGGCCGTGCTAACCGATCTGGTCGTCGGCGATCCGCGCGCGCCCGACTTCACGGCGGAGCGCGTGGTGGTCCGCCTCGAACAGCGTCTGGGCACCCCCGAGATCGGCCGCATTATCCTCACACGTCCGCGCCTCTACGGCGTTTTGCGCGGCGGGCGAGTCAGCTTCGGCAGTCTCGACGAAGTGATCTACCGCGAAAGCGACGCGCCGCCCGGCCTGCCTGAAATCGACATCGCAATCCGCGACGGGCGCGGGCTGATCGAGACGCGATACGGCGCAATCGGGCTCAAGCTCGACGGCGAGGGACGGATCGATGACGGGTTTTCCGGCACGATCGCCGCCGCCGCCCCAGAGATCGAGGCCGATGGCTGCGCTATCGCGGGCGCAACTTTGTACGGCGCTCTTGCGACGAAGGATGGGGTGCCGTCCTTCGAAGGGCCGCTGCGCTTCCGTTCGCTCGATTGCGGGGATGTGTCGCTCGCCGCCGGATCGGCGCAGGTCGAAGCGCGCAGCGATGCGGCACTGGCGAATTTTTCCGGCTCGGCGGGCCTGCGCCTCGGCCGCGCGGAGGCGGGCGCCTATGCCGCAAACGGGATCGGTGGGCGTGTGAGAGCGAGCCTGCGCGGCGACGTGCTGGCCCTCGAGCACACGCTGGCGCTGCGCGGTGCCGCTTCGCCTTATGCCACGGCGGCCCTGGTCACGCTGGACGGTGCGCTGCGCAGCGATCGGAGCCTCGATCGCCTGGATTGGCGCGGCGATGTGGAAAGCAATGGCCTGCGGCTCGGTGCGCGATCCGATGCGGCGATCGCAGAGCTGGGGAGCAGCGGCGCGGGTACGCTGGTCGCTCCGATCGCCAAACGTGTCGCCGATATCCTGCGCCGCGAATCGCGTGGTAGCGCCTTCGCCGCCGACCTGTCCGCGCGCTATGGCCCAAGCGGAGCCACTCTCGTGATGCCGCGCGGCGCGCTGCGCGGCGGATCGGGCACGCGGCTTATGTCTCTGTCGCGCGTGGAGGCACAATTTCGCGACGGTGCTCCGCCGCTTCTGGCGGGCAATATCGCCATGGGCGGGGCCGGGCTTCCGTTCGTCAACGGCAGGATGGAGCGGCGCGCGACTGGCGATACCGAATTCCGGTTGGCCATGCGCCGCTACGAAGCGGGCGGCTCCGCGCTCGAAATCCCACGCCTTACGCTGGCGCAAGCCAATAGCGGCGCCTTGCGTTTCACCGGCGAAGCGATTGCGAGCGGGCCGCTGCCGGGGGGATCGACGCGCAATCTGCGCCTGCCCATCGAGGGGCGCTGGATGCCCGGCGGGGCGCTCGCGCTGTGGCCGGGTTGCACCGATGTGGGCTTCGACAGCCTGACGCTTGCCAATCTGACGCTCGAACGCCGCCGCCTGACCCTGTGCCCGCCGCCGGGAAACGCCATTGTCCGCAACGGGCCTGACGGCATCAGGATCGCTGCGGGCGCGCCTTCGCTGGACCTTGCGGGCAGGTTAGGCAGCACGCCGATCCGGCTCGTCAGCGGGCCTGTAGGCTTCGCCTATCCCGGCGTGATGACCGCGCGCGAGCTGGACGTATCGCTCGGCCCAGTCGGCACGGCGGCACGCTTCGTCGTCAGCGGGCTCGACGCGCGGTTCGGCGAGGATATCGCAGGCACGTTTTCCGACGCGGACGTGACGCTCGACGCCGTGCCGCTCGATATCGGCGAAGCGACAGGAAACTGGCGCTATCGCGACGGGCGGCTCGAACTCGCCGAAGGCAGCTTCATTCTGACCGACCGGGCGGATCCCGACCGGTTCGAGCCGCTGGTGGCGCGCGACGCGACGCTGGCGCTCGAAGACAATCTGATCACCGCCTATGCCGATCTGCGCAATCCGGCGAGCGACCGGATCGTGACCGGGGCCGATATCCGCCACGATCTGTCGACCGGGCGCGGCCATGCCGATCTCGCCATCGCGGACCTGCAATTCGATCCTCTGCTCCAGCCTGACGATCTGTCGCGTCTGGCCCTGGGCGTGGTTGCGAATGTTAGCGGAATTGTCAGCGGGACGGGTCGGCTGGACTGGGGCGCGAACGGAGTGACCAGTTCCGGCGAATTGACGACCGACGATCTCGATCTCGCCGCCGCCTTCGGCCCGGTGCGCGGGGCGAGCGGAACGATCCGCTTCACCGATCTCCTCAACCTCACCACCGCACCGGGCCAGACACTGCGTGTCGCTTCGATCAATCCGGGGATCGAAGTGCTCGACGGCGAAGTCGAATTCGCGCTGCGAAATTGGCAATTCCTGTCGGTCGAAGGGGGGCGCTGGCCGTTCATGGGCGGCGAGCTAATCCTGCGCGAGGTCGATCTGAATTTCGGCGTGGAAGAGGAGCGGCGCTACGTCTTTGAGATCGTCGGACTGGATGCGGGCGCCTTCATCGACCAGATGGATATCGGCAATCTCGGTGCCACCGGCACGTTCGATGGGACCGTTCCCATCGTTTTCGATGCGCAAGGCAATGGCCGGATCGAGGACGGGCTGCTGCTGTCGCGCGCGCCGGGGGGCAATATCTCCTATGTCGGTGAGCTGACTTATGAAGACCTGTCTCCCATCGCCAATTTCGCCTTCGATGCGCTGCGCAGCCTCGACTATCGTCAGATGCGCCTCGCGATGGACGGGCCGCTGACCGGCGAGATCGTGACGCGCGTGCGCTTCGATGGAGTCAGCCAGGGCGAGGGGGCCTCGTCCAATTTCATCACGCGCAGGCTGGCGGCGCTGCCGCTTCAGTTCCGCGTCAACATCCGCGCGCCGTTCTATCAGCTGATCACGTCGCTGAAATCGCTCTACGACCCGGCCGCCGTGCGCGATCCGCGCGAACTCGGCCTGCTATCGAGCGACGGGACGCGCCTGCTGGGCCGCGAGGTGACGGGCGAGGAGGCCGCGGAACCCATCGAGGAGGACGATATCGTGCCCCAAGGCCCCGGAACCCGACCATGAGACATTCAGGATCAAGAAAGCGAGGGAGCGCTATGAGCCGACCATATCTTCGGACCAAAGGAGTGCCGTCACCTCTGGTGCTCGGGGCACTGGCGGCGCTGGTCGCATTGCCCGGCTGCATAACGGTGAATGCGCCCGAGGAACCGATCGTGATCGAATTGAACGTCAATATCCGGCAGGAGGTGATCTATCGCCTGGCCGAGGATGCGGGCAATACGATCGACGAGAATGCCGATATCTTCTAGGATCAGCACCATGACCATTCGACCGAACCAATCCGCACGCACCTTCGCCCGTAAAGCCGCCTTCGCCCTCGTCGCCGGTGCCACCGCGCTCGGCGGCATCGCGGCGCCTGCTTTCGCGCAGCGCGATCCGGCCTATGCCTCGGCCCGCGCCTCGGGCGAAGTGGGTGAGAAGATGGACGGCTATATCGGCATCGTCGGCGCGGAAACGCCCGCGCTGCGGCGCATCGTCAACGACATCAATATCAAGCGCCGCGCGGTCTATTCGGAAAAAGCGCAGGCCGCCCGCGCCACGCTGGAAGAATACGCCTTTGCCGCCGGATGCCAGGCGATCCTCAAGACATCTCCGGGCGAGAAATACCAGGCGCCCGACGGCAGCTGGGCGACGCGCGGCTCCGGCGCGCCCCAGCGCGACGCGCGCTGTCCGTAACCGACACGTACGGGACCGCATTTTATGCAGTCCCGTGCTTAACTGTACCGGCCGCGAGCGGCTTGGTGCTCCCATTTCCCTCCCCCTTCGTGTTGACTCGCAGATACCCCCCGCCTAAGGGGGCGGCGCCCTCGGCGGGCACCTCATTGCCTGTGCCGCGCGATCCGTTAAGGAGGCTGGCATGAGCGACGAGAAACCCGCACGGGAACCCATTGGCGAAGATGCGCGGATCGACGCGCTCGAGGAGCGGCTCAAGGTCGCACGCGAGCGTGAAGACAAACGCAACAAGCCACAGGTGAAGGGGGCCGATGCGAGCTATCGCAGCGGCAACCGCGTCCTGGCCGATTTGCTCGGCGGTGTTCTCGGAGGCCTGGTGCTCGGTTGGCTGGTGGACTGGCTGGCGGGCACTGCGCCATGGGGTCTGTTGGTCGGATTGTTCCTCGGGATAATCGTGGCCTTCAGGAATATCTTCCGATCGGCGAACCGGCCGCCGGAAGTCTGATCTCGCTTCGCGGGGGCAGGCGTCGAGACCGCAGGACTAGGGATACACAGAGACGTGGCACAATCGGCCAAGGTCGACCCGATGCACCAGTTCACGATCGAGCCGCTTGCCGGCACGGAGAACTGGGAGCTGGCAGGCTTCAATATCGCCTTCACCAACAGCGCGTTGTGGATGCTGATCACCGTCGTGGTGCTCGGTATCTTCGTCGCGGGCGGCATGCGTCGCCAGGTGGTGCCAGGCCGCTGGCAGATGATGGTCGAAAGCTTCACCGGCTTCATCGACGACATGCTGGAAGCCAATATCGGCAAGGCGGGGCGCAAATACGTGCCTTACGTCTTCAGCCTGTTCATGTTCATCCTGTTCGCCAACGTGCTCGGCCTTCTGCCGCTCGGCGTCGTCGGCCTGCATCCTTTCACATTCACCAGCCACTTCACCGTGACCGGCATTCTCGCCGTGATCTCGTTCACGATCGTGCTGGCAGTCGGCTTCTGGAAGCATGGCTTCCACTTCTTCAGCCTGTTCGTGCCGCACGGCACGCCCTGGCCGATGATCCCGATCATCGCGCCGATCGAGCTGATCAGCTTCATGGTCCGCCCGTTCAGCCTCGCTCTGCGTCTGTTCGTGGCGATGATGGCCGGGCACGTCCTTCTGGAAGTGCTGTCCAGCTTCGTGATTTCGGGTGGCAATGCCGGCCCGCTCTACGGGGTCGCCATCGGCATCCCCAGCATGGTTCTGATGATCGCGATCTGCGCGCTCGAACTGCTGGTGGCCGGTATCCAGGCCTACGTCTTCGCCCTTCTGACGTCGCTTTACATCAACGACGCCGAAAACCTTCACTAACCACCTGTTTCATACGTCAAGGAGTTTACATCATGGAAGCTGAAGCCGCCAAGCTCATGGGTGCGGGTCTCGCCGCGATCGGTTGCGGCCTCGCCGCTATCGGTGTGGGTAACGTGTTCGCCAAGTTCCTCGAAGGTGCGCTGCGCAATCCCGGCGCCGCCGACAGCCAGCAGGGCCGTCTCTTCATCGGTTTCGCCGGTGCCGAGCTTCTGGGCCTGCTGTCCTTCGTCATCGCCGCCCTGCTGATCTTCCAGTAAGGCGGACGCGTCGAGCCCTCGGGGAGGGCGGGTGTCATCCCGCTCCCCCAGGGCCCGCCGCTCGAATTTTTCGCAGTTGCCCCAACGGCCTTCTATCAGCGAGTTGCGTGAATGCCTCAGATAGCCCAACTTGCCGAAACCTGGTCGAGCCAGATCTTCTGGCTGCTGGTGTTCTTCGGCATCACCTTCTTCTTCATCGGGCGGCTGATGGTGCCGCGCGTGATGGAAACCGTCGCCCTGCGCGACAAGCAGATCGGTGACGATCTCGCCGCGGCGCAGGCCGCGCGCGACGCTGCCGACGAGCGGGAAGAGGCCTGGCGGGCTCGCGAAAACGAGAATCGTGCCGCCGCCCAGGCGCTGATCGCCAAGGCGAAGAGCGATGCCGCTCTCGCCAACGAGAAAAAGCTCGCCGAGGCGCAGGCTCGCCTGGACGCGCGTCTCTCGGAAGCCGAACAGCGCATCGCCGCCTCGCGCGACGAAGCCATGGGCGAAATCCAAACCGTCGCCGCCGAAGCGGCGCAGGACATCGTCCAGCGCCTCGCCGGGATCAAGGTGACCAAGCCCACCGCGAACAAGGCGGTCAAGGAGGCCATGATCCATGGCTAACGCACCGCAGGTCTTCGCCACCGAATCCGCCGAAGCATTCATCGAAGAAGGTCATGGCGGCGCTCCGACGCATGTCGAACCCGAACTGCTGGGCCTTGCGCCTTTCCAGTGGGTCTCGATCGCAATGCTGATCCTGTTCCTGATCGCCTTCTTCGGCGCCAAGGTTCACAAGACTATCGCCGGCGGGCTCGATGGCCGCATCGCCGCGATCAAGGAACAGCTCGACGAGGCCAAGGCGCTTCGCCACGAGGCGGAAACGCTGCGCGACGAGTACGCCAAGCGGATCGCGTCTGCGGAAAAAGACGCGGAAACCATGCTCGAAACGGCGCGGAACGAAGCGGACACGATCGTCGCCAAGGCGGAAGCCGACGGACAAGCAATGGTGGAACGCCGCCAGCGCATGGCCGAAGACAAGATCGCCGCTGCGGAGCGTGAGGCGATCGCCGACGTGCGCAACCGCGCCGCCATCGCCGCTACGGCGGCCAGCCGGAAACTGATCGCGGAAAAGCATGATGCGGAAGCGGACCGCTCGCTGGCGGATCAGCTGATCGCCGGGATCTGAACCGACGCGAAAACGCTTTGAAATTTAAGGAAGAGGGCGGCCCAAGGGTCGCCCTTTTTCGTTTGGTGCACGGTGACGGATGCGCTCGCCGAGTCGCTAGAAACCGTCCTTCGCCTTGCGCAGCGCCGCGAAGGTCTCGGCGGCGCTGCTGCCGCCCCAGCGAGCCTGCATGTCGGCATCGTCGGCGCGTAGGAAAGGGTTCGTCTCCAATTCGCGCGCCAAGCCCATCGGCACGGTCGGTTCGCCCCGCTCGCGTTTGTCGGCGATCTCGGCGGCATAGTCTTGCAGTGCGGCATTGTCGGGATCGGCGTGAAGCGCGAATTTAGCGTTGGCTGCCGTATATTCGTGCGCGCAATAGAGAGTCGTTTTGGCGGTAGCGCCTTAATCCGCTGGAGGCTCTGCCAGAACTGTCCGGCCTCGCCTTCGAACATCCGCCCGCAGCCAAGGGCGAACACGCTGTCGCCGACGAAGGCGATATCGTCCTGCGGCAGATGATAGGCGATGTGGCCGTTGGTGTGGCCGGAAACGTCGATCACGCGCGCTTCGTGCGATCCGATGGAGACGGTGTCGCCGTGCTTAATTTCCGTGTCGATCGCGCTCAGCTTCGCGACCTCGGCGGGCGCGACGATCTTGGCGCCGGTCGCCTTCGCCACCGTCTCGTTTCCGCCGGCATGGTCGGGATGCCAGTGGGTGTTCCAGATCTGCGTGATCGTCCATCCCTTGGCATCAGCCTCTTCGAGACACCTATCGCCATCGGGCGTATCGATCGCGACCGTTTCGCCGCTGTCGGGATCGTGGAGGAGAAATCCGTAATTGTCGGACAGGCAGAGGAATTGGTGGATCTGGAGCATGGCACCAACCTAGGGAGCCGCGCCGGACAAGAAAAGGCCCGCCTGCGCGATCCGCAGGCGGGCCTTTCTTAGTTCATCCGAAGATGGAAGCGCTTAGTCTTCCTTCTTCTTCAGCGCTTCGCCGAGGATGTCGCCCAGCGATGCGCCGCTGTCGGCACTGCCGAACTGCGCAACCGCTTCCTTCTCTTCGGCGATCTGGTGCGCCTTGATCGAGAAGGTGGGCTTCTTCGAACGATCGAAGCCGGTGACCATCGCATCGACCTTGGCACCGGTCTGGAAGCGGTCCGAACGCTGCTCGTCGCGGTCGCGGCCGAGGTCCGAACGCTTGATGAAGCCGGTCGCGCCATCGTCGCCGACCTGCACTTCGAGGCCGCCATCGCGGACTTCGAGCACGGTCACGGTGACGACCTGACCCTTGCGCAGCGCACCCGAATCGGTGCCGTCTGCCGACGGAGCACCCTTTTCGAGCTGCTTCATGCCGAGGCTGATGCGTTCCTTGTCGATGTCGACATCGAGCACGACCGCTTCGACCTGCTCACCCTTGCGGTGAAGCGCCAGCGCGTCTTCGCCCGAAATGCCCCATGCGATGTCGGACATGTGGACCATGCCGTCGACGTCGCCCGGAAGACCGACGAACAGGCCGAATTCGGTGGCGTTCTTGACTTCGCCTTCGACCTTCGAGCCGACGGGATGCGCTTCGGCGAATTCTTCCCACGGATTGCGCTGAGCCTGCTTGAGGCCGAGCGAAATGCGGCGCTTTTCGCTGTCCACTTCCAGCACCATCACTTCGACTTCCTGCGAGGTCGAGACGATCTTGCCCGGATGGACGTTCTTCTTGGTCCAGCTCATTTCGGAAACGTGCACCAGGCCTTCGATGCCCGGTTCGATTTCCACGAACGCGCCGTATTCGGTGATGTTGGTGACGGTGCCCGTCAGCTTCATGCCGACCGGATACTTCGCCGCAACGCCATCCCACGGATCGCTTTCCAGCTGCTTCATGCCGAGGCTGATGCGCTGGGTGTCTTCGTTGATGCGAATGATCTGGACGGTTACGGTCTGGCCGATCTCGATCATTTCGCTGGGGTGGTTGACCCGCTTGTAGCTCATGTCGGTGACGTGCAGCAGGCCGTCGATACCGCCGAGGTCGACGAAGGCGCCGTAATCGGTGATGTTCTTGACGACGCCGTCGATCACCTGGCCTTCGGTCAGGTCGTTGATCAGCTCGCTGCGCTGTTCGGCGCGGGTTTCTTCCAGCACGGCGCGGCGCGAGACCACGATATTGCCGCGGCGGCGGTCCATCTTGAGGATCTGGAAGGGCTGGGCCATGTCCATCAGCGGGGTGACGTCGCGCACGGGGCGGATGTCGACCTGCGAACCGGGCAGGAACGCCACGGCGCCGTCGAGATCGACGGTGAAGCCGCCCTTGACGCGGCCGAAGATGCGGCCTTCGACGCGCTTGCCTTCGCCGAATTCGCTTTCCAGCTTGTCCCACGCGGCTTCGCGGCGGGCGCGGTCGCGCGACAGCATGGCTTCGCCGTCGGCGTTCTCGACCCGGTCGACGAAGACTTCGACTTCGCTGCCGACGGTCAGGCTGTGCGCGTCTTCACCGCGCATGAATTCCTTGAGATCGACGCGGCCTTCGCTCTTGAGGCCGACATCGATGAGCGCCATGCCGTTTTCGATGGCGGTGACGGTGCCCTTGACGACGCGGCCTTCGAAGCCGCCTTCATCGGCGGCGCCGAGCTGCTCGTCGAGCATGGCGGCGAAATCGTCACGGGTGGGATTGGCTGTGCTTGCCATAGGGTAGGATATTCCTGTCGTTCGTTTTGCTACCGGCCACCGGTTTTCCCGGGGTCTTTCCCGCCAGCCGCGCACCATTGCGGGCCATACGGAGCAAGAGGGCCGTATTCTCCGCCAGGCCGAATGCCGGGCGAAGGTCCTGCGAGAATCCAAAGGAGTACGAGAACGGGCGCGCGCCTAAGCGAAAACGGCGAAGAAAGCAAGCTTTTGCGAGGGGAGCGACAGCCGACGCGAATCTGTTCCACCTAGGAGAAGAACGCGTCGGCGGTGATGTCGTCTACGACGGGCCACCCTCAGCCTCGCCTTGGTCGTAGAACCAACTCAACCCATCAGGCAGATCGTCGCCCGAATAATCCACCTGCAGAACCCGCCTCCGTCTTCCGTTCGCGGCTCTGTCGGAAGCGTGGAGGATGGGCGTGCGGTAGACCCAGACGTCGCCCGCATCGGCCAGACAGTCGTGTATTTCGGACCGCTTCACGTGGGCCAGGATATCGCTTTCCGCAATCAAACCGATGGCATGGCTTCCGAGCGCAATCCGCAAGGGCGCGTTCTCGGCATCGACGGCATCGATATGGATGCGCACGGTCAGCATCCGGGCGAGGAGATCGAACGGCGGCTCAACATGGGGCATGCCCTGCTTCACCGTCCAGGGGCCGAAGCCGGTCAGATCGACACGCCGTTCCACACAAATCGTGCGATCCTGATGCCAGCCGAGGGACCAGTTCGCACCGTCGGTCTTGTCGAAAGCGATCACGCGAACGGGGCGGCTTGTCGGCCCGAGAAGACGCGACGCGATCTTGCCTATCGGACCGGAGCGACCAAGAACGCTTTCCAGCCCCGTAAGGCATTTGATCCGCCGTCCGGGCGATGGGCCCTGCGCGAAAGCGCAAGCGAGCGTGTCGAGAAAGCCAGCTGCCGCGCCGTGATGGAGCGCCGCTCCATCACGGTCGAGCTCGAGCTTGCTCAGCCTTCCCGCTCTTGCAGCCATTCCTCGAGCCACTTGATCGAATAGTCGCCGCTCTGCACGTCGGCTTGCTGGATCAGTTCCTGATGCAGCGGAATCGAGGTCTTGACCCCTTCGATCACCATTTCCTCCAGCGCGCGGCGCAGGCGCATCATGCATTTCTCGCGTGACCGGCCATAGACGATCAGCTTCGCGATCATGCTGTCGTAATAGGGCGGCACGCGATAGCCCGCATAGAGGCCGCTATCGACGCGCACATGCATTCCGCCCGCCGCGTGATAATAGTCGATCTTGCCGGGGCTGGGCGCGAAGGTGAACGGGTCTTCGGCGTTGATGCGGCATTCGATGGCATGGCCTGAAAAGCGGATCTCGTCCTGCTTGCAGGAGAGCGCCTTGCCGTCGGCGATGCGGATCTGTTCGCGCACCAGATCGATCCCGGTAATCATTTCGGTGACCGGGTGTTCGACCTGGAGCCGGGTGTTCATCTCGATGAAGTAGAACTCGCCGTTTTCCCACAGGAATTCGATCGTGCCTGCGCCGCGATAGGCCATGTCGCGCATGGCTTGCGCGCAGATTTCGCCCATCCGGTCGCGCTCTTCGGTCGAAAGGACGGGCGAGGGCGCTTCTTCGAGCACTTTCTGGTGGCGGCGCTGGAGCGAACAATCGCGCTCGCCCAGATGGATCGCGGCGCCATTGCCGTCGCCGAAGACCTGGAATTCGATGTGGCGCGGATTGCCGAGATATTTCTCGATATAGACGGTGGCGTCGCCGAAGGCTGCCTTCGCCTCGCTGCCCGCTTGCTTCATCAGGGTTTCGAGCTGGTCTTCTTCGGCGCAGACCTTCATCCCGCGCCCGCCGCCGCCGCTCGCCGCCTTGATGATGACGGGGTATCCGATCTCGGCGGCGATCTTTTTCGCCTCGTCATAATCGGACACCGCGCCGTCCGAACCGGGGACCAGCGGCAGGCCGAGGGCGCCTGCGGTGCGCTTGGCCTCCACCTTGTCGCCCATCGTGCGGATATGTTCGGGCTTGGGACCGATCCACTTGATTTCGTGCGCTTCGACGATCTCGGCGAATTTGGCGTTTTCGGACAGGAATCCATAGCCGGGATGAATCGCATCGGCCTGGCTGATTTCCGCCGCCGAGATGATGTTCGCGATATTGAGATAGCTGTCCGTCGCGCTCGGCGGGCCGATGCAGACCGCGTGATCGGCCAGGCGCACATGCATGGCGTCGGCATCGGCGGTGGAGTGGACCGCCACCGTCTCGATACCCATTTCATGCGCGGCGCGGTGGATGCGGAGCGCGATTTCGCCGCGATTGGCGATCAGGATGCGTTTGATAGTCACGCCGACGCCTTACCCGATGACGACAAGCGGCTGGTCGAATTCGACCGGCTGGGCGTTCTCGATCAGGATCGCCTTGACCGTGCCGGACTTGTCGGCGGCGATCGGGTTCATCACCTTCATCGCTTCGACGATCACCAGCGTATCGCCTTCCTTCACACTGTCGCCGACCTTGACGAAGTCGGGCGCGCCGGGCTCGGGCGCGAGATAGGCGGTGCCTACCATCGGCGATTTGAGCGCGCCGGCCGTGTCGGGCAGCGCCGGTTCGACGGCGGGGGCCGGAGCGGCGGCCGGGGCGGGCGCGTATCCGCCGCGCGCGACACGCACCTTGCGGTCGTTGTCCTCGACTTCGATTTCGGTCAGACCGGTCTCGGCGAGCAGTTCTGCCAGCTCGCGAACCAGATCGATATCGACGTTCATGCCGGATTTGGAACCGGCGGTGCCTTTGCGTTCGGCCATGGGAACCCTTGTTCTGTGGATCGGGCGCCTATGCTACCCCGATCGCCGCAAGGCAAGGGGGCGGGGCTGCGCGTAACGCCACGAATGGGGATCCTCAGAGCGCGGCGGCCTTGTCCAGAGCGACGAGATAGCCCTTGGCGCCCAATCCCTTGACCACATCCACCGCGCCGGGTTCGACATAGGAATGGTGGCGAAACGCCTCGCGCGTGGAGGGGTCCGACAGATGCACTTCGATCACCGGAACGCTGATCGCTTTGATGGCATCGAGCAGAGCAACGGAAGTGTGCGTGTAGGCCGCCGCATTCAGAAGGACCGCCTTCGCGCCCGCCGCGTGCGCCTCGTGCAGCCAGTCCACCAGCACGCCTTCGTGGTTGGTCTGGCGGAAATCCACTGCGAGGCCGAGTTCGGCGGCGCGCGCCTGTGCCATGGTGCGGATATCTTCGAGGGTGTCCGAACCGTAGATTTCCGGCTCGCGCGTGCCGAGAAGGTTGAGATTGGGGCCGTTGAGAATGAAGACGGTGGCAGTCATGCGGCGGTTCCTATCGCAGCGTCGTTCTTTCGGGAAGCGCGGCGTCAGCGATCCACGCCCCTGACCTTTCCCCACTGGCGCGCGGCGGTGTAACCGAGATAGCCGGTGCCGAAGAGCGCGTAGAGCGGTTCGGGCAGGCCGCCGAGATAGGCGTTCATCCCCGCCGCGATATTCCGTGCGGTATGGATCGTGCGATTGCGCTTCGGCGAGGATGGCGGAAAGGCGCGTCTCGATCACGCGCAATTCCTGCGTCCCTTCCAGTGCGAGCAATTCGAGCTTCGCCCTGGCGCGCGCCTCCTTGTCGGGAATGAGCTTGTCGATCAGCGAGGCGAGGGGGCCGATCAGCGATTCGACGAGGGGCATGGCGCTTACTCCGGTTCGAGAAAGCGCACTGGCTAACCAAATCGGTTAGTGTAGGACAGCGGAATCTGTCGATATCAGCTTTAGCGCCGGGAAGCCGAGATCAGTTTCGCCGCCTTTTCGATCGAACCGTCCCGATCGGCGATGGTCAGTCGATTGCGGCCCGAGCGCTTCGATTCGTAAAGCGCCGTATCGGCCGCGTGGAGAAGGCTGGTTTCATCGTATCCGAACTGGCACATCGCAACGCCGAGGCTGATGGTGACGCCATCGAGCTTCGCGATCTTGGGCCAATCCAGTTCCTCGCACTCGCGGCGCAGTCTTTCGCCGATATGAGCCGCCGTTTCGGCCGATGCGGAGGGGAGGATCGCGAGAAACTCCTCGCCGCCCAGACGGCCGAAAAGATCGCCTTTCCTGAGCGTCGTCGATCCCAGATTGGCCAGCCGCTTGAGCACCTCGTCACCCACCGCGTGGCCGAACCGGTCGTTGATCGATTTGAAATGATCGACATCGATCATCAGGATCGACAAGTCGGTGTGTTCCCGCTCGGACCTCGCGATCTCGCGGCCCAGCGTGTCGAGCAATTTGCGCCGGTTCGCGATTCCCGTGAGCTGATCGGTTTCGGACAGCCGTTGGGATTTCTGCGCCAGTGCCTCGGCCCGTTCCTTCTCGACGGCGAGCTGCCGCAGCGCGGTGACATGGTTCGTCACATCCTTGAGAACGCCGAAGATCGCGACGACTTTCCCGTTTTCGATTTCCACGTCCCCGGCGGATTCGATGTACCGGCTCTCGCCTTGCGCGTTCAGAATGCGAGCGGCCAGAGTGAACGGCTGCCGGTCCAGAACAGCCTTTTTCAAGGTCTCGCGGACATGCCCTTCGAGCTCTTCGACGATGGATCCGTGCTCCAGATTACGCGCGCGGTCCACTTTCGGATCGAGGCCGTAAATGGCGAGCATGCCGTCGGACCATTGGCTCGTATTGGTCCTGAGGCAATATCGCCAATGGCCGACATGGGCAAAGGCCTGCGCGGCGTCGTGCTGAGCCTTGCGCAGTTCGATCTCCGCCATCTGCGCGCGGGATCTGGCGAGCAGGGCCGCCGGCGGCAGGGACGATGCGAAGATCGTCAGCAGATAGAATTGCGTGAAGTAGATCTTCTGGAGTGGATCGGACACGAAGGTGATCGGGCTGGTTCCGACGATCAGGGATATTGTCGCCGCGATCGTGATCGCGCAGATCATGACGAGCGCTCCGGCCACACCGGCAATGAAGGTCACGAAGACGATCGCCACGACCGGCAGGAACAGAAGCGGATAGTCGGTTTGTCCGAAAGTCGCCACGATGGAGACGGTCGCGAACAGGCCTGCAGCCAGGATCTTTCGCCTGTCGAACGCAATCCTAGTCCGATCCGACACGGTGTGGACGCCGGTCACTATGACCGGGGCAACGATCAGCATGCCCAGAAACACGGTCTTGAACCAGGAATAGAGAAAGGTCGGGCTGTCGATCGCGCCTGTCGCGACCGAAGCGATGAGTGCGCTCGCCGCGGACGCACAGACCGAAGCGATAACGAAGCGGGCGATCCATCTCGGATCATCGAAGCGGCCGCATCTGCCATCCAGCCCGCAGGCGATCGCCACCGCGATGGCACCTTCCAAGACATTCGCGAGCGTCAATCCCGCAGCTATGGCGAAAGTGGCTCCGAAGGCCATATTGACGGCCATGCTC
>LUMW01000430.1_pt1 | contig 14667 bp, 14 predicted proteins | sample 729761 | NCBI WGS metagenome assembly LUMW01 (sample SAMN03860302, study PRJNA289734) | marine metagenome | biome: seawater column; feature: ocean; material: water; isolation source: Red Sea water column Station 192 - depth 500m | place: Saudi Arabia: Red Sea | collected 2011-10-15 | depth 500 m
TTTTTGTATCGTGCAAGGAAATCATTTTCGTATTTTCTTCTTTCCTTTTTGAGATCTATTTTTGGCTCTTCTATAACAGACAAATTAGATGACTTGATTGGATTTGACTTTGGTGGTTTGTAGCGTGCAAGATACTTTTGTTCGTATTTCTTTAACTCATCTTGTTGTATACTACGTCTAGAATTCACATATGGACTGAGATTTAATATTCCAAGATCAACATCAGATTCTGTCCAGCCTTTTAATTTTGGTCGTGTCTTTGGTTCCTTATATCTAGAAAGATACTGTTTTTCATACTGTTTTAACTCATCTTGTTGTGCCTTACGTTTTGCGTTGATGTATTGTTTGAGCGATAGTGTTCCAATGTCAGTATCATGTTTTACATTAGATGATTTGACTGACTTTGGTTCTTTATAGCGTGCAAGATACTTTTGTTCGTATTTCTTTAACTCATCTTGTTGTGCCCTACGCTTTGCGTTAAAGTGTGGTGTGAGCGATAGTGTTCCAATGTCTGTGTTATGCTTCACATTAGAAGACTGCGTTGACCTCTTCCGTTTTGCAGGTCTTTTTTTTGCTTTTTTCAGTATTTTTCTTCTAGTTTTCCTAGAAGTCTTTCTAGTTTTCCTAGAAGTCTTTCTAGTTTTCCTAGAAGTCTTTCTAGTTTTCCTAGCAGTTCTTCTAATTTTTCGAGATCGCCTAGCTGCCAATTTTAATTTCTTTAAAGTTGAATCCTAAATAACTATTATCTAAAACAGACATTTCTAATAATAGATGTCTAGTTTTTTCTTTGAATAATATCTACTTAGATCGAATTATTTTTTTTCTTTCGATTTGTTTTTTGCTTGGTTTTATATCGTGCAAGATACTTTTTCTCGTATTCTTCTCGTTCTTTCTTCATATCTCGCTTTGGTTTTGGTGGTTCCGGTTTGTATAGACTAGAATCACTGGATCTTTTCTTTGATCCTGGCTTTTTTTGTTTATTATAGCGTGCGATGTATTTCTGTTCATATGCTGCTCTCTCTGCTAGGTATTCTTTCCTTTTGGCAACAGTATGCTTTCTAAAATTTAATCTTCCTAGATCATCGTCAGATACTGAACCAGAACCAGATTTTGTCGCTTTTGCATTTGCTTGTTTATAACGTGCAAGATACTTTTTCTCATATACATTTCGTTCCACGTGTAATTCTTTACGTTTTTTATCAACAAATTCTCGAAGATTTAACCTGCCTGAAATCAAATCATGATCAATCTTTTTACCAGATGTTTTCTTTGTTTTAGGTTTCTGCTTACTCATATATCGTTGAATATATTTCGCTTCATAATCCTTTCGATTTGCTAGATACTCCTTTCTCTTGACAACAGAATGTTTTCTAATGTCTAATCTTCCCAGATCATCATCATATTTTGAGATCGAGGATTTTTTAGATTTTGATTTAGATTTTGGTTCCTTGTAACGTGCAAGAAACTTTTTCTCATAATCTGCTCGTTCCTTCTTCATATCTCGCTTTACTTTCTTCTCTGGTTTGTATAGCTTAGAAGCACTTGTTTTTCTGGATTTTGTTTTTGATTGTTTATATCGTGAAAGAAACTTTCTTTCGTATTCTCTTCTCTCTTTCTTCCTATCTACTTTTACTTTTGACTCCGGTTTGTATAGTCTAGAAATACCTTTTTTCCTTGGCTTCCCTTTTGGTTCCCTGTATTTAGAAAGATATCTCTGCTCGTATTCTGCTCGTTCCTCTTGAAGTTTCTTCCGTTTATCTTCAACAGATTTACTAAGATTTAATTTTCCTAAATCTTCTTGAGGTTCTTCATCTTCTGCAAGATCAACAAGAAATGAATCGGATGATTCTTCTGGCTTAGGTCCCACTTTTTTTTCCATTCTTGCAAGATAACTTGACTCGTATTCTTGCAGATCTTTTTCTCGCTGATCTTGATCTGTTGGCGTTACTGAGAAAAGTTTTTTAAAATTAATTTTTTTATGTCTAACTATTTCAGTACTTGAAGTATTTTCAATACTTGGAGTATTTTCATCATAACCCTTTGGGAGGGCCCCTTTTGGTTTTTCTGTTTGATCTGACAACGTTAATTATTTTAAAATTAAATGCTAATAAACTATTATTCCTCGTCTGTGCTAGATGATGTTTCCTGTGCCTGTTTTTCTAACCTAGCCAGATATTTTTTCTCGTATTTTTCTAGATCTGATTCTGATTTTGATTTTTTAGCACGTATTTTACGTGGTTTTGATATCTTTTTTTCTACCTTCCTCTCTGGTTCATTTTCTAATCTAGAGAGATACTCTTTCTCATATTGTTCAAGTTTCTGTGATTTATTTCTAGAACGTGATGCAGTTTTTGTTTTTGATTCATCATTGTTTACGAAAACATAATTCATAATTACACCAGCAATTATTCCCCCCACAATAGGTGCAACCCAATACAACCACTGTATCTCTAATAATCCAGCATCACCAGTTGCAACAGCAGGTGCTAATGATCTTGCTGGGTTCATAGAAGCACCAGTTAGTGGAACACCTACTACGTGTAATAAGAAAACCATTCCACCAATAGCTGCACCATAGACACTTTTTGGTGCCTTTTTGTGAACTGCTGTCATAAAAATTACAACTACTAAAAAGAACGTAAGAATAACCTCTACCACAAATCCAGACATGATGCTATGATTGAGTAGCTCACTTGGACCACCATGTCCACCCCAAAGAACTGGTTTGCCAATCTCTGGTAATATTGCCATTAAAGATAATGTAGCAATAATTGCACCTATTACTTGAAAAATAATATATCCTATACCATCTGCAACACTAATTTTTTTTGTGATCATCATAGGAATTGTAACTGCCGGATTGATGTGAGCCCCAGATACATGTCCAAATGCATATACCATCAATGCAATAACTGCACCGTGGCCAAGTGATATCATCAAAATTGATTCAATAGTTAATCCATCACCAAAAGCAACTACGGATAATATTACAGATAATGGTCCAAAGAATACTAATGCATATGTTGCAATAGCTTCAGCAAACCATGCTCTTGGATTAACCATAATTCACAACCATTTTCAAGTTTAATTTAAAACATTCGGCTTTCATATAATGGATATAGAATAATTAATAGGTATTTTAAACCTGATTTGACATGATTAAAGAAAATACACAGCTTCCAAAATTCGAACTTAATGATGCAGATGGTAATATTGTTAAATCAAGTGATCTTAAGGGGAAAAAATGTGTGATCTATTTTTACCCCAAAGATTTTACTCCAGGCTGTACGATTGAAGCAGATGAATTCTCTAGAGATTACAAAAAATTTCAAAAGGCTGGAATTGAAGTTGTCGGTATAAGTAAGGATGATGTAGACTCTCACAAAAAATTTTGTATAAAAATGAAAATTCCCTATATCCTACTTGCAGACACTAAAACAACTGTTTCAAAACTATTTGGTGTTTGGGGCAAGAAGAAATTCATGGGAAGGGAGTATATGGGCATTAACCGAAGTACATTCTTAGTAAATGAAAAAGGAAAGATCTTTAAGGTTTTTGAGAAAGTCAAGGCAAAAGGTCACTCAAAGGAAGTTTTGGAAGCATACGCAACCGTAAAGTAAAAAATAAAAGAAAAATTTGTCTAGAAACCTTTTGGCATTGCGCCACGTTTAGAGGCGTTTTGTGCAGATGCTTGAGACTGTTTTTTAGCCTCAGCTTGCTTTGCTTTCTCTTCCTTTTCTTTTGCATACCTCTCTAGGTATCCTTTCTCATAATCCTCGAGTGATTGCTCTTTAGCACTTTTCTGTTGTTGTGGTGGTGGAGGAGGTGCTGTCTCTGCAGGTTTTGGTGGTGGTGGAGGAGGTGCTGTTTGTTTTGAAGATGTTGTAGGTCCAAGTCCTGGTGAAGCAAAAGTTTTGTCTCTTGGATGATATGCTAATCTTTGTCTTGTTGCAAAATATTTGTCACCTGGTTGTGTATAACCTGTTAACACAGCCTTTTGATCATTCCAATTTTTAGTTGGAACGTCAGGTGCATCTCGCACATGAAGACTAGCAAAGTATCTATCACTAGGTTGTGTCCAACCTGTTAACACAGCTTTTTGATCATTCCAATTTTTAGCTGGAACTGATTTCCATTGTTCATAAACTAATACTGGTGGTGGTGCTTCCTCCTTTGGTTTTGGTGGTGGTGGAGGTGGTGTTGTCTCTGCAGGTTTTGGTGGTGGTGGAGGTGGAGGAGGTGCTGTCTCTGCAGGTTTTGGTTCCTCTTTTGAAAGATCTTTTAATTTTTTCTCTAAATCAGCAATTTTTGATTTAATGGCCTTCTTTCTCCTAGCAGGCTTCTTTTTTGCCTTTCTAGTTACTTTTCTGGCTTTTCTTCTAGTAGTTTTTCTCTTAGTAGTTTTTCTCTTAGTAGTTTTTCTCTTAGTAGTTTTTCTTTTGGTTGTTTTTCTCTTAGTAGTTCTTCTTTTGGTTGTTTTTCTACGAGTTTTACTAGATCTCTTAACTGCCATATGGATTCAATAAATGGTATGTGGTTTATTTAGATTGTGCTTATAATCAGTGTGTGATTTGATCGAATTTTTATAAAATGTTTTATTCATATAGGCATGGACGACTTTGATGATGAATTTCCAGGTTTTGATTGGAAAAATACGCCTGCGTATAAACATCCAGGTGGTAAAAATTGCCCATGCCCTAAACACGAGTATATTAGAGAACAGGTTAATTTCACAAAGCAAGTAAATGAATCTGGAAAAGATGCACGTGTTACTCTAAAATTTTGCCCTGAGCACTATAATGTTTACATAAACGAAGTTATACCAGCTATGCCCATGAAGTACAAAATACTTACAAAAATTGCACTAAAGATTGGTGCAATCAAAGTTATTATATTAAAACACATGCAATCAGATTTGTGTTTTTATTGTAGGTTTGGTTCAGGAGGTCACGGTAAGAAAAGTGAACTTCCTCCTATGCCTTAACTAAAACTACATTGGGTGCAACATTATTTTTGGTTTGTTCGGTGTATCATGATGGCATCTTTTTCCACATAACGGACAAACTTTTCTGTTAAGAAAGATGCATTGACATATGTGAGATTTGAAATAACTTTCTGAAATTTTTGTAAATTCACCAGTACCATTACAAAATGGACATGAAGAATCCAATAATTCTATCTTGCCTTTACCCATACAAACTGCACATTTTTTCTCATCAGTCATGGAAAATATGGCAGTTTAAAGTAATTAAAACACTTACGTTGATAATTTTTTCAAATATAGCAACTAGGATAAATCGAGTTAAGCTTATACTATATTCACAAACACAGATGCCATGCCTATTGATGACATTAAACAATTTGTAGAGGAGTTGGAAAAGGCTGGCGAGTTAAAACGAGTAAAAACAGAAGTAGACTCTGATTTGGAGATTGCTGAGATTTTGAGAAGAGCGTCTTATACAAATGGACCAGCAATATTATTTGAAAATGTCAAGGGATACGAAATTCCAGTTTTAGGAAATGCGTTTGGTTCGATAAAGAGGCTTGAGATTGGACTTGAAACAGAAGAGTTTTCTGAGATTGGACAAAGAATTGCAGACATGACAAAGATGGAAATTCCTGCTGGAATTTTTAATAAAATTAAGAAGTTACCAGAATTATCTAAGATGAGTGAATCATTTCCAAAGTTAGAGAAGAGTGGTCCTGTTACTGAAATTATAAATGAATCACCGTCATTTGATAAAATTCCAATTTTAAAATCATGGCCAAAGGATGCAGGAAAATTCATTACATTTGGACTTGTTGCTACAAAACATCCTGAGACTGGTGTAAGAAATTTAGGTGTTTATAGAATACAAATAGTTGATAGTGTACATGCATTAATGCATTGGCAAAAACACAAGCGCGGAGCGGCACATTATGACATTAAAAAAGAAAAAGAAAACAAAATTGATGCTGCTATAATTATAGGTGGTGAACCTGCAACTGTTTTCTCTGCAGTAGCACCTGTACCAGAAGGACTTGACAAGTATCTTTTTGCTGGTATTACCAGAAAAAAAGGAATCAAGACTGTAAAATGTAAAACGGTAGATCTTGAGGTTCCTGCTAATGCTGAGATGATATTAGAAGGATATGTTGATTCTACTGACATTAGGAATGAGGGACCGTTTGGTGATCATACAGGTTTTTACACACCACAAGAACCATTCCCAACATTTACACTTACAGGAATAATGCAAAGAAAAAATCCTATCTATCTAACAACTGTAGTAGGCAAACCAATCTTAGAGGATGCATATATTGGAAAAGTAATTGAACGTTCATTTTTACCGCTGATAAGAATGCTACATCCAGAAGTAGTTGACTTTAGCATGCCTCCTGCTGGTTGGTTCCAAGGAATGGCAATAGTTTCTATAAAAAAACGATATCCAGGTCAGGCAAAAAAAGTCATGATGGGATTATGGGGTATGGGCCAATTGGCACTAACTAAGATGATCATAGTAGTTGATCACGAAGTGAATGTACATGACATTAATGATGTAATCTGGGCAATCACAACTAAAACGGATGCTGCACATGATATAACCATCATAGACAATGCACCAACAGATACTTTGGATCCTGCATCACCTATTGTTAATCTGGGTTCAAAATTAGGAATAGACGCAACACAAAAAACTAAGGAAGAAGGTTTTGAACGAGTTATTCAAGAAGAAGTTAAGGTTGACGATGATACAAAGAAGATGGTTGACTCGAAGTGGTCAAGCTATGGACTTTGATGTACACAGACAGTTTGATAGAAATTATCTCTTTCCTCTGCATTATACCCAATCTGATGAATAGAATCAATAATCTTCTTATCAGTAAGTTCTGTGGAACGGGAGCCAGTACATGATACAACTTCCTCACCAATCAGCGTTCCACCAAAGTCATCAGCACCATATTGTAATGCCAATTGAGCCATTCCAATACCATTTGTTAGCCATGATGATTGAATGTGTGGAATTAATCCATCGAATACAAGCCTAGATATCGCAATCATCTTTAGGAGTTTGACTCCGCCAGCACTGAAATTAATCACTCCTTCTTTCTGCATCTGTGTATTATTTGGCTCAAAACTCCAAGGAATAAATGCCATAAAAACACCAGTCTTTTTTTGTAGTTCTGCAATTTTTCTAAAGTGCTCTGCAATGTCACGATTTGACTCAACATGACCATACATCATAGTAGCAGATGCTGGAATTCCAATATCATGTGCCTCTTCTATAATACGTAACCATTCATCACTCGTAATTTTTTTTGGGCTGATGAGCTCTTTCACATTGTCAGTTAAAATTTCAGCTCCGGCACCAGGTAAAGATTGTAATCCCGCATCTTTTAATCTGGATAGAACCTCTTTTGTTGATGATTTTTCAACTTTAGCAATTGTATCAATCTCAGATGTTGATAATCCATGTACACCAACTTGTGGAAATTTTTTTCTGATCATTCTGAACGAGTCTTCATAATATTCAATTCCGAGGTCGGGGTTATGTCCGCCTTGAATTAGAACTTGTCTTATCTTGAACAAATCATATGCAGTTTTTACACGAGATTCAATTTCATCTAGAGTTAATGTGTAAGATTCGTCATGGTTAGGTGGTCTGTAAAATGCACAAAACTTACAGTCAGTTATACATACATTAGTATAATTAAGAATTATATTATTTACAAAAGATGCTTTCTTGCCAAATTGATTATGTGTTAAAGTTCCAGCTACTAACCCCATCATAGATACACTATCTGATTCAAGTAATCTTATGTAATCATCATATTCTGGTCTTATTCCCTGAAGAGAGTTTTCAAGTATATCCTTAATTTCAATATCGTTAATTTGATTAGTAATTTGACTCAATTCAATTATGATATTTTTTGGTGGCTATTTAATTCTTGAAAACTAGTAAGATGTGGCTATAATTTTTAAGTAGCATACGAAAATTATACCTTCTATGGCAAATGGAACTGAGATTCGACTAAATAGAATTTTAAAGAAAGGAAGAATGCTTTGCATTCCAATGGATCATGGTATATCAAATGGTCCCATTGAAGGACTTGAAAAACCACATTCAATGATCTACAAATGTGAAAGTCATGGAATTACTTGTGTTATAGTTAACAAGGGTATTATCAAAACAATGCCAAGACCACCCAAAGTAGGTCTTTTAGTTCATTTTTCTGCAAGTACAGCACTCTCTACTGCACCAAACAGAAAAATGCTTACCGGTTCAGTTAAAGAGGCATTACGACTTGGCGCTGATGGTGTATCATTACATATCAACATAGGTGGGAAGGAAGAACCAGAAATGCTTGCTGACTTGGGAACTATTTCTGAACAATGCCATGAATGGAATATACCGTTACTGGCAATGATGTATCCTAGGGGTGAAAATATTAAGAATCCACATGATCCTGAAGTTGTAGCACACACTGCAAGAATTGGCGCTGAATGCGGCGCCGATATTGTTAAAACATTATACACTGGGGACATTGATTCGTTTTCAAAAGTGGTTGAAAGTATTCCTGTACCAGTTGTTATTGCTGGTGGTCCAAAAGCTAAAACTGACATGGATATTTTACAAATGACAGAAGATGCTATGACAGCTGGTGCAAAGGGTGTAACTTATGGAAGAAACATATTCGCACACAAATCGCCTGAAAAAATTGTAGAGGCACTTGCGGGTATAATATTCAAAAATCAAACAGCAAAGGAAGTGGCTAGTATAATTGGCAATTAATAAACAGATAATCATACAACCGAAAGTTGCTAGAAACAATCTTGCAAAATTTGTTAAAAATTTGGAAGATGAAGGTATTAGAATGGTTTTTGCGGATCCAAAAAGTTTAGGAAAGACAAAAGTACAAACAATTTTTCCATCACAAAATGCTGATTATGTAATTTTGGACAAGCCAACTGCTAAAAAACCCAAAGGAAAGAAGGTTGGAAGAAAGTTCAAGGTTTTATCAAATAATGATATTGAAAATATTCTTGATTCTGCAAAAAAAGGATTAGACTTTGTTATAATAGAAGTAAAGGATTGGAAGATAATCCCAATAGAAAATATTATTGCAAAACTTCACAAAATGCATACTAAGATTTTTTCTATAGCAAGAAATGCAAAGGAGGCAAGAAAGATGTTTTCCATTTTGGATGTTGGTGTGGATGGTGTAATTTTCAATACAGGTTCAATGAATGAAGTTAAACAGGCATTAGTCTATTTAGGCACAAAAAGCTTTGAACTCAGTACTGCAAAGATATTAGAAATTCAAGAGGTTGGTGACGGTGAGAGGGTGTGTGTTGACACAGCATCTATGTTGAATAGAGGTGAAGGCATGTTGATTGGTAGTAGAGCTAACTTCTTGTTTTTGGTGCATAATGAATCTGTTGGTTCGTCATTCACCTCTCCTAGACCATTTAGAGTTAATGCTGGTGCAGTCCACTGCTACACACTAGCACCAGATGGTACTACAAAGTATCTATCTGAATTAGAAACTGGTGTGGAAATATTAGTACTTAATTCTAAAGGACAAGCAAGACGCGCAGCAATAGGAAGATGCAAGATAGAAAAAAGACCAATGCTAATGATCAAGGCTAAAGTTGGGGATGAAATAGGTGGTATCATAGCTCAAGATGCAGAAACAATTCGTTTTGTAAAATCCAATGGACAGTTGGTATCTGTCACCCATCTAAAAAAGGGTGATTCAGTTCTAGTGCACTCAAAGCCTGCAACTGGTAGACATTTTGGAATGGAAGTGTCTGATGAATATATTCTAGAGAAATAAAAAATGGCATACAAGACATGTGTTAGTATTGCTGAAAATACTCCAAAAAAACTCAAACAAACTCTTGCAAAGGCACTAAAAAAATCAGATTACGCTGAAATAAGATTTGATTTTTTGAATCCAGATTCGGTTCCAGAGGCATTACATCTAATAAGAAAGGATTCAGGCAGATGTGTTAGTACACTAAGACCAATACGTGAGGGGGGAAAATTTTCTGGTAGTGAAAAAAACAGGATTTCTATCATAAAATTAATTGCAGAATATGACCCATTTTTGCTTGATATAGAATACAACACACTAAGGAAAAATAGAAATTTACAACGTTATTTGAAAAATACTGATACATCACTGCTTGTCTCCTGGCATAATTTCAAACAAACTCCCACTGTTCCAGTATTGAAAAAGAAATTATTAGAAATGAAAAAATTTTCAAGCAATATCAAAATAGTTACAATGGCAAGATCGGTTAACGATGGATCACGAATACTATCACTGTACAATAATAGTAAGAATGTAAAACTAATTGCATTTTCAATGGGAAATTTTGGAAAGATGTCACGATTACTATGTCTACTTTTAGGCAGTCCGTATACGTACGTATCATTGGGTAAACCAATAGCGTCAGGGCAATTTAGCTTGGATGAGGTTAAATCAATCTTTACAGGAAGAAAATAGATGGCTAATACATATGCTGTAATAGGTGATCCAATAGATCACTCATTATCTCCAAATATACACAATGCTGCATTCCGCCAATTAGGATTAGACCATACATACATTGCATACAGAATACCAGCTGGTGAACTTTCTGCTGGAATCGGAGCGTTAAAAAAAATAAAAATTTCTGGATTTAATGTAACAATTCCTCATAAAATTGAAATGATGAAGTTTTTGGATGAGATGGATACTACTTGCAAAGTAATTGGTGCTGTAAACACAGTACTAAATGAGGATGGAAAACTTAAGGGCTATAACACGAAAAGGCACACAAAATTACAATCGTGAACAGAACTCTGGAAAACGCAAACAAATTAGCCGAGTTTGCAAAAAAAATTGGAGGTAATGTTGACGTAGTTTCATTACAAGAAGCTAATGAACTAATTTCAGAACATAAATTTATTATAAATTCAACTTCAATTGGCATGAAGGATGAACCAAGTCCTATCTCAACTGATGGTATAAATGAAAACTCAATAGTTTATGATATTGTTTATCAGCCAATGAATACAGATTTGATTAAAAAATCAAAAGAAAATGGCGCTACTGTAATTTATGGTTATGAAATGCTTTTGAGTCAGGCTGCATGCTCATTTGAAATCTGGCATAAGACGGAAGCTCCATATGATGTTATGAAAAAAGCATTACTTGGGGGAGTTTGATGGCAATAGCAAATGCGACTATTCACGGTGCAATTTCTATAGTAAATGCAATCGCAACAGGAAAGGGAGCAACACTTGGCATTTCAAAGAAAGTCAATGTTGAGATGGAAGCAACAGAAGGCAGTGGTATACTAATTGAAATACAAAAGAAACCCATGAAGTCACGTTTAGTCACTAGAGTTGTTCAAAAAATTATTCCAAAAAATGAACTATTAAAAACTAAATTAAGAATTTCTGTGGATTCAGAAATTCCAACAGGGTATGGATTAAAAAGTTCAAGTGCGATTTCTACAGCAGTGGCAATGGCATCTGCAAAATTATTCAAGCCCAAGATGAACGATTTTGAAATATTAAGTACGGGCGTAGATGCATCCATTGAAACTAAAGTTAGTTTGACTGGGGCATATGATGATGCATGTGGATGTTATTATGGGGGATTTGTTGTTACAGACAATTATAATAAAAAAATAATTCATTCTGAAAAATGCCTTAATCGTGTATCTGCTGTCATTTTCATACCCAAATCAAGAAAAAGAGGAAATGTTAGAAAGCTGAGAATGTCAAGTAGTACTTTTGAGCAAGCCTGGAATCTTGCAAGGAAATCTGATTATTGGAATGCCATGATACTTAATGGTTTAGCTACATCACCCGTACTGAGTTCTGAACCAAAAATCATTCCTAAACTAATCGAGAACGGTGCGTTAGGTGCTTCAATTTCTGGTAATGGTCCATCAATAGCTGCCATTGTTAGAAATGATTCTGTATCAAAAATAAAAAGGGTGTTTTCTTCGCTTGATGGCAGCACAACTGTATCTGAGATAAATAACAAAAAGGCTGAAGTGCATGAAGTGTAGAGTTGAAAAATCTAAAATTGCTGGCGAGATAGAATGTCCACCCAACAAGAGCTATACTCATAGAGCAATTTTCATTGCATCACTAGCTATTGAGAAAAGTATAATCAAAAATATTTTGAGATCAGAAGACACTATCGCAACAATTGATGCGTGTAAAAACTTTGGAGTGCAAATAGATGATATAGGCAATGACGTAGCAGTGACAAGTGCAAGTGAATTAAAAATTAAAAGCAACACTATAGATGCTGCTAATTCTGGAACAACTATTAGAATTGCTGCAGCCATTGCATCATTGGCAAATGATGAAATTACCTTAACTGGCGATTCAAGTCTCAAAAAACGACCAATGCAGCCATTGCTTGATGCTCTAGAATCTTTAGGGGCAAAATGTAGTTCAGCTAGTGGTAATCCACCTATATCAATCAAAGGAAGAATAAAGGGTGGAAAAGTGAAAATCCCCGGTAACATGTCAAGCCAATTTATTTCAGCTTTAATGATTACTGCACCAAAATTAGAAGATGGGTTGGTTATAGATATAGATGGAAAACTAGTATCAAAACCCTACATTGATGCAACAATAGCAACAATGAAAAAATTTGGAGTGGATGTTGAGATCAAAGCACCATATAAAAAATACATTATACCTGAACAAAATTACAAATCTACAACTTTGATAATACCATCTGATTTTTCTAGCCTTGCACTATTGTTGGCGGCAACTGTATTACTTGGTGATGACGTTACAATAAAAGCATCCATAGGTTCTATGCCACAAGCGGATGAAGCAATCATTGATATTTTAGAAACGATGGGAGTAGTGGTTACACTAAACAAAAACATCATAAAAATAAAATCACCAAAAAAACTTGATGGAGGAAAATTTGATCTAAGTGACTCCCCTGATCTAGTCCCTGCCGTTGCAATACTTGCACTGAAAGCATCAAGTCCAATTGAGATTTTCAACGCGGAACATGTAAGACTAAAAGAAACAGACAGACTATCCATAATTGCACGCGAGCTTTCGAAACTAGGAATTAAAATTGAAGAGAAGAAAGATGGTTTGATACTTGATAATTCAGATAATTTGAATAGAGCTGACCTGAATTCTGAAAATGATCATAGGTTGTTCATGGCTTTTTGCATAGCTGGTATGTATGTTGGCAATTGTACCATATCTGATCCAGAATCTGTGGAAGTTTCATATCCTAATTTTATTTCTGAAATGAAAAGACTTGGTTGCAAAATTTTCCTAGATTGATAGGAAATCATCTCCCAAAAAAATCGTAGAGTTATATTTATCTTAAATAATATTATATTGTTGGCAGGAAATTCAATTGGACATAATTTAGTATTAACAAGTTTTGGTGAAAGTCATGGTAAATGTATCGGTACTGTACTTGATGGCTGCCCTGCTGGACTACAATTAGATGAAAAGGACATACAAAAGATGCTTAATCTAAGAAGACCTGGACAATCACTAGTTTCAACTCAAAGAAAGGAAGGTGATGTCGTAGAAATTCTTTCTGGTGTGTTTAGGGGATATACCACTGGTGCGCCAATTACAACTATCATTTGGAACAAAGACCATGACTCAAGAAGTTATGCTAAATTGAGAACTGCAATGAGGCCAGGTCACTCTGACTACCCAGCGTTCGTAAAATACAAAAAATTCAATGACCATCGTGGCGGAGGAAGATTTTCCGGAAGATTGACTGCTACACTTGTCATGGGTGGGGCAATTGCAAGAAAGTTACTCAAGGAGACATTGAATGTTGAGACAAATGCCTACACGTGTAAAATTGGAAAAATAGGAATGAAAAATCAGGCTTCTAAGCAATCATTCAAATCAATATACACAAACGAAGTCAGATGTCCTGAAAAATCTATTGCGACAAAAATGAAAAAATCAATACTTGACGCAAGAAAGAAGGGTGATTCATTAGGCGGCGTTGTTGAATCCATAACAAGCAACCTTCCTATTGGTTTGGGAGAACCAATCTTTAGCTCACTGGAATCAGAGCTAAGCAGAGGAATTTATTCAATACCTGCTGTCAAGGGGGTGGAATTTGGTTCTGGTTTTTCAGGATCTGAGAAGCATGGTTCACAGAATAATGATTCATACACATTCCGTAATGGAAAGGTGATTACCAAGACAAACAATGCTGGTGGAATTTTAGGTGGAATATCAAATGGTATGCCAATAGTAATGCGAGTTGCCTTCAAGCCAGCTTCATCAATCGGAAAGATTCAGGAAACGGTTGATCTCAAAACTAAGAAAAATACAAAATTAAGAGTAGAGGGAAGACACGACCCATGCGTAGTACCACGGGCACCTCCTGTTGTTGATTCTATAGTATCGCTAGTAATCGCGGATCAAGCATTACAGGGCGGTTTCATAAAACCAGTTATCTAAAATGTCAGATATAGAGGAACATCGAAAGAAGATTGAAGATGTAACGCTTGAGATGATCAAGCTGTTAAAGACAAGAACAGAAATTGCTAAGAAGATAGGCGAAGCCAAAGCAAGCCTTGGCATGACCGTAACAGACGAAGAAAGAGAGGATGCATTACGAACTCAAGTTGCAAAGTTATGCAAGGAAATTGATTTGGATCAA
>LUMW01001644.1_pt1 | contig 14660 bp, 21 predicted proteins | sample 729761 | NCBI WGS metagenome assembly LUMW01 (sample SAMN03860302, study PRJNA289734) | marine metagenome | biome: seawater column; feature: ocean; material: water; isolation source: Red Sea water column Station 192 - depth 500m | place: Saudi Arabia: Red Sea | collected 2011-10-15 | depth 500 m
AGATCCGGAGTGTGTGGACCAACCACATGTGGTTCAAGTTTTGAGAGATCAATCTCTATAATTTTATCAAAATATTTACCAGGATCGTTTTCAATTTCCGAGTCACCCACAAGATGTTCCTTGTACTTGTTTGCAAGTTCTGCAATCTCCTCTCTTCCAGTTGATTTTAGGTAAAGCTCCATTCTTTCGTCATATGGAAAGATTGAACATGTAGCACCAATCTCTGCTCCCATGTTAGTGATTGTAGCCTTGCCTGTACAGCTAATAGATTTGGTACCAGGACCAAAATATTCTATTATGGAATTGGTGCCGCCGGAAACTGAGAGCTCTCCCGCAACATACAGTATGACATCCTTTGCTGCTGTCCAGCCGTTCATCTCTCCTTTGAGATAAACACCAATGCGCCTTGGATATAGAATCTCCCATGGCATTCCAGCCATCGTTTCTGCCGCATCCACACCGCCAACACCAATAGCCAACATTCCAAGTCCGCCTGCGTTTGGTGTGTGAGAGTCTGTACCAATCATCAGACCGCCAGGAAACGCATAGTTTTCTAAAATTACTTGATGAATAATTCCTGCGCCAGGTTTCCAAAATCCCACGCCGTATTTACTTGCAGATGATTCCAAAAAGTTGTAGACCTCGTTGTTTTCATAAATTGCTAACTTTGTGTCTGACTTTCCTTCCGTCCTGGCCTGGATCAGGTGGTCACAGTGGACGGTTGTAGGTAGAGCCGCAGTACTTAGTCCAGTTTGCATAAACTGAAGCATAACCATTTGGCCTGTAACGTCCTGAAGTGCAACCCTATCCGGTTGTAAGAACACATAACTTCCATCACTGTCTAAATTTTTTTCAAGAAAACTTTCTTCCAGATGTCCCGCAAGAATTTTTTCCGTTAAAGTTAGAGACCTGCTTACTGTCTTCCTATATGCGGAGATATTTTTTTCTAATTTCGAGTATACACTTTCAACCATTTCTGATGTGGTGTTAATTTCAATTTTTTCCAATAATTTTCAATGGAATTTTTTATTTATAAACCGAATTAACGCGCTTTTGGTGTTTACGGGGAAGAATTGATGATAGGCTTTCTAGCATGAATGACGCGGCTCTTGAATTGCTACATAGGGTCTTCATTGACTGCGAAGAAGATAAGGAGGGTAAATATGCACAGTATAGATTTTTTGCGTATGTATCCAGCATGTACCATAAGTGTGAGATGCTGATCAACGAAACAATACCTGGAAAATCTGGAAAAAATCACAAGATTCCAATAGCTGTCAAAAATAACGGTATGTATATTGCCGTTGGCTTTAACAAGCCAAACGGTCATGCTGTTTCAAAGAAGGACATCAAAAAATTCTATGAGATTGTAAATGATGTAAAAAATGGCGACCATGGAACCCAGTTAGTAGATGCTGTTTTTGGTTCATCGTCAGGATTCAAGGGAGAAGCCTTGGTAGAATTAGAAAACTTGAGCAAGATGAGAGAAGATGATCCTGAAGAGAAATTGAACTTTAAGACTGCCAATTTTGAAAATAGAATTTATTCTGTTACAAAATGCTAAACTAGATTAACTTTTTTTCGTAAACATTGTCGTGTCTAAAGTAAGAAATGATGGTTTTTTGGAAGTTAATTCAAAATCTTCTCCATATTGCTCAAATGGAATAGCACCAAAGAGATGTTGTTGCCAAGTATCATGAACATCTTCTATGTATCTTTTGTATCTAGATTGTCGTAGTAGCTCGTGTGCAATTTCATGCGAAACAGCGGTACAATTTTTTTCAGCTAAAAATAATGTATCCGTTTGGCTTTTTGGTTTTTCCCATCTAATCATACCAAAATTTTCAGCATGATATCCTTCACAGGTACAATCAGTCCACAATGGTCTAAAGTGGCATAAATAGAAATGGTAAATGTCATCACCACGTTCTGCATGATCCTTTAACAGCGAATGAGTATCTAATCTTTGAAGTATTATCCTTGGTTTAGTAATCATTTCGTCACACTGTATCTCAACGTCCATGGAAAACTTTGTTTTAATCCATGACTTGAAAAATTTGGCCATCTTTTTGACATACTCAAACTCCGCGTCACGCAGACCTAGTTCCTTATCCTTTATCACAAAAATAAAGTGTAACAGCATGTCGATAAGATGAGATGTTTACGCTTGGCCTTCGATGCCCATAAGTGTGAGAGTGGATCTAATCTGATCAATCTTGCGTATCTTCCAGGTTATAGTCTCACGCAAGCTCTCAACTGTTGCTGACTCTATCTTTGCCAAGATATCATAAGCACCAAAAGTACCATGTACTTCTATGACGCCATCCAGACTCTTTAATTGCTGTATGATGGATTCTTCAGAGCCTAATTCACAGTTTATCAAAACGTAAGCTGTTGCCATGTAATAGTTACTAACTTGAGATATATCAATGAAACGATAATTTTCACTGTGACATCTTGATTATTTTATCCCAGATGTTCTTAGGTACCGGCATTACCGATAATCTCCCAATTCGTAAAAGTTCCCAGTCCTTGAATGATTTTTCGTTCTTCATTTGCTCTAATGTTACAGGTTTTTTCAGCTGCTTTTTGAACTTTACATCCACAACGATGAACCTTTCGTTGTCCTCCTTGGGATTTGGATATGGGTTGGAGGTTACGGTCATGATACCCACCGCTTGGCGCTCATCCCCAGTGTGGTAGTATAATATCTGATCACCTTTTTTCATGCTTCTCATGTGCTTCAGAGCTAAATTGTTATGCACACCATCCCAGGTTGTTGTCTTCTCTTTCTGCAGGGCTGACAAGCTGTATCCCCTTGGTCCGCTGGGTTCTTGCTTTGCAAGCCAATAGTTTGCCATCTGTTTGCTCATGCAATTACTGGATTTAGATTTTTGCCAAAAGAATGTTCCCCGGTTCTGACTCACAAAGAGTCATTGGTATTAGCCATACCCTCCTCTTTGCTCTGAAACCGGGGAATGCCCATGTAACACACCTGGGTGAATTAGAAATCATGTGAATCATGACGATCTATATCATCCTAATCCGTCTGTGTGCATGCTCTCGTAATTGGGCAAGATAGATTAGAACTAATCAAATATTAATCCAGATAGCTTTATCTCAAAGCCAACTACCTTTGTTCTTATCCTGAAATTTTCAAGAACCTTGGAATCCAGTTCGCCAATATAGCCTACTGTCTTTTTGTTAACAATAATTTCTGCAACCCTGCCTTGAGAAAAAAGCACATGACTTGGGAGTGTTTTCGTTTCACATTTTATGTTAAATCCAATTCGCAAGAGTGACTGCAAGACAGCCTTCATCTCTGAAAAGTGTGTCTCTTCCGAGGCGGTGACACATGCAAGGCTTGATGTTTCCTTGATTGGAGAACCCTTCGAAAAAACTATTCCTGACTCGAAAAATTTTTGTGGGTATGTTTCGTGTATGTTTTTTGACAGGTTCTCCAACAGCCCTGGCAGGATCGAGTCTCTAAGGATTGTATGCTCTTGGCTCTTCGAGCTTGTGACAGAAATTATTTGTGACGAGTCCCTATTTGCCATTTCGTACAAAATTTGCTCGCTTGTTAGTGTGGAGTTTAGTGTTTCCATAAATCCAAAGCCAGTCATCAGCCTGCTAATAGAGTCAAGTTTCTCGGATGTCATATTTTTCTCGCCAATATGTACGGATGCGGGCCATGCTGGCTTCAGGTTATCAATTCCATAACCCAATGCAACCTCTTCAACAATGTCCATGCCTCCAAAAATATCAAACCTATATCTTGGAATTGTACACTGTATTTTTTTTCCTTTCATGACTGCATCCAGCCTACATTTTTTAAGACATGATAGAAGCATAGACCCAGAAATGTTCAATCCAAGAATTTTATTCACAGGATCGGCATCAAATGCAATGGATCTTGGTGCAAAGTTTGGCGTCGAGTTTTTTGAGCCAGAAACTTTCAACTGTGAAAATTGAAATCCTGCGCTTTGAAGAATTGTAACAACAACGGATAACATATCCTCAGCTGATTGCTTGTCTATGCCAGTGACTTCTACTAGAAGGTTTTTGGTTTTTGTTGTCACAGTTGTCAACGCAGCGTTGATGATTGGGGGAAAGGATACAGTCTGTCCATTTGCATCAGTAATTATGGGAACCTTGGCAGATTGTCCAAGGATTGACTAGGTCATGAATGCCAATCGATGACTTTTTCCGTTTCCTACCTAGTCCAACATGCAGGTCTTCCTGCATGTTGATAAGCTGTTTAACTGATTCGTCGTCAAGTAAACCATTTCTTGCAACTATTCCAGTAACAAACGGTCTAATCCTGCTCGTTGAACTATCCGCCTTGATTTCATAATTGCCTTGTTTTTTTACGTCCAGTTTCAATATTCCCTTACTAATTCCTAAAATTCCCTGCAGTCCCAATGCAATGCCAAAGTCGGTAGAATAATCCGGGCGGTTCGGACTGTATTCAACTCTTACAATATTGCCATCCAGTGATTCTATATCAAGACCAAGAAACGGCAGACTGTCAAGTATCTGCTTTTTGTTCGCTTTCTTTCCCACAAGATTCTGAAGCCTGCTAAGACTTAGCTCAACTACTGGCATTTTGATGCAGTCCTCAACCAACTCAGATTGTTATTGTAAAACTCCCTTACATCGTCTAATCCAAATTTCAGCATGGCAATCCTTTCAATGCCACCGCCCCAAGCCAGTACTGGTTTTGTAATTCCCAACGGCTTTGTAACTTCCGGTCTAAATATTCCCATACCAAAGAGTTCAATCCACTTCCCAAGTCTTTCATTGTAAACCATAGATTGCAGAGAAGGTTCAGTATAAGGAAAGAATGTAGGCCAAAACTTTACTTTGGTGAGACCAATTTTGCGGTAAAATTCCTTTTGTATTCCCATCAAGTCTCGTAATGTTATGTGTTTTCCCACAACGATACCTTCAACCTGATTAAACTCAACTAAATGTTTGTAACTTACTTTTTCATTACGAAAAACTCGTCCCAATGAAAATATTCTTGCCTCATCCGGTTTTTTGTCTGCAAGATATTTTATGGTAACACAAGTAGTATGTGTTCGCAAGACCATTTTTTTTGCTTCCTGTATATCCCAATAGTATCTCCATCCCTTTTTGTGGGCGTTTGATACATTCTTGATTTGGGTTGGTGTTGCAAGCTGCTTTGCATTTAGACCCTTGAGATAAAACGTGTCTTGTAGTTCCCGAGCTGGGTGATCCTGTGGTGTAAACAACGCGTCAAAATTCCAGAAACTTGACTGTGACAAATCTCCAATAATTTCTGTAAATCCCAAGTGAGCAAAAGTTTCCCTAACTTCATTTATTGTGTCCTTTAGTGGGTGTATCCTTGCGGCATGTACATGAGGTACGTCTGCCTCAACGTCTATTGCACCACTATCTAATTTTTCAAGGTCAATCTTTTTGCCAGTTTCAGAAAGAGATACTGTTTTTGTTTTTTCCTCGTGTGCAATGATAAAGTCAGGTCTTTCCATTAGAGATTTCAGTGGTTCGGCTAAAGGCGTGTTATCAAATTCTGTAGGAGCAATAGTTTTTTCGCCTAGTTTTGAAATTATTAGGTCCAAATCATTAGGAACATCTGCGTCCGGATCTTTTAATGAAATTTTTGAGCCTGTACCTGTTTTTTCTATGTTAATCCAGTCATTCTTTTTTGCATGGGCAATTGCCGCGTTAAAGTCAAATCCCTGCAAACTGCTTCGAATTTCATCAAATGTTTTTGGACCATCTTTAACGAGATTTACAAGTCTTCGTTCAGGCAAGCCGTTTTTTAGAGCATCTAGACCATTTTTTCCAAGGCTTAAAGAAATGTTAACAGATTCACTTACATCTCCAAGTTTTTTCTGGCGAAGCCATTCTACACCACGCCTAATTTGATCCATTGAAAGCTTAGTTTCTTGGGATATCTTCTCCTCGGTTAAATTTGGATCTGGGATGATTTTGTTGTCACACCTTGGAACGTTGAGGGTGATATTGATTATGACAAACTGATCAAAAGATTTGGGACACAGAAAATTACTCCAGAACTTTTATCAAAAATTGAAAAATTTACCAGCGAGTCACATTTCATGCTAAGAAGGGGGATTTTTTTCTCACACAGAGATTTGAACAGGCTTTTGGATGATTATGAGAAAGGCAAGAAATTCTTTCTATACACAGGCAGAGGTCCTTCTGGGCATACTCATATCGGTCATCTAGTTCCATGGGTTTTTGCAAAATGGCTTCAAGATAAGTTTGGAGTGAAAATGTACTTCCAGCTTACAGATGACGAAAAATTCTGGACAAAAAAAGACATGACGTTAGAGAAAACATCACAGTTTGCGCTTGAAAATGCGCTTGATTTTATAGCACTAGGTTTCAAACCGGAAAATACTAAGATCATCATTGATACAAAAAACATAAGGACATTGTATCCTATTGCGGCGGAAGTTGCAAAGAGAATAAATTTTTCAAATACAAAGGCGGTTTTTGGATTCAAAAATGAAACTAACGTTGGGATGATATTTTATACTTCGTTACAATCTGCTCCATGCTTTATAGAAGACATGCCTGTCTTGATTCCATTTGGAGTTGATCAAGATCCGCATTTTAGAATTACAAGGGATATAGCGCCAAAAATGAACAAACCAAAACCAGCATTGATTCATAATATTATGATTCCAGCGCTTGGAGGTCCCAAGGGAAAAATGTCCGCATCTAATGAAAATGAGACTGTATATACCACAGACTCTCCTGAAGTTGTAAAGAAGAAAATTAACAAGTATGCGTTTTCTGGTGGTCAGCCAGACATAGAAGAGCACAGAAAAAAAGGCGGTAATCCAGACATTGACGTATCATACCAATATCTTAGAATCTTCTTTGAGCCAGACGACAAAAAGCTAAAGCAAATTCATGATGATTACAAATCAGGAAAGATGCTTACTGGTGAGCTTAAACAAATTCTAATTGAAAAGATCAACAAGTTTCTGACTTCCCATCAGCAAAAACGCGAAAAGGCGAGAGACCAACTCGACAAATTTCTACTAAAAGATTGAACAGCGCAACAATACTCTGTCAGGACAAATATGAGGCTCAAAAGCTTGCCAATCTAATTTTTGTTAACGACACAAAGGAAACCTATGTTACAGAAATTTTGAATGTCATAGAAAATGAAGTAGTACTTTCGATAAAGGACAAATCTGCCCATAGTGTTATTTTAGAAGATAATGATCAAGTACTGCTTTTTACGGATTTCATTCAGTCAGTGATAGAAAAAAGACAGAAAATAGTGCAGACTGAAATAAAAGATAATTATGTCAAAATTGTAAAAGAGTAAATTCACACTAATGATTTGTCCATCTCAGCACTCATAGTTTCCTGAACTTTCATAAAGTATAGTTGCGTTGTGTAAGGCATATTTGGCAAATTGTAATCAATCACTTGCATAAAGTAGCGTACCGCCCTCTTTGAAATATCTACGTTAAATTTCAATGGAAGAATTGGATCCTGTTTGATGTTGATTTTATCCGTCAACCACGGAGGAAGAATCTCTATTGTTTCAGCAGTGATTTTTTTGTACCAATACTCTAAATTTTCCGGCTGAAGACTGCCTTGTATATTCTGAATGTCAACATCTATCTTATTCAGCATCTTATTGGTAATGCTCATACCATTACTGCCAAAATTTTTGTTTTATTCCACTTACTCAAAGATAGGCAAGTTGGTTGTCAATTCAAATTTCCACTGCTGTCAATCTCAGAGTTCTTGATTCTGGTGCTTGAGATGGCTTTCCCATCCTTGGCTAAAACCATTGGTACCACGACTATTTCCACAGGCGGTAAATTTCTCTCTGCCCTTAATTCATTAAGATGTACTCCTTTGCTACTAGTCTCCTCACTTACAACTAGTGCTTTCACGGAACCTTTGATAACTGCTGGTCCAAAGTCATTCTCCAGTTTGCTTATCTCATATGAAGAATCGGGAAAGTTTTTCTCAATTGCAGATTTTAGTGATGAAAGTCTTTTTGAATAATCGTTATCCAGATTTTTTCCTCTTTTTTCTGCTAGCTGATCACTGCTAAGACCTATGATAACTTTTGATGATATTGAGAATGACTTACCCAGTAATGCCATGTGTCCACTATGAATTACATCAAATGTTCCCCCCATAGCAACTAGATCAAATGATTCCATCAAAAAACTATGTTTGAAGCTAGATTATAGTTTTTATATAAAAAACAACTAGAACAAAAACTGAAATTAAAAGATGTAGATTTTGTTTACTTGCCAGATCTTCTAGCAGTAATTGCTAACCAATATACTAATCCTGGTGCTAATCCAACAATCAGTGGAATATACACAGGCCACATGTCAGCTACTCCCATATTTACTAACGCTCTATATTTCATATTTAAGTTGATCTAAAATCTTCAAAGTTGTGAGTGATCCGTTATCTGTTTATTTTTAAAGGTGGACTGAAGGGGATTTGAACCCCTGACCCCTCGCGTGCAAGGCGAGTATTCTACCAGTCTGAACTATCAGCCCTCCTCTTGAATCATTGCCGTATAGATTTTAATTGTTGTCTTTAATTGGCAAGGATTTTATTTGATTTGATAGAATTTTTTTTTTAATGGTATTATTAGAATCGAAAATCACACTAAAAACTGGAGATAATGCGCCAGATTTTTCGCTTAAGGGACTTGATGATGAAATGCATTCTCTTGACAGCTATGCAGGAAATAAGGGATTGTTGATAATTTTCATGTGTAATCACTGTCCATATGTTAAGGCAAAAATTGATGCTATAAAACAGATTCATGAAAAATTCAATGAAAGTATTGCATTGATAGGCATCAATAGTAACGATTCTACCGAGTATCCAGATGATAGTTTTGAAAATATGAAAAAAATTGCCAATGAAAAAGGTATAAAATTTGATTATCTTGTAGACGAGAAACAGGATGTAGCAAAAAAGTATGGTGCGATTTGTACTCCTGATCCATTCCTTTTTGATGAAAATAGAAAGCTAATTTTTCATGGCAGGATTGATAATGCCATGAATCCGGATGATACTGCGACTGAAAATACAATGCAGGAGAATATCCAAAAATATCTTGCGGGAGAAAAAATAGAGAAAGATTTTGACCCATCCATTGGATGTTCAATCAAATGGAAGTGACAGCAAACTTAAAACACGTAATCTAAGAAAATTTTTCAGGGCTCGTAGCTCAGCTTGGCTGGAGCGTTCGACTGATAATCGAAAGGTCATGAGTTCGAATCTCATCGGGCCCATACTTCTTTAAATCATGAAATAGAGCTTTCAAAGGTTGTTTGTGACCATTGTAATACAGCCTGAATGTCTTCCTCTACCAAATCAGCCTTAATTTCAGTACTCTTCTTCATGTCACCACAAACTGCAAGATATAGATTCTTTCTGGATTTTAATTTGATAGAATTAACAGATTCTGCAAAGAATTTCATGCTTTCAGCCGTTGATGAAAATATTACTATTATCATTATGCCCATTCCTGACTTCCAAACTTTAGTTAGAAACTTCTGTAAATCAAGATCAAATAAAACATCAATAGATGAGGACATGTCACCTAGGGAATAAACCTGCCAACCATCTGCATGAAAAGAAGCGGATGCGGCCTCTGAAAAGAGAGTGCTTTGATAGTCGGCTGATATCATAATTACATTCTTTTTCATGTCAACCTCAAAATTTCCAAGATTGATTATTTGTATCGAGTTTGAAATGATTTTTTCAAGAAAATTGAGTTCGGATTTACCAATTTTACCTTGATCAAAAATACCATATACTGACTGTATTGCAGGAACAATAATCTCCGTTATGAGCTTCACTGGTTGTGTTGTAGAATGAAAAGAGTTTCTAATCAGATTATATGCCAGTTTTTCCTTTCGTGCGGTCAGATATTCAAGGTATTTGGTTTTAACTTTGAAAAAATCTTCTGGAAAATGAAATTTCTCTGTACCATCTTCTATAAACCAGAGATTAACATTACCAATGTTTTTTTGTTTAACGAAACCTTCAGCGGCAAACACATTAAGATATTTTGTTGTCGTAATACGATTAATGTTCAAACGTTCAGAAATCTCAAGCCCGGAAAGTCCTGTCTTAGAACTACTCAGTAAATCTACTAGTTTCTCTTTTATTTCCTCAGTTTGATATCCTCTTGTCATGATGATAAACTGCATTTATCGTTTACGATAAATTTAACCAGACATATCAAAAGAACAAAGATGAGTTGACAATGAAGGGTGTCAACAGTTTTGCTGGATATGTCACATATCTGCTAGAAGATGTGATGAAAAAAGACAAAACCTTTGCTCGTTATGCACCAAAATTGGAAAGGGTTTCAGTTGACGCAGATAGGATTATTCTCAAAGATAATATTAAAAATAGAATTGCTGAAGTGGCAATTCAAAATGGTGAACTTTACTGTTTACTATGTGAAGAAAAGGATTGCGTACATATTGGTTATGTTTTCGGACTTCCCGATGTTTACGAAGTCCTGAATGCTAAAGGAATTAAACAAACAAAATAAGTGCAGGAGGTGAGATTCGAACTCACGAACTCCTGAGAGACGGGATCACCCATTTTTATGATCTTAAGTCCCGCGTGTCCAAAAGCATACATGCTTTCTTTGGCCAGGCTTGACTACTCCTGCACTAGCCTAGCTAGCTGTCAGCGAAATTTAACAGTTTATGGTTCTGGAAAATTTTACCAAGAATTATAAGGATTTTTACTGACGGATCGACATGCTCCGATAGCTCAGCCTGGTAGAGCGTTACATTGGTAATGTAAAGGTCGTGGGTTCAGATCCCGCTCGGAGCTTTAGTAATTCTTAACCAAAATCTCAGAATGGCCAGTTCTCTTTTTAGAGTTAGAGTTTATCGCTCTATTTACTCTGATTTCTTTGATTTTCCATTTTGATGAAGAAAATGAATTTTCAACAATTTTTGACTTTGAATTTGAAAGCAAGACTTTGCATCCCATAGAATCTAGTTTTTCAGCAAGATTTGCTAATCTTTCAAGATCATCATCAGTAAATGACCTGTTTGTATAACTTGTGAAATTAGATGTATTACTAACTGGCTGATAAGGAGGATCAAAATACACAAAATCACCCTTTTTGATGTCATGCAAACTCTGTTCAAAATCTCTGCAGAAAAATTCTAAATTTGAAGACTGTAAGGTTCGGCTAACTGTTAGTAGGTTCTCTCTATTGACAATGTTTGGATTTGTATATCTACCCAATGGAACATTAAATTTTCCCTTACTGTTTACACGGTAAAGTCCATTAAAACATGTCTTATTTAGAAAAATCAATCTTGACACTTTTTCAATCTGAGATGTTGGTTCTGACTCTCTGACATGGTAGTAATATTTACTTTGATTTTTTTCATATTTTTTAGAATGATTTTCCAGAGATTCTATTACTTCAGTGACTTTGTCTCTTATTGCCAAGTATGCCAAAATCAAATCAGAATTTAGATCAGATACATGGCATTTCATGTCTGGATGTTTTGCCAATAAATTAAACATAACAGCTCCACCACCAAGAAATGGTTCAAAATAAGTATCAAATTTTTTTGGATAGTTCTTTTCTAATTCAGTAATGAGCTGTCTTTTACCTCCTGCCCATTTTACAAATGGTCTTGGTTCCTGTACATAATTTTGAAGTTGTTGTGCCAGACGTCATACTTGTGTAAAATTGTTTTCTGGGGCAAAGGCAAGAAAACATCACAAAGAGTTGAGAATTATTTGATCCAGAGGAAATAGGTTAAATACAAATTTTGTAACGCGTAAAAATACTATCAAAAAATTGGTGATTTTACCACTAGGAGACGTACAAAGCCACATACAACATAATTGCTGTTGTACCTGCAAGAGCAGCTGCTATCTGACCATTGCTTTTCTTAGTTGTTCCTTCCTCAGCGACTTTGACACAAAAGATATAACCAATTGCTTCAACGACTGTCAAAACAATCATTGCATAGTGACCACTTGCTGATGCATATGCCCATGGATAATACAGGTAACCAACCATTGTTCCAAACATTGTTGCAAAGAATGCACCCAAGTAGGAAAGTGTTATGAGTCCTGTATAATTCTCAATACGCTTACCAATCATGCTTTCGACGTCAGAACGGCTGGCACCGCCACCGCCTCCGCCAAATCCTTTCGGTAGAGTCATATGCAAAATCTAATTACGGAATGCTATTAAACTTTTCTTAATATTCCCGACATGATATAGATCCGACTTTAGAAAAATTCAAGTTTGTACTTCAAAAAACTGTTTTTTACATTTCTAGGTTTTTGTGTATCTCGATCCACGAAATTTCATAAAATTTTATATACTCACAGTCATGCTAGATCTTTAATGGTCTGGCTTAGACGATGTACTCACTATTTATTCATAGTTGTAGTTGCAGTCAACTCAACTTTGTTAACAATTAACTCAGGAGATTATATCTTCTACACTGATTGGGCTTGGACATCATTTGTCGTATTCTCAATTGCCAACACTTTGATGACTATTGTTGGTGCTGTGTATTATCTTACATTTACGGGCGTACCTGGTACTGCAACGTATTATGGTCTGATTATGCAAGTCTATACTTGGGTTGCAAAAGTTGCATGGTTTGCACTTGGCTATCCAGTAGATTTCATAGTTCATCCAATGTGGATTCCATCGTGTATGCTGTTGGACTTGGCATATTGGGCGACAAAGAAAAATAAACACTCGCTGATATTCTTTGGTGGAGTTTTAGTTGGAATGTCAATGCCACTGTTCAACATGGTACAGTTGATGTTGATAGCAGATCCACTAGAAACTGCATTCAAGTATCCAAGACCAACATTACCTCCATACATGACGCCGATAGAACCGCAGGTAGGTAAGTTCTACAATAGCCCAGTAGCTTTGGGAGCGGGAGCTGGATCGGTACTAGCATGTACATTTGCAGCATTAGGTTGTAAGCTTAACACATGGACGTATAGATGGATGGCCGCATGGTCAAAGTGGGACTGATAAACATGATAGATAAAAAATTTCTAGCAGTTGCAGTTGGAGCCGTTTTCGTACTTGGTATGTATGGTCCAAATGTTGCTGAGATTATTCAATCAGCCGAGGCTCATGGTGTTCAGGCACAACTGCAGAGTCGTTTTATTCAAATTACAAATGAAGCAATTTCACGACAGTCACTAACTACAGGTGAAACTCTTGTTCTTTCTGGAGCACTAGTAAGCCTTGTTGAAAGAGAGCAAAGAGGATGGATTTCCTTATTTTCAGAATCAACAAACTCTGGTAACAGATGGGAGATTATGGCTAGAGACCCACCAGGAGTTGTCTTTGAGATTCCTGGTAACTCTGTAACACCTTATGCAATTACTGCAAAGGCACTTGAACCAGGTGTTTACCATGTTCACACACAACTTAATGTTGCAAACGTAGGACCAGGTCTAGGACCCGGAACAACAGTAGTAGTAGATGGAGAGGCGATCTTGAAACCAATTCCATGGGGAATGCTTGCATATCAGAGCATTATCATTGCAGCTGCTTATGTCATAACATTCGCTACAAGACCCTGGCAAGTAATCTAACCAACAAACCTTCTTTTTCATTCTAATATTTTTTAATAGACTATTCTATCTAATTTTATGAAATATGTTTTTCAAATTCAATATCTTGACATACGTGAAAGTTACTTTAAAGGAAAAGTAAGATTTGAAAAAGATGAATTTACCATAAACATACAGGATGAAAGGAGAGGCAAAGTGTTACGGCTTCCTTTTCCGTTGAATACACAAAAGAGGGTTCTTGTTAGATGTTCTGGTCCAGGTGTGTCCGTTGAGGACTTTGTTGAATATAGAGGAGAGTCAGAATGGGTAGAAATTGATTCTACCCCAATTACATTTTACATTGCTGATCATCAGGATCAGTTTGACACACTTGAGATAATAGAATTATAGAAACGACTTTATGCAAATCATGTATTTTTGATTTATGCGTTATCCGGGAATGGGAGATCCGAATAAAAGAAGAAAAACCATCAGATTTCTCATAATTTTACTTATCATTGGGGTTGTCGTTGGTGTGAGTAGTAGTATTATCCAAGGCTGGCTTGGCCAGAGCGATCCACTCAAAGTTTGCATTGAGGACTTACATACACCATACAAAATGTCGGTAACTTTTGAGTTGTATGTGGATGGAAACAAGGCAGACATACCTGCCAATATAGGATTTGGTGATAGTCTAGGTGACGACTTGTTGGCTTCAGATTGTCAGCGAACTATGTATACACTTACGGATGATGGAACCATTTATGCAGAATGGGAAGAAGAATACCCATTTGAAATTGGTCATTTTCTATGGATTTGGGAATTCCCAATTAAAGACATGGATGACTCAAAAACACGTGTGATGATAGACGGGAAAGAAACTGATGAAGGTATACATGTTCTTCTAAAACATGGTTCAGTTTACAGGGCTGAATTTTATTCAGAAGGATTTGACGAATCACAAGAATCTGACTTTTTGCCGCCTGACTTGTAGATTTATCGATTTTTGTAAAGTTTCCTTAGTCTTTCAGAATTTTCAGATCTGTCCTTAGCTGTATATG
>LUMW01000373.1_pt1 | contig 14619 bp, 14 predicted proteins | sample 729761 | NCBI WGS metagenome assembly LUMW01 (sample SAMN03860302, study PRJNA289734) | marine metagenome | biome: seawater column; feature: ocean; material: water; isolation source: Red Sea water column Station 192 - depth 500m | place: Saudi Arabia: Red Sea | collected 2011-10-15 | depth 500 m
GCGAAGCGGGCCTTGCCGACGACCTTGTCGTAGCCGTCGTGTCGGATGGGCCGCGTGCCGACCCAGGTGTCGGTGGGGTTCTCGGTGGCGGTCACTTGCCGGCTCCGTTCAGTTGGACCGCCGCCTCCTGGACGGCGCGGACGATCTTGTCGTAGCCGGTGCACCGGCAGAGGTTCCCGGCCAGGCCGTAGCGGATCTCGGACTCGGTGGGGTCGGGGTTCTCGTCGAGGAGCGCCTTGGCGGCGACGAGGAAGCCGGGGGTGCAGACGCCGCACTGCAGGGCGGCGCCCTCGAGGAACGCCTGCTGGAGGGGGTGCAGGTGGTCCCCGTCGGCGAGGCCCTCGACGGTCACGATGTCGCGACCCTCGGCCTCGGGGGCGAAGACGAGGCACGAGCAGTTGAGGCGGCCGTCGAGGAGGATCGAGCAGGCGCCGCAGTCGCCGGTGCCGCAGCCCTCCTTGGCGCCGGTGAGGCCGAGTTCTTCCCGCAGGGCGTCGAGCAGGGAGGTGTCGTCGGCGGCGAGGAAGTCGACTTCGTCGCCGTTGACCGTGCAGGTGACGTGGGTTCGGGACATGGCTCAGGCTCCGTTCCGGGCGCGTTCGGCGGCGATCGCGGCCGCCCGCTTGGCGAGGACACCGGCGACCTGGTGCCGGTAGGCGATGGTGCCCCGCTTGTCGTCGATGGGGTTGCAGGCGGTTGACGCGGCATCGGCTACGGCGGCGAGGGTGGCGTCGTCGAGGCCGCCGTCGGTGAGGGCGGCGCCGGTGAGTACTGCTTCGGCGTCGGGGACCGAGACGGCGGTGGGGGCGACCGCCCCGAGCACGACGCGTGCGTCGGTGACGGCGGCGCCGTCCACGGTGAGCCGGACCGCGGCGCCGACGATGGCGATGTCCATCTCGCTGCGGGGGATCATCCGCAGGTAGGCGTCGCCGGTGCCGGCCGGCGGGTCGGCCAGGGTGAACTCGATGATGAACTCGCCTTCGGCGAGTGAGGTCTGTCCGGGGCCGGTGGCGATGTCGCCGGTCGGCACGGTGCGGGTCCCGTCGGTGGTGGCGACGACCGCCTGGGCGCCGTTGACGAGCAGTGCGGGCACCGAGTCGGCGGCCGGCGAGGCGTTGGCGAGGTTGCCGCCCAGGCTGGACCGGTTCTGGATCTGGTCGGAGCCGATCAGGCCGGCGGCCTCGGCGAGCCCGGGGAAGGCGGCGGTGAACTCGGCGTTGCCGGTGAGCTGTGACGTCGGCAGGGCGGCGCCGACGGTCCACTGGCCGTCCTCATGGGTCAACGACATCAGTCGGTCGATGTGCTTGAGGTCGACCAGCAGCGGGGGCGACGGGCGCCCCCCGCGGAACTGGGGGACGAGGTCGGTGGCGCCGGCGAACACCCGGGAGCCGGGGTTGTCGGCCAGCAGCGACCGGGCGTCGTCCACCGTCGTCGGGGCGGCGTACTTCAACGGGTGTCCCTCCCTTCCCGTGGGGGCGTCACGGGATGTCGGTGCGGCGACGACGTCGTCCCCGGCGCCGGAACCCTAGCCAAGCCGGGAACCGTGGCCCCGACCCGGCAGGGGGGAGGTTTGCCGGGAAGGCGGGAGGACGAGCGCCTGGGTGACGAGCGCCTGGGTGGTGCGATGTTCGGTTCCGTGGGTGGCTGGCGTGCCGCTCTTGCCAGGGTCCGTGCCGGGAGGAGTCGCGGGGGAAGGGCGGCGTCGGAGCCTCTTGCTCGGGTTTGGGGCTGGCCGCGGTCAGGTGGTCAGGAGCGGCCTCGCCACCAGCCAGGCGGCGATCAGGGTGCCGAGGGCGATGTTCATCAGGAAGACCTTCGGGTATTCGTCCCTGGTTCTCCACCCGAACACCTTGCGAATCCAGACCTTTTGGGTGATCAGGCAATAGGCCACGTAGGCCAGCACGGCTAGGCCGAGAAGAATCTGCAACACCCTCATCGGTCACCTTCCCCCTCCGGCCCCCGTTTGGAGCCATTGACGCTTCGTGTCAGAGACCCCCGAGATCGTCCTCTTTTCATGTAGACGCGTCGAGGGGGGTCCGCTTGCGGATCCGACGTTCGCGAAGCCAGACGACGAGGCCGAGGAGTGCGTTCACGAGGGCTCCGAGGGCGAATCCGTACGCAGGCCAGGAGATCCGCAGGTCCGGATCGAAGGCATCCCAATCGGATGGCAACACCAACCCGATTGCCAGCGTCGCCGCGAGGAGCACGACGATCGAGATCAGGCCGAGGATGCCCGCCGCAGCCGACGTCGCACTTGCCAGGAGCAGCCATTTCGGACGTCCCGAACGCACTGCCAGTCCGGCACTGCCGAATGCAACGACCCAGGACAGGATCAAGATGATGCCTAGGCCGGGCAACTCATAGGCCCCAACACCACGATCAATGGCCAGAAGTAGGGCGTCGGGAACCTCGTCGGGCACCATGCGCCACGCGTCGTCCACGTCCACCACCAGCCAACCTGGAACTAGCAGCAATCCGACCAGTAGGTGACTGAGGCACAGAAACAGCGCCGTTCGTCGAGCGATCATATGGGGGGCGTTTGGGATGACCGGGGCGGTTGCATGGCGGTATTCAGCAGGTGTGAGCCTTCTCGAAACTGCGAACGCGTGCACGCAGAAACTGCGAACACGCCCTTGTGGAGCTGGGGGGAATCGAACCCCCGTCCGTCGACGGGTGGACGCCCGCGATACGACCATTCCCGAGTCTGCGGCTCCTGGCTGCCGCACCGCCGGGTCGGTTGGGCCCGAGGGCCCGGCCACGGGGTCTTTCCCCCGGGTCAGCGGTCTTTCACGCCGTCAGCGGTCTGTCCCTGCGGTCTCCACTGCTTCTGTTGCCGGGCTGCAGTGGACTGGCCCCGCGTGCCGTTGCCGGTCGCGGTGACTCTCTACTGCCTGACGGGTCAGGCGGCGAGAGCGAGATCGTCCGTGTTGGCGTCTCTGTTGGTGCCCCGTTTTGGGAGTCTGGGCAACTCCGGTCGCACGACTCGTCCACGAAACGCCGGCGTCGAAACCGATCAGCCCCGTGAAACGGGCGGCTCGAGGCCGCCGCGTACGGATGGTTGGTGCTCGATTGTCAAGGATCCGCACCGACAGGGTACCGGCCGGCCGTGACGGCCGTCCGGCGAAAAGGGGGCCTCAGCGCCGGCGACGACGGGCCATGGCGCGCTCGGCCTCCCGGTTGGCCTCCCGCTCGGCGATGGCCTGGCGCTTGTCGGCGTGGCCCCGCCCACGGGCCAGCGCCAGCTCGACCTTGGCCCGGCCACCCGAGAAGTAGAGCGACAACGGCACCAGCGTGAGGCCCTCCCGCTGGACCCGGTCGTGCATCCGGCGGATCTCGCTGCGGTGGAGCAGCAGCTTCTTGGGGCGGTCCGGGTCGTGACCGGAGGCCTCGGCGGAGCCGCTGGTCGCCCAGGGCGAGATGTGGAGGCCCAGCAGCCAGACCTCGCCGTCGTCGATGCGGCCGAACGACTCGGCCAACTGCACCTTGGACTCCCGCAGCGACTTGACCTCGCCGCCGCGCAGCACGAGCCCGGCCTCCCAGGTGTCGAGGACCTCGTAGTTGCGGCGGGCCTGCCGGTTCGTGGCCACGACGCGGTCGCGCGGGTCTTCCCGCCCGCCCCCGGCCGGCCTGCCCGATGACTTCGTGCCCATCGGGCGAGCGTACCGGTGGACCCCGCCGGGGTTCCCCCACCGTTAGCCTCGCCGTCGTGGCCGACGAGACCCTGCGCCTGACCGCCGACGCCCACACGGCCATGGTCGCCCATGCCCTCGCCGCCGTGCCCCACGAGGCCTGCGGGCTGTTCGCCGGCCCGGTGGGGGAGCAGGGCGGCGGCCCGCTCGTGGACCGCTTCTTCCCGATGCGCAACACCGCCGAGTCGAGCACCCTGTACCTGCTCGACGGCCAGGAGATGCTCGACGTCGAGCGGTCCGCCGACGAGGCCGGGGCCGTGCTCACCGGGGTGATGCACAGCCACACCCACACGCCGGCCTACCCCTCACCGACCGACGTGGCCGACGCCGCCCGCTTCGACCCGTTCGGCGCCTGGGTGTTCGTGATCGTCTCGCTGGAGCACGCCGATCCGGTGTTGCGGGCGTTCCGGATCCTGGACGGCGACATCACGGAGTTGACGGTGGCCGTGGGGGACGGCGACCCACGGGGCTAGAATCCCGACCGATTCAGTCGGAATTACACCGGAGCCCGCCATGACCGTCCACGCCTCGGTCCTCGACCTGATCGGCGACACGCCGTTGGTCGACGTCAGCGCGCTCAGCCCCCACCCCGGGGCCACGATCCTCGTCAAACTCGAGGGGCAGAACCCCGCAGGCTCGGTCAAGGACCGCATCGCCAAGGCCATGGTCGAGGAGGCCGAGGCCGACGGCACCCTCGTCCCGGGCCGCACCATCATCGAGCCGTCCTCGGGCAACACCGGCATCGCCCTGGCCATGATCGCCCGCCTCCGCGGCTACCCCCTCAAGATCGTGCTCCCCGAGAACGTCTCCGTGGAACGTCGCCAGATGCTCGAGGTCTACGGCGCCGAGATCATCCCGTCACCCGGCGAGGAGGGCTCCAACGGCGCCGTGCGCCTGGCCCGCCGCCTCGCCGACGAGAACCCCGACTGGGTGTTCCTCTACCAGTACGCCAACGAGGCCAACCCCCGCGCCCACTACGCCACCACCGGCCCCGAGATCCTGCGTGACGCCCCGGGCATCACCCACTTCGTGGCCGGCCTCGGCACCAGCGGCACCCTCATGGGGGTCGGCACCTATCTCAAGGAACGGCGCCCCGAGGTGCAGGTGCTGGCCGTCGAGCCGCCGTCCGGCGAGCTGGTCCAGGGGCTGCGCAGCCTCGACGACGGCTACATCCCGCCCGTGTACGAGAAGTGGGGCGGCAACGAACTGCTCGACGGCAAGCGCATCGTTCGGCCGCGCGAGTCCCTGGAATGCACCCGTCGGCTGGCTGACGAGTGCGGGATCTTCGCCGGCATCTCGACTGGCGCCGCCCTGGCCGGCGCCCTCAAGGTGGCCGAGCGCCTCGCGGACGGCGAGGAGGCCACAATCGTCTTCATCGCCTGCGATGCGGGATGGAAGTACCTGTCCACGGGCGCCTGGACCGACGACCTCGATACGGCCGCCGCCAACGCCGACTCGATCATCTACTTCTAGCCTGCCTGCAACGGCGCCGGTGGAGGCGCCCGACCCAGGGCCACCGACCAGAAAGCAGGCACCCATGCGACCCGACGGACGCCGCAACGACGAACTGCGCCCGTTCTCCTTCGAGCGCGACTTCACCGACGCCGCCCTGGGTTCCTGCCTCGTGTCGTTCGGACGCACCCGGGTCCTGTGCACCGCCTCCGTGGGCGACGGCGTGCCTCGATGGCTGTCGGGCACGAACAAGGGCTGGGTGACCGCCGAGTACTCGATGCTGCCGGGCTCCAGCGCCGAGCGCATCCGGCGCCGCGTCTCCGGTCGCAGCCAGGAGATCCAGCGGCTCGTCGCCCGGTCGCTGCGGGCCGTGTGCGACCTCGGGGCGCTGGGAGAGCGCGAGGTGACGGTGGACTGCGACGTCATCCAGGCCGATGGCGGCACCCGAACCGCCTCCATCTGTGGTGGCTACGTGGCGTTGCACGACGCCCTCGAGCGGCTCGTCGCCGCCGGAGACCTGGCCGCCAACCCGCTCACCGACCACCTGGCGGCCGTCTCGGTCGGCATCATCGACGGCGAGGCCCGCCTCGACCTGCCCTACGTCGAGGACGCCGGCGCCGAGGTCGATTTCAACGTCGTCATGACCGGCTCGGGTCGCTTCGTCGAGGTGCAGGGCACCGCCGAGGGGGAGGCCTTCGAGCGCTCCCAACTCGACGAACTGGTCGACCTGGCTGCCGGCGGCATCGCCGAGATCGTCGCCGCCCAGCGGACGCTCCTCGCCGACCCACCGCCCGCCCGCGGCTGAGCCGCCCCGCGCCAACACGGTCTGGCCGGTTGCGACGATGCAGCGAGAGCCCGTGCCGCTGGTCGCCGCCACGGCCAATCCCGACAAGCTGGCCGAGATCGCCGTGATCCTCGGTGGGGAAGTCGAACTCCTGCCCCGCCCGGCCGACCTCGGCGAGGTCGTCGAGGACGGCGAGACGCTGGAGGACAACGCACGCCTCAAGGCGGTGGCGGTCTGTTCGGCGGCAGGTGCGGCCGCCGTGTCCGACGACACCGGCCTCGAGGTCGACGCCCTCAGAGGCGCTCCCGGGGTCCATACCGCCCGCTTCGCCGGCGAGGGTGCAACCTACGCCGACAATGTGGCGCGCCTGCTCCAGGAGCTCGAGGGTGTCGCTCCGGGCCTGCGGACGGCCCGGTTCCGCACCGTGGCCCTCGTCCATCGTCCCGACGGCAGCGAGGTCGTCGCCACCGGCACGGTCGAGGGACGGATCGCCGAAGAGGCGATAGGGGAAGGCGGTTTCGGCTACGACCCGGTGTTCGTGCCCGTGGAGGGCGACGGCCGCACCTTCGCCGAGATGGGCGACGAGAAGCATGCCCTCTCGCACCGTGGTCGGGCGTTCCGCGCGCTCGCCCGGCGGCTGGACGGCGAGGCCGCCAACCGCTAGTTCGGCGAGGCCGCTCCCGTCGACCAGCGGGGTTCGAGGAACCGGTCGAACTCGGCGTCGGTCACCGGCTCCGAGAAGTGGTAGCCCTGCGCCAGGTCGCAGCGCAGTAGGCGCAGGCGCTCCAGCTGCTCCTCGGTCTCGACGCCCTCGGCCACGACCCGCAGCCCGAGGCTGTGGGCCAGGGCGATCGTGCCCGTGACGATCGCGGTGTCGCCGTCGTTGCTGCCGAGGCCGGCCACGAAGGAGCGGTCCACCTTCAGGAAGTCGATCGGGAAGCGCTTCAGGTAGGCCAGCGACGAGAACCCGGTGCCGAAGTCGTCCAGCCCGATGCGCACCCCGAGCCCGGTCAGGTCGTCCAGGACCCGTTCGGTCACCGGGTTGGCGGCGATCAGGGCGCTCTCGGTGAACTCCAGCGCCACCAGGGCGGGGTCGAGGCCGCAGCCGGCCAGGGCGTCGTCCACGACACCGGGGAAGGCGGCGTCGGCCAACTGACGGGCCGACACGTTGACCGCCATGGACAGCGGCTCCTGGCGGGTGCGGCTCCACGCCGCCAGCCGATCCAGGGCGAGCACGAGGACCCGGCTGCCGAGCTCGGCGATCAACCCGCTGTCCTCGGCGATGTCGATGAACTGGTCGGGAAGCAGCAACTCGCCGGTCTCGGCCCGGACCCGGGCGAGGGCCTCGGCGCCGGTGACAGCGCCGTCGCTGATGCGCACGACCGGCTGGAAGTGGACCTCGATCCGATTCGACTCGAGGGCCAGGCGGAGTTCCTGCTGGATGGAGTGGCGACGGACGGCTTGGACCCTCAGGTTGTCATCGAAGAGCTCCGCCCGGTCCCGCCCTTCCTCCTTGGCCCGGTACATGGCGGTGTCGGCGTCGCGAAGGAGGTCGCCGGGCGTCTCGTCACCATGGGCGATGTTGATCCCGATGCTCGTGGTGACGACCGTCGATTCGGCGCCGAGTTCGACGGGGCGGGCCAGGGCCCGCCGGATGCGTTCGGCGGCGGTCAGGGCGTCGATGTGCCGGAGCATGTCGCCGATGACGACCACGAACTCGTCGCCGCCGAGGCGGGCGACGGTGTCGCCGGGCCGGACCGTGCGTTCGAGCCGGCGGGCCACCTCCCGAAGCAGGTCGTCGCCGGCGCCGTGGCCGAGCGAGTCGTTGACGACCTTGAAACGGTCCAGGTCGAGGAACAGCACGCCGACCGAGCGCTGGTGGCGGGACGCCCGGTGCAGGGCGTCCTGGAGGCGGTCCAGCAACAGGGCACGGTTGGGGAGGCCCGTCAGCTCGTCGTGGAAGGCCCGCTCCTCGAGCTGTGCCGCCACCTCGACGCGTTCGGTGACGTCCCGGGCGTTGACCACGATGCCCTCGACAGCGGGGTTCTCGAGCAGGTTGGTGGCGACGATCTCCATGTGCCGCCACCCCCCGTCGGTGTGGGCGACCCGGGCGTCGAACACCGGCGACATCCCCGGCGTGGCGACGACCGTCGGGGCCTGCTCGATCAGACGGTCGAGGTCCTCGGGGTGGACCAGGTCGGCCACCGGGACGCCCTCGAGGTCGTGGGGCTCGAGGCCCAGCACACGGGCGACCGCCGGACTGGCGTAGATGATGCCGCCGTCCTCGCCGACCACGCAGACCAGGTCGGAGGCGTGCTCGACGAGGGCCGCCAGCCGCACCTCGGTGGCCTCGACCCGGCGGCGGGCCGCGTACAGGTCGCTGAGGTCGCGGGCCACGAGCGAAATCGCCTCGAGGCGCCCGGTGTGGTCCCGGTGGGCGACGAGCACCGCCGAGACCGGGAGCGGCGCGTCGTTGCCGGTGCCGGCCAGGCGCAACTCGCCTCTCCAGGTGCCGCCGGAGCGGACGGCGGGCAGGGCGGTGGCGGCGTACCGGGCCTGCGACCAGCCGTCCAGGCGGTCGAGCAGCCGAAGCCCGGGAACCTGCGGGTTCCCCAAGATCTCCCGGAAGGCGTCGTTGGCCCAGGCGATCGTGCGTCCCAGCGGGTCGAGCACGGCGACGAGGTCGGGACTGGCCTCGAGTACCCGGGTCAACTCGTGGGCCCGTCGAGCCTCCTCGAGTTCCTCGGTGACGTCGTCGAAGGTGAGCAGCGCGGCGCCGCCGGCATCGACCGGGGTCAGGGACAGGTCGATCCATCGCAGCCCGTCCTCGGGGGCCACGAGGCGCAGCCGTCCCCGGATCCCCCGCCCGGCGGCCAGTGCCGCATGTGCCGCCTCGAGGAACTCGTCACGGCCGTCGGCGTCGATGGCAGCCTGCCAGCCGGCGCCGAGCGCCTGTTCGAGCGCCTGGCCGGTGTGTTCGGTCCAGCGGGCGTTGGCCCGACGGAATCCCAGGTCGGCGTCGAGGACCGCCATCCCGGTGGGGCAGGCGTCGACCAGCCGGTCGAGCAGGCCGGCGTCGCCCATCTCGATCGGGCCCGGGTCGCCGGGCAGGGGCGTGTCCGTCATGTGCGGACGGGGGGACTCGAACCCCCACGCCTTGCGGCGCCGGCTCCTAAAGCCGGTGCGTCTACCAGTTCCGCCACGTCCGCAGCGGTGCAGCCTAGGTGGAGGCGAGGGGCGGAGGGGTCCGGACGGCTGCTCAGGCCATCTCGCCGCGGCGCACGATCACCTTGTCGATGATCCCGTACTCCTGGGCCTCGTCAGCGGTGAACCAGCGGTCACGGTCGCTGTCGGCCTCGATGGTCTCGAAGGACTGCCCGGTGTGCTCGGCGATCCGCTCCTGGAGTTGGCGCTTCACGTGGGTCATCTGCTCGGCCTGGATGGCGATCGAGGAGGCGTCGCCCTGCACGCCGCCGAGCGGCTGGTGCATCATCACGCGTGCGTGGGGGAGGGCGTAGCGCTTGCCGGATGCGCCGGCGCAGAGCAGGAACTGCGCCATCGAGGCACCCAGGCCGGTGCAGATGGTGCCGACCTCGGGACCGACGAACTGCATCGTGTCGTAGATGGCCATGCCGGCAGTCACCGAGCCGCCCGGCGAGTTGATGTAGAGCCAGATCGGCTTCTCGGGGTCCTCGGCCTTGTCCAGCATCGCGTTCACGTTCGCGCGGGTCAGCTGGGCGATACGACCGAGGATCGACTGCTTCTGGGCCATGGTGCTCTCTCTTCCGGTGGGACGTGCGGGTGGGGTCGGGGGTCAGAACCGTCCGCCGCCGCTGCGACGGCTCCGTCTGCTGGTGGAGCGGGGACTGCGGGTGCGGCGGCTGGCGGTGCGGCGGCTCGAGCGGGTCGTCCGGCCGGAGCGTCGGACGCGTCCACGGCTGCCCGACCCCATGGCCAGGCCGCCGAGGATCCCGCCCAGGGAGAGGTCGTCGCTCGGCGCCGACGACGCGCGCCAGGCGGCCACGTCGGCCTCGGCACTCGTCTGCGCCTCCTTCACGAGCCCGGCGGCGCGCTCCAGCGTGCGCGTCGCCTCCTCGGGGTCGCTGTCGACGGCCTGGCGTCCGGCGTCGAGCAGGCGGCCTGCCTCCGAGAGCCGCGTGCGGGCGGTGCTGCCGACGGCGCCACGGTGCGTCTCGACGTAGGTGGAGACCGCGGAGACGGTGGCCGTCACCTGGGCCAGCAGGTCGTCGGCCGCGTCGGCGGCGTGGGCGAGGTCGTCGCGTGCGGTGTCGACCGCGTCGAGCAGGGCGACGGCCTGGCCGGTCGCCTCCTCAGCGGTGCGCAGCCGCACGGCCGCGGTCGCGTGGTCGGACCCGCCGAGCGCCGCGCGGGCCTGGCCGAGCTGCTCGGTGGCGCTGCGCGTGAGCGACTCCGCGCGGATGACGTTGCCGGAGACGGCGGCGAGCGCACTGCCGGCGTGCTCGGACTGGAGCGCGCGGAGAGTCTCGGCGGTGGGCGCCAGCCGCGCGACGACGGCATCGAGGCGCTGCTGCAGCGTGTCGGCCACCTCGGGCGCGCGGGTCTGCAGGTCGCGCAGCGCGTCGAGGCGCTCGACCTGGGCATCGAGCGCGTCGTCGACCGTGTCGCAGAGGTGCAGCACCCGTGACAGCAGCACGCGACGTTCGGCGTCGGTCTCGGGCTCGGCGTCGTCGAGCCGTTGGCGCAGCGTGAACGCCTCGCGCAACGTGGCCCGCCCCTCCACGACCGTGCGCCGGAAGTCGGCTGCGGCGGCCTCGCCGAACTGGGCCTCGGCGAAGCCGACCTCCTGGTCGGCGGTCTGCAGCGCATCGTCGACCACCACGAGCGCCTCCGCGACGGCGGCCTCGAGCTCGTCGTCGTCGAGGATCGCCGCCGGGTCGACCGGCTGGCCGTGCTCGTCGACCACCGGGTGCGTGTGGTCGAAGCGTCGACGGGAGCGGTGGACCCCGTAAGCAGCACCGGCGGCCACGACAGCCGTGCCGCCGACGACCCAGCCCCACGGGATGCCGGTGTCGCGGTCCACGTCGGTGAGCCCCCGGGCGGCGCCGGTGGCTGCACCGGCCCAGTCGTCCTGCCGAAGGGCCGGGAGGATGTACTCGCGGTCGACCTTCTCCAGGTCGGCGTCGGAGAGCTCGTCGCTGTCGGCGTCGTAGCCGTAGGATCGCGACTCCAGCGCGACGGCCAGCAGCACGTCGGTGCGGCCCAGGCCCGACCGCTCGGCGGTGCGCGTCGCCCACTCGGCACCCGTCAGCCCGTCGAAGGTCCGGACGTACACGACGAACAGCTGACGGCCGGTGTCGCGGTAGTAGCGGTCGAGCGCGGCCTGGACCTGCGGACGGTCGGCGCCGAGAGCGTCGGCACGGTCGGTGATCTGGCCGCTGACGTCGACGGGCTCCTCCGCGGCGGCCGGCCCGACCCCGACGACGCCCACGACCCCGAGAGCGAGCAGGGCCGAGGTCACGGCCAGGGCACGGCGGACGAAGCGCGGCATCACACGTCGATCCTTGCGGATCGCTGGTTGCGGGACAACCGCGCGCGCCGGGGCGTGTCGGCTCACCCGGTCCTGGCCGCGCCTCGCCGGAACATCACCGCCCGGACCACGGACGCCGAACGTGAAGCGCCGGTTCGCGGCGGTGTTCGCGACCGTCGTGAGCAGCAGGGCCACCACGTTGGCGCCCTGTGCGCCGAGGGGTCCGCGCAGCCCGAGGTAGAGGACGGCGAAGGCGAGGGTCGAGAGGACGCCGACCACCGCGAACCCGGCCAGCTGGGCGGAGAGCCCGCCGGCCGCGCCCTGGCGCGAGACGCGGCCGAGCTCTGCGGCGACCTCGCCCACGGGCACGCGGCCGCGGACGAGCGACCAGCCGAGCCGTGCCATGCCACGCAGGTCGTCGAGCGCGGTGCGGAGCACGTCGACGCTGCTGTCGGGGTCGTCGACCCAGTCGACCGGCACCTCGTGGATGCGCAGCCCCGACCGCTCGGCGACCACGAGGAGCTCGGTGTCGAAGAACCAGGCGTCGTCGTGCACGAGGGGCAGGAGCCGGTCGGCGACGTCGCGACGGATCGCCTTGAAGCCGCACTGCGCGTCGCTGAACCGGGCCCGCATCGCACCGCGCAGCAGGTAGTTGTACCCGCGCGAGACGATCTCGCGCCGAGGTCCGCGCACCGTGCGCGACGTCCGGGCGAGCCGGCTGCCGATGGCCAGGTCGGAGTGGCCGGTGAGCAGCGGCGCCACGAGGGGCAGCAGCGCGTTCAGGTCGGTCGAGAGGTCGACGTCCATGTAGACGAGGACGTCGGCGTCCGAGCTCGACCACGCCGCCTTCAGCGCGCGACCCCGCCCCTTCTCCTCCAGGTGCACGACCCGCACGCCGGGGTGCCGGGCGGCCAGCTGGTCGGCGAGCGCGCCGGTGCGGTCGGTGCTGGCGTTGTCGGCCACCGTCACCGTCGAGACGAGGGGCAGGTCATCCAGGAGCGCGACGACCGCCTCGACCGACGCCACGAGGCTGCGCTCCTCGTTGAACACCGGGATGACGACGTCGAGCGTGCCGAGCCGACGCGCCGGCGACGTGGTCGGCTCCATCACGGCGCTCACTGCACGCCGCCCGACAGGTCGTACAGCGTGGTGTTGTCGACGGTCTGCGCGGTGAACGTCGCCTCGACCCACTCCTGGATCTCGGTGCTCGTGCTGCCGCTCGCACCCGGCCCGCCACGTCCGCCACCGCCGCCGGCGATGAACCAGTGGATCTCCCCGTCGGCCACGAGCTGCTTGAACTCGCTCAACGTGGGCGACGGGTCGGAGCCGTTGAAGCCGCCGATCGCCATCACCGGCTCCTCGGTGGACAGCTGGAAGCCGGCGGCGCTGTTGGAGCCCACGGCGGCGGCGACCCAGGTGTAGGAGTCGGCGTCCTGGGTGAGCAGCGCGTCGACCTCGGCCGACGAGGTCGAGCCCTCGAGCAGCCCACCGGCGCCTGCTCCGCCGGTCGGGCCGTTCTGTCCGGTGCCGTTCTGTCCGGTGCCGGTCTGGCCCTGCGCCGAGCCCTGTCCCTGACTGGTGCCCTGTCCCTGCGGGAAGCCCTGCCCCTGGGGGAAGCCCTGTCCTTGCGGTGCGCCCTGCGGCGCACCCTGCTGGCCGGTCGCGCCGGGGCGACCTCCGGGGAAGCCGCCCGGAGGACGTCCGCCGCCGAAGCCGCCAGGTCCACCGCGACCGGTGTCGGGGCCGGCGGTCGGGATCGAGCCGGTGTGCGGCGAGGCGGCGGTGTCGACCGCGTAGACGGCAGGTCCGGCGAGCATGGTCACAACGGCGGCGCCCGCCAGGCCGAGACCGAGGCGTCGTGCGGCGCGGTAGGGGAGCCGACGCCGGACGACCGGCAGCGCGAGGAGGGCGCCGGTGACGAGCACGCCGGCGACCGCGACGGTGGGCGCGAGCCATGGCAGGAACCCGTCGGCACGGCGCAGCAGGACGACCGCCATGGCCGTGGTCGCGAGGAGCACGACCGCGGCGCCGACGACCGCCACCAGCTCGGTGCGGTGACGCCAGAGCAGGTGGCCGCCGATGCCGATGACCGCGCCGATCGCGGGAGCCAGCGCCACCGTGTAGTAGGCGTGGAAGATGCCGGCCATGAGGCTGAACGTCAGGCCCGTGACCAGGAGCCACAGGCCCCAGACGACCAGCCCGGCGGTGTGCGGGGCGGAACGCCAGCCCCGGCCGGAGCGCACCGCGAACCACAGGCCGAGACCGAGCAGGAGCAGGGCCGCAGGGAGCAGCCAGGCGATCTGACCACCGATCTCGGCGTCGAACAGCCGCGTGAGGCCGGTCTGGCCCCACATGCCACCGCCGGCGCCGCCACCGCCACCGCCGACGGAGCCGACCTCGTTGCCGTTGAGCCGTCCGAGGCCGTTGTAGCCGAGCGTCAGCTCGAGGATCGAGTTGTTCTGCGAGCCGCCGATCCACGGTCGGCGAGCGGGTCGACCCCATGGCGCTCGGGCGACGCTGCCGCAAGCCCATCGTGACCGCCGTCCAGGGCGTGACGTTCACCCTCGGGATCGAGTTGATGCTCGCCGGCGACATCGTGGTGGCCGCCGACGACTGCCGTTTCTCGCAGTTGGAGCCGCTCCGCGGCATCCACGCGGCGGGCGGGGCGACGATGCGGTTCGTGGACCGGGGCGGCTGGGGCAACGCCATGTACCACCTGCTCACCTCCGACGAGTTCGACGCCGCCGAGGCGTACCGGATCGGTCTCGTCCAGGAGGTGGTGCCGGCCGGGACGCAGCTGGACCGCGCCATCGAGATCGCCGAGGTGATCTGCACCAATGCCCCGCTGGCCGTCCAGGCCACCAAGGAGTCGTCGGCCCGCTACGTCCGGGAGGGCGAGGAGGCGTGCGTCGCCGCCCTCGGGCCGACCCAGGCCCGCCTGGCGTCCAGCGCGGATGCCGCCGAGGGGGTGGCCGCCTTCCGCGAGCGTCGGGCCGGGAGTTTCACCGGGAGCTGAGCCGGCCCCGGGGAACCGGGGCGACGGGATCAGGGCCAGGGGATCAGGGCCAGTTCGTCCTTCAGTTCGTACTTGAGGATCTTCAGGGTGGCGTTGCGGGGCAGCGGTCCGTCGTAGGCCACGAGTTGCTCGGGCACCTTCTGGCGCATCAACCCGGCCTCGGTACAGG
>LUMW01000656.1_pt1 | contig 14583 bp, 18 predicted proteins | sample 729761 | NCBI WGS metagenome assembly LUMW01 (sample SAMN03860302, study PRJNA289734) | marine metagenome | biome: seawater column; feature: ocean; material: water; isolation source: Red Sea water column Station 192 - depth 500m | place: Saudi Arabia: Red Sea | collected 2011-10-15 | depth 500 m
GTCCATGGCATTGCGTGCCTCGTACCGATCGTGAATGATGGTTCGAACAGAATTACAATCTTCGGTTGTTATCGCCATCTCGTGCTCACTCTGTTGCAGGATCGTTGATCCGCCCGGGTCTTGCAGGCCACTTCATCTTGGAATCGACTGCGCGACCTCGACGAATTCACGGGTTCTTGCGACCCGATCCTGCCAGTTTCGATCGAAATCAGCCCGCATGGCCTTCATGGCATCGGAATCTCCGACAGCCTTTGCCTCATCCAAGGTCGGAAACTCATAAAACGCAAAATGAACCGCCGGATCTTCATCACTCCAACCGCGCCACGCGCTTGCAGCATCGAATACAGACAGGGCCTCCGGCAGGTGAACATCCCGATACCACTGGTCGAATTTTTCACGCTCTCCTTCCGGTACCACTGCACGAACGATCAGGTAAGCTGCCATTGTCACACTCCAGGTCGGGGGTAAACTCCAACCTTAACGCAACGAGCGGTCCCGCTTCCACAGAAACCTTGCTTAAGGTTTAACATTCTTGATCGAATCAGGTAAGGTGGAGTGAGTAAACACGACAACCGCACAACATGAATCACTACCCACGTCCCACGAATATTCTTTTGCACAAACAATCCCGCGTACTTGCGTTGGATTTTGACGACGGTAGCCACTTCGATCTTTCGTGTGAATATCTACGGGTATTTTCGCCCTCTGCAGAAGTCCGGGGCCACGGTCCGGGCCAGGAGGTACTCCAGCATGGCAAGGAAAATGTCGGAATCGATCAAATCGAACCCCAAGGCTCGTATGCCGTCAGATTGCATTTTGATGACGGCCACAATACTGGTATCTATTCATGGGAAACCCTGTACGAACTGGGACAGAACCACGATAAATTCTGGCAGGCATACTTAAATCGGCTAAAGCAGGCCGGTTTGTCCCGCCGTCCAGCAAACGGTGGTATCACAGTGACCGTGACACCACCGACACCTGGAATAACAGGCACTTGAACCCACTATGGCTGATATTGATTCAGCGAAACAAGCGCTTCTGGTCCAGTTCGGAAAGGCGCTGAATAGTAACGATGTCGTGAGGGGCAGCGCCTTTGTAACCGACGACTTTATCTGGATCTACTATGAAGGCCCCGATCGCCCTGAAGGTCGAATCATTCGTGGTTTCAAGGCAGCCTGCGAGGCAGTGGTCGAGCGCGCGAATCGCCTTAAAACCCCCATCGTCTTTAGCGAATCGACCGAATACGCCAGCGACGACAAAATTTTTACGACCTACAGGGTCAGGGGAGAATTTATCGACACAGGACCCTTCGACGTCCGGGCCATCGATATCTATTCGTTCCGCAGCGATAAAGTGTGTTCCAAAGACACCTATTGGAAGATCATTACCGGTTGATTATTTGTGCCCCCTACTTGGCAGGATCAGTGGCCCAGCAAATAGAATGGGCAGTCCGAGCCAATGCCAGTTTAGGTATTGTTGAATTCCACTGCCAAACGAGATCTGCTCTCCCACAATATCAGTCGGCAGAAACAACGTGCTGAAATAAAGCCAGAACGGTAGCCAAAGTATGTACCAAACAAACGTCCACGCCGTCACACTGATGCTCTCTGTATCGAATCCAGAATCAACCTATTGAACAACAAAGCTGTGGAGACATCAACAGCCGTCGTATTTTTGCCCAAACAATTAACGATTCAGTACGGATGGCATACGAATTTTCTTCCACAGCGATTCTGCCGGAAGGTTAGACACCCAACCGAGCACCGGCCCATTCATGAAATGCAGCCGTGCCACGATCCATCAAAGGCGACAGTACCCCCCCATCAAATCCAGATGATGCCCGACCTTTTTGCATACCCATTACTGCGCTGACATCCTGCTGGAACACGCGCGTCCAAAATGCATGCTGGTCTTGGCGAAGAGTTTGGTATCGTTCCGTTAACGATTCATCCCCGACACAATACAGACGAACCTTCTCCCGGGTGCGGCCGTATTCCAGCGGGATGACCGCCATCACAAACAGGTGGTCTGCCTGCAGGCCGAGCAGTGTGTTTGGAAATAGTGCGGGGTAATCCGCCTCCTGGAGAAGTTCAGATGACCAGTCCGGGAAAATCGGCAGGTGATCTTGACTACCAGCACCCACTTGATAACAGTGGGATACCTGACCGGCAAATTGTTCCGAGACTTGGATCTCATGATCCTGCAATGGCGATACGCGATTTAATTCCGGGTGTACGGTGGGCAGATGATAAGCTTCGAGATAGTTTTCTACCACGAGTTTCCAGTTGGTTTCGAGGTCAAATGTGATCGAACCGTAGTCGTCTGGTACCCGCAGATAGTCCGCCCCGGTTTTGCCCCAGAGTTTTGACCAACGTTTTTCCAGTGGTGCGATAAATTCATCGAACGGACCGGCTGACCCATCCAGGTTGATAAATACGAGGTCATGCCATACTGCACTGCGGACCTGTACCAGCCCCATACCCGTAACGTCAAAACCGTCGACTTGGTGTACACCCGCTCCACCAATATTCGGTGTGCGAATCAGTGAACCATCCAGGGCGTAAGTCCACGCGTGATACGGACAGCTAATAGAGCGTCCCATCTGACCAGGTTCGGCAACCAGTAGGTGGCCCCGGTGACGACAGACATTATGAAAGACCCTCACTCGGTGATCGCGATCACGTACGAGTAACAAAGGCAGCTCCATAAATTCAAGCGGAAATGCATCTCCGGGGTGCGACAAATCACTGGCGAATCCGATACACACCCACATGGGTGAAAAAATTCTCTCACGTTCAACCAGGAAGTCGTCCCGGTTGTCATAGTAGCGGTTGGGTAGACCCCGTTTTACATCGTGATTCATCAGCAACCCCAGCTGGTGGCTGTCTTAGCCAAACGACACCGTCAAGGTGTCAAAATAACCTTACCAACTGCCCGACGGCCCGATACCTCGCCAAAGGCATCGAGAAACTGATCCAGCGAATACGTGCTCGAGACATGCGGCTGAATCGTACCTTCAGTGAACAACTCAAACAGTTCAGCCATGTTCTGTTTGTGTGCTTCGGGTTCACGCTTGGTCCAGTTGCCCCAAAACACACCCACGGCAGCCGCACCTTTTAACAGTGGTAGATTCAGCGGCAGCTTGGGAATGGTACCCGAAGCAAATCCAATCACCAGGTGTCGGCCTTCCCAGGCGATTCCGCGGAATGCAGCTTCTGCCAGGTCCCCGCCGATCGGATCGTAGATGACGTTTGCACCAGCTCCGCCGGTGACCTCCTTGATCCGGTTTTTGAGATCTTCCGTTGCATAATTAATACCGACTTCTGCCCCATGCTCAGCGGCGACGGCCAGCTTTTCGTCACTACTGGCTGCTGCGATCACCCGGGCACCCATCGCGACACCCAGCTCGACAGCGGACAACCCCACGCCGCCCGCTGCACCGAGTACCAACAATGTATCACCGGACTGAAGTCCTGCACGCTGCTTGAGTGCGTAATAGGAGGTGCCGTACACGATGGTCAATCCTGCAGCCTGCTCAAACGGCATACTGTCGGGAATCTGTGTAACAGCCGATGCCGAGATCGCAATATTCTCGGCAAACGCACCGCTCAAACCGTTAAAACAGACACGATCGTCGACCGACACATCGGAGACGCCCTCCCCAACTGCCGTCACAACACCCGCACCCTCACTACCCGGTACAAACGGCAACGGCGGCTTGAACTGGTATTGCCCACGCACACACAAAAGATCGGGGAAATTAAGACCCGCTGCCTGTACCGACACCAAAACTTCACCGGCAGCTGCAACAGGCGTGTCTATCTCTTCAACAGTAAGCTGACATGCCGTAGGGGTGCCCGATCGAGATCGAACCCCCGTTGACGTTGAGACGCTCATTCGGAATACCGAGCTGATCCCTGCAGTAAATGACCTGTACGGCAAAGGCTTCATTCAACTCCCAGAGATCAATATCATCCATGCCAAGACCGTTTGCTTTGAGCAGCTTAGGCACCGCGTAAACAGGTCCGATACCCATTTCATCGGGTTCAAGTCCGGCAACCGCCATACCCCGGTATACCCCCAGCGGCGTCAGGCCTCGTTTTTCAGCTTGCCTGGCATCCATCAGCACCGCTGCCGAGGCACCGTCCGAAAGCTGAGACGCATTGCCCGCGGTAATAAAGCGGCCCTCGTCGACTTTCATTCCATCTGCAAACACCGGCTTCAGCGCAGCAAGGGCCTCGAGTGTCGTACCGGGCCGATTACCCTCATCCTTCTCAAGCGTCACCTCGACATCCGTCACTGTACCGGTTTCCCGGTCAACTGATTTCATGATCGAGGCGAGCGGGACGATCTCATTGTCAAAGCGGCCTTCAGTCTGTGCCTGATGAGTTCGATCCTGCGACTGCACGGCGTATTCGTCCTGTGTGTGCCGGCTGATCTTGTAGCGTGCAGATACGATCTCGGCCGTTTCAAGCATCGACATATACAAGGCAGGCTGGTTGGTTTTGATCCAGTCATCACTCGCCCGATGACGGTTCATGTTGTCATTCTGAACCAGCGATATGCTCTCCAGACCTCCCCCTACCGTGATCGTCATACCGTCGGCGACAATCTGTTTGGCTGCGGTCGCGATGGCCATCATGCCGGAGGCACACTGCCGATCGACCGACATCCCTGATACGGTTACCGGCAATCCAGCACGCATCAGCGACTGACGAGCAATATTCTGACCCGTGGTGCCCTGCTGCATCGCGGCGCCCATCACCACATCGTCGACTTCGGCAGGGTCAATACCCGCACGAGCGACAGCATGTTTAATGCAGTGGCCACCCAAATCAGGACCCGAGGTGTCGTTAAATGCCCCGCGGTACGCTCTACCGATCGGAGTCCTAGCGGTCGATACAATGACTGCTTCACGCATGATGTTGCCTCCAGTTATTGGGCTGTCCGGTACCAGACGATCTGCTGGGTCGTCACCAGCAATCGACCATCCCGACTCCATATTGTCGCATGCTGATCATAAAATCCTCGCCCACCACGGGCACCTCGCGTGTCCACCAGCAAATAATCGTCACCCACCACAGCATAGTCTGCAGACGTCGCATGCAGGTACACGGTCATAGAAACCGTCGCTACGGACTCTTGCCGCCCGATCACCTGAAACAACCGCGGCATGGGCGTGTCCGCCAGTGCAACCAGCGCAACACTGTCGAGTGCTCGCCCTGGTGTAAAACGGACCCAGCTCGAAAAATGAGTGTCCACATTCATGGACATTGGAAAATCCATCGTCGGCTTGATTTCGATAACCCGATTCCAGGCCATAGGCAAATCGATGGTATGGCAGTCTTCTGGTGGCGGGACGTCAGGGGAGCTGCCTTCAGTCCATTCGAGGGTGTCCCGGCGGCGCGCAAGAATGGCGATTGCCCGGTTGGCGGGACTCGTGTCGGCTCGACCGCTGAGGACGGCGCGCCAGAATTCGGTTCACCAATTCCTGTTCAGGATCACAGGTTTCAAGAATTGCCCTGGCCAATACCGCAGCGCTCCAGCCCCCATAGGGATCATTGATGTTCTTGAACGAAGGATGCACCTGCCCTTCGTAGACAGCCCGATGATCTGTTGATTTGACCCGCGCGAGCGCAAGCGCCTGATCGAACAAGTGAGCACCCGACTGCTGAGCCGAATCGGCTTCAGATCGGTCAGCGGAATCAGTGTAGTCCCGGATTGGCTGGGTCACGCTAGAGGGGTCGTCCACGTTCACTCATCATCTTGCGGCGGAACTTGCGCATTCCACCCAGCCAGCGATCACGCTGACCCGTGCGCATCATCTCATAGTCGGCCACATTGGGATGCGGCAGGGCAAGAAATGTTTTGTCTTCGATTGCGGCAAGCGTAACGTCAGCTACGGCCGCTGGTTCAACAATGCCATCGACGCCGGCGATACCACCGTCGTCACTGTCACCCAGCATCGCTGTACGCACACCCTGTGGACAGACACAGACCACCTGCAGGCCGTCATCCCCATGGGCAATTGAAAGACTCTCGGCAAACGCTACCACTGCATGTTTTGTGGCTGTATAGGGGGCGGCACCGATCTGTGCCAGCAAACCGGCAGCCGAGGCAACAATCACAAAGATACCGCCACCGCGTTCTCGCATCCCCGGCCAGACATGGCGTGCTCTCTGTCGCACCGGCCGCATCCCAGCTGGGTTCATCGGTCATCAGCACACCGGCGTTTGATACGTAGACATCGATAGGGCCCAGCACAGCCTCGGTTTTCTGAACGAACTCGGCGACCTGACTATCGACGGCAACATCTACCGTCACTCCCAGGCCATCGAAGGCTTCAGCCGCAGTCTCTGCCCCATCCAGATCCGCCAGTGCGATCCGTGCACCGCGAGTATGGAACGCCTGGGCCATTGCCAATCCAATTCCCCGTGCACCGCCGGTAATCGCAACCACCTTGTTCGCGTAATCCATGGTTCCTCCTAATAATTTCGTATGCGGGCAAATTTATCGGCATGAAAATTCGCATCACCATACAACGCTTCAGCGACGCGTACGCGCTTTAGGAAAAACCCGATATTGAATTCATCGGTCATGCCGATACCACCGTGCATTTGTATCGCTTCCTGGGTCGCCAGCTGTGCAACCCGCCCGACTTTGGACTTGGCGACGGACACGATGAGCTGCCTGTCTTCCGAATCTGCATCGAGTGCCTGCAGCGCCCGCATTACGGCTGACCTGCCGATTTCAATTTCCGCATAAAGATGCGCCGCGCGATGCTGCAATGCCTGAAACGAGCCGATGGGCCGGTCAAACTGGCGACGGGTGGTGAGATAATCGACCGTTTGGGCCAGACATTCCTCGGCCGAACCCAACATCTCTGCGGCAAGGCACGCACGTCCGGCATCCAGCACATGTTCAAGCGCCGCGTAGCCCGCACCTGCTTCACCGACAAGTGCATCGGCATCAACCTCGACCCCGTCAAACTGCACGGTGGCGGAATTTCGACTGTCCACCATTGTCTGTCGCTCGACCGTAATGCCTGCGCAGTCACGGGGTACGAGAAACAACGAGATTCCGTTCTCGTCTTGAGCACCGCCTGAGCTTCTGGCGGAGACCAGGATCTGATCAGCCACATGACCATCTGCAACAAATGACTTGCTGCCGCAAATCCTGAAACCCCGATCACTGGGCTGTACTGTAGTCGACACCAACGCCGGCGAGTGGCTGCGGCTTTCGTCTATAGCCACGGCCATGTTCACCGTGCCATCTGCAATTTTGGAAAGCCATTGCTCACGCTGACCTGTCGAACCATAGCTGGTGACCGCGATAGCTCCCATTACGGCGGTCGAGAGAAAAGGGGATGCCGTCAACGTTCGACCCATTTCTTCAGCAATCACGCCAGCTGCAACATGTCCCATTGCCACGCCGCCGTGATCTTCCGGAATAAGTACCCCCGCCCAACCCATTTCGGTCATCGACTTCCAGGTATCGCGGTCATACCCGTCACTGCTGGCTTCATCGCGCAACCGACGCAGTTGATCAATGGGTGCAGACGCCTGCAAGAACCCGCGCGCAGCATCACGCAGCATGTTCTGTTCATCGGTCAGCAGCATCACCATGAGTATCGTCCTTGACGCTCAGTTCAAACCGATGGCAGGCCAAGAATACGCTTCGCAACAATATTGAGCTGAACTTCCGAAGTGCCGCCTTCGATCGAGTTTCCCTTAGTTCTTAACCAGTCTCGCGCGAGATGATCTTCGCGATCAAGTGTCAGCGCATCGTGTCCCGCGCTGTACATCATCAACTCATAGCGCCGCTTGTTCAACTCGGTGCCATAGTATTTCAGCATCGCCGACATGGCCCCGATACCTTGTCCTGCTTTTGCTTCGTCTGCGACGCGTTCGGTTGTCCACAGAAACGACAACGCATCGATTTCAGTTCTGGCCACATCAGTCCGCAACACCGAGTCCGAAAGAACGCCGAACTCGTTCAGCCCGACCTGTTGTGTCACGAACTCACTGAGCGGCCGCATCGCCGCACGACCGATTGCCGAGCCACCGATCATCTCACGCTCATGGGTCAACAGATACTTGGCCACCGTCCAGCCCTGGTTAAGTTCCCCGACAACGTTATCAAGCTCGCAGCGTGCGTCATCGAAAAAGGTCTCGCAGAAATGTGACGCGCCTGAAAGCAGCTTGATCGGCCGAGTCGTCACACCGGCTTGCGCCATATCAACCAGCACCAGGCTGATTCCATCGTGTTTCGCAGCCTCAAAATCCGTCCGTACCAGGACAAAGATCCAGTCTCCCTTGTGGCCAAAGGATGTCCAGATTTTCTGCCCGTTGATCAGGTAGTGATCGCCGTTGTGTTCACAGCGTGTCGACAACGATGCCAGGTCCGACCCGGAATTGGGTTCCGAGTAACCCTGCGCCCAGCGAATCTCACCACGTGTGATCGGCGGCAGATGTGTTTTCTTTTGTGCTTCAGTACCGTATTTCAGCAGCGCGGGGCCCAGCATCCAGATCCCGAAGGACATCAGGGGCGGACGGGCGGATATCGCTTTCATCTCCTCACGCAGAATCTTACCCTCGGCTTTTGACAATCCACCGCCGCCGCATTCCACTGGCCACTCGGGCGCCGTCCAGCGTTTCTCGACCATCCGTTCAAGCCAGACTTTCTGCTCGTCATTCTTGAACGTCGGTCGCCGGCCGCCCCAGACGGAATCATCTTCGTCCCGGAGCGGCTGGCGCATTGCGGATGGACAGTTACTCCCGAGCCACGCCCGGGTCTCGCGCCGGAATGTATTCAGGTCAGCCATTATCGTTTCGGCATGTATTCGACCAGCAGTTCAACAGAGCATCAGGATCCTGCTGCAAAGTCTACCACCCATGCAGGTCTCGGACGTCGAGGCTGCAGTGTGGGATCTATCAGCGTGATCTTTGGCGCCAGACTTTCCCGGTTATCAAAATTCCCGCTTAACCCGATACACCCGGGCACAAGCAAAGCGTGGTTTATAATTCACCTATCCATCCGGCAAACACTCTGTCGCCAATGATGGCACTGCAGGCGTTCTGATAACGCCTGCATCTCAGCCGGAAAACTGACCCCTGTATTTGATCACACCTGCTCTATGACTGACCCCACGCCCGGCTCGATCGTTCTGTATAACAGTTTAACTCGCCGCAAGGAGCAACTGGAAACACTGCACCCGGACCGTGTCGGGATGTACGTGTGTGGGCCAACAGTGTACAACCTTGCGCACATTGGTAACGCGCGACCTGCTGTAATTTTTGACGTGCTCGCACGGCTGCTGCGTCTGTTCTATTCTGACGTAACCTATGTCCGCAACATCACCGACGTTGACGACAAGATCAATGCGGCGTCCATCGAAACGGGCGAGAAGATAGGCGTAATCACTGAACGTTTCACAACTGCTTACCATCAGGATATGGCAGCGCTGAACATCGCCCAACCCGACGCCGAGCCTCGGGTCACTGATCATATTGAACAGATCGTTAACATGATCGAATCCCTTGTAGAACGCGAACATGCCTACCTGGCTGAAGGGCATGTTCTGTTTGATATCAAATCATTTTCTGAGTACGGTGAACTGTCGGGCCGCAGCACCGACGACATGATTGCCGGTGCCCGGGTTGAGATTGCACCCTACAAACGCGATCCCATGGATTTTGTGCTGTGGAAACCTTCAACGCCTGAACTGCCCGGCTGGGAAAGTCCCTGGGGACGTGGCAGGCCGGGCTGGCACATCGAATGTTCTGCAATGGCCGAATCCCATCTGGGTGAGACCATCGATATTCACGGCGGCGGCCGGGATCTGATCTTCCCCCACCACGAAAATGAAATCGCACAAAGCATCTGCGCCCACGGTGGGGCCACCTACTGCCGGATGTGGGTGCACAACGGGTTCGTCACTGTTGAGGGACAGAAAATGTCGAAATCTCTGGGCAACGTACTGCTGGTCCGCGACCTGCTGGACGAGGCCCCCGCCGAAGCGATTCGATTAGCACTGCTGTCGACCCATTACCGCGCTGCCCTGGACTGGACAACGGTGCGGCTCGACGAAGCCAAACGCACGCTGGTTAAGTGGTACCGGGCCCTTAAACTTTGTCGCACGGATTCCTTATCAAACGAGGCCGTACCAGACAACGAAGTCGTCTGTGCATTGTGCGATGATCTCAACACATCCGTCGTCTTTGCCCGAATCCACCAGCTCGTCGCTGACCTGGGACAATCGTCTGATCCGGCGGAACAAGCAAAGCTCAAACACACCATTGTGGCCTCCGCTGATGTACTCGGCCTGTTACAGCAGGATCCGACCACCGCGCTGGCCGCATTGACGGCATCTTCACTTAAGCGCAATGACATCGACGCTGCCTGGATCGAACAGCGCATCGAAGACCGGCGCTTGGCCCGGCTGAACAAGGATTTCGAGCAGGCGGATCATATTCGTGACGAGTTGACCGCGGCTGGTATCCGAATTGAAGACAGTACCGATGGCACGACCTGGCATCCGCTTTAGATCATGACACTGTCGTCGGAAGACCGAGAAGCCTGGCTCTCCCGCTGGCGAGAAGGCCGCACACGCTTTCACCTCGACCAGGTCCACCCCACGCTGATGCGTTACATCGGTCAGGTGCCATCAGGCGTACGCATTTTGGTTCCCTTGTGCGGCAAGAGCCTTGACCTGGGCTGGCTGAAAGACCAGGGCTACAACGTGGTCGGCGTTGAACTCGCCGAACAGGCCGTGTCCGAGCTTTTCGAACAACTTAAAGTTAAGCCAGCCCGAACGCCGGAGGGTCCGTTTGAAATCTGGGAATCACCCGGCCTTTCAGTGTACGTCGGGGATATTTTTGAACTCAGCACGGACATTACCGGCACCTTCGATGCCATCTGGGACCGCGCCGCGCTGATTGCGCTGAATCCAACCGACCGGGCCCGTTATGCACCGCACGTTTCCAGTTTCCTCAACAAAGACAGTTCAATTCTGCTGAGTGTTCTGCTCTACGATCAGCAGAAAATGAGCGGTCCGCCGTTCAGCGTCACCGATGATGAAATCTACCGACTGTATGCCGCCTGTCAGTCGCTGGAGAAGCTGCAAAGCAAGAACGTAACCTCGCGTAACCCGATGTTTATTGAAGCAGGCCTTGATACCGTGACAGAAAATTTATGGCTCATCAAATAGTCGAGCACACCTGGGTTTTCATGCTTCCCACAAGCCGTAATTCGGACCTGTAACATGACCAACACCTCAGGGATGGACCCGGCACGGATTCGACGCCTGAATGATCCCGCCCGGCTTGAGCGTGTAGACCCCAACCACATCTGGCAGGTGCTTGAACCATTCTCCGGCCACGCCATTGCCGATATCGGCACCGGTACCGGTTACGTCGCGCTGCCTTTTGCCGCCCGCTTTCCGGCTGCAACCGTCTATGCCTGCGATATTCTGCCCGGCATGCTGGCACTGGTGCGGGAATCGGCCAGAGAGCAGTCACTGGACAACATCACCTGTGTGGAAATGACTGAGTCATATACCGCGCTGCCCGAATCGAGTATCGACCTGGTCACGATGCTGCAGGTTCATCATGAACTTACTGACGCCGAAGGTTTAATGACCGAGTGTTTCCGTATCCTCAAGGCGGACGGCACGCTGGTGGTCATCGACTGGAAGCATGAAGATGACGGAGGTCCACCTTCAACCGGGCGCCGTGCGAGCAGTCGCCAAATCCAGACGCACCTCGACGGTGCCGGTTTCAGTGACATTCGCACCCATGTCGCCTACGAGCTGCACAACCTCATCACCGCCAGACGCTGACGGTTCGCGGACTGGAAAGATCAGGTGCTCGCCCCGCGTTTACTGCGCACCCATGCCGTACTAGACTGTGGCCACACCCCGCCTTTTACAACCGCACTGAAGAATGTGAAGAACGCCCCATTCACCACGCCATCGACCACAGCCAGAACACGGTCAGTAGCGCGCTTGCGATGGACGATTCGCCGGGCTTCTGATCAGAAACTCCTGCTATAGCGATGCAAATTGACCGTGTTGAGATTCAGGTCATCGGACCTGAAACCGAACATCACACCTGGTCAGACGACCTGCCAGGACAATACCAGAGCAACACGTTGATCCGTATCTACACCGATGCAGGACTAGAAGGCATCGCCGGTGTCTGGAACGCGACCTCTTTCGGCTACGATCGCTATACCGCCGAGTCGTTACGCCACCTGGCGCCGATCCTGATCGGCCGGAACCCTTGCGAGCGCGAGTCGATTCTCCACGACCTACGACCCAGGGTCTTTCCACAACCACCTGGCGCGCTGGCGGTTATCGACATCGCACTGTGGGACATCATGGGAAAAATCCAGGACAAGCCGATTTATCAACTGCTTGGCGGTGCGATGGAGCGTATCCCGGCTTATGCCAGCACGCCGATGTATGCCGATATCAACACCTACATGACCGTGGTTGCTGAACTCGTTGACCAGGGATTTCAGGCTGTCAAGTTTCATACCTGGTGTGTTCCGGACCGGGACCTGGCACTCGCACGTGAGGCCCGCCGTCAGTTCCCGGACCTTGCGCTGATGCTGGATGCGGAAAACAACTACGACCTAGACAGTGCCATTGAAGTTGCGAAAGTTCTCGACGCACTGGCATTCACCTGGTTTGAAGCACCTTTACCCGATTGGGATCTAACGGGCTACCGCACACTCACGCGAACAGTAGACATGCCCGTTATACCCTCTGGCAACTGGATTCAGGATCTGTCCTTGTTTGAAGAAGCTCTGAAAACAGGTGCGTGGCATACCACACGTACTGATGCCACCATACTCGGGGGGATAACCCCGGTGCAAAAAGCTGTGGCCCTTTCCGCTGCAGCGGGCATGAAGTGCGAACTGATGTCCTGGGGATATACCCTGCCATCCGCTGCGAACCTCCATCTGATGCTGGGCTGTGGTCACTGCAGCTACTACGAACAACCCCTGCCCTACAAAACCTTTGAATACGGCATGCACGATGTGCTCCGTACCGCCCGTGATGGTTATGTCTATGCGCCAACCGGGCCGGGCCTTGGCCTTGCCGTAGACTGGCCAGCCATGGAAGCTGCCACCGTGCACCGAATCATCTGCGACCGTAATTCAACCCGCTAGGTTGAACTGGCCCATCGACACACTGATACCACGACTGGGCATCACCGAAGCTGCCGGGCAACCTCCAATAGCGTGATGTAACGCGTGGCAGTCGCCATGGTCTGCTCGTTCTCCCAAGCGGTTCTGGCTAGCACAAGCTCATCAGCCAGAGGGTGCTTAGGTGGTTTGCTGTCGCCGGGATGTTTCGGTGGCTGAAGCAGATTCTTTATCCAATTCCACATGGCACACAATAATCCAATTTATTTGCTGAGACAGTTGCTAGTTTAAACGGCTTTGATGTCAGGATCAGGTTCTCCCGTACAAAGTGTCGTTGCGGTAGACTTTTGACCATAAGGAGGAACAATGATCAGCGTCACAATTGAGTATTTCATCAAACCCGGGCAAGAAGCCCACTACGAAACATTGGCTGATAGGATTCACCCCGAGGTGTATAGCGTCGATGGCTTCATCTCGGTGGAGGGCTATGAAAGCCGTTCTGAACCCGGCAAGCGGCTGTCATTGTCTTTATGGCGTGATGAAGATGCCGTCCGAGCCTGGCGCCAACATCCTGAACATGCCCGAATCATGCAGCTGGCAAGGAAAGAGATTTTCTCGTCCTACCGCATCATTGTATCGTCGAGTATCCGAGACTACCGTTTCCCCCAAGAAATATAGACCAGAGATTCGTTGGCAATGCGTCTAATACACACTGTTCGATCAGGCCTGCCGTTATCGGCTTCTCGGTTTGTTGATACCAGCGTGAAGCCCACTCCCTGATGTACACATTGAATCCTATCGGGGCGTTTGCCAAGGAAGTTGAAGGGCTTTCATTGTGGGAAACGCAGGACGAACTGACAATTGCCCGCTTGGCCGATATCTGGTCCCGTCACGGCGTGCTGGTGTTCCGGCGCCAGGTACTCTCCGAGACCGAACTGGTGGACTTCAGCAACAACTTTGGCGACCCGGATGTGATCGTGCGGGAGGACTGGAGTTCAAGCCATACCCCGGAGGTCATCCAGATCAGCAACATGAAGAACTACCATGGTCAGTCGATTGGCGGCCTTGGTGCGGGTGAACTCGACTGGCACACAGACCAGAGCTATATGATCGCGCCGGCGACCGGTAGCATACTGTACATGGTGGAAATGCCGCCGCAGGCTCCGCAGACCTACTGGGCGAACCTGCAACTCGCCTATGCCGCACTGCCGGAACACAGAAAAGACGAGATCAATGAGCTCCAAGTGATATACGACTATTCAGTCCGACAATCCACTTACGATGACGAACCGGAAATGCCGACTGAAATACGGCGCAAAACGCCGCCTGTCACGCACCCTCTCGTTAACCACCATCCCCAAACCGGCTATCCAGCGCTGTATCTTGACCCCACGACCGCCGCAGGTATCAAAGGCTGGAGCGATACGC
>LUMW01001115.1_pt1 | contig 14554 bp, 16 predicted proteins | sample 729761 | NCBI WGS metagenome assembly LUMW01 (sample SAMN03860302, study PRJNA289734) | marine metagenome | biome: seawater column; feature: ocean; material: water; isolation source: Red Sea water column Station 192 - depth 500m | place: Saudi Arabia: Red Sea | collected 2011-10-15 | depth 500 m
CTCCCACTTCCATCAACAATTTTTAAGATCTTTCCAAAGCTAGAATAAGAGTAATGTTGCACGAGATTTACAGCATCGTAAAAACGCTTAAAGCTAGAAGCTAATGAATTCACATAGTTTGTTATGGCCACACTGAATGAAGATATAGGGCATATCGGGGAAAAATGAATATTTTGTGGCGAGATTGTGGCAATCACTTTTAATCACCAAAAAAACTTGACCGGCCGCTCATGACTTAAAGTTTGTTAACAATAAATTGATTCATAGAAACACCTTGCAAAGAAGATTCAATTGCAATCTTTCTATGTTTCTCTGGTGGCATACGAACACGAAACTCACCACTAAACTTATGAAGACTAAATGGTTCTGGAATTTTTTCTCCATCTTCCTCCATCCACTTCAAAGTTTCCAAGACAACTACTTTAATTTCTTTTAAAGCTTCCTCTTGTGTTTTTCCATGAGCTGACAATGAAGACAATTCTGCACATCTGGCAACGTAGATATTATCATCAACGTCAAATTCAATATTATAGGAAAACTTATTTGTTAAATCTTTTAATTTATTCATTTGCTTTCCTCCTTTTTCATTTCCTTCAATTTTAGTAAAGCCTCTTTCACTTGCTTTACTTGATAGGCCTTAGCCTTGTTTCCATCCTTTTGGATATTTACTCTAGGATGACCTTGCCATGGCATTTTAAAAATATGATGGCTTCCCGATATCCTAGGCCCTTCAAAAAAATATTCGCAAATTTTCAAAAGGTCTTTAAACTTAATATTTGTGTCACTCTTGAGAGCTTCCAGTGCTTCTTCAATACTCATACAATAATGGTATCACATATAGCACCATTGTCAATATCGGCATTTAAATTCAAATACTTAAGTAATATTCACATAAATTAAAATACCGTGATTTCAATAAGTTACAAATGCTTAACTGTGGCCCTTCTCACGTAAGTTTTCAAAGTTACCTGTCATCCCTCTTTCTTGGTAGCATTTTTCCTCTAATAAATCTAAAAGTTTAGAGCTGAAATACGTTCTATAAACACATAATTATGGAACACTTTTGGCAATTTTTTGGCACGCTCAAAAAGGTTGCATTCTTCCAAATCTAAAAAAACGATTATACTTGCTAGCAGCCCATCTCTGTATCAAGTGGCCACCGTTGAAGTTTAGCAAGTAACCTATAGTAACGTTCTCATCTCGCCATTTGCAGCCTTCCGCTAGAGACTTCTGGCCTTCGCTTTTAAACTCTAGTAACCGTTGTGATTAAGGTGACTCCATTCGCTCAAAGTTAGGCCCCGGTTCCCGTCAGTGAACATGCCAAGATTACATGCACTCTATTTTCACGGTCTGCACTTTATATTATAACACAACATGCCGATTAGAATATTCCAAATCTAAGATCTAATTTTAAAAAAGCAGTCTTCATCTGCTTTAAATTTTTATTGTTTAAATTCACGGGTAGTACGCAGTTCCTTTTTCAAAAGAATCAGAAGAGTTTTCTTTATCACTAACAACTTTTCTCATTCTTCTTCCAAGAGCGTCGTAGTAGTAAAATATCTCTTTAGTAAGAAGACTGTTTTTATATTCTTGAATTTTTACCAGTTGATTTTCACTAGAGTAAGTTAGGTTTTCAAAGTTACCTTTAAATCAGCTCAATCTGATTATATTTTTGACATGAAACGAGTACTACTTAACCTTAGTTTTCAATAACTCATTCGCTAATAACTTAAGAACTTCCTTATTATTTAAATGATTTATCATTATTTTTCTATCAGCTTCTATCACCAACACTGACTTATCAGTATAAATTTTTTTTATGTTGCTCAATAGTAAATTGTAAAATACATTCCTTCTATTTGGAGAAGATATCGACACTAGCAGTCTACCATTCTCCAACTTAATCCAGTTAGACCGTTGATAATATAGAATTGATATAAGTATAACAAAATTAATGAAACAAAGTCCGAGCATACAAACAAGCAGGGGATTATCATTTCCTTTCAGTGTTTCATTCCAGTAGTAAGTTGAAAAGTAACCACCTAAATAACACTTTATTAATGCAATTGATAACATTGTCCAGCATATAGCAATAAGCACCTTTGATATATTCAAACCACTTCTTATGTAATACTTCATAGCTATATTATAACCTACTTTAAACCACTCTACATTAGTGCGGCTTAACATTCATAATCAAGTCGTGAATTGCATCAACTGCTTGCCCGCTAAATTCTTGAGTGCTCCCCTCAACACCACTGTTAAGATTTCTAATGATATTATCAGAATCATTTATCAATTGTGGATCAGAAGTTCCAGCTCTCGTTTTTGACATTAAACCATTCGTAAATCCATAACTGGTCTTAACTAGCGGATTAGTAGAAATATCATTCCCACTCCTTAGCACTGAGTTAATTTTCATCCCATTGGCGTATCTAACCTCTTGATCTCTACTGTGTTGTTAAAGTACTTCAAAAGACTCTTTGATTCATCTTCAGATATTTTATAAAGGCTCAGATCCTTTGGTATTAGTTCAGAGTAAACAATAGTAAACTCTTGAGTTGATCTAACATAAATAACTCTGTCTATTGATGACTTTTTAATTAGTTTTGTGCCCCCCTCTCTTTCCTTGACCTCTATTCCTTCTGGCGTTATGAAGATACTTAACTTAAATTCATTAGTAGAGATATGTAATCTCTTAATTAAAATGATTAAAATAAATATTAGTACAAAAAATGAATAAAAAATTTTATTATAAATACTCAATTCAAATACAACAGCACCCACGACAAGAAGAATCATTATTGTTATTTTGTAAATAGAGATACGATGAAAAAAAATATCTCTAATGTTTTTAAATCTTTCACTGTATATATATGAATATCCCGACTCCATATTCACTCTCCGTTTCAGTTAAACAATATTTTATTACATTAAATCTGTTTTACAACATTGACTGCTAGGACTTGGCATTTTCTTTATCTGTGGAGGCTTGGGTGTAGGTTTTGGCGGAGGTGGACTCTTTCTTGAATTGAGATCAAGTTTCCAAGATCATCATAATTAAAACTCTCCGCTGCATAATCTCCAGTGATCTCTGAGTTACTTACAGAGTTAAGTTGGGACTCGTTATCAATTAATACAACAAAACTAACAGTAGAAGATCTGATAAGGAGATTTGCAAAATGAGTGAAAAGATTTTAAAAGCAAACTTAAAGCCATTAAAGGGAACTTGATTTTTAAGCCACTTTACTGAAATTGCGTGCAACCTCACAGCGCACAAAACGTCCCAATCTTACTTATATTCTTTAACTATGACACCATCTCCTTGATCAAACGATACAGATAAGAACATAGGAAGCTTTATAAAACCAAGCTTAAAAGTTGAATTAAATACATCCTTTGAGCTACATAAAACCTTGTTTTGCATCGAATTAATACTCACACAAATAATAGCATTTGATTTCATTTTTTTTCCAAGTTGTACCTCTTGATTATAGTTAGACTGAGTATGGGCCACCACCAAAAAAGTTGATAAACTAAGCACAAATGCATATGTGCACAATGCTAAAATTGCAGAATAACCTAGTTTAGACTTGAGGTGCTTCTCAGTACTTCTTCGAAAAGAAATAACAAACAAAGTAATCGCTATAATTAAAGAACAGAAAACAAAAAGGCTGTCATCTATTATTAAATATATTGGCGTTATGGCTGATATCAGTCCTGACACTAAACCCATCACTAGAAAACCCATAATATATTTCATCACTTTACTCCCATACAAGCATTATAGCTTCCTGAGCCTCTAGCAAAAACGCTGCACTCAATAACTCTTATCGATGTTTCGATCAGATCATATGTTTTTTGTCCTGCTTGGTTATATCCCTCACCCAAAGCATTTACACCTTTATCTACAGCATCCCTTAATTTTCCAGACTCATCAAGCTTTCCTTCGCTAATTTTCATTTTGCTATAATGACCTAGAGCTCCAGTAACACCTCCAATTACAGCTCCAAGCATAACTCGTCCAATATTTTTGGAGCTAAATGGATTCTCTCCTGTAGTTAAAAATATACTCGTTGCAGTAGAAGCCGAACCAGCCAACATCCCACTACCGATAGATGCAAAAAGCCCAGAACCTGCAATTAAGCCTCCAGCCCAAGCACCAGCAACGCCAGAAACACCCCCAATAAAAGAGGAAACTAATACTTGCTCCAAACTTCCACCACTTAATGCTGTCATAGTTCCACTAATAACTGCACCTACTATAAATGCTGTTAAAAATATTTCACCACTTGGGTCTATTTTATTTACAGAATTATTACCTGCGTAGATATACTTATTTACCATGGTTACGGGTACTTTAAACATCCCCGGATGCGGATCCTCCTGAATAAACCTCCCAATCTCAGGCATATAATACCTTGCCCTATAATACATCATCCCACTCTCCTCATCATGCTCACGATTCGTAAATCCGTATGATGTCTTAACTAGCGGACTCGCCGTAATATCACTCCCACTTCCATCAACAATTTTTAAGATCTTTCCAAAGCTAGAATAAGAGTAATGTTGCACGAGATTCCCACTCCCATCCACAATATCAACAACACTTCCAAGTGCATCTTTAAGATAAAAATAACTTCCTGTTGAACTTGCAAGTTTACTCGACTTCACATCTACTGCAAGCACATCATCTGTTCTTAAAGTTGAATGTGTATAGATTCCTATCACTGAATTTGAATCGTACTCTGCAAGAATCTCTTGTCCATCATAGACATAACCTCTTTCAAAAGAATCAGATGAGTTTTCTTTATCACTAACAACTTTTCTCATCCTTCTTCCAAGAGCGTCGTAGTAGTACAAGATCTCTTTAGTAAGAAGACTGTTTTTATATTCTTGGATTTTTACGAGTTGATTTTCACTAGAGTAAGTTAGGTTTTTAAAGTTACCTGTCATCCCTCTTTCTTGAATTGAAGTCAGGTTTCCATTTTGATCGTAAAGATAAAAATGTTTATAATCCTCAGTTAGTCTTTGAGACTTGTTATTACTAAAAGCCAAGTTTCTTTGTCACTGGCCTTTTATATTATTCTTTAACCGCCCGACTACGGTGGGGATAGAAGAGAAAACTCAAACTCACAGACAGAAGCAATGATGATGTAACTATTCTAAATTTCTAGATGTCTGAACAAAAAAGCTTATTTCAAATTTGAAATTATATACTTCTAAAATAACTGCTGGCCAGCGCCTCAAGGAAATCCCTTTTTAAAAGCACTCCCGAGGTTCGCCTCTAAGTTTGAGTTTTCTCTATCATCAATTTGGTAGGGTGGTTCATATTATTCTTTATATTCAGCGCTAATTGAAAGCTTAGTATGAAAATCCTTATGTCCATAATCTGCCGCCATAACTTCAGCACTTCGTTCCAATAGGCTTGTCTTGAGCCACAAAGTTATAGAACTTCCTTTATCAAGTCCATCATACTTATCAACTAATTCTTGAATTAAGGCAGAGAGATCTGGTGTTCTATTAAGTCCTTGCTCATTCCAATCAAGCCCACCTTGCTTTGGCCAGCGAATGATTGTTTGAGTCTCTTGATAACCATTATTTTTTCCGATGACATCGGAAAACTCACTTATTTGTGGGGATGATTTACTATCAGTGGCCGAAATCTCCAAAAAATGCTTTTGACTATTCCATCCAACACTACCTGTTCCTCTAATATCTAAAAAGGCTTTTATTACTTTAGCACCCTTAGGAATCGCCTTTTTTAAAAAGAAGCGAAAAGAGCTATAAGTCGCTTCATACTGGGGGTAATCCCAATAGCCGAAATATAAATTATTCGCCCATTCTCCATGAACTAAGTGTTCATAACCCTCAGAAGCTGCTGACTCCACATCATCTTCGTCATTTTCCAACATAATTGATTGCTCGGATTGAACTAAAATAGGATCTCTTCTCACCTCATCAGAGTTAAGAGTTATATCTTTATTAGCACAACTACAAAGAAAAACAGTCATTAATAAAAAAAGAAAATTATTACGGGCCATAGTCCATCCTTTTAAAGGCTTCACAAAACGTTCAATACTCATTATAAGAATGATTAACCATGAAAAACAAAGAAGAATATTTTGCAGCCAAAACCTTTTAAAATTGTCCTTTTCGCACCAGAAATCCCCGGCAATACCGGCAGCATTGGAAGAACCTGTGTGGCCCTTAATATTGAGCTATATTTAATTCGGCCATATGGCTTTGATTTAAGTGAAAAAGCTGTCAGAAGAGCAGGTCTTGATTACTGGAAACACGTTCAAATCAAAGAATTTGACTCCTTTGATCATTTTCTAACAAGCGAAAATCCTAGCAGAGAAGAGCTTTTTTTCTTTGAAAATAACGTAAAACAAGACTATACCCAAGCAAAATACTGTGAAAATGGATATCTGATTTTTGGTTCAGAAACGAAAGGTTTACCTGCAGACTTTTATGAGCAATATCAAGACAGAATGTTTCATCTTCCTATGTTTAGTCAACATATTAGGTCGTTAAACCTCTCTAATGCTGTGACCACTATAGCTTATGAAAGTTTACGGCAACTCAATCATTCATAAGATTCGTTAAATAACCTATCAAGTTGATGACAGAGAAAACTCAAACTTAGGGGCGAACCCCTATAATATTTTTAACAAAAGAATTCCCTTGAGGCGCTAGAGAGCTGATGTTTTAGAAGTTAATGATTTCAAAATTAAAATAAGCCTTTCTCTTCAGACATCTAAAAGTTATAAATAATTACAAAATCATAGCTTCTGTCTGTGAGTTTGAGTTTTCTCTTCTATCTCCAACGTAAGGGATCATTCATAAGACTCATTTTCAAAACTCAATATATCTTCATCAATTGCATTGACGGCTTCAAAAGATAAAGGCTCACCATCTAGCAATTTTCTTTTTTCTTCAGATATAATTTTCGCTTGTTTAAGCTTTTTTAAAATATTGCTTACCTGCTGCTTCCCAAACTCAGTCAGCTCTCGATTCCGATAAGACTGAGCGTATTTTACAGGGCTTGGTAAGAGCATTGCCAAAAAAGCACCTTCCTTTGCCGTAAGCTTGGAAGGATGTTTATGAAAATAAAATTTTGCTGCTTTTTTAATGCCATAAAGATTTTTACCCAATTCCACTAAATTTAAATAAATCTCTAAGATTTTTTTCTTACTTAAATTTTGTTCAATCAAATTCGCCAAAAGGATTTCTTGAAATTTTCGTGTCAATGTTCTTTCATGGGTAAGTAAAGCATTTTTTACTACCTGTTGAGTAATAGTACTGGCCCCTCTAACAAACTCTCCCGCCTTGAAACTTTCTTCCAATACAATTTTTAACTGATTAAAATCAATTCCTTCATGCTCATAAAAGGCCCAGTCCTCACTAATAATAATGGCCCATTGAGCTTCGTAAGAAATACTCTTGAGATCAACCCAATGACTTGGTTTTTTTTTAGTTAAAACATAACCCGTCTTTTTTGCGTTCCAAACGGGATAATGATTTTGTAATAACTGTGCTCTTTGATTTAAATAAAAATAATAAGATGTACTGGCCCCACCTATAATGATTACAAAAGCGATAACAAATATAAAAAAATATTTTTTTTTCATAGATTAAATCAGAATAATAAAAAAGAGAAACATCAGCAAGAGACAAAAAAAAGCCCGAAGATTTAACTTCGGGCCTTCGAACAAAATAAATATATGTTCTATTCCAACATCCTATTAGAATTTATAAGTCATAGAAACTCTTGACATAAGTGCATCTGTTCTAAGAGTACCAGTACCACCTGCAGTAGATTCACCAACAGTTGTGTTGTTGTCAGTGTTACCAATCATACCATCAACAGTAAGGTCACCAAAAAGAAGTGAAGCACCAGCTGCTACAGAAGTTGTATTAGCTCTTGTCTTCTTGTCACCATTGTCATCTTCATCTGTACCAATGACTTCATTTGTAACTGAACCTCTTAACATTAGCCAATCTTTAGCTGCTACTTCTAAAGCAATAGTAACAGGAAGATACGTCATTTTTGTCTCACCTGGAGCACCAGATGCTGTCATATCATTTTCCGTATTATCCATTTTGTACCATGCAGATGTCCACATACTAGCTTTATCATTTAACTTATAAGTTTTAGCTACACCAAGTCTTGTATACTGAGCTTTAAACTCATTACCACCAGCATCCTCAACACCAATTGATCTTACTTCTAACATATAATCCATATCATTCATGCCATAAGTTACACCTAATTGATAAGAACCTTTTCCTTCAAATTCAGCGGCACCTTTTTCAGCCTTATTAGTAAGACCAACTTTTAAGAAAGCCTCAACATCACCAGAAACAAGCCCAAGAGCTGCTCTTGTTGCATCTGACTTGATATCATTTCCACCTTGCTCATCCTTAAAAGAATGATAAGTTAGATTAACACCCCATTGAACACCAGCATCACCAGCAACATAAAAACTTGTGTTGTTAGACTCATTAACAACATTTGCCCCCATTGCTCCAGCTCTCAAGGTATTTGCAATGTTTGATTCATCACCAAAATAAAGCCCATAAACCATGTTTCCAGCTGCTTTAAAAATCCCACCTTCTGCCTTTGGAGTCGCTGCTGCATCTTGATCATCATCATTTCCACCAGCATTTGTTGAACCACTATCAGTGTTACCCCACTCAAGTGTAACAAAGTCTTTGTGCATGTTTAAAAGTGCTGGGTTCAAAACAACATTTCTAGAGTCTTCTAAAAACATCATTCTCCTTGTAAATCCTTTTTATAAAAGGCCACTATTATTATTAAAAAAGTGGTAAATTTTTCCTCTTCTTTAAATTAGAAAAGTCTTTAATTGCTTTGTCAAACACTGTGTTATGAGTTTTTTTAAAAGAGTTGAAAAAAGATTTTTGCCTCTGATTAAAAAAGGGATATGTGGAAAAACAAAAAACGCTCAAACACCATCCAGTACAAAGCAAACATAAAAAAAAATGCTAAAAAATAATAAAAACATCTTAATGAGCCATTTTTTTGACGTTAATATTTTTTTTCTTTTTTTATAAGTAAAGTTAGACAAAATTAACTTTTGAAAACTTTTTGAGGTATTTCTTGATATTTTTATTTGCATTTAAAAAAAAATCATTAAACTAAGGTATATAAATTAGTATTTAACTTTTTTTAAGTTAATGTTTAACTTTTTGAACACAACGTTTAACAAAGGATGTGGAAATGAAAAAATTACTAGTCGCTATTATGGCACTTTCAACTGCATCAGCTTTTGCTGGTACAGACAACATGGTTAGATTTTATGGATGGGACGGTGGAGACCGTACGAAGTCTTTTGATGTATCAATGACTTCAGATGATGCTGATGAAGCTGGTAAGTCTCAAAACATCGCTCTTAACTACGCAAGAGCTTTTGGTCAATGGCAAGTAGGTATCACTTACAGAACTGTATCTGGAGCTACTACTGGTACAGCAAACTCTGACACTGATGGAACAACAACTGGTCTTTCTGGTTATTATAACCTAGAGTCTGACCTTGGTAACACTTGTTACTTTGCACTTCACTACAATATGCACTCAACTTCTGATGGTGGATATGATTTTGACGGTGGTCACAAGTCACTTGGTGAAGATGATACAGCTACTTCAATCGTTCTTGAGTATGGACACAGATGGACTGTTGGATCTGCTTGGGGAATGAACTTAGCTTATGCTCCAAATGTAACTTACACAATGACTTCATATGACTGGGATGCTGATGCTTCTGAAGATGCTAATGGTAAGTCTTACACAGCTTTAGGATGGAACTTCCTTAAGTTTGATGTAATGTTCTAATTAGATTTTCTAATTTAAAACATACGAGGGTCGCATTTTGCGGCCCTTTTTTTTTTGCTTCCTAATAAACTTGATTAATCTCAATATAAATTTCTGTTAAACGCTTGCTGATGGATAATTCAATTTCTTCATTACAATAAAAAGGCTCACCGGAATCATAAAATTCATTCGCATCCAAATCCACAAAACTGACTAAGGTATATTTTCCAGTCTCAAGAATAATTGTTTTTTCTTCATTATTTTCATCTAAAAAATTACTAACTTTGCCCTGACAATTTGTATTATCAGCACAGCTTAAGTCCTTTTTTGCTTGGGCCAAAATAGGACTACTCGCATCCAAGTCTGAACATTTATCCGATGTATAAAAAACAAAAGAGCTCAAATTGTCACCCTGCCTGGACTTACAGTTACTTGCTTCACTACAAGTGATATTGACGACTCTTAAATTGGTTTTTGCATCACTACCGCTTCCCACGCTCGTATTTGGTAAACTCACCTCACAAGAGATTGACAAGCTTAGAATAATGGGAAGATAAAATATTTTTTGAATCATAAAGTACATCCCAGTTTTAGTTTTTTGCCATCAGAAACTTTAAACTTCTTACATTAAAAAAAAGTTCATGACAGGCCGAACCAAAATAACTTAGAATTTAAGTACAGCTTTAGTTAACCACGGAAGGTGTTAATGGGCAGGGATGCCTAACTTTTTTCTTTTATCCCTACTGGACCTTCTATAGCTCACTTGAAAGTATAGCATATAAACCTCTTGCCATGTAGTGAAACTTATCTGCATTGGGATGACTCAGTGCTGCTCCATGCCCATAAAACTTTACAGCTTCACATTCTAAAGCTTTTGAGTGTGTATCATTTATGCCACTTATGCGATATTCATCAGAAAATTTAATACTTTGATCCAAATCGGCCTTACTAAGCTCAGGAAAAACTCTTTCTATAACTCTTTTCATCAGCTTAATTTTTTTAGCGAGATCTTCTTCTTGTAAATCATCTTCACTAATAAAGGCCAAAGCTTGGAATTCTTGTTTTTGATTTTCGGGATTATAATCATGTATATCTAGAATAAAACTTCCCCAATCATGAGTCATACTTTGGGGTAAAAAGACTGTGCCCACACATTCTTCAGGGGCAATCTCTTTATTAGCAAGAAAATGAACTGATATGGCCTGCTCTTGCTTTAAACCAGCGCAAAATGCTTGCACGGTATCAGAAAGTTTCTCTTTATTTGAAACGAGTTGATAAAACTTTTTAGGTGATTCACAAAAAAATAATTTCTCACAACTAAAATATTCTTGTTCCCCAGTTTCAAGCATAAAATGTGATTTTTCAACCAAGTCAGTAGGTTCAGTGACCTCAATAGAAGAAATGATTTTATGCAGTTGATGCTCTTTAAGTAGTTCATCTATATGCTCAAAATCAAACTCATTAAAAGCGACTTCCAAATGGCGATAATAAGCTGGCTGAGTAAAAAATAACTCCTCTGCTCTTATCTCATGGGGCTTGGCCCTGCCTCCAAAATTATGAAATTTAGTATCCTTATAGAACTTTACTGATGTTTGTTTTGGAAATATTTCAAAGCGAGGATTAAGACTCATAAAAGCCTCTGCAACTTCAGTACTTCTAAAAGAGTTCAAGTAGCATTTCCATTCATGCAATATATCTTCTTTAAGAAAAGGATTTTTAGTAATGAATTTGACTTCACCTGGATACTTTTTATGCAATTTTAAAAAAGTTAAAACTCCGTATGTATTTTCCCCTAAAACAATATAACGATAAAACTGAGATAAATTTTCTTTTTTATCATTATCATCAACTTTTTTTAACGCTCTAATTCCAAACCCAGACATTTTTTGCTCCTCTAAAACTAAGCTATCCTACCTTATATAAGCTCATTAGATAAGACTTTAGGCAAAAAAAAAGGTGTCCCACTTAAGACACCTTTTTTATTTTAAATTAACACTTAGTTTAAATTAACGAATCGCCAGCTTATCTCCAGGTAAAATCATACGTTTTTTCACGAGTTTATAATTCGTGCGAATAATTGTGTTGATACTTACCCCTGTCTTTTTTGCGATATTCCATAAAGTATCACCTTTACGGACTGTGTAAAATTGGGATGGATTGGCTATATGCTTACCTGATCTCTTTCCACGTCGTATCCATTTTTGATAACGTCTTTTACGAAGAATACTTCTTCTAGGCTTCTCATATAAATCTGCATACATTTTATGGGATCTTTGTTGGTGATCATCTCTAAATGGCAACAAAACCTTCGTCTTTGGATACAATCTCTTGCGCCCAGGTATATCATTGAGCTCAGTTAAGACTTTTAGTGGAACTTTAAATTTTCTTCCTACATTATATAAGCTGGCATAACCTCTTAATGAATATTCTTTATAATCACGAGCAAGAACCTCTTTTGAACTTTTCTCCCACTCTTCTTTTTTCCCTACCGGAACTCTTAAAGTATAACTTTCTCCTTTAACAGGTGTTTGCCATCTTAATAATTCAGGATTGTATTTTTTTACCATTTTAAAGTCTAAACCCAAAACCTCACCAACGCGATAAAGGTCAGAGTTGGCTGGCACTTGGATTTCTTCAAAATCTAATGGCTTTTTAAATTCAATATCATTAAATCCAAACTTACTTAGGTTCTTTCCAATAATGGCCAAAGCCATTATTTTAGGCACATAGTTTTTTGTTTCAGCTTTGAGGTATCGTCCACGACGAATTTTCCAATAATTCTTGGTTTTATATCTTCTAATCGCTCGACCAATCTTTCCTTCCCCAGCATTATAACCCGCCATAGCAAGTTCCCACGAGTCGAACATCTCATAAAGATATTTAAGATAATTAGAAGCTGCCACTGTTGCTTTAAGTGGATCTCTTCTTTCATCCAAATAAAAGCCTACTTCTAGGCCAAACTTCTTTCCTGTGTAGGGCATAAACTGCCAAGGCCCAACAGCTTTGGCCCAAGATCTTGCAGCATTTGAAAAACCGCTTTCGGCCATTGATAAATATATTAAATCTCTTGGCATTCCTTCATCGTTTAAAATTTTTGATAATACTGGGGCATATCTTCCCGCCCTTTGGGCATATCTTTTAAAATGCTTTCTTCCACGGCCAGAAAAATAATCAATCCATTTTTTAGTAGCAGCGTTATAGACAACTGGGATATCAAAATAATAATTACTTAACTCTAAATGCTCAGCCCCGTAGAGGAAATACACTTTTTTTTGGGCCTGTTTGAGTTGCTCATCACCTATAGATCCAACAATACAGTCTTGGCATTGCGGAATAGTTTTATCCACTAAATGCTTTTGAACTCTTTGTGTCTTTGTCACTTCAATTTCTGCTGTGTCCGAATCTTTTGCCTGTTTGCTAGTGGCACAAGAACTTAAAAAAACAAGACCAATTATTAAAGTAAAGCTTTTAGTTTTCAACACGATAAACACTCCTAGTTGTTAACTGTTTACACCCTTACTCTTGGGTGTCGCATTATAATTTTACTAAGAAATTAAGTTTCAAGTCACCCCGGAAGTCTTGATCCTTTTTTTCCTTAATCATTCCTTAAATTTAACCTAAGAAATATCTTCCTAAATGTAAATTCAATTACTTAAACTTAAGTTTAATGCTAATATTAACTTGTGTAAACCTTAACGGAGATAAGGCCATAAAGATGAGTTTTTCTAAATTTAGTTTGGCCGTATTTGTATTTTTCTGGGGAATCTCAGGGGTATTAGCAAAAGTTGATCCTCCTAATTACGATTTTTCTCTTGACCAATTCAATCAATTTTTTCCAGCAAAAAAACAAGTAGATATTCTTAAAGCCTTTCCTAATTCAAAGCTTTTATTCCAAACAAAACAGGGTCAAACCTATAAAGTCTACATAAAACATCAGCGCTATAAATTTCCCGTTTTAGTGCAATTTCAAGCTGGAGTCGTGACTGACTTTTACGCCAAATTACCTTCGTATTTTTTACATAATATTTTTCATCAATCTCTTATTAACCGAATTGGCAAACAAGATATTTACAAAAAAAAAGAAGAGCAGGCGGTTTATATTTGGAAAAATAAAGACAACAACAAACATATCTACGGTGCAGGTTGTACCATTACTTGCTTTCCTATTTATTATACAGTGATAAAGAATAATTTAGATTCTGATTTTAAAACAATTATTAAGCAGCTTTCAACTCAACGCCAGGATTAAAGCTTTCTTGGGGATAAATTTTTCCTAAATAATTTTCGGCCAAATATAATACTGTCTTACTTAAAAAACTCTGATTGTGAATAAAACCAAGATAAGTTGTATTGGCCAAGAGAAAGCTCAAAAGATCATCTGGCTTTAAAGTTCGAGCTGAAGTGTTTGGCATTCGATCTAATTTAATGAGAGATAAATCTTCCCTAAAATCTTGAACTTGTGCCTCGTGAATTAAGACGCGATTAACAACATCAAAAAAGATACTCTCAAAATTGGCTTCTTGAGGATTTAAAATAACAATACCATCCTCAACAAAGGCTCCCCAAAACCCCACAACTCCTTGATCCTTTAAGGCCATACTTATAAATCTTGTGAGCATAATCTTTATCGCCATTTTATCTTGAGTTGTTTTAAGCCCTAATTCCCACAACACACTAAAAGGATTGATCAACATTAATCCTACTTCTTTGTATTTATAT
>LUMW01001587.1_pt1 | contig 14489 bp, 16 predicted proteins | sample 729761 | NCBI WGS metagenome assembly LUMW01 (sample SAMN03860302, study PRJNA289734) | marine metagenome | biome: seawater column; feature: ocean; material: water; isolation source: Red Sea water column Station 192 - depth 500m | place: Saudi Arabia: Red Sea | collected 2011-10-15 | depth 500 m
GAGTTTATAAAACTGACTTGAATTTAGCTTAGTCATCCTGTAAAGATATAACAGCAAATTATTATGGTCAAATCATTTTACTAAGCTATTGATATTGCATGAAGGGATACATGGACAAAACCATAAATAAAAGTAAAGGGCAACGCAGTCGCGAGAAAATTTTAGAAACAGCGATTCATTTGTTTGCTCAAAAAGGATTTGATCAAACATCGGCTCAAGAAATTGCTGATCGATGTAAAATTTCTCAAACTACAATTTTTTATCATTTTAAGAATAAAAAAATCTTATTCACCGAAGTTTTGCATTATGTTGTCGCTCAAAATAGAAGCCTTTTTGAAGGAAAAATAGCGGCTCACCAAGATGCTCACTCAAAACTTATTAATCTCCTAAAGTCAAATATAGAGTGGGCCTATCGCTATCCAGAACAAGCTCAGATTGTTTTAATTCTTTTTCAGTTTGCCGTTACCGACAAAGAAATGGCCATTCTAGCAACGCAAACCATTCATCGAGGAAGATCTTTATTAGAGGAGTACTTAAAACTAATGTTGGCAGAGAAAACTTTGAGCTCACCGGATTTAAATATTCAGAGCTTATCAGTTACGATTCAACAATATATTCATGGAGCAATGATTCAAATATTAGTCTCTCAGGACAAAAAAATATTGTATGAGCTCTTTATGCAAGATATTGAGCTTTTCATTAAAAAAACGATTCAGTAAGGATATACTTTTCTAAACATCATTTTAAGTGATGAGTTAGTATTGTTTTATGAGTTGCTTTAATTCTTCAAGGTATTGAGTATCTTTGTAACGAGCAAGTTGATAAAACTCTATAAACTTAATAAGGCTTTCATGGGAGTCACTTTTGAGACATTCTTTTTTCATGGCCGATATTGTATTTTTATCTGAAAATTTAATATTATCTTTTTTTAATTTTTTTTCGAGTTTCACTAATAATTTTGTCGCTGGATGAATACTTTTTTCTCTTTTTTTCCATTTGAAATAAACAAAAATACAAGCAATACTTATAATCAATATAAAGATAAGCGCCAGATAGGTGCTAAGTTTGAAGTTTGACTATCTGTTTCAGACTGACTTTGTGTTAAAAAAGCTTCTCCTCCTAATTGAATTCGCTCAGGCGAGACAAACGATGTTGGATCTACTCTATGCCATTTTCTCTTATGATAATACTCAACCCATACATGGGCATCATTGCTTTTTACTTCATAAAACTGGCCAACAGAATTGTAACTGCCACCTTGAAAGCCACTGACAAGTCTTGCGGGAATGTCTTTGGCCCTCAAGCTTAGTCCCATTAATGATGCAAAATGAGTACAATAACCCTGCTTTTTGTTCAAAAAATCATTCATTGTCGGCATTAAACCAGGTGTCAATGTATAAGAAAATTGCTTTCTAATAATATTTTGCTTAAATGATGCAATAATTTCTCTAGCAGAATTTCCCTTTAAATCAGCGATAAAAGCTTGGAGACTTTTAGGAATAAAATTAGGGAGCTGCAAATATTGTTTGAGATGCTTTTGTGGAAGGTGATTTTTGATTTTATGATCTAGAGTTGATATCGCCTTAATAAAAGCTTTCTTTTTAGTAATATAACTGCGATATTCATTCGTTTCATCGATTTTATACACCCTTGGGCTAGAGTCAATGATTTTTAATGGAGTCTCAAGTAAAATAATATCTCCATCAAAGTTCTGTTCATATTTTAAGGTGTAGATAAACTGTTTATTATCTATCGCCAAGTTTTTCTTTCTAAGAGGAGCGACTTTAGTTCGACTCCAATTATAACCATCTGTCTTGGTATGTACTCGGCCTCGCCAATAAAGTCTACTTAAGGGAATTTTTTGTGGTATTTCTGCATAAAAAGCTGTTTGAGAAGATAAACTAAGATTTGATGTACCCGAATTATCTACTTTTTTACTATATCCAATTTTCCCCTTAGTCACAATATTAGATGTTGGTAGAAAATTATAAAATCGAGGGAAAAAAATAAAAAGAAAGATGGTTAGTATTGTTGTAAATAAAATCTGTATTTTATTTTCGTAGAGAGTTTTAAAAAGATATTTACCTGAAATTTTTTGATCTTTGTTTTGAGTAATAAGTATTAAAATAAAAACAGCTACGGCATAAAGAAGATAATAAAGATCAGACGAAAAGATAGCAAAAACACCTAACCAAAGAAAAAAAGGATACATTTCAAAAAACTGGTTTCTTTTATTTGCAATAAAACGTGCTGTAATAAATGTTCCAAGTAAAGGAACCATTGTTTCAGGAATGATTCTCATTTCAACTGTAGTAAAAATATAATATATAGAAACATAATGTGAATAGATCAAAAAACGAGGAAGAATAAACAAACTATTTAATAATAAGAGGGCAGAATAAAGATAAATATACCAATAAGGAAGAAAATCATGGCCAAGAAGCATTGCAGGAATCAGTAAGATATATCTAAGATCAAGCTTCACTGAGCAGCTCCAATGACTTTTGATAATGAGCTCTTCCTGCTGAAGACTTTACCTCTTTGGTCGGAAGAGAGAGTTTCCATCTAAAACCATTTTTATACATAAACTCTACTAAATAACACATTTTTTCTAATTTTTCTTCTTTAGACTCTCCAGTTATTTTATAAAAATTAATATCATATATATCCATTTTGTAATCGATATGTTTTTTCCAATACAATTGTTCATTTCGTGCAAAAACCTTCCAATCAATTCTTTTAGAACTTAAACCTGTCGTGTAAGGAATATGATACGCAAATTCAACCTGTCCATTAGTTTGATTTGTTGAAGAGGTTTTTAAGGAAACATCCGCTTTTTGTTTTTTTGGGTAAATATAAAAATCAGCTAGAGTAGAATCGTACTTCCATACATAGAAGAATTGATGAGTACCATAAGTAAAGAATTTTATAAACGTAAGCTTATAATGAGAGCGTGGTAAGTTTTTGAATGTAAAAATTAAATTTTGAAATGATTGCCTGTGAGTTTCAAACATTTGAATAATAAAATACGAAAGCATCAAAAAACTTATCAATAAGGCCATATTATTGGCATAACTTAAAGCGATTAAAAATAATGTAAAATTGATAAAAATATATTTGAATCCTCTCGCCGTCGGAATAATATATATTCTTTGTTTCTCTTGAGCATACTTTTCTAACTTATTTCTAAGTGTGTTGATCGAGGATATTGATAAGCTCATAAGTCATTTTATTTTCATGGTGAATATCTGAGTTTTCAGGATGAACAAGTCTATGTCCTATAACATAAGGAAGAATATAATAAATATCATCAGGAATAACATAGTCTCTAGCCTCTAATAAGGCCCAGGATTTTGCTGCTTGAACAAGATCTATACCACAGCGATTACTTAAGGGAACAAATTGTTTATGATTACGTGATACAGATAAAACTTCATAAATAAGTTGGTAAATAGAATCATCGACCAAAACTTCTTGAGCCTCTTTTTGTAATTTTTGCATTTGTTCGATCGAAATAATTTCGGTTAATGTTTCAACTGTTAAGTCTTTATGCTCTTTAAGTAATTGAATAGTTGACTTTTCATCTGGGTATCCCATTTTAATTTTCATGGCAAACCTATCAAGTTGAGACTCTGGTAAACTAAATGTCCCCACTTGCATATGCGGGTTTTGAGTGGCAATAACAGTAAAGTGCTCAGGGAGATGGTAAGTCTCATTTTCCAAAGAGATCGTTCTCTCTTCCATTGCTTGCAATAATGCACTTTGTGTTTTCGGAGGTGCGCGATTAAGTTCATCTGCCAAAATAAGCTCACCAAATAAGGGACCTTTATGAAATTCAAATTGATGTGTTTCTTTATTAAAAATGGAAGAACCTAAAATATCTGCTGGCAATAAATCATTTGTAAATTGTATTCGTGAAACGTCAAGTCCCAATGACTTGCCAATATATTTAACCAATGTTGTTTTTCCAACACCAGGAGAATCTTCAATTAAAGTATGCCCTTTGGCCAATATATTACAGACCTGGAAGGTTACAGGTGATTCACAAGCTTATTGTCTTCAAACAATTTCTGTAAAAAATATTTTATCATTTATTGAAAACTATCCTAAAAAAATAACTCTCACTCATATTGTGGGGATGTGCTGCGCCAAAATGATTAAAGAACACCCTGAAATCAATAGAGTCATCCGCTTTGGAAAATTTTATCAGCGCAAAGACATTTCTATTTTTTTTCAGGTAGCATCAGACAGTAATGGTGAAGACCTAAGCGGTCATACAGTAAAAAATATTGATAAAATTAATCTTGAAAGTCTTGTAAAAGATTTACAATCATCAGCTTTTAAAATTAAGCAAGGTGAAGATATTCATTATCATAAAGTAAAAAAACAAATGAAGCTCATTCCGACAATATTTCTTCCCATTGTCATAAAAGCCTATGGGTTTGTGCTTTACTCACTTAATCTTTGGTCTCCTTTATTTGGGGCCCCAAAGGATGCTTTTGGTAGTATGATGATAACAAATATTGGAGGACTAGGAATTCAAACCGCCTTTGCTCCACTTGTAGGTTACTCAAGAACTCCTTTGGTTCTTGCCATTGGAAAAGTTTATAAGAAACCGGTTGTGATAGATGATAAGATTCAAATTGAACCCTGTGTAGACTTTTGCTGGACCTTGGATCACAGATTAATTGATGGAGTTAAAGGAGCAAAAATGATGCAAGACTTTGAAAAGTATATGGGCCAATATCATTAAAAATTAAATAAAAAAGATCCACCAAAAATAGAATCTTTTTGAGTTTCAATATCTTCTCCCTGAAAATACATACCATAAAGAGATAAACCAGCATTTTCAGTTAACCAAATATTAAACCCATAACTTAATTGTAAATAATTTATATTATAAGCTAAGATCTTTATATTTCCATTGTACTTGTCTTTTTCAATATCATTTTCATTTGTCTTTACTGAATTAATTCTTCCTCCTACAAACAATTCAAACTCTTTTGAAAAAGCTAACGACGAGATAAGACCAGCATAATAAAAAGTTGTCTCGTCTAAAGAGCCGTATCCAAACTCAGAAGCAAGACTAAGACCTGTTTCATTGTTTAAAAAAGAATATTTAAAAAATAGTGCCGAAGTTGATATTTCACCAAACTCCATAGTGAACCCCAAATCAAGATCATCACTAAGTCCGAGGCCATACTTTAAATGATAAGTCGAATTGATATTACCTACTTCAGCTTGCATTTTCCCTTTTCCATAAGACCTTGCAGAATTGGTAGGGCCAAAGGGGGCCAATGAACAAGCACAAAAAAGACTTGAAATTACTAATAAAAGTATATATTTCATAAAAACCCTTAAAAATTATTATTTTTCGTATAAATAAAGTCTAATGATTCTTTTCTTATATTTCAAACGATTTCACTAGCCTTGACGAAGGCAAAAGAGGTATTATCTTAAGATTAAGATCTATCTTAAGGAGTAGTAAAATGTTTAAAAGATTTGGGCTTTGGGCGTTAATGAATATTGCAGTTGTTGTAACAATTTCAATCGTCCTAAATTTGCTTGGTGTTAAACCTTATTTGAATGCTTACGGCTTAGATTATCAAGCCTTGTTAATCTTTTGTCTCATTTGGGGGATGGTAGGCTCATTTATTTCATTGGCAATGTCTAAGTTTATGGCAAAAATGGCAATGGGTGTCAAAATCGTTGAATCAAACGGACAATATGCAGGTCTCGTTAACACTGTTCATAGGCTTGCTAAATCGGCAAATCTACCTAGCAACAGGACCTTCTAAATCAAACTCTTTAGTCGCTGTTTCAACTGGCTTACTACAAAATATGTCTCAAGATGAGGTTGAAGGAGTTTTAGGTCATGAAGTGGCCCATATTGCTAACGGAGATATGGTGACGATGACTTTAGTTCAAGGTGTAGTGAATGCTTTTGTCATGTTTTTTGCCCGCATAGCTGCTTTTGCTCTCCAAAACTTTTTACGAAGTGATGATGATGAATCTTCATCTGTGGGAGGTCTTTCCTATTGGATAACAACGATTGTTTTTGAAATTCTTTTTGGATTTCTAGGAATGTTTATCACTTCATGGTTCTCACGAATGCGTGAATACTCAGCAGATATTGGCGGGGCTCAGTTAGCTGGTAGAGATAAAATGATTGCGGCCTTAAAACGCCTTAAATCGCAATATGAAGGTGGTGGATATTTTGAAACGAGTTCTGAAACAATGAATGCTTTCAAGATCTCTTCCAAAGAGAAAGGTATTCGAGCATTACTTTCAACCCATCCTCAGTTAGATGAACGTATTAGACGTCTCCAGATGAATATACGTTAATATGATTTATAAAAATATCTTTATAATTGTGGCCATAAATTTTTTTATGGCCTCTTTTTTATATGCAAGCATAAAACCTTTTCAAACTGATGGATGTACTTTTTTTTATGAGGGGAACTGGAAGGATTGTTGCCTTGAACATGATCTTTATTACTGGATAGGTGGAGATCAAGACAAGCAAGATATGGCCGACCTCAAACTTAAATACTGTATCGAAAAAGCTCAAGGAAAGACTTATGCAGCTCTCATCTATTTTATGGTCAGGCTAGGTCATTATTCTCCAATTAAATACAAATATCACTGGGGATGGGGTAGGGAGAATGCAAAAAAATACCATTCTGAATTAGAAGAAAATGAAATAAAAAAACTTAAGATAATGCTAAAAGTTTTAGAAGAAAAAGGGATGTCGAAATACAGCTTTTGGGATGATTTTATTGACAATGCACTCAACTGAAAGCCTTAAATAAATAAGACCTTCAGTTGAAAAACATATATAATTATTTACATAAATTTAAACGAGAAGAAGAAATATCAAATAGACTATATCTTCCATAGTTTCTATAGTTTTCATGAAACTCTACTTTAAACTCATCAACAATCTTTTCTAATGAAAGATCAAAAACTTTTACTGTCGCCACATAATCATAAGGCTGACCTTGATCAACTTGATAAGCATCAATCTGAGTGAAATAAAATGTGATATATTTGTCTGCTTTTACAGCGCACTCACGATTCATCGTTTCCATCAGAAAATTTTCCATTTTTTGATTCACACTCATATTCTCTACCGTAAAAATAATATTAGGGGCTGAAGCATAAGCATTAAAGAAAACATTTAAAGTCAAAAGTGTGATAATCATTTTTTTCATTGGTGTGTCCTTAGTTAAAGTGTGTTTTAATAACTAGCTTAGTAACAAGATGAAAAATAAAAATCAAGTGCTTAACAAAGACTTAACACAAGCTCTTAATGGCTTGATCGTACTCTAGAATGAGTTTTTTGACGAGTTCTTCTACTGTTGGAATATCATTGATAAGAGATGAGACTTGGCCGGCCTCTAGTTCTCCTTCCTCTAGGTCTCCATCATGCATTCCTATTTTTGCTCTGCCTTTGCCTAAATACTCAACAAGTTCCTCCTTGCTTGCACAACGCCTTTCCATTTCATGAATTTGATCAGAAAACTTGTTTTTTACAAGACGGACAGGAACAACTGATTTCATCATAAGCTGAGTAGAGGGGAGATAAGACTCTTTTAAATAGTTTTTGTATTTTAAATGTGCTCTACTTTCTTGTGTAAGCATAAATCGAGTCCCCATCTGAACTGCTTGAGCACCCAAAACTAAAGCCGAAACAATAGAAGCTCCACTAGCAAATCCCCCCGCAGCAATAACAGGAATATCTAATTTTTGATAAGCTTCTTGCAATAAAACCAAGCTTGTTAATTCGTCTCTGCCATTGTGACCTCCAGCTTCAAAACCTTCCAGGATCACAGCATCAACATTCGCTTGCTGGCATTTAAGAGCGAGCTGAATATTACTCGTCACATGAATAACATAACAGTTTTGTTCCTTTAAATACTGTGTATATTTTTTGGGACTACCTGCACTTGTAATAAAAATTTTAATTCCAAGCCTTAAAGCAACATCAATTTGCTCCTTTGCATCTTTGTACATAATAGGAATATTTACAGCAAGAGGTGAGGCGGTTAGTTCTAGTGCTTTAACTATTTGTTGTTCAAGTCTTTTCGGCTTCATACTACCTGCCCCGATCACACCTAAGCAACCTGCGTTTGCACTTGCAGCAGCAAGTTTAGCTCCAGAAACCCAAACCATTCCTGCTTGAATGATAGGATACTTTATATTGAGTTCATCACAAAGCTTTGTCTTTTTCATTTTTAAGAGTCCTTTACATTTTGTAGGTTTTGTAATTTTCATCTGTTAAAGTTATTGCTGGTGAGCGTTCAAGTTTCTTGAGTATATCTTGTTGAGTTTCTCCCGTTTTCTTTGCTCTTGTTGAGCTTCTTTTTGGCCCAAATTTTTCACCTGTTGAAAGTTTCCATCCGGCTGCAAGCATAGCTTTTCGAATAGAAGAAGATGCTGAATAAGTACTCATAAGAGCTTTTGGATGACTCACAAGATAAAGGTCCTCAAACCATTGCTTAGTCCACAACGAACTATTTCTTTTAGGAGAAAATGCATCTTGATAGATAGCATGAAATCTATTCTTTTTTGCAATTAATTTTTTTATTTCTTTTCTAGCATCACCTAGTAAAACAACAAGTTCAACATTATCGTGAACATAATGATAATGGTTATCGACTTGAACAAATTGAATACCTTCATTTTTTTCAAATAATCTAATTAATTCAAGATCAATCTCAAAACTAAAAAACATAATTTTGTTTTGAGACTTGGCAAAAAACTTTGCTGTTTCTTTAAATCCTATTCCTGCTCCAAAACCAACTTCAAGAATAAAAAGAGGGTCATAGATTTTGGCCAATTCTTTTATTCGACATCCGCGGATATAATGAATATGGGTTTCTTCAATTGCACCTGTTTTAGAGTGACAGGCTTCTTGAAATAATGCTGAATAAAGAGTTTTACTTCCATCTTCAGTCATTATGGTTTTATAATTTGATTTTTTTTCTTCAGTCATGTTTAAATTGCCACTTTATCCTAGAAAAAATACACTAATGATATGCAAGAAAATAAAGAAATTTATAATCATTCATATCGTCAATTCACTCCTGAGTATATTCAATCTAAAAATATTAGTAAAATAGAACAGTATATGCAGCAAAATAGAGACTCTCTGGTCCGTTTTTTAACAAGTTATCAACAGCAATTTGATCTCACAACAAAAATATCTAAGGCCAGTGTTTTAGAGCTAGGTTGTGGCATAGGAAGTTTTAGTTTTTATCTTAATGAGATTTTTAATGAATACCAAGGCATCGATATATCTGAGCTTGCTATAGCAACTGCATCAGAAGTGGCAAAAATAAAAGATAAGAATTTGAAACTTCAGGTTGTCGATGTATGCTCAGATTTTGAACTTGGCAGAAAGTTTGACTTCATTATTGATTCTCATCTTTACCACTGCCTTACTCAAGATAATCAAAGACAGGCTTATTTAGATTTTGTCAGGCGTCATTTGGCCCCTACTGGGGTATTTATGGCAGAGATGATGGTTTTTTGGCCAAAACTTCAAGCTCCTGTTGGCTATGAATTTGATGAAAATTTTGTTTTACATCAAAGCGTGGGTCAAAATTCATATCCCATTCGAAAAATTGCTCGTTCTATAGACATAGAAAAGGAAATGAAGGCAAATAAGATGAATATCAATTATCTTTATTACCACAATGAATTGACCTTTAATCCTTTTTCTGACTACCAAAGTTACCCAAAACAGTTTTTACCTAGAACGCTTCGTCTGAGTACTAAACTCTGCTAAAGGACAAAGTTTCTTATTTGCTTATACGGATCAGTTTATTATGATTAAATTAATATATTTTTTTAAATAGGAGTAAAAATGAACTATCCTTGGCTTAAGAGCTTTTGACAAATATAAAGAAAGACCATCTTTTACGTGTATGGGAAAAGAATTTACTTATGGTGAAATTGACTCTTTGAGCCAGAAGTTTGCATCCTATTTACAAAATGAACTCAAACTTTCTAAGGGTGATAGAGTCGCTCTCATGATGCCTAATATACTACAGTATCCTATTGCCTTATTTGGAGTTTTAAGAGCAGGGATGGTGGCCGTCAACGTCAACCCTTTATATACTGAAAGAGAACTTGAACATCAACTCAAAGACTCTGGGGCTGAAACAATTATAATTTTTAATAATTCATGCCATATTTTAGAAAAAATATATCCTAACACTCCTATTAAAAATATTATTACCACAGGTATTGGTGATCTTTTAGGTTTCCCAAAATCTCTCATTGTGAATTTTGTCATTAAAAATATTAAGAAAATGGTCCCTGATTGGAATTTACCAGGACATATAAAATTTAATGATATTTTGGCCAAGGGAGATGAGTCTAAATTTAGACCAACTGAGGTTAGCTTAAGTGATACTGCTTTTTTACAATATACAGGTGGAACTACTGGAGTGGCAAAAGGTGCTATTCTTAGTCATGGTAATATTGTGGCCAATATGCTTCAGGCCAGAGCATGGATTAAATCAAGTATCGAAGAGGGACAAGAGACAATCATAACTCCACTGCCACTTTATCATATCTTTTCACTAACAGCTAATTGCTTTATCTTTAGCTCTATTGGCGCCAGAAATGTCCTTATAACTAACCCAAGAGATATTCCAGGCTTTGTTAAAGAACTAAGTAAGTGGGATTTCAGCGCTATAACAGGTGTTAATACGCTTTTTAATGCTTTATTAAATAATGAAGAGTTTAAGCAACTAGACTTTTCTACATTAAAACTAACTCTTGGTGGTGGAATGGCAGTCCAAAAAGCTGTTGCTCAAAAATGGTTTCAAACGACAGGAAAGCCTTTAATTGAAGCTTATGGACTGACTGAGACTTCGCCTGCAGCATGCATTAATCCTCTTGACTCAAAAGAGTTTAATGGAAAAATTGGTCTACCTATCTGTTCAACTATTGTAAAAATATTAGATGATGATGAAAATGAATTGCCAGTGGGAGAAGCCGGTGAATTGGCCATCAAAGGACCACAAGTGATGAGTGGTTATTGGAACCGTGACTTAGAAACTAAAAAAGTGATGACCAAAGATGGTTTTTTTAAGACTGGTGATATTGGGACCATGGATGAAAATGGTTATTTTGAGATTGTTGATCGTAAAAAAGATATGATTTTAGTCTCCGGCTTTAACGTCTATCCCAATGAAGTCGAAGATGCTATTGCTGAACATGAAGGTGTACTAGAAGCCGCTGCAATAGGAGTTCCTGATGAAAAATCAGGTGAAATTGTTAAGCTTTTTGTTGTCAAAAAAGATCCCAATTTAACCCAAGAAGATATTATAGCTTATTGTAGAAGTGTTTTAACGGGTTATAAGGTTCCTAAAATAGTTGAATTTAGAGAAGAACTTCCTAAGTCGAATGTTGGTAAAATTTTACGTAAAGACTTACGAGATGAAGAAAAAGCAGCAAATGGATAGTCTTTAATACAAAACCCTAGTCATCTAGACTAACTAACTAAAAAGACTAGGGTTTATCTTTACCTGGGCTCAATTATCCCATGAAAAAAATATATATTTTTTTAAGAATTTAGCTTCCCGTGCCGAATAGGCAAATATGGAAGATTTCGAAAAAGAACTGAAGTTAGATTTTTTAGATGAAGCAACACAACTGTTAGAAAACACTGAACAAGCATTTCTGCAGTTAGAAAATGATTTACACAATAAAGAACTTATTGATGAAATATTTCGATTTGCTCACAATCTAAAAGGAACATCTAGGGCCGTAGGTTTTGGTGTCGTGGCCGAATTTACTCATGAAGTAGAAAATCTTATTCTCAAGCTTAAACAAGAAGAAATTGAAATCACAGATCATATTGTTTCAGTTCTCTTAGAATGTAATGATCATATTACAACAATGATAGCAGAGCTAAAAGAAAACTTTGATGCAAGTTTTGAAAGTTCGGAGCTGGTAACTAAGGTACAAGCTGCAATTGATGGTAATCTTGAATCTTTAACTGATAACTCAACAACTCCAGTTGAAACTGTTGCTCTAGAAGAGACAAGTGAAGAAGATCAAAATGAGCAGGAAATAGCGCCAGACTTAGAGCAGGCAAGTTTTGAAGTTGATGAAGAGCTCATAAATCATGAACTCCTTGCAGAGTTGGAAGCGATGAATTCTTCTGGAACCGAGACTGAAGCTTCCAAGACGCCTTCAGTGCCACAGACTCAAGAGGTAGCTAAGCAAGAAGATTCACTACCAGGTTTAAATGTTTTTAAAGGTAAAGAAAATATTTCTAAAGAAGAAAGTCCTAAAAATAATATAGCAGATCCAACAAAGCCTAAACTCAAAGAAGAAAAAAAGATAGAAAAAGACGAATCAATTCGTGTTTCACTTTCTAGGGTTGAGGCATTAAATAACTTTGTTGGAGAACTTGTTATTTTGCAATCAGTTTTAGAACAACAAAAATATATTGGAATACAAGACGAGCTTGCAATAAAGTCAATTGGTCAACTAAGTAAACTTAGTAAGGAAATCCAAGAGATTTCTATGAGTTTACGAATGATTCCTGTGAAAACGACCTTGCAAAAAATGTCTAGAATTGTTCGAGACACCTCAAAAACTTTAGGAAAAAAAGTGAACTTAACTTTAAAAGGTGAGGAGACTGAAATTGACAAAACAGTGCTAGAACATCTTGCAGATCCCCTAGTTCATATTGTAAGAAATGCTGTTGACCATGGTCTGGAGTCAACACAAGAAAGAATTGAAGTCGGTAAAGACGAAAAAGGGCAAGTTGTTATAGAAGCTTACCATGAAGGAAATAATCTTGTTATCGATGTAAGTGACGACGGGAAAGGAATTAATCCTGACATAATAAGAGCAAAGGCCATTGAAAAAGGTGTCTTAGATCCAAATTCATCAATGAATGACTACGATGTCATCCAATTAATTTTTCATCCTGGCTTTTCAACCAAAGAAGAAGTCTCTGAAGTTAGCGGACGTGGAGTTGGAATGGATGTTGTTAAAACAAATATCGAAAAACTTTCAGGTGACGTAAGAGTTATTACTAAACTTGGACAGGGGAGTGTTTTTAGGATTGTCTTGCCATTAACGATGGCAATCATAGATGGGATGGTCATACGAGTTGGTACAGAAAAATTTGTTATACCTATTGCTCAAGTTCAAGAATCTTTAAAGCCAAACAAAAAAGATATCCATTACGCAACAGGTATTGGAGACTGCCTTAATTTAAGAGGTAAAGTTTTACCCGTTAAAAAGGTTAGCCGTCTTTTAAAACTTAATACTGAAGAAAAAGAGGTTGCAGATCAAATTGTGATTATCGCTAAAAGTAAGCAAGGGCTTATTGCTGTAGCGGTAGACGATATCATTCAACAACAACAAGTTGTTATAAAGAAACTTGGTAAAGAAATTAAAGATCAAAAAGGCTTTATGGGAAGTTCAATCTTAGGAGATGGAAAACCGGCCTTTATTGTCGATATAGACGATTTATGTTCAAAAACCACAAAGAAAGCAAAAAAAATAGCTGCCTAAGTAAAGGAAGTAAATATGAGTAATTTAAAAGACATTAAAGATTTTTCAAACCATGAATCTCACCAATTAGATCGCTTTATTGAGTTTAGTCTAGGAACTGAAGATTATGCAATCCCTCTACTGATGGTCAGAGAGGTTATCTCAATACCGGAAACTACTCCTATTCCTAAAGCACCTAAGCACTTTATTGGATTAATGAACTTAAGAGGGCAGGTTATTTCAATTGTTGATTTAAGAAACAAATTGAATATAAAAGCAACAGATTCAACATTAGATAACGCAGTAATCATTATTGATTTTGAAGGAGTAAATATTGGAATCATAGTAGATTCTATTAATAAAGTTCTAGCTTTTGCCAAAGAAGATATTCAGGAAATGCCAGAATTACAATCTCAAGTAAACTCAGATTATATCTTAGGTGTCTACAAGAAAGAAGATGGCTTAACTGTTCTTTTAGATATAGCAAAATGCTTAGACGTAAAAGATTATAATGTTTTAAAAGCTGTTAGCAGAGCTGCATAAAAATTATCAAATAAAAATATAATAGGGTCTAGAATGAGTGCTATTACTAAAAAAGATTCTAATCAATTCGCACAACTAATTGATTACGCCATTGATATTGTCACTAAAGCTTCTGGCAACGTTTTTACTAATCAGCATCATTTTTTGATAGAAACAAAAATTCGTAAGCGAATGATGGACTTGGAAATTGTAGATCCTGATGAGTATTTAACTTATTTAAAAAATAATGAAGCAGTTGAAAACGATTATTTTGTCTCTGAGCTGACTACTCATTATACATTCTTTTTTAGAGAGTTTAGGCATTTTGAATATCTACAGCAAAATTTAGCAAAAATCATTAAAGATGTGAAACAAAGAGGCTCAAATACTATTGATATTTTATGTTTGGCCTGCTCAAGAGGACAAGAGGCTTACTC
>LUMW01001744.1_pt1 | contig 14473 bp, 14 predicted proteins | sample 729761 | NCBI WGS metagenome assembly LUMW01 (sample SAMN03860302, study PRJNA289734) | marine metagenome | biome: seawater column; feature: ocean; material: water; isolation source: Red Sea water column Station 192 - depth 500m | place: Saudi Arabia: Red Sea | collected 2011-10-15 | depth 500 m
ACTTTCAACACAACCGGCGTCTCCAGCGGTATCTCTTCAGTAATACTCGTGATCCTCTCGCCATCAACCGTGACGGCCCCCTGTTCGATGAGGCGGCGGGCCTCCCTTTTGGACGAAATCAGCTCGGAGTCGCACATCATGGCAAGGATTGCCGCCTGCCCTGCGCCGGCGCTCCACTCCTCCATCTCATCGGGAACATCCGATTGAATGAAGACCTTGTCAAAAGCTTCTTCCGCTTCCGCCGCTGCTTCGGCGCTGTGATAAAGCGCCACGATTTCTCTCGCAAGGCACCGCTTCAAGTCCCGGGGATTCACATCACTATCATCCAGTTGAGTCTCCACTTCCTTTAGCACTGACGCATCAACGTCGGTGGCGAACTCAAAGTAGCGGTGGATGAGATCATCGGAGATGGACATGGTCCTCCCGTAAATCTCGGACGGTTCATCGGTGATGCCGATATAGTTGTCGTAAGTCTTTGACATTTTTCGGACGCCGTCCGTCCCTTCAAGGAGGGGGGTAGTGATCACAATTTGCGGCGGCTGGTCGTAGTCTCTCTGGAGGTCCCGCCCGACGAGAAGGTTGAACTTCTGGTCTGTTCCGCCAAGCTCGATATCGACTTCCAGCTCCACCGAGTCCATCGCTTGGGCGAGGGGGTAGAGAAACTCGTGGATGGAGATGGGAACCTCGCTCTTGTACCGTTTTTCGAAATCGTCCCGCTCCAGCATTCGGGCAACGGTGTAGTGGCTGGCGAGTTTAATCACATCATGAAAATTCATGGCGCCGAGCCAGTCGCCATTCCGGACAATCTTGAGTGTATCGAGATCGAGGATGTGGCCGGCCTGTTCGATATAGGTCTCGGCGTACTCATCCACCTCCTCCGGCGTGATGTGAGGACGAGTTTTGTTCCGGCCCGAAGGATCGCCAATGAGCGCCGTAAAGTCGCCCACCACCAGAACAGACTGGTGCCCCAAATCCTGGAAATGGCGAAGCTTCCGGAGAACCACAGCGTGGCCGATGTGGAGGTCCGGACGGCTCGGATCGCATCCAAGTTTTACGATGAGAGGTTGTCCCTTCTTCTCAGCACGCTCCAGCCTTCTGAGGAGCTCCTCCTCCGAGATGATTTCAGCCGTCCCTCGGCGGATCAAATCCATCTGTTCTTTGATTGGCGGGAACTTCGGCATCAGTTTCTTTTCCTCTCTTTCATTTCGCGATCGAGGTCCCGCGCGCGATCCCGCTCGGCGATTGCACGTTTCTTCTGATAAGACCGCTTGCTTCGGGCGAGGCCGATTTCCGCCTTCGCCCAGCCGTTCTTGAAATAGAGTTTCAGCGGTACGATGGTCATCCCTTTGGAAGCCACCTTCCGGACAAGTTTTCTGATCTCCTGCTTGTGGAGCAACAGTTTGCGGTCGCGGTACGGTTCATGGCCGAGGTAGCCGGTGTGAGAGTAGGCCCCGATGTGCATCCCCATCAGAATCACCTCTCCGTCACGGATGACCGCATAGCTGTCCCGCAAGTTTGCTTTCCCTTCCCGGAGGCTTTTCACTTCAGAGCCTCGAAGCTCCAGACCGGCCTCAAACTTCTCGATGATTTCGTAGTCATGAAAAGCTTTCCGATTGGTGGTGACTGCTTTCGGTTCATCTGACATGCGGTTCGAAGAGTGAATTTAGATTTCCCCCCCACGAGGGAACAAGGTTTATCCTTGAATGTCGCGACACACGCCCCTAATTTCGCCTCGCTCTTTGACGCCCGGATGGCGGAATAGGTAGACGCGCATGGTTCAGGACCATGTCTCAGCAATGAGGTGCAGGTTCGATTCCTGTTCCGGGCACGCTCTCGAATAGATTAGTTGGTGCAGGTTCCCTGCCCGCCCTCCCGCTGGTCGGGAGCAGGCGGGGATTCCTCTTCCGGGCACCCCGCTACATCGGCTTTGCCTCATACGAAAGGCAGGCCCTATAACTCTTCGGATGGACTTTCTTCGTTTCGGCTTTGCCTCGTCCGCGGGGCGAGCTTTTCTGAAGATTAGTTTGAATCGATAGTACCCAGTTCGAGGGGCTTTCCGTCGACGTTCGACGGAATCTCGAGACCGAGACGCGCCGCGAGGGTCGGTGCCAAGTCAATAGTCATTATTCGCTTCGAGACTGTATTCCCCTGAATCCTGTTCCCGGCAAAGACCATCGGAACGTGACTGTCCCAATCGTAGGGCGTGCCGTGACTGGCGCCATAGGGGGACTTAGAAATCCAGTGTCGCTTCGGCATATAGTAAAGATCGCCGCTGCTCGTCGGATGATGAATATTCCGATACCGCTCTTCCAGAGGCGTCAGCGCCTGATTCGATTCGAGAACCGCCGATGGAATTACATCCTCTATCCATTCAGATTCCTTCAGGATCGGACTTATGACTCGGTCAATATCGCTCGCTTGCAGCCCTTTTTCATGAAGAAGGTGGAGATCGTAGAAGAGGGCGCCGGCCGACGCTGTCTCCACAATCTTCTCCGCGCCGAACCTGTCAAACAGAACCCGGTTGAGCCGCTCCAAGAGTTTCTTGGCTTCGCCGCCGTAACGGCCCCCGCCCAGTCCCAGCTCCTGGGCATATTCGGGCAGATAGCCGGCGCCGTGATCTGCCGTTAAGGCGATTAATACATGCTCGAGACCAACCTTGATATCGAGGTATCGAAAGAAAGCGCCGAGATAAGAGTCAAGTGAAAGAAACATTTCCATCACTTCGTGGCTGAAGGGGCCATATCGGTGCCCCACGCCATCGGCCATGGAGAGGCCGATGTTGATGATGTCGGGCGAATCATCGCCGCCGAGCCGCTCGTGGTCGATGATGGCGGTGGCGAGGTAAAGGAGCGCCTCATCGAGAAAAGGGAAGTTCCACAGCTCCCCGTACTGGGGACTCTCCCCCGCCTTCGCTTTTGCCAACAGATGAGGGAAAGTCCTGTCGGGCGTCGTTCTTGAGCGATCCTCCCCGGCGTAGTCATCTGGCCGGCACCGTCGATCATATTCGGCGACATCGAGGGAACGCTCCCACGATCTTCCAAAGTACTTGTCTAGCGGTCTGCTGGCGTGGAAGCGATTCAGCCATTCCGGATACCGACCCATGTAATAGTCACTGGTGATGAAGCGACCGGTATTTGAATCAAACCAGAAAACACCGTTTGGATTCTTCCCTCCCATGAGGACGGCGCTCCTGTCCTTCACCGATATGGAGTAAACTTTCGAGCTGGGGGATGCACCCTTCAGCCAGTCGCCGAGCGCGGTTGCCCCCACGTTTCTGTAAGAGACTGCCCGGAGATCGGAATCGAGAGTCGTCGCCTGCCGATCCTCCACACAGTAGACGCTTTTCTTTGACGTTCGATCGTACCAGGAATTTCCAATGATTCCGGCAGGTCCGGGATGGCGGCCGCTGCCGATGACGAAATGTGCCGGACCCGTGCTCGTTATGGCGTGCTCGTGGTGGGCACCGGGCAGTCCGGCGCGCAGATCGCGGAGGACCTGCACCTCGAGGGGCGCCAGGTGCACCTCGCGCTGGGCGACGCGCCTCGCGTCGCGCGCTTCCACCGGGGCCGCGACTGCATGACGTGGCTCGCCGACATGGGCCTGTACGACACGGCCGTGGCGCAGTACCCCGGCGGCCTGGCCGCCCGGGAGAAGACGAACCACTACGTGACCGGCCGCGACGGCGGCCGCGACATCGACCTGCGGGCCTTCGCCCTCGACGGCATGCGCCTGTACGGCAAGCTGACCGACGCGCAGGGCACCGACCTGACGTTCGCGCCCACGCTCACCCGCTCGCTCGACGCCGCCGACGCCGTCTACACCTCGATCCGCCGCGACATCGACCGGTTCATCGAGCGCGAGGGCATCGACGCGCCGCCGGAGCCCGACTACGTCCCGCCATGGGCGCCCGACGCCGACCCGACGAGCCTCGACCTCGCCGCCGAGGGGATCACGTCGGTCGTCTGGGCCATCGGCTACCGGCCCGACTACCGCTGGCTGCGGGTCGGGGTGTTCGACGGGACGGGACGCCCGACGCACACGCGCGGCGTGACCGCGGTGCCCGGCCTGTTCTTCGTCGGCCTGCCGTGGATGCACACGTGGGGGTCCGGACGGTTCCTCGGCGTCGCAGCCGACGCGGAGCACGTCGCGCAGTGCATCGTCGGCGCGCAGCGCTCGGTGCCCGCGGAGGCCTGATGCGCATCGGTGCGGTCGCGGCGCACTTCGGGCGCGACCTCGACCGTGCGCTCGCGAAGGTCAGAGCGATCATCGACTCCGCCCGCGCGGACGGCGTCGAGCTGCTGGTGCTGCCCGACGCGACGCTCGGCGGCTACCTGACCGACCCGACGCTGGCGCAGGACGACCCGCGGCTCGCCGAGGTCGCGGCCGCGGCGGGCGACATGGTCGTGTGCCTCGGCTACACCGAGAGCGCCGAGGTCGACGGCGAGCAACTTCGGCACAACGCCGCCCTGTGCGTGTCGGGCGACGGCGTCCTTGGGCGGCACCGCAAGGTGCACCAGCCGCTGGGGGAGTCGCTCGTCTACGCGCCCGGCGACCGGTTCGAGGCGTTCGACACGCCGCTCGGCCGCCTCGGCATGCTCATCGACTACGACAAGACCTTCCCGGAGTCGGCGCGGTCGCTGGCGCTGGACGGTGCCCGCGTCGTCGCCTGCCTGTCGGCGTGGCCGGCCAGCGTGACCGACCGGGCGTCGCGGCTGCCGCAGGACCGGCAGTCGCGGCTCTTCGACCTGTACGACAGCGCCCGCGCGGCCGAGAACCAGGTGGTCTGGGCGTCGTCGAACCAGACGGGGGTGCTCGGCGGGCTGCGCTTCCTCGGCCAGGCCAAGGTCGTGGGGCCCGGTGGCGACGTGCTGGCGCGCACCTGGTCCAAGGGCGGGATCGCGGTGGCCGACGTCGACGTCGAGCACGAGGTCGCGCGGTCGCGCCGCGTGCTGCACCACCTCGACGAGCTGCGTCCCGACAGCTACGTCACGACAGGTCGCGAGCCGTCATGAGGGTGGCCCTGCTGACGTACTCGACCAAGCCGCGCGGCGGCGTCGTGCACACGCTCGCGCTCGCCGAGGCGCTCGCCCGGGCCGGTGCCGACGTCGACGTGTGGACGCTCGCGCGCGGCGGGGACCGCACCTTCTTCCGTGCCGTCGACCCGGCGGTGGGGCTGCGTCCCGTGCCGTTCCCCGACGTGCCCGGCGAGGCGGTCGGCGCCCGCATCCTGCGCTCGATCCGCACCCTGCGCGACGCCCTGAGAGGCGCCGACTACGACGTCGTGCACGCGCAGGACTGCATCAGCGCGAACGCGGCGCTGGCGGCGGGCCTGCGCTGCCTGCGCACGATCCACCACCTCGACACGTTCACGACGCCCGAGCTCGTGGCCTGCCACGACCGCGCGGTGCTCGAGCCGGCCGGGCACGTGTGCGTCTCCGAGGCGGTCGCCCGCGAGGTGCGCCAGCAGTACGGCGCGCAGCCGGTGGTGATCGCGAACGGCGTCGACGCCGGACGGTTCGAGCAGGCAGCGTCGCCGGCGGCAGCGTCGCAGCGCGACCGGTGGCGCGACCAGCTGGGCCACTACGTGCTGGCCGTGGGGGGCATCGAGCCGCGCAAGGGCAGCATCGACCTGCTCGAGGCGTACGCACTGCTGCGACCACGGCACCCGCACCTGCGGCTCGTCCTCGCGGGCGGGGAGACGCTCTTCGACTACCGCGACTACCGCGCCGCCTTCGACCGACGCGCACGGGAGCTGGGCGTGGAGCCGACGATGCTCGGCGTGGTCGACGACGACGCGCTCCCGTCGCTCGTCGCGGCCGCGCGGACCATGGCCTTCGTGTCGACCAAGGAGGGGTTCGGACTGGCGGCGCTCGAGGCCCTCGCAGCGGGCGTGCCCGTGGTGGCGCGCGACCTCCCGGTGCTGCGCGAGGTCTTCGGGCCCACCGTCTCGTTCGCGACCGACCCGGCCGGCATCGCCGACGCCATCGACGGGGTGCTCCGTGGCCCGACCGACGCGGTACCGGGTCGCGAGCTCGCCCGCTCCTACACGTGGGACGCCGCGGCACGGGCGCACCTCGCGGTCTACGCAGGCCACGCGTCGTGACCGACCTGCCCATCGGCCGAGCGTTCGCCGTGCTGGCGGAGCGGTCGCCGGACGCCGTGGCGGTGCACGACGGCGATGACGTCTGGACCCGTCGCCGGCTCGAGGCGTCGACGGGCGGCTCGGCGAGGTCGACGGCGACCCGCGTCCGCTGCCCGACGCCGTCGCCTCGTCGTGGAAGGCCCCGACGTCGAGCGGCAGCACCGGTCGGCCGAAGGTCGTGCGGGCCGCCGCGCCGGCGACCGTCGACCTCGACCGTCCGGTCGCGCCGTTCGTGCCGCGGCACGCCGTGCAGCTCGTCGCGAGCCCGCTGTTCCACGCCGCACCCTTCGTGTACGCCATGCGCGGCCTCATGACCGGGCACGAGCTGGTGCTCATGCCGACGTTCGAGCCCGCCGAGTGGCTCCGCCTGGTCGAGCGCCGCCGGGTGACGTGGTCGGTGCTCGTGCCCGCGACGATGCACCGGGTCCACCGGCTCGGACCCGACGCGCTCGCGGCGGCCGACGTGTCGTCCCTGGAGCAGGTCCTGCACCTCGGCGCCCGGTGCCCCGCGTGGCTCAAGCGCGCGTGGATCGACTGGCTCGGCCCGGAGCGGGTGGTCGAGGTGTACGCCGGCACCGAGTCGCAGGGCGTCGCCATGATCACCGGCGCCGAGTGGCTCGCGCACCCGGGCTCGGTCGGCCGCGGTTGCGGCGGCACCCGCTTCCGCGTGGCCCGGACCGACGGCGAGGACTGCGCGCCCGGCGAGCGCGGCGAGATCCTCATGCGGCGCGACCACCCCACCTATTCCTACGTCGGCGCCGAGCCCACCGTCCGCGACGGCTGGCACACCCTCGGCGACGTCGGGTACCTCGACGCCGACGGCTTCCTCTTCGTCGAGGATCGGCTCGCGGACGTCGTGACGACCGGGGGGACGGTCGTATACCCGGCCGACGTGGAAGGGGTGCTCGAGGCCCACCCGGACGTGCGGGCCTGCGTCGTGGTGCCCGCCGACGACGACCGGCTCGGCCAGGTGGTGCACGCCGTGGTCGAGACCGACGCCGACCTCGCCGACCTCGAGCGCTGGGCGGCCGAGCGGCTTCGAGCCACCGCTCCACCAGCTCGGCGACGTCGCTCCCACTCGCGTCGGAGAGGCCGGGCAGGTCGAGGAAGTGTCGCGCGATCGTGACGCCCATGATGCTCGAGACGACGAGCGCGGCCCGGGTCGCGGCCTGCTCGTCGTCCATGGTCGCGGCGAGGGTCGCTGCGCGCTCCTGCAGGTACGTGCTCATGACCTGCGCGGCCTGCGGCGACGTGAGCATCGAGCGCAGGAGCGCGCGGGTCGGCGCGGGCAGCTCGTGGAGGCGGACGTCGAGCACCTCCTCCAGGTGCCGCGGGACGTCGTCGTGGTCGAGGTCGTCGACGGGCCGTACCGCCAGGGCGAACAGCGCCTGCTTCGAGCCGTAGTGCTGCAGCACGAGCGACGGGTCGACGCCGGCGCGCCGGGCGATGCCGCGGATGGTGGCGCCGTCGCCGTGCGTGCCGAACTCCTCCTGGGCGGCCTCGAGGATGCGTGCGGCGGTCGCCTCGCGGCGCTGGGCGCGGGTCGGCTGGGAGTCCGTCATCCCTTCACTCTACATCTGTTGAGCGACATGCTAGCGTTGACTCAACAACTGATGAGCGAAAGCTCGTCGCCGAGCCCAGGGGGCACCCATGAAGGACAACAGCAGCGACACGCGAGACACCGACACGCGCCACACCGACACCCGCGCGACCACCCGGAAGGTGCTGGTCGTCGGTGCGACCCGGGGGCTGGGCCTGGCCGTGGTCGAGGAGTACGTGGGGCGGGGGGCGCACGTGGTGGCGACCGAGCGGTCCGACGGCCCGTCGGGCCTGCGCACGCTCGCCGAGCGGCACCGCGAGGCCGTCGAGGTGGAGCGGCTCGACGTGACCCGGCCCGAGCAGGTGGCGGCGCTCCGCGAGCGTCTGCGCGGCCGGACCTTCGACCTCCTCCTCGTGGTCGCGGGCATCTCGCTCGCCCCTCAGGAGGCCGTCGGGGTCGACATCGCCACCGACGACTTCACGCGCATGATGGAGACCAACGTGCTGGGCGTCATGCGCACGGTGGAGGGCCTCGACGGCCTCGTGGCCGCGGACGGCACCGTCGCGGTCATGTCGTCCGGCCAGGGCAGCGTCGCGAACAACACGTCGGGCGGCTTCGAGGTGTACCGCGCGACGAAGGCCGCGCTCAACCAGATGGTGCGCAGCTACGCCGTGCGGCAGGCCGGCGGCTCTCGGAGCATCCTCCTGCTGGCGCCGGGCTGGGTGCGGACCCACATGGGCGGCTCCGGCGCGACGCTCGAGGTGTCCGAGAGCATCCCGCCGCTGGTCGACACGATCGAGGCCCAGCGCGGGCGCGCGGGCCTGCGCTTCCTCGACCGCCACGGCGACGACGTGCCGTGGTGACCTCGGGATAGCACAGGTCGCAGGGGTCCCACGGTCTGCCCACGACGTGAGCAGCCCGCGAGGGGCTCGAACGGTCGGGCGAGGGTGGCGGCCATGTCACTCACCGCACCTCTGGCCCGCACCCGGCGGCCGCGGCGGCCAGGACAGCCCCGCCGCGCCTGGCGTCGGGCGATCAGCCCCCTGGCGCTGCTCGCCGTCTGGCAGCTGGCGTCGAGCACCGGCGTCCTGCCGCGCGAGAAGCTCGACTCGCCCCTGAACGTCCTCGACTCCCTCGTGGGGCTGTGGACCGACGGGCGGCTGCTGGACGCCATCCAGGTGTCCGTGACCCGGGTGCTCGTGGGCTTCGTCCTCGGCGCGGTCGTCGGCGTCGGCCTCGCCGTCGTCGCGGGACTGTCCCGGCTGGGCGAGGACGTCGTCGACGCGCCCATGCAGATGCTGCGCACCCTGCCGCACTTCGGGCTGCTGCCGCTGTTCATCCTCTGGTTCGGCATCGACGAGGCCCCGAAGTACGCGCTGATCGCGCTCGGCGTCGCGTTCCCGCTCTACGTCAACACCTTCGCCGGCATCCGCGGCGTCGACCCCAAGTACCTCGACGCGGCGCGGGCGTTCGGCCTCGGCTGGACCGAGCGGCTGCGGCACGTCGTGCTGCCCGGCGCGCTGCCGAGCACGCTCGTCGGCCTGAGGCTCAGCCTCGGCGTCGCCTGGCTGACCCTCATCGTCGCCGAGCAGATCAACACCACCGCCGGCATCGGCTACCTCGTCTCCGACGCCGCCGGGTTCGGCCGCACCGGCGAGGTGGTCGCCGGGCTGCTCATCTCGAGAGGAAGGCCCTCGCATGGCGACTCGGCTGAACGCACCCCAAGCGCTGCGTGCCCCGACGGTCCCGCCCACCGTCCAGGTCCGCGGCCTGCGCCGCGCGTTCGGCGACACCGTGGTGCTCGACGACCTCGACCTCGACGTGGCGCCCGGCGAGCTCGTCGCGCTGCTCGGGCGCAGCGGCTCGGGCAAGTCGACGCTGCTGCGCCTGCTGGCGGGCCTCGACGCCCCCGACGCCGGCACGGCCGAGGTCGACGGCGTCACCTCCGTGGCGTTCCAGGAGCCGCGGCTGCTGCCGTGGCGCCGGGTGGCGCAGAACGTCGCCCTGGGCCTGCGGACCGGCAGCCGGCGCGAGCGCGACGAGCGGGCTCGGCACGACCTGCTGCTGCGCGTGTGGGCGCGCCACCGGGCGTCGGTGCTGCTGGTGACCCACGACGTCGACGAGGCCCTGCTGCTCGCCGACCGGGTCATCGTGCTCGACCAGGGCCGGGTCGCCCACTCCCTGCGCCTGGACCTGCCGCGTCCTCGCGCCCTGCACGACCCGCGGCTCGTCGCCCACCGCGCGACCCTGCTCGACCAGCTCGGGGTCCGCCCCTCGTCCGCCACCCTCACCAGCACCGCCCAGGAGGCCATCTCGTGAACCGCTCCCGTCTCGCCCTGCCCGCCGTCCTCGCCGCCGCCGCGCTGGTGATCGCCGGCTGCGGAGGGTCGTCCAACGCCGACGCCGTCGGCGCGGACGGCACGGTCGACCTGTCCAAGGTCACGCTCGTCGTCGGCGACCAGAAGGGCGGCTCCGAAGCGCTCCTCACCGCCGCCGGCGAGCTCGACGACGTGCAGTACGACGTGCAGTGGAAGCCGTTCACGTCGGGCCCGCCGTTGCTCGACGCGGTCGCCAGCGGCGCCGTCGACGTCGGCGGGGTCGGCAACACGCCGCCGCTGTTCGCCATCGACCAGGACAAGAAGCTCAAGGTCGTGCAGGCGTCCAAGCAGGGCGCCCAGGGCGACGCGATCGTCGTCCCGAAGGGCTCCGACGTGACCTCGGTGGCCGACCTCGAGGGCAAGAAGGTGGCCGTCGCGAAGGGCAGCTCGGCGAACTACCACCTGCTCGCGCAGCTGAAGACCGCCGGACTGACCCTCGACGACATCGACCCCGTGTGGCTCCAGCCGGCCGAGGGTCTGGCGGCGTTCACCGGCGGGCACGTCGACGCGTGGTCGATCTGGGACCCGTTCACGTCGCAGGCCGAGGTGGCCAACGGCGCGAAGGTCCTGGTGACGGGCGACGGCGTCGTGAACGGCCTGGCCTTCCAGGTGGCCTCCGACGACGCGCTCGACGACCCGGCCACGGAGGCCGCCGTCAGCGACTACCTGCAGCGGCTCGCGCGGGCGCAGGCGTGGGCCAACTCCCACCGGTCTGAGTGGGCGAAGGCATGGGCCAAGGAGACCGGCCTGCCCGCCGACGTGACGGAGAGCGCCATCGGGCGCCGCACCTACCAGCCGATCCCGGTCGCCGAGGCCGTGCCGTCGGAGCAGGACATGTGGGACGCGTTCGTCGCGCAGGGCCAGCTGAGCCGCGACGTCAGCCTCGCCGACTACTTCGACGACCGCTACGACGACGCCGTGCTGGCCGCCGCGAAGGGGGCGGGCGCATGACGGCCTTTCACTGGTTCCTGCCGACGACCGGCGACGGGCGCACGCTCGTCGGCGGAGGTCACGGCGTGCCCGGCGGCCTCGGCCACCCGGGTGGCCGAGCCGGCACCGCCAACGCGTTCCGCCCGCCGTCGATCGACTACCTCGCGCAGGTGGCGCGCACGGCCGAGCTGCTCGACTACGAGGGCGTGCTGACGCCCACCGGCACGTGGTGCGAGGACGCGTGGCTCACCACGGCGGCACTGGTGCGCGAGACGTCGCGGCTGAAGTTCCTCGTCGCGTTCCGCCCCGGCTCGATCGAGCCGACCCTCGCCGCGCAGATGGCCGCGACCTACCAGCGGCTGTCGAACGGGCGGCTCCTGCTCAACGTCGTCACCGGCGGGGAGCCGGCGGAGCAGGCGCGCTTCGGCGACCGGCTCACGCAGGAGCAGCGCTACGCCCGCACCGACGAGTTCCTCACCGTGGTGCGGGGCGCGTGGGACGGCGGGTTCGACTTCACGGGCGAGTACTACGACGTCCGCGACGCCCGCACCCGCGAGGCGCCCGACCCGCTGCCGGAGCTGTACTTCGGCGGCTCGTCGCCGGCCGCGGGTCCGGTGGCCGCGAAGCACGTCGACGTCTACCTGACGTGGGGCGAGCCGGTCGACCTGGTCGCCGAGAAGCTCGACTGGATCCGCGGGCTGGCGAAGGAGCAGGGGCGCGAGCTGCGGTTCGGCATCCGGCTCCACGTCATCACGCGCGACACCAGCGAGGCGGCCTGGGCGGTCGCGCAGCAGATGCTCGACGAGCTCGACCCGGCGGTGGTCGCGCAGGCCCAGGACACGCTGGGGGCGTCGTTGTCGGTGGGCCAGCAGCGCATGCGCGCCCTGCACGAGGGGCGGCGCGACGCGCGCGACGCCCACGACCTCGAGGTCGCGCCGGGACTGTGGGCCGGCGTCGGCCTCGTGCGCGGTGGTGCGGGCACGGCCCTCGTCGGGTCGCACCGCGAGGTGGCCGAGCTGGTGGAGCAGTACCGCGCCATCGGCATCGAGGAGTTCGTGCTCTCGGGCTACCCGCACGTCGAGGAGGCGTACTGGTTCGCGGAGGGCGTGCGTCCCCTCCTCGGCTGATCCGCCGCTCGCCCGCCCGGGCGGTGGATCCTCCACCGGAAGAGGGGCTCGTTCGGTGGCGCTCGCACCGCTCGGGGCGTGGGCGCGCGGGCGGGGGATCCTCCACCGGACGCGGGCCGTTCTCGGTGGAGAAGTCACCGCCGTACAGCCACGAGACCACGCGTCGGACGTGACCGGGCCAAGTCGTACGATGGCGCAAGATCGCGTCGCGGCCTGAGCCCAGCTGAGGTCGTGGCGCGTGTCCCCACTCGTCCTACGCCGGAGCCAGACCATGACGAACGACGACCTGCAGCGCGAGGCCGCCGCCCCCCGGACCTCCGCAGCCCGGCTGCACGAGATCGCCCAGGCCGACCGCGAGACGTGGCCCCTCATCGCCGCGCACCCCCAGGCCTACGACGGCCTCCTCGAGTGGCTCGGCGAGCACGGCGACGACACGAGCAGTGACGCGACGAGCAGCGGCGGGACGAGCGTCGCCCGCGTCCTGCTCGTGCTCGGCGTCATCGCCGCGCTCGTCGCGGGTGGCTACTTCGGCATCAGCGCCCTCACCGGCGACGACGACTCCGGCAGCCCGGTGGCCGGCACGTCGGCCTCGAAGGACAGCGACGACAAGGGCGGTGACAAGGGTGGGGACGAGGCGAGCGGCTCCGGCGACTCCGACCAGTTCTGCTCGGTCATGAAGGACCTGCGCGACAGCAGCCTCAGCAGCCTCGACAACCTCAACAGCGAGGGCGGCACCCCCGACCTCGACGCCCTGCGCCAGCAGCTCGACGAGACGGCGGCGAAGTACGAGGCGCTGCGCAAGGCCGCCCCGGCGGAGATCGCCGACGATGTGAAGGTCCTCGCCGACCTGATGTCCAGCTCGGCCTCGGCCAGCAGCTCGGGAGGCACCAGCCCGTTCGCGGACTTCTCCTCCAAGGAGTACCTCGACGCCTCGACGAAGGTGTCGCAGTACTACTACACGCACTGCTCGACCTGAGGCGCGCGAGCGGGTGCTCCACGTCGCGCACAGCGGTGCGGCAGCCGATCTTCGTGGGCCTCAGGTGAGCGAGCGCAGTGCCGCCTGCGCCGCCCAGTAGCCCGACATGCCGTGCGCACCAGCGCCTGGAGGAGTGGCGGCTGAGCAGAGGAAGACGCCGTCGGCTCCGGTCGCGTACGGATGGAGGGGGACGCGAGGGCGGAACACGAGCTGCAGCGGGTCGTTCGCGCCCGACACGATGTCGCCGCCGACGTAGTTCGCGTTCTTCCGCGACATCTGCGTCGTGCTGCAGACGGCCGTCGCGCGGATCCGCTCGCGGAACCCGGGCGCGAAGCGCTCGACCTGGGCGACGATCGCCTCGGTCGCGTCGCCGGTGTAGCCCGCCGGCACGTGCGCGTACGTGTAGAACGGGTGCATGTCGCCGACGGAGCGGGTCGGGTCGGCCACGTACTGCTGCGCCGCCAGCACGAACGGCCGCGCCGGCACCTTGCTCGCGGCGTTCGCCCCGCCCGGCGAGAGCCTGCTGTACACCGGCATCAAGAGCTACGTGCTCGACATGTCGCAGGCGCTCGACATGGAGCTCAAGCCGCACGGCGTCCACGTCACGGCGCTCTGCCCGGGCTTCACCCGCAGCGAGTTCCACGCGACGATGGGCAGCGCCGAGGCCGCCAACCGGCTCCCGGCCCTCCTCTGGCAGGAGGCCGACGCCGTCGCGCGCGAGGGCTGGGCGGCCGTCGAGTCGGGCAAGCCCGTGTGCGTCCCGGGCCGCGTGAACAAGGTGCTCTCCCACGCCATGCGTCCGGTGCCGTTCCGCCTGCAGTACCTGATGGGGCGGTCGCTGAACCCGTTCAAGCACTGACCCCGTGCCGGCGCGCCCGGTGAGGGTGGGTGCGGCCTGACCGGGCCGTTCGCGACAAGAGGATCCTCGCGGGGCGGACAGGGTCGGCCTTCGCGGTGGACGCGAAGGAAAAATCCTGGAATTGCAGGTCGTTTGAGCCGTCAAAGTGTTGATGTTCGAACACCCGTTCGGTATCATGGAGGCATGTCCAGCACCGCACTCGCCGCCCGGCTTGAGGCCGTCGCGGCTGAGCTGCGTGCGTACCCGACGAGCACCGATGCGTTGCGGCTGCTGCAGGGGCTCTCCAACGCGATCGACGCGGAGAAGGTGGCGCTGGTCGCGGAGATCGACGAGCATCGGGACTTCGAGGCCGAGGGCTGCTCGAGCCTGAAGAACTGGCTGCGCGACCAGCTCCACCTCGACGGCAGACAGGCGGGCCAGCTGGTCCGCTCCGGTCCGACCCTGCGGGACATGCCCGACCTGGAGTCACTCGCCGTCGAGGGGGCCGTGTCCCTGGACCACGTCGACGCGTTCGGCTACGC
>LUMW01001013.1_pt1 | contig 14452 bp, 12 predicted proteins | sample 729761 | NCBI WGS metagenome assembly LUMW01 (sample SAMN03860302, study PRJNA289734) | marine metagenome | biome: seawater column; feature: ocean; material: water; isolation source: Red Sea water column Station 192 - depth 500m | place: Saudi Arabia: Red Sea | collected 2011-10-15 | depth 500 m
GCGTTTACCCAAGCCCGCAGTGCCAACGGCGAAAATATTGTAACCTGAGTAAGGTAGGCTCAAACCTGCTTCCACCGAAGCTTTGGCACGATCTTGACCAAGAAAGTCATTGAGTGCTTTGATGCGACGTGTTGATGCAGGAATCTTGTCTAAATCGGCAAAATGGGTCAATTGCTCAACATCAAGTCGAGTATTTTGCATGGTCTGTGTGATTTGTTTGTTTTCAAGTGCCCTGACTTGATTGGTTTTCAATGGACTGTTTTTCAGAGTTTGGTCGGTGATGGTGTAGTCTTGTGATAATGGTTGAGAATCAATGAGAGTATTATGCGCAGCTTTTTGATTGTTAATCACAATTTAATCCATAAAAATTGAGTAGTGCTTCAGGCATTAAAGTGACAGTTTTATTGCTTTATTTCAAGTGAAAATCTAAGATAAATCGGCAAGCTCGGATGAGTTGGATAAAAGATAACGGCTGATGCATTTTTAGCACAAATTTATCATTTTAAATCAATGTGAAAAGCTGAATATTGAATTGTGTCAAAATGTTCATTTGAAAACCTTCATTTGAAAATTTCACGTCGTATCGATTGAATACGTTTAGCACTATTTCAATGAAACTGTTTTGAACATCGATTGGCAAAAATTTTAGGAACATCAAGCAACATGGCAAATGCAAATCACGCTGAAGCAAACGCTAAAAAAAATTGGGGCAATGCATTCAAAGCATTTTTGGATCGTCGAGCGATCATTATGCTGTTTTTGGGCTTCTCGGCAGGAATTCCGATACTCCTGATTTTTTCAAGTTTGTCATTGTGGCTCGGTGAAGCAGGCATTGAAAAAAGTGCCGTAACGATGTTTAGTTGGGCGGCACTTGGTTATTCTTTTAAGTTTGTTTGGGCACCGTTGATTGATGAAATTCCCGTGCCTTTTCTCACCAAAACTCTCGGGCGACGAAGAGCTTGGCTATTGATTGCGCAGTGTTTGATCATGGTGGCGATCTACATTATGGCAATGTCTGACCCTGCGATGGGGCAGTCGCAATTAATTCAAATGGCGATTGGTGCGGTGTTGCTAGGTTTTGCTTCCGCCACGCAAGATATTGTGATCGATGCTTATCGTATCGAGCTTGCGCCGACAGAGATGCAAACTATTCTTGCCTCGACCTACAATGCAGGCTATCGCATCGGGATGATCCATGGCGGCGGTGATGATCATTGGGGTGATCACGACGCTGATTGTGCGCGAACCGAAAGTTGATCGTGTCTATAAAACCTATAAAAGAGTCGATTATTTACGCTTGGTTTTTGTCTTTTTCTGTGCGGTGATCAGCTTTGTCTTTGGTTTTATTTATCTGGGTAAAGCCTTAGCAATGATCACTGTGGACGATCCATTTTTAGCATTTATGCTTGCTGCAGTGCGATTTATTGGTTCAGCGTTGATTGCATTTATCGTCGGATTTGCACTAGTCAAAGTTGGCGCTGTCAATCGTGATATGGCGAAGGAAACTTGGGTGTCGCCGATTGCAGATTTCTTCAAGCGTTATGGCGTAAAGCTTGCTTTGGTTCTCTTGTTGTTGATCGGGTTTTTCCGTATTTCCGATATTGTCGCTGGTGTGATTTCTAATGTCTTTTATCAAGACATGAACTTTAGCAAAGAACAAATTGCCGAAGCTGTGAAAATTTACGGGGTAATTTTTACCTTGATTGGTGGCTTCTTAGGTGGTTTGCTTTCACAGCGTTTTAATATCATGAAAGTGATGTTTATTGGTGCGATATTGGCGAGCAGTACCAATTTGATTTTTATTGCCTTGGTGAAATCGGGCGTGCCGACCACGCAGGTTGCGGTATCGGTAGCAGGGCAGCAGTATCAGACCGACACCGATGAAGTTGGCTTTTGGAAAGTTGCTATACCACAGCAAGTTTTAGAGCAAGATCGACAGATCGTGACCCAAGTGGCTTATCAAGATCAGTCTTATCAAGTTGAGCGTTATTTACCTTATTCAGTTGGATTTACACATGCACAGTCGCTGGTTGAACGTGTGCAAATTCACTTTTTACCGCTGACTCGTGATGGCATTTTAAACAACAATGAATTGGATAAAAGTGTGGTGATCGAAGGGCAAGTGCTTGGCTTGACTGCTGATGAAATTCAGCAAAATAATCGGGTCAAAGTCGATGTGGCAAATGAAATTTTAGATGCAAAAGTGGATATGCAAGGCAACTTTCCCGTAGCGATACCGAGTGAAAAACTTGCTAATGCGACCATGAAATCGATGATGGCGACCTATGAAATCGATGGGGAAATCTTCAAAAGCCAAACAGGTTATCAAGTTGAAGGTGAGCCTGTAGACGATGAATTAGGATCAGATTTGGTTATATATGGCGATCGTCATGGATAACTTGGCATCGGGGCTTGCAGGTGCGGCATTTATTGCATTTTTATCGAGCTTGACCAGTGTATCTTTTACTGCGGTTCAGTATGCGATATTTAGCTCGCTGATGACTTTGACCCCAAAAATTATTGGTGGTTATTCTGGTACGATCGTGACCAATATCGGTTATCCGAATTTCTTTTTGATGACGACATTGATTGGTATTCCGATTTTGATTCTTGTAGTTTGGGTGGCAAAACTGCTTAGACAACATGAAAGTCAACAGGCTAATCATTAATTCAACCCCAATCACCCAATCGTGAGGAAAACATTATGCGTATGCTCCATACTATGTTACGCGTCGGCAATTTGGAAAAGTCATTGCGGTTTTACACTGAAGTGCTTGGCATGAAATTGCTTCGTCAAAAAGACTATGAAACAGGGCGATTTACCCTAGCTTTTGTTGGTTATGGCGATGAATCCGATCATACCGTACTTGAGCTGACGCATAACTGGGACACGTCGAGCTATGATTTGGGTGATGGCTATGGACATATTGCCATTGGTGTAGAGGATGCTTACCAAGCCTGCGAAGAGATCAAGAAACGTGGCGGCAATGTTGTGCGTGAAGCAGGGCCGATGAAAGGCGGCGTCACAGTGATTGCATTCGTCGAAGATCCTGATGGATATAAGGTGGAATTGATTCAACAAGATCATAATGCTCGAAACAACTAAGACTTGACTTGATTTTTTAAACTCGGCGTTTATGATCAATGCCGAGTTTTTTATTGCCTTTAATTTTTTGTTTGGGGTACAGATTGTGTTGAAATATTTGGCGGTCGATCGCTTTACGATATTGCTGGTTTTAATGGTTTTACTTGCCAGTATTTTACCGATTTCAGGGCAGTGGGCGGATGGGTTTAATACGCTGACGACGATTGCGATCGCCATTTTATTTTTTCTACATGGTGCCAAGCTCTCTCGTGAGGCAGTGATTCAGGGCATGATGAATTGGCGTCTGCACAGTCTTGTGTTTGCCTTTACTTTTATTGTTTTTCCGCTATTAGGCATTTTATCCAAACCGATTTTGCAACCTTTGCTCGGCGACGCCTTATATCTTGGCTTTCTGTTTATGTGCTTTTTGCCGTCGACAGTACAGTCCTCAATTGCCTTTACTTCGGTAGCAGGTGGCAATGTCGCAGGGGCGGTATGTAGTGCATCATTTTCCAATATTATCGGGATGTTTATTACGCCGATTTTGGTTGGTTTTTTTATTTTGGGTCAAACCAATCATGCTTACGATCCGACCAGTTCCATCCTTAAAATTGTCGCTTTGCTTTTAGTACCTTTTATTTTAGGTCAGTTACTTCGTACATGGATTTATCCGTATATGCTCAAAGTGCCGAAGCTGGTCAAAGCGTTTGATCAAGGCAGTATTTTGATGGTCGTTTACGGTGCGTTTAGCAGTGCGGTGATTGCAGGATTGTGGCAACAGCTTGATGCGTTGACATTATTTTATTTAATCCTTTCATGTTCGGTATTGCTCACGGCTATTATGTTGCTTGCCTTTTATATTCCAAAATGGCTTGGCTTTAACCGTCAAGATCAGATCACTACTTTTTTCTGTGGTTCAAAAAAGACATTGGCAAGTGGTGTGCCAATGGCACAAATTTTATTTGCAGGGCAGCCGATGGGGATGTTGGTTTTGCCGATCATGATTTTTCATCAAATTCAACTGATGGTGTGCGGTGTCATTGCTGCAAAATGGTCAAAGCAAAACCTACCAAACTCTGATGATTAGTGTTTTGCGCTGTTATCCTACATATAGCAATATTGAGAAAAGTACTGTATAATATTGCCCACTTGTTGCGCTTAGCTCTGACCTTGTAGGTCTCGGTGGGCCAAAAGAAATGGTCTATTTTCGTGTCAATCTGCATTATTTCATTTTTATGAAAATTGTGCCTTTTCCTCAAATTTGAATTTTAAATTTTTTTTGAGAGTGGTTGATAGCGAGAATAGCAAAACCTTTCTAACTTAGGAGTCATCGACCATGCGTGCCGATATTCACCCAAAATACGAAACACTCACAGCAACTTGCTCTTGCGGTAACGTCATCGAAACACGTTCTGCATTAGGTAAAGAATCACTTTATCTTGACGTATGTTCTGCGTGCCACCCATTTTATACAGGTAAACAAAAATCTGTAGATACTGGTGGCCGTATCGACAAATTCAAGCAACGTTTTGCGGGTATGTCTCGTAGCATCAAACGCTAAGCTGAGGTTTACGATCGGATTCAATGATCGTAATCTACAAAAGAAAAATGGGCTGTGTAATCACAGCCCATTTTTTATTATTGATGCAAAACCATTAGCCTGCGCTGTTCACAAACTCAGATTGCTTCGGTTGATAATAGTCGCCTTGTAGATAACGTACATCGACATTCCAAGCATTGGCAAATGAAGTCATATCATCTAAGTGACTAATTAAGAATTTTATTGAATCGTTATGTTCACGGAACTGATCAATCTTCTCTTGCAGTTCAACCATACTTTCATCATTTTGCAACTGCGAGGTAAAGCCTTTAGTCAGTTTAGCAAAAGCAAGATCGAGTTGTTGCAATAAGTGTACGCTATAAATTGAATCGCCAAATTCAGCAATTGCAACGTCGACACCTTGTTCTTGGATAGATTTGATTGCCTGAGTGTTTTGATCTTTATTCATCAAAATATCCGCTTCATTAATTTGTAAGATCAATGGTTTCGCATACTTTGAATTGATCAAGTTGACGAGTTTATTGAGTAAACCTTGAATGGTGGCATCATTTAAGCTAGCTGCATGAATATTAACGAGGATACGTGCTTTCGGTGATTTTTGCAGGAATTGATGCAGACGTTTTGAAGCTTCCACCAAGATCCAACGGTCAACGCGCGCTGCAAGTTGTGGATTACGTTTCAATGCATCAAATTGCGAAAATTGAATCTGTTGTTGCTCATATTCAAAGCTTGCAGTGACTTCGAAAATATAGCCATCAATGTCTTCTTTGTCATAAAGTTGTTGAAATTGCAGAGCAATCGAGTTGTTTTCGAGCTGTGCAACCAATGATTTTTCTGACTCATCTAAACTTGATGCATTGGTTGAATCAATCGCTGATGCTAAAGTCGATTGGCTCGGTGTACTTTCTTCGACTGATAAATGTGATTCAGTAGGCTGAGACTCAAAACGAATCGGTTCATCTGCTAGGCTGAGTGTCGGTTGAGTACCTAGTGAAATAGAGTTATCAGCCGGGCTCAATGAGATTTCAGATGTCGCATCGTATTCTTTTTGATAGGTATCTGCGATCAATAGCTCGATTTGATCATTTAATGTGGTGCTATCAATATGACGATAGCAGAGTGTCAAATTCAAAGGAATATTGAGATCCGCCACTTGCACAGACGTATTCATTGAATTCGATACTTGATTGAGCTTTTGTTGCAATTCAGCTTTATCTGCAAAACTCGTCGCCGTCAAAAATACATGTTCTGAAATGCGCAAAACGCTGTCATTCACAAGCTTTTGAATGTGTGTCTGAACCGTCTGCATATAATGTGTGGATGTATCCCATTGCTCGGTGATTTTTGCATGAGATAATGGTTTGAGCTTAAACAGTAAAAGCGATGAATATGGTTTCGCTGTGACAGCTTGCTGACACATTAACTGAACATCGTTTAGACTGGCAAAAGATGATGTGCTCGCTGATGTGGTTGAACTGTCCGATGCAATTACCAATTGCAATGCAGACTCTTCATCATATTCGGTTTCGGCAAACTGAAGATTGAGTTGTTTTTGTTTGGCTTTTGGATTGCGACTTTGAATACTAAACACCGCTTGACCGAAATCGCCACGGCTTAGGCGTTTATAACTTTGCTTAAAGCCTTGCGTGTCTTCAGGTTGCAAGATATCCATCATTGGTAAGCCAATCAAATCTTCGCTGTCTTGATAGCCAAATAACTCAGCATATTGAGTATTAGCTGCAACATGCACACCTTCTTGAAAAGTGGCAACAGCATAGTCTGTGGTTTCTACCAAGCTTTGAGTTTGCTGTTGAAGCTTATCAATCTCTTGGGAGAGTTGGTGTTCTTTGCGAGAGAGGCGAGAGTATGCAGTTGCTCGCGCAATACTTACTGCCAATTGATCCAAATCATGTGCAGCGATGATGTCGAAAACACCTGCTTGATAGGCTTTTTTGACGGGAATTGATTCATCATTTTGATCTTTCAATAAAATCACGGGTGTGACTTTATGTTTTGCTTCAATGAGTTCAAGGGCTTTTTCATGATCAAAATCATAAGCATTTTTAAATAAAATCACATCCCATTGCAGGTTTAACATTTTTTCAAAGCTAGATAAATCATCCAATAATTTACCATGTGCGCTGAGTCTGTCTTTTAAGCCTTGTTGAATTGCATTGAGCGTGTTTTGTTGACTATCAATCATCAAAAAACGAATCACTTGAGTTTGAGATTTTTTGTCATTTAAAAGTAGCTTCATTTCAGGGCTTCCCACAAATCCTGTGTGTCGATGTTATTTACTTGAGATTCAAAATAGGCGTTGAGTAGCGTAAGTTTGGACTGCTCTAGCAGATCAAAATCAAAACGTGCACAGCTCTGTACTAGGCTAATACATTGTTTTAAGAAAATACGTAGTTCCTCTGTACCAAAGCGTAAAGTCAGATTTTGATTTTCGTGGAAAATCTGTGGACTTGGCAAAATGAGTGAAAATTTATTATTATCGTCGATGGTCAAAATCGCAGGATGATAAATCACCTCAACGGTTTTTTTACCCAGTGATACCGCAGCGGGCGCCATTTTGTTGACCACAAGTTCGACACCAAACTCTACATTTTGTTGATCGGTGTTTTTTAACCAGCGAATCAATGCACCAGACCACGGTTGATCAGACTGCTCACGCAGCAGAATAAAGTCACCAGTGCGAAGATGTTTTGGTAGTGGATTTTGCCAACTCAAGCAGTATCCATTGCTGCTGCGGTTGACGATATACGATTGATAAATCTTCGTAATTTCGGCGTTATAGCGTTGTTCGAATGTTTTGCTCGACAGCTTCCATTCTTGATCATTTGCCAAATCGGAAATACTCAGTGCAGAGTAGCAAAACGGGTATTTTTACGCACACCATCGTTATTCAATGTGGTCAGCATATGACTTTTAATCACAATATTGAGGTTTTGCTGTTCTTCTTTGGAAAAATAAGCTGCATTGGGCTGCATGGTCGACTCAATGTGATTGAGTAGTTCAGTCGCATTGAGATAAATGCTATCTCGTTGGTCCGTAAACTTACTTAATACCGTTGATGGCGCACGATCACCAAAGAGGTTGCAACAGAATTTTGCTTCTGGGTATGGGTCATTGCTGATTTTAACAAGATGTAGCCAAAATGGCAGACAGTTTTTCAGATGTTTTAGGTCTTCTTGGCGGAGCTTATGATTATTCAATAAGCTGAGCAGGGCAAGTTCAATGAATGCATTTTCGATATTTTCTTGTTGGGCTTGATATTTTTCTAAACTGACATCGATTTTTTCTTTATCGAATTTAAATGCACGTGCCATCCAAATAATGTCATATGCAGTGTGCCAAAAGTGTTTCGGTTCATCAAAATAGATGAGTTGCAATGAATAGAGTAGGTCGGTCAACAACTTGAGCACAGCATACGCACAAAAAGTTCTCAGAATGGTCAGTTTCTTTTTACGTGATAATTCAAAGATCGAGAATTTATGATTTTCCAGTTGATGTTGAACACGCTTCGCCATATCACGATAGAGCAACGCATGTTGACACTTGATCTCAAGAACAAGGTCGGCAATCTGCTGATCTCGCAAGGTATCGATCATGGCATTATTCAGATAATGATGCTCAAGAGAGAAGAACAGATGCTGAAGGTCAGGTTCAATGTTTTGCAAGATTTTCCAGCGAGACAGATCACTACAGTTTAGACTTCGAAGCTCAAGCAAGGTAACAAAAACTTGCTTGGCAGCTTCGCCAAGATCGAGCTGCATGAGCTGGTTAGCCCAGTTTCGGGTGTCCGTTTTAAAATTTGAAATATAGGTCAGTTGCTTAATATTTAAATCAACGGACTCTTGGAATAACTTTTCCAACTTTACGGTCATGTATTATCCCCCTAAGAATCTCACCCAAAGACATTCAGCGGTGTTTTATGTAGCTCCCCTGACGACTCACGAACGAGTTTTGGCACCAAATAACCTGATAATTCTTTTAAAAGTGCTTGATAAATTGTTTGTGCTTCGGCGTCTGTTATTAGAAAGTGTGACGCACCTTGCACTTTATCTAAGACGTGCAAATAGTAAGGTAGCACACGTGCATCAAACAGTCGATAGCTTAACTGGCTTAAAGTTTGAAAATTGTCATTAATTCCTTTTAAAAGTACAGATTGGTTGAATAGTGTCACATTGATCTCGGATAGCTTGCGCATTGCCACATCAAAATCTGCATCTAACTCATTACCATGATTGCTATGCACCACCATGATGATCTTGCAGCGTGTCGTTGATAAAATCTTGATTAAATCCTCATCAATACGCTGTGGAATCACTACCGGTAAGCGTGTATGCAGACGGATAGTTTTGATTTGAGGAAGTTCCTCAAAGCGATTAATCCACAGTGCCAATTTTTCATTGGAAACTGACAGTGGGTCTCCACCACTTAAGATAATTTCGTTAATCTTCGGGTGGTCGAGAATATATTGTGCAATAGCTTGCCAATCTTTTGATTTGGGTAAGTTTTCATGATAAGGGAAATGTCGTCTAAAACAATAGCGACAATGAATCGCACATGCACCAGTGATCGTCATCAAAATACGAGATTGATACTTATGCAACATGCCTGGTAGGGTGTTGGCTTCAAGCTCACCTAAGGGATCGGCGCTGAATCCTGCTTGAATTTGTTCCTCAATATCTTGCATTTCCAAGTGATGTGGAAAGACTTGCAAAAATAACGGGTCGTAAGCATTACTAGTTTGCATCTTGGCAACGAACTGACGAGGCACACGCAATTTAAATTGCTGATGCGCATGTTGTGACAGTAGTTGTTCTGATTTGAGGTCGCTTGCAGATAAGTTTAGCAGTGCCAAAAGTTCGTCTGGATCAGAAATTAAATCATTCAGTTGCGATTGCCAGTTTTTCTCTTGGTATAAATAGTTTATCATGCGACACAAATTGATAATGCGATGCGGCATTATAGTATAGTTGAACCGTTTATTTTTTTTATAAAGTTGGAGTGTGCCGATCATGGCCAATTATTCTACAAATGAATTCAAGTCAGGTCTTAAGGTAATGCTTGACGGTAACCCATGTTCAATCATGGAAAATGAATATGTAAAACCAGGTAAAGGGCAAGCCTTTAACCGTGTGAAATTGCGTAATCTCAAATCAGGTAAAGTATTAGAAAAAACCTTTCGCTCTGGTGAAAGCCTAGAAGCTGCTGACATCATGGAAGTTGAGATGGAATATCTCTACAACGACGGTGAAATGTGGCACTTCATGAATTCTGAAAATTTCGAGCAAATCGCTGCCGACAAAACAGCAATGGGCGATGCAGCAAAATGGCTTAAAGATGACTCAAATGAAAAATGCACCATCATGCTGTTCAATGGCGTACCATTGAATGTCAATGCACCGAACTTTGTGATCTTAAAAATTGTTGAAACTGATCCAGGTGTCAAAGGTGATACAGCGGGTACAGGTGGTAAGCCTGCAACACTTGAAACTGGTGCTGTGGTACGTGTACCGTTATTCGTTCAGCAAGAAGAAAGTATCCGTGTTGATACACGTACAGGTGATTACTTAGAACGTGCGTAAATGGAACGTGCTTAATTTTTGAGCCATATTTAACAACTTAAAAAGGAGATGATTAATTTATCTCCTTTTTTAATGCCAATTTTATGCCAAAGTCGTAGTTCCAAAGTCGTAGAGATGCAGTACAGTTGAAACAAAATTGTTGCCCAATAATTCATAGAGTCACTTCACTGAATCATTGAAATGCTAAGCAACAACAACGGGTAAGGTATCAACATGGATGTGACAAATAAACAATCCACCACAAAATCGAAAATCATTTGGGTTTTAATTGCGATTGTCGGTGCGATTTCTTTTGGGATCTTGGCACTCAGTCGAGGTGAGCATGTCAATGCCGTATGGCTTGTACTTGCTGCGGTGTGTATTTATAGCATCGCTTATCGTTTTTATAGTTTATTCATCGCCCAAAAAGTCTTCGAGCTGAATGATCGACGATTGACGCCTGCGCATCGACTCAAAGATGGCTTGGACTATGTCCCAACCAATAAATATGTCTTGTATGGACATCACTTTGCAGCGATTGCAGGTGCAGGACCTTTGGTCGGACCAATTCTCGCTGCACAAATGGGTTATTTACCCGGTACGATTTGGCTCTTGGTCGGTGTGGTGATGGCAGGTGCAGTACAAGATTTCTTGGTGCTGTTCATTTCGACACGACGTGACGGTCGCTCACTGGGTGAAATTGCAAAGCAGGAGCTTGGCTCTTTTGCAGGTGTGATCGTGATGCTCGGTGCGCTTGGGGTGATGGTTATCATTCTTGCGGTATTGGCGCTTGTAGTTGTTAAAGCATTGGCGGAAAGTCCATGGGGCGTATTCAGTATTGCAGCGACCATTCCAATTGCCTTGTTTATGGGCATTTACATGCGCTTTATCCGTCCTGGGAAAATTGCGGAAGTATCAATTATCGGTTTTGTATTGATGATGCTTGGTATTGTCTATGGCGGTCATATTGCCGCTGACCCATATTGGGGGCCACTCTTTACCTTGACAGGTACGCAGCTCACTTGGGCGCTGGTGATTTATGGTTTTGTCGCATCGGTACTGCCGGTATGGTTATTACTTGCGCCACGTGATTATCTTTCTACTTTCTTGAAAATTGGTGTGATTGCAGGACTCGCGATCGGTATCGTGATTGCATTACCTGAGATGAAAATGCCTGCAGTGACGCAGTTCGTCGATGGTACAGGACCTGTATTCTCTGGTTCATTATTTCCGTTTCTTTTTATCACCATTGCTTGTGGTGCGATTTCAGGCTTTCACGCTTTGGTATCAAGTGGTACCACACCAAAATTGGTCGATAATGAAGTCAATATTCGTATGATCGGCTACGGCGGTATGTTGATGGAGTCTTTTGTTGCGATCATGGCGATGATCTGTGCCACTGTGCTTGATCCGGGTGTTTACTTTGCGATTAATGCACCTGCTGCGGTAATCGGTACAACGGTGGAAAGTGCATCTGAAGCAGTGCGTCAGCTTGGTTTTGTGGTCAGTCCTGAGATGCTCTCAACTTTGGCAAAAGAGGTGGGTGAGCATACGATTTTATCTCGGACTGGTGGTGCGCCAACCTTTGCGATCGGTATGGCGCATATTATTTCCGAGATTTTCAATAGTCGTGCCATGATGTCATTTTGGTATCACTTTGCGATTTTGTTTGAAGCCTTATTCATCTTGACTGCGGTCGATGCAGGAACACGTGCTTGTCGTTTTATGGTGCAAGACACTGCGGGAATCGTGATTCCAGCGATTAAAAATTCAAGTTCATTTGTCGGCAACTTGATCGGTACAGGTGTCGCAGTATCCGCATGGGGCTTCTTCGTCTATCAAGGCGTAGTCGATCCGCTCGGCGGGATTAACTCCTTGTGGCCACTCTTTGGTGTCGGTAACCAAATGCTTGCTGCAATGGCATTGATTTTGGGTACGGTGATTTTGTTTAAGATGAAAAAGGAAAAATATGTTTGGGTGACCATTGTCCCAACCATTTTCTTGTTCATCACCTGTATGACTGCGGGTTGGCAAAAGATTTTCCATGAAAATCCAAAAATTGGCTTCCTTGCACAGGCGAATCGTTTCAAAGAAGCTTTGGCTCGTGATGAAATCCTTGCGCCTGCAAAATCTGTTGCAGAAATGCAAACTGTGATTTTCTCCAATCAAATCAATGCGGCGTTATGTGCATTCTTTATGATTGTGGCGATTGTGATGATCTTTGCGTCGATCGGCATTATTCGCCGTGCTTTGGCAAGCCCAACGCCAACGGTGAGAGAGGCGGAAGCGATTTATTCAGAGAAACCGATGACGGCCAATGAATTCAAAGGACACTGATGATGCAGATCAAACCATTTAATTTAAAACTGTTTAGAAACGGCAAAAGTGTGATGGTACGCATTATTAAATTCACCATCTTGTCGCAAAAGCACCTGCTACTTTCACCTAAAAACTGGTCAAGAATCGCTGAGTTGTGGCAACGACTTCAGCAGAGTTTTCGGCTAATGGTTGGCGTGCCTGATTATCAGGCGTATGTTGCGCATATGCGTGAGCATCATCCCGATCTTGAAGCTATGGATGAAAAGACATTCTTTCGTTACTGTGTTGATGCGCGTTATCCATCTAAAGCAGGAAATATGAAGAAATGTCCGTGTTAAGACGTGTTGTGTAAGATCAAAATTTGCAACGATTTTTCGCAGTAAAGATCACATTGCAATCTCTAAATCGTGTACTCTTATTATCAAGTGTGTTGTATTGCACTGTGTTGAGAGGCACGATTTTTTTATTATTTAAAAATATTCAGGGATAGTTATGCTGTGGTCAAAAAATAAATTGGATAATATGCAATCTGTAGATACAAATCATCAGTTGGATTCAGCGCAGACCACAGAAAAATTGGCTGAACTCCAAGCACAGCTTACCGAGATTTTCCCTAAACTTGAGCAATATCTTGATCAACTCAACCAAGTGGTTTTGGATAAACCTGAACAAATCAAACTGGCGGTATGTTGCCTCATCGCCGAGGGGCATCTATTGTTTGAAGATATTCCTGGACTGGGTAAAACTACCTTGGCACAGGCTTTGGCGACTTTGTCAGGTTTGCATTATCAACGGATTCAATTCACCAATGATTTGCTTCCAAGTGATATTTTAGGCTCAAATATTTTTCATCCTGAAAAATCTCAATTTGAATTTAATCAAGGGGCGATTTTTAGTCAGATTTTACTTGCCGATGAGATCAACCGCAGTAGCCCAAAGACGCAAAGTGCGCTACTTGAGGCAATGGAAGAAGGTATGGTGTCGATTGAAGGTGTGCGTCATCAGTTGCCACAACCATTTTGGGTGATCGCCACGCAAAATCCGCTACAACAATCGGGCACTTACCCTTTGCCTGAGTCACAGCTTGATCGGTTCTTGATGCGCCTGTCGATGGGCTATCCATCCGTAGAGGCGGAGCGTGCATTATTACGTGGTGAAGATCGACGTAAATTGCTGGATGAAATTGATCCCGTGCTCTCTCAAGATGAGGTGCTACGTGCATGGACTCGCAGTAAAGTCACAGGTTTATCGACTCGTGGTTTATTGGCATTGAAACGTGCCACGCAAGCTTATGCGCTGATACAGGGGCGAGGCTATGTGATTCATGAAGATGTGCAAGCGGTGTTTGCTTCGGTGGTGGCGCATCGTATTCACCTGTCGGAGCAAGATTTAAAACAGGCTGTGCAGACGATTGAACTTTAAAAAAAATTAACGCAAATCCTGATTGACGATGACTAAATATGATTAAAAAACGATGGCAAAAATGGATTGGCAGACGCTTCAAGCTGACCGAGCAACGTACGCTCAAGCAAAATGACGTGTTTGTGTTTTTCAATCGGGAAGGTTATCTGTTTTTAGTATTGTTGATCATTACCTTTATTGCAGGGGTGAATTACGCCAACAACTTAATTTTGGCGTTGTGCTTTTTGCTCACAGGGATTTTGGTGCTGAGTTTTTATTTGGCATTTCGTCAACTTTATGGCTTAACGATTGATTTGGAAGTGGAACAGCTTGGTCAAGTTGCACAGCCGTTGACTTTAAAATTTCAATTCCAACCTGCAAAAAATCAAATTCATCTACATTTACGTTGTCAGTTTCAAAATACAGCCAAGAAAATCACTGTGCTGAAATCGCCAATGGTCGTGCAATTTACCGACACACCGCTACAACGTGGTTTACATCGTTTAGAGC
>LUMW01000243.1_pt1 | contig 14435 bp, 16 predicted proteins | sample 729761 | NCBI WGS metagenome assembly LUMW01 (sample SAMN03860302, study PRJNA289734) | marine metagenome | biome: seawater column; feature: ocean; material: water; isolation source: Red Sea water column Station 192 - depth 500m | place: Saudi Arabia: Red Sea | collected 2011-10-15 | depth 500 m
AACCACGCCGGGATCCACCACAGGGCTGCAGTTGAGATCGACTGGATCCAGGCCGAGGACGTGGAGGGTCTGCTGGGCGAGAACCGCCTCCGGGACTTGGACGGCATCGTGATCCCCGGCGGCTTCGGCGAGCGCGGGGTAGAGGGCAAGATCGCGGCGGCCGGCTTCGCCCGGGAGCACGACATCCCCTGCCTAGGCCTTTGCCTCGGCCTGCAGTGCATGACGATCGAGTACGCCCGAAACGCCCTAGGCCTCGAGCGGGCCCACTCCAGCGAGTTCGACCCGTCTTCGCCCCACCCAGTGATCGACCTGATGGAGTCCCAGCGCGACGTATCCGACAAGGGCGGCACGATGAGGCTCGGCGCCTACGTGGCTCAACTGTGTCCCGGTTCCCAGGTGGCCCAGATCTACGGCACCGACGTCGTCTCGGAACGGCACCGCCACCGCTACGAGTTCAATCCCCGCTACCGGGCCCGGTTCGAGGAGACCAACTTCGCGTGCTCTGGTGAGTCCCCCGATGGCCGGTTGGTCGAGTTCATCGAGCTCGACGATCACCCCTTCTGGGTCGCCACCCAGGCGCACCCCGAGTTCAAGAGTCGACCGAACCGTCCGGCGCCGCTGTTCCGGGCGTTCGTCGAGGCGGCCCTGCGGCGCGCCGAGGGGCGCAATCCGCAGCTCCTGCAGGTCGACGCCGCCGACGGGGAGTGACCCCGGCCGTGTCCGGCGGCTTCGACAAGGTCTCGGAGCGCCTGCTCCACGAGGGCTACATCATCAGCCTGCTCGAGGCGGAGTTCGAGGGCCCGGCGGGGGAGCGCATCACCCGCGACGTGGTCCGCCACCCCGGAGCCGTGGCGGTCGTGGCGGTGGACGGTGACGACGTCGTCCTGGTGCGGCAGTTCCGGGCCGCCCTCGAGCGGGACATGCTCGAACTCCCCGCCGGCAAGCTCGACGTACCCGGCGAGCCGCTCGACGCCGCTGCCCGCCGCGAGCTCGTCGAGGAGGCCGGCCTCGACGCTCCGCACCTCGAGGTGCTGGCCCGATTCCACAACTCCGGCGGCTTCTGCGACGAGGAGACCACCGTCTTCCTCGCCACCGAACTCGTCGAGGCCACCCCGGAGGCGGTCAGTGTCGAGGAGCAGTACCTCACCGTCGAGCGGGTCCCGCTCGACGACGTGCCCGGGCTGCTGGCCGACGGGACGATCACCGACGCCAAGACGGTCATCGGCCTGCTGACCGCCCTGCGGCGACTTGGCCGGTGAGCGAGGCGTTCCGCCCCGGGCTGCTCCACCGCCCCCTGCATCTGGCCCGCCGCCTCGCCGGTTCCCTCGTCGGTGGTGCTCCGTCCACCGACGACGAAGCCTGGGCGGCGCAGCACCTGCTGGAGGGCGAGTTGGCGTTGTGGCTCCGGATGTCCGACGCCGACCGCCGACATGCCATCGGGGTCGCCCGCAGGGTCGATGCCGCGTTGGACGGTCCCGGACGGCCCGTGTTGGCCGCGGCGCTGCTCCACGACGTCGGCAAGGTGACCAGCGGGTTGGGCACCTGGGCGCGGGTGGCGGCCACGCTGATCGGCGCCGTGACCTCGTCGGACCGGCACCGACGGTGGGCGGGTGGCGCCGGGCTGCGGGGACGGCTCGGCAGCTACCTGCGCCACCCCGACGAGGGGGCGGACCTGTTGGCGGCCGTCGGCAGCGACCCGCTCACCGTGGCGTGGGCACGCGAGCACCACCGGCCGCCGTCGGCCTGGACGGTGGCGGCGTCGGCGGCCGAGGCCCTCTGGGTGGCCGACGACGACTGAGTCGCCGGGCGGTGCGGGCTAGCGGCCCAGCAGGCCGATGTTGCGGCGGGCCCGGTCGAGCGTCGCCGACGCCACCTCGGAGGCCTTGTCGGCCCCGACGGCCAGCAGGCGCGCCGTCTCGGCGGGGTCGGCGGCCAGTTCGTGGTATCGGGCCTGGATGGGGCGCAGCAGTTCGACGACGGCCTCGGCGGTGGCGGCCTTGAGGTCGCCGTAGCGCTCGATGCCGGCGGCGGCCTCGTCGGGCTTGCGGCCCGTGGCGGCCCCGAGGATCGACAGCAGGTTCGAGACGCCCGGCTTGGCGGCCGGGTCCCAACACACCTCGCCGTCGCTGTCGGTGACGGCCCGCTTGAGCTTCTTCTCGATCGCCGCCGGCTCGTCCAGCAGCGAGATCGACCCCTGGGGGCTGTCCTCCGACTTGGACATCTTGTTCTCTGGGGCCTGGAGGTCCATGACCCGCGCCCCGGCGGGGGGCACGACCGCCTCGGGGACCACGAACGTCTCGCCGTAGCGGGCGTTGAAGCGTTCGGCGATGTCGCGGGTCAGTTCGATGTGCTGGCGCTGGTCCTCGCCCACGGGCACCTGGTCGGTGTCGTAGAGCAGGATGTCGGCGGCCTGGAGGGCCGGGTAGGTGAACAACCCGCCGGAGATGAAGTCGGCCTGTTCGACCTTGTCCTTGAACTGGGTCATGCGGCGCAACTCGCCGAAGGCCGCCGTGCACTCCATGAGCCAGGCGCACTCGCTGTGCTCGTGGACGTGGCTCTGGACGAACAGCGTGCAACGTTCGGGGTCGAGGCCCACGGCGATCATCATCTGGGCCAGCGACAGCGTCGACGCCCGCAGCTCCTCGGGGTCCTGGGGGATGGTCAGGGCGTGGAGGTCGACGACGCAGTACACCGTGTCGGCCTCGTCCTGGAGGGCCACCCAGTTGCGCAGCGCACCCAGCAGGTTGCCGAGGTGGACCGAGCCGGACGGCTTGATGCCGGAGAAGACGCGAGACATGGCCGGCAGGGTACCGGGCGGTCCTGCGGCCTCGGGGCGGATTCCGGAGACGGCGCCGGCGGGGGAGGGGGTCGCGCCATGCACCGCGGATCGCACCGGACTCCCTAGGGTCTGGTGCCGTGAGCGTCACGGTCACCACCCCGGTTTTCGAGGGACCCTTCGACCTGTTGCTCCACCTGATCCTCAAGGAGGAGGTGGAGCTCTACGAGGTCTCGCTGTCCACGGTCGTCGATGCGTACCTGGCCGAGTTGACCCGTCTGGAGGACCTCGACCTCGAGGTTGCCACCGAATTCCTGCTGATCGCCTCGATCCTCGTCGAGCTCAAGACCCGGCGGCTGCTGCCGGGCGGCGAGGACCTGGACCTCGATGAGGAGTTCGCCGCCTGGGAGGAGCGCGACCTGCTCCTGGCTCGGCTCCTCGAGTGCAAGACCTTCAAGGACGCGGCGGTGATCCTGCGACGCCTCTCGGCCGAGGCCTGCCGGTCGCGGCCGCGACGCGCCGGCCCCGAGGACCACTTCTTTGACCTCACGCCCGACGTGCTCGAGGGGGTCACGCCCGACGATCTGCACCGGGCGTTCCTCCGGGCCCTCGAGCCGAAGCCGGTCGAGCGGGTCGACACCTTCCACATCGCCCCGATCCGGGTCAGCGTCGCGGACGCCGTCGTCGACCTGGTGACCGTGCTGCCGACCATGGGGCCGACCACGTTCCGCCGCCTCACCCGGCACCTCGACGAACGCCTCGAGATCGTGGTGCGCTTCCTCGCCGTCCTCGAGCTCTACAAGCAGGGGGTCATCGAGATCGACCAGGTGGGCGCCTTCGGTGACATCCACGTGACCTGGCGAGCCGACGCCGACCCCGCCGACGTCGAACTCGTCGACGCCTATGAGGGATGAGGCGAGCGGTTTGAGCGAACAGGGCGAGGTCGACGAGGTCGACCAGGACGCGGCGGTGCGCCGGGCGCTCGAGGCGATGCTCATGGTCGCCCTCGAGCCGGTGCAGCCGAACCTGCTGGCCCAGTTGCTCGAGGTGCCCACCGGCGACGTCGAGCGGATCTGCGATGCCCTGGCAGCCGCCTACGAGTCCGACGGCCGGGGCTTCGCCCTGGTGCGGGTGGCCGGTGGCTACCGCTACCAGAGCCACCCCGACCAGGCGGGGTGGGTCGAGCGGTTCCTGCTCGAGGGCCAGAACTCCCGACTCACCAGCGCTGCCCTCGAGACGCTGGCCATCGTGGCCTACAAGCAGCCGGTGTCCCGGGCGCAGGTGTCGGCGATCCGCGGCGTCGACGTCGACGGCGTCATGCGGACGCTCCAGCACCGCGGCTACATCACCGAGTTGTCCCGGGATCCCGGGCCGGGCAACGCCGTGCTGTTCGGCACCACCTCGTTCTTCCTCGAGCGCATGGGCCTCGACTCGGTCCACGAACTGCCGCCACTCGGCGAGTTCGTCCCGGGTGCGGAGGTCGTCGAGGCGCTCGAGCGCGGCCTGCGCGGCGCCCCGGACCTCGAGGTCCCGGGTGGCGGTGAGTCGATCGAGGAGCCCGTGGCCGAGGTGGAGCCGTCGGTTGCCGGGGTGCTCGACGCCGACGGTCCGCTCGAGGCCTGACCGGTCGTCCGACCGTGCCAGCGGCCGCCGACGCCGAGGGCGAGCGTCTCCAGAAGGTGCTCGCCCGGGTCGGGTTCGGGAGTCGCCGCGTCTGCGAGGACCTCATCGCCGAGGGCCGGGTCCTGGTCGACGGCGAGGTCGCCGAGTTGGGGCGGCGGGTCGACGCCGAGACCACCCGCATCCTCGTCGACGGCGCGCCGGTCGGGGTCCGGCCCGGCCTCGTCCACTACCTGCTGAACAAGCCGGCAGGGGTCGTGACGACCGCCGACGACCCGCAGGGCCGGCCGATCGTCGTCGACCTCGTGCCCGACGAGCCGCGGGTGTTTCCCGTCGGTCGGCTGGACCTCGATACGGAGGGACTCCTCCTCCTGACCAACGACGGCGACCTCGCCAACCGGCTCACGCACCCCTCCTACGGCGTGGAGAAGGAGTACGTCGCCCAGGTCGAGGGGACGCCGAGCCGGGCGGCGGTGCGACGCCTCCGCGAGGGCGTCGACCTCGACGATGGGCCGACGGCGCCGGCCAAGGTGAGCCTGATCGAGCCGTCGGTGCTGCGCCTGACGATCCACGAGGGCCGCAACCGGCAGGTCCGACGGATGTGTGACGTCGTCGGACACCCCGTCGTGCGACTGGTGCGCACCCGCATCGGCCCGTTGGCCGACCGCTCGCTTCGGCCCGGCACCTGGCGCCACCTCGAGGTCTCCGAATTGCGGAGCCTCGAGCGGGCGGTCGCCGACGAGGCCTGAAACCACCGAGCCGCGTGGGGCGCGGCCGGTAGCATCGGCGCCATGGCACGCCTCCCCGGTCCCGTGAGGGCCCACGCGCGCCCGGGGCGCGGTTCCCGGTGAGCAGGCGGGCCACGATCGCCGGCGTGGGCCTCATCGGGGGGTCGGTCGGGATGGCGCTGCGGGAGCAGGGCTGGCACGTCAGCGGCGTGGACGCCGATCCGGCACAGTGCGCCCGGGGAATCGAACTCGGCGCCCTCGATGCCACCGGTTGGGACGCCGCCGCCGAGGTCACGTTCGTGGCCGTGCCCGTGGGCCGGGTGGCAGCCGTGGCCGCTGAGGCCCTCGCGGCTGCCCCCGCCGGGTTCGTCACCGACGTCGGGAGCACCAAGGCGGCGATCGTCGAGGCGATCGACGACCCCCGATTCGTCGGCGGCCACCCGATGGCCGGTTCCGAGCAGGAGGGCGTGGAGGGGGCGGACGCTGCCATGTTCCGCGGCGCCAACTGGGTGCTGACGCCAGGCGGCGCCACCGCCGACGACGCCTTCGCCCTGGTGCGTGCCGTCGTCCGTTCGCTGGGCGCCGAGGTCGTGACCCTCGCACCCGAGCGCCACGACGCCCTGGTGGCGCTGGTCTCCCACGTTCCGCACCTGACGGCCGCCTCGCTGGTCGGCCTCGCCGACCGCCGGTCGGAGGAGCACTCGGCGGTGCTCCGGCTGGCCGCCGGTGGCTTCCGGGACATGACGCGGATCGCCGCCGGCCACCCGGGCATCTGGCCCGACATTTGCGCCGAGAACCGGGACGCCATCACCGGTGCCCTCGACGACCTGATCGCCGCGCTCGGCGACGTGCGTCGGGTGGTTGCCGAGGGCGACGGTGCGACGCTTCTGGCACGACTGGAGGCGGCCCGGGCGGCGAGGGTGAGCCTGCCCACCGGTGCGCCGCCGCCCTCCGAGCTGCTCGAGGTGCGGGTTCCGGTCCTCGACCGCAAGGGCGAGATCGCCGCCGTCGCCGCACTCGCCACCGAACTCGACGTCAATATCTACGACCTCGAGATCGCCCACTCGGCCGAAGGTGACCGGGGCGTCATGCTGCTCTTCGTCGAAGCCGGCCTGGCCGACCGGCTGGTGGCCGGACTGGAGGGCCTCGGCTACCGGCCGTCCACCAGCCCGCTGGTTCCGGGCTGAGCCGTGGAGACCTTCGAGGTCCGGTCCGGCGGCCCGCTCCGCGGCCGGCTGCGGGTGCCCGGTGACAAGTCCATCTCCCACCGGGTGCTGCTGTTGGCGGCGCTGGCCGACGGCACCTCGACCATCCGGGGCCTCAGCGACGGCGACGACGTCCGCTGCACCCGGTCGATCATCGGGCTGCTCGGCGCCGAGGTGGAGGAGGCCGGCGACGGGACGCTCGCCGTCCACGGTGGGCGACTGTCCGAACCCGGCGAGGTGCTCGACGTCGGCAACTCGGGGACCGGCATCCGGCTGCTGGCCGGCCTGTTGGCGGGCCTGCCGTTCCGTTCCGTGCTGGACGGTGACGCCTCGATCCGACGCCGCCCCATGGACCGGGTGCTGGCGCCGCTGGCGGCGATGGGTGCGACGGCAGGCGGGGTCGACGGTTCGACGCTGGCACCCCTGACCATCGAGGGTGGGGGCCTCTCGGGGATCGAGTACGCGCCGCCGGTGGCCAGCGCCCAGGTGAAGGGTTGTGTCCTGTTCGCCGGCCTGTCGGCCGACGGGCCGACCACGGTCGTGGAGCCCGTGGCGACGCGTGCCCACACCGAGGAACTGTTCGCGGCCACCGGGATCGACGTGGAGGCGGTGTCGGGTCGGGTCACCGTCCGTCCGGGTCGCCCCGACTCCTTCGGCCACGACGTGGAGGGCGATCCCTCGCAGGCGGCCTTCTGGGCGGTGGCCGCCTCGATCGTCCCGGACTCGGAGGTGGTGGTCGAGCACGTCTACCTGGGGCCGGCCCGCAACGGCTTCGTGGACGTGCTGGAGCGGATGGGTGCCGACGTCCGCCATGACGCTTCCACCGGCGACCTGACGGTCCGGTCGGCCGACCTGCGGGGGACCGTCGTCGAGGCCCACGAGGTGCCGGGACTGGTCGACGAGGTGCCGGTGCTGGCCGTGGCTGCGGCCTGCGCCGAGGGCGAGACCCGCTTCGAGGGGGTCGCCGAGTTGCGCGTCAAGGAGAGCGACCGGCTGGCCACCGTCGAGGAGTTGCTGGCGGGGATGGGCGCCCCGGTCCGGGTCGAGGAGGACGCCCTCGTGGTCGGCGGTGCCGACCTGCATGGCGCCGAGGTCCGCTCGCACCACGACCACCGCATCGCCATGGCGGGTGCCGTGGCTGGCCTCGTCGCCGACGGCACCACGACGATCGGCGGCTGGGAGGCCGTGGCCACCAGCTATCCGGGCTTCACCGGCCACCTCGACGCTCTCCGCGGTGGGGGAGGCTGAGTCGATGTCGTCCCCACGTGTGATCGCCATCGACGGACCGGCCGGTTCGGGCAAGTCGACCATCGCCCGGGCCCTGGCCGACCACCTGGGCCTCGACTACCTCGATACGGGTGCCATGTACCGGGCGGTCGCCTTCGCTGCGCTGCGTGCCCGCATCGATACCGGCGAGGCGGCGGCGGTGGTCGCCGTCGCCCGGGCCATGGACCTCGTGCTGGACGGGACGTCGTGCGTCGTCGACGGTGTCGACGCCACGGAGGCGATCCGGGGGGCCGAGGTCACGGCAGCGGTGAGCACGGTGGCGGCCGTCGCCGAGGTCCGGAAGGAACTGGTCGAGCGGCAACGGGCGTGGGTGGCGGAACGTGGCGGTGGCGTGGTCGAGGGACGCGACATCGGCTCGGTCGTCTTCCCGGATGCCCGCCTCAAGGTGTACCTGACGGCCTCGCCCGAGGTGCGTGCCCGTCGACGGGCCGGCGAGATCGGTGACGCGGACGTCGAATGGGTCGCCGCCGACATCCGGCGACGCGACGACGCCGACAGCGGTCGGGTCGCCAGCCCGCTGGTCGCCGCCGATGGCTCGGTCACGATCGACACCTCCGACCTCGACATCGACGAGGTGGTGGCCGTCATCGTGGGGCTGCTGTGACGGGACGATCCGACGAGCAGGGGGGCGACCTGGGCCGCCGGATGGGCCTGGTCGACCGCTTCGCCTACCGGTTCTTCTGGTCGCTGCTGTGGCTGTTCTCCAAGGCCTGGTTCCGGTTCCGGGTGGTGGGCAAGGAGCACCTGCCGCGCGACGAGCCGTACATCCTCTCGCCGGTCCACCGGTCGTACCTCGATACGCCGGTCGGGGGGATGGTGACTGCCCGACGGTTGCGGTTCCTCGGCAAGGAGTCGCTGTGGAAGTCGCGCCTCGGCGGCCGCTTCCTCACGATCGTGGGCGGCTTCCCGGTCGAGCGGGGCACGGCCGACCGGGCGGCGCTGCGGGCCTGCCAGGAGGTGCTGGAGCGGGGCGAGCCGATGGTCATGTTCCCCGAGGGCACCCGGCGGTTCGGACCCGTCGTGCTGGCCGAGGAGATGCACGCCGGCCCGGCGTTCGTGGCGACCCGGTCGGGGGTGCCGATCGTGCCGATGGGCATCGCCGGCACCGACCACGCCATGCCGGGGGGTTCCCCGCTCATCCGCCCGACCAAGGTGTACATGGTGGTCGGCGAGCCGATCCGCCCGCCGGTCGTGGAGGGCCGGGTGCCCCGACGGGTGGTCGAGGAACTCACCGAGGAGTTGCGCCAGGCCCTCCAGGTGGTGTTCGACGAGGCGCAGCAACTGGCGGGGCGGCCGGCCCGACCGCGTCCCGAGGAGGCGGACACCTCGGGGGAGTAGGGGCCTAGATCCGGTCGAGGGCGGCGAGCGCGTCGGAGGCGCCCACCGACCGGTCGTCGAAGTGCCGGGCGGGAGGCGGGGCGCCGAACCCGAGTCCGGCGAAGCCCCGGACGGCGCCCAGCAGGTCGCGCAGGTTGCGTGGCGGCGGGAAGTACTCGTCCTCCTCGGTGTGGCGCACCGCCTCGACGCCCCCCGTGGGGTCGAGGGCGGCGAGGACGGCGTCGACGACCTGCTCGGGCGCCGACGCCCCGGCGGTCACGCCGACCGTGCCCGACAGGTCGCCGGGCAGCTCCTCGGCCCGGTTGATCCACACGACGCGGGGGCATCCGGCCTCCTCGGCCAGCTTGACGAGCGCCCGCGTGTTGGAGCTGTTGGTCGAGCCGATCACGACCACGGCGTCGCAGCGGTCGACCAGGCTGAGCAGTGCTCCCTGGCGGTTGGTCGTGGCGAAGCACAGGTCGCTGCGTCCGGGCGACCACAGGTCGGGCCAGCGGTCGCCGGCGGCGTCGAGCACGTCGGACCAGTCGCGGTGGCTGAGGGTGGTCTGGGCCAGCAGGGCGACGTCGTCGCCGAGGTCGGGAAGGTTTCGGACCTCGTCGGGGTGTTCGACGCGGTGCATGGCTTCCGGCGCCACGGCGATCGTGCCGACCGCCTCCTCGTGGCCCTCGTGTCCCACGTAGACCACCTGGTAGCCCTTGCGGGCGCGGGTCTTGACCTCGTGGTGGACCTTGGTGACGAGTGGGCAGACGGCGTCAACGGTGTAGCCGCCCACGTCATGGGCCCGCCGGACCACCTCGGGCGCGGACCCGTGGGCGGAGAGCATGACCGGGGCGCCGGGGGGCACCTCGTCGATGTCCTCGACGAAGACGACGCCGAGGTCCTCGAAGCGCTCCACCACCAGCTTGTTGTGGACGATCTCGTGGTAGCAGTAGACGGGTTCGTCGAAGGCTCGGACCAGCCAGGTGAGGGCCTTGATCGCCATCTCGACGCCGGCGCAGAAGCCACGGGGCTCGGCCAGCAGCACGTGCGAGACCTCCATGGGACGACCCTATCCCCGGCACCGGCCGGGGGCGGGGGCCCGTCGGTAGCCTTGTGGCCATGTCGGCCCCCGTGGTGGTCGCCGTGGCCCCCGAGTCGCCCGCCGAACGGGCCGGGGTCGTGCCCGGCGACCGCATCCTCGCCATCAACGACCAGATTCCCCGCGACGTCATCCAGTACCAGCTGCTGGTCGATGAGCCGTCGCTGCTGCTGGACGTGGATCGGGGCGGGCTGCGTCGGGAGGTCGGGGTCGAGAAGCCGGCCGGGTCGCCGCTGGGCGTCGAGGTCGACAGCCCGCTGTTCGACCGGGTCCAGACCTGCGACAACCACTGCGAGTTCTGCTTCATCTACCAGTTGCCTCCCGGGATGCGCCGCAGCCTCTACCTGAAGGACGACGACTACCGCCTGTCGTTCCTCTACGGGAACTTCACGACGCTCACCCGCTTCACCGAGTCCGACCTGGAGCGGGTCGTGACGGAGCGGCTCAGCCCGTTGTACGTGAGCATCCACGCCACCGACCCGGGCAAGCGCAGCGAGATGCTGCGCAACCGGCGGGGTGGCACCAGCCTGCGGTGGCTGAGGGTGCTGCTCGACCACGGCATCGAGGTCCACGGGCAGGTCGTCGTGTGCCCGGGCGTCAACGACGGACTGTGGCTGGAGGACACGCTCGCCGGGGTGGCTGACCGGTTCAGCGACCTGGCCAGCCTGTGCGTCGTGCCGCTGGGCGTCAGCCGGCACACCTCCGAGGAGCGGATGCGACCCCACGCCACCGGGGAGGCGGCGTGCGTGGTCGACACGGTCGAGGCCTGGCAGCAGGTGTTCCTCGGGGCGCTGGGTCGGCGCCTCGTTTTCGCCGCCGACGAGTACTACCTGCTGGCCGGCCGCGGGTTTCCGCCAGCGGCTTCGTACGAGGGCTTCCCGATGCACGAGGACGGCATCGGCATGGCCCGGGCCTTCGAGGCCGGTTTCCTCGGCGAGGTGGCGGAGCGGCCGGCGGACCGGGCCTCCGGGTTCTTCCGGGCGGTCGACGGGGCGCCGGCGACGGGCTTCCGGGCGCCCAGGCTGGATGGCGAGGCGACGCCCGTGCGTCTCGGCGCGCGGCCCGGCGCCCCGGTGGCCGTGCTCACGGGCGAATTGGGCGCCCCGGTGCTGGAGCCGCTGGTCGCCACGGTCGCCGACCGGGACGTGCGCCTGCTCCCGGTGGAGAACAGGTTCTTCGGCGGAAACGTCGGGGTGACGGGCCTATTGGTCGGCGAGGACCTGACCAGGGTGCTGGCCGAGGAGCCAGTGGGTCACCGCTACCTGCTGCCCGACGTGTGTCTCAGCGGCGGCCGGTTCCTCGACGGCCTCACGCCCGAGGACCTGCCCCGTCCCGTCGAGGTCGTGGCAACCGACGGCGCCGCCCTCCGGGAGGCCCTCGCATGAGCCCCGTCGTCGCAATCGTGGGCCGGCCCAACGTCGGCAAGTCGACGCTCCTGAACCGGATCATTGGACGCCGCGAGGCGATCGTCGAGGAGCGTCCCGGCGTCACCCGCGACCGCAAGGAGGTCGCCGCCGCCTGGCAGGGGCGCCCGTTCACGCTGGTCGACACCGGCGGCTGGCTGGTCGGCGGGGACTCTCTCGACGACAAGGTGTCCCGGCAGAGCGAGGCCGCCATCGCCGCCGCCGACGCCGTCCTGTTCGTCGTGGACGCCACCGTCGGCGTCACCGAGGACGACGCCAGGGTCGCCGCCCTGCTGCGCGGACGCTCGGACACGGTGATCGTCGTGGCCAACAAGGTCGACGACCGGGTGCACGAGGCCGCCAGCTGGGAACTGCTGTCGTTGGGCCTCGGCGACCCGGCCTCGATCAGCGCCCTGCACGGCCGGGGCACGGGCGACCTGCTGGACCGGCTCGTCGGCATGCTGCCCGAGGAGTCCAGTGAGGAGGCCGCGCCCGAGGAGGCGACCGACGACGAGCCCCGCATCCTCGGGGTCGCCATCGTGGGCCGCCCCAACGTGGGCAAGTCCACGCTGTTCAACCGCCTCACCGGCGAGGAGCGTGTCGTGGTGCACGACCGGCCGGGCACCACCCGTGACTCGGTCGACACCGTGGTCGAGACCGACCACGGGCCGGTCCGCTTCGTCGACACGGCTGGCATGCGGCGCAAGGCCAAGATCGACGAGGACACCGAGTACTACTCGCTGGTCCGGGCACTCGCCTCGGTTGACGCCGCGGACGTGGCGCTCCTCGTCATCGACGCCACGCTCGGCGTCACCCACCAGGACCAGCGCCTCGCCGAACGGGTCGACGCCGCCGGCTGCCCGATCGTCGTGGTGCTCAACAAGTGGGACCTGTGCGACACCGAGCAGCGCGAGGACGTGGCCGAACAGGTCGGCCGTCGCCTGCACTTCGTCGGCGACGCCCCCGTGCTGCGGGTGAGCGCCCTCACCGGGAAGAACGTGGGCCGGCTCTGGCCGGCACTGTCGGACTCGATCGAGGACTACCGCACCCGGATTCCGACCCGGCGGGTCAACGAGGTGGTGCGGGTGGCGCAGGCCGAGCACCCGGCGCCGGGTGGCGCCCGGGTCCTGTACGCCACCCAGGGCGCCACCGACCCGCCCACGTTCACGCTGTTCGCCAACCGGGAGCTGCCTCGCACGTGGCTGCGGTACCTGGAGCGGCGGCTCCGCGAGGACCTGGGCCTGGGCTCGACGCCCCTGAAACTGCGGGTCCGGCGCCGCTCCGACTAGGGCAACGGGCGGCCATCGGCCCGCCCCCGGCGTCTGGGGGTACCATCTACGCGGATGCGCACTCCGGTACTCACCCTCGTGGGCCTCGTGTGCCTGGCCGCTACCTTCAGCTGGGCACGGTCGTCGCGCCACCGTTACCGGCTGATCCACCGGATCGATGCCGAGGCGGCACCCGACGCCTACACGCTGGCATGGTCGAACTTCCGCAAGGAGTTCCATTCGGCGACCCTCTACGGCCTCCTCGCCGTGGTGGCCTTCGTCAATGCCTACGTCGACTCGTCCCGTGTGACGATCGCCTTCGCCCTGGTGGGCCTGCCGGCGTTGGTCTCGACGGTGTGGGCCCGCAACGCCGTGCGCGAGGCGCGTATGGCCCGCCACCGCATCGACATCGAGCGGCGCGCCCAGGAGGCGTTGGACCAGGAGGACCTGGCGCCCAAGGCGTGGGCGGCCCGTCTGGCACCCGAACAACTGCCCGAGTTCTCCGGTTTCGACGTCGGGCAGGTGTACCAGGCCGGTACCGGCCTGATGGCCGGCGACTTCTTCGACGTCTTCAAGGCGGCACCCACACGCCTGGCGGCCGTCATCGGCGATGTGGCCGGCCACGGCATCGAGTCGTCCATCACCGCCTTCCAGGCCAAGTACCTGCTGCGGACCTTCCTCGCCCAGTTCCGCGATCCGGCTCAGGCCCTCGAGGAGCTCAACCGGCAGATGTCGTCGGTGGACCGCAACGAGGAGTTCATCTCGCTGGTGGTGCTGGTGTTCGACACCGAGGCTGAGACGCTGCGGTACGCCTCCGCCGGCCATCCGGCCACGTTCCTGTTCCACGAGCGTGAGGTCCGGCCGCTGCGGTCGACGGGTCCGCTGCTGATGCTCGACCCGGGGGGCACCTACTTCAGTCGGGAGATTCCGCTCGAGACCGACGACATGGTGCTGCTCTACACGGACGGCCTGGCCGAGGCCCGCACCGGCGACGAGTTGTTCGGCGAGCAGCGCATCGGCGACGCCTTGCGGCGCAACCCGGGCATCGCCCCGGACGTGCTCTGCAAGCAACTGCTCGATGCCGTGAACGACTTCAGCCACGGCATCATCGAGGACGACGTCGCCATCCTGGCGATCCGCAGGTCCTGAGCCGGCGGGTCGCCCATGCCTTGGTGCGCCGCGTGTGAGAAGTACCTGAGTCCGAACGCCGTGTCGGTGGTGGGGACCTGTCCGACCTGCGGGGAGCGGGTCGAGGACGCCGACGGCCAGCGGGCCCGGTCGCAGAAGGTGCCGTGGCACTTCTGGGTTTTCGCCGGCGCCGCCGCGATCTACCTGGCTTGGCGCCTCGGCGAGGGTCTCGTCGAACTGGTGACCTGATCCTCGGACGTGGGCCGGGCCGGACTCAGTGGCCGGCGTCGGGGGTCTCCCGGAGCACGACCTGCCCGGCTACCCGGAGCTGCTCACAGAAGTCGTCCCAGGCGCTGCCGTCGAGGAGCCGTGCGGCGCGTGGGTCGTTCATCGCGGCATCCTCGCACGGCCGCTTCGGGGCCGCCGCAACGGGCCGGCCCACAGGCGGCGCCGGTAGAGTGGCCGCTCCACAGCGGGCTGTGGCGCAGCTTGGTTAGCGCGTCGGTCTGGGGGACCGAAGGTCGGGAGTTCAAATCTCCCCAGCCCGACCACTTGGCGGGCTTTCGGCGGTGGCTGAGCGTTCGGGGATCCGAGGTACCTTTGT
>LUMW01000863.1_pt1 | contig 14349 bp, 13 predicted proteins | sample 729761 | NCBI WGS metagenome assembly LUMW01 (sample SAMN03860302, study PRJNA289734) | marine metagenome | biome: seawater column; feature: ocean; material: water; isolation source: Red Sea water column Station 192 - depth 500m | place: Saudi Arabia: Red Sea | collected 2011-10-15 | depth 500 m
GTGGTGCTCTGGGGGCCGTAGCGATTTTGTCTATGAGTCCTGGAAGAGCAGAGGGCGAGTATACTTTTCCTTTAATCAGACCAGGAATCATAGGTGTACCTGGATTGTATGTTGATCGAGTGAGTGGAAATAGATTGAGGGACGCTGCTTTAAAAGGCAAACATGCAAATCTGAAGCTTTTAGCCAATGTTCAGAATTCTAAAGCATATTTTTTATCAGGGTTTTTACCTGGTAAACATTTTGGCGAAGACAAGGACCAATTCATTTTATTAACCACACATACGGATGGACCAAATTTAACACAGGATAACGGTGGTTTTGGCATCATTAAAATCTTAGAACAATTGAATAAAATTCCAGTAAGTGAGAGAAATAAAACTATACTGATTATGCTGGATCCTCAACACTTTATGCCTGGAAGGCATTCAATAGACTGGTTTAATCTGCACTCCAATTTGAGCAGTAGAATAGTTTCTGTTGTAGGTATAGAACACTTGGGTCAAATGGAATACAAAGATATTGGCAATCAATTTAAACTATCCGGGATAACTGATAAAACGTATATTTACAGTCAAGACAATCAAAATCTGATCAATCAGGCTATACACTCGGTTGCAAAACACAAAATAGAACGAACCTATGTTTTGTGTCCAGATAGAGGTGACCAAGGTCCGTGGACAGGTATGGGTAATCTTGCTCAAAAAATGAAGATCCCTGGTTATGGAATCAGTACTAGTATGAGTGGCTATTGGTCAACTAAACCAGGAATCGAAAGTTTTAGTTCTGAATTATTTATGAAGCAAGTTGATATAATGACCGATTTAACTGTGTATTTAATGAATGCAGATGTTGAAGAGATAAAAATAAAGGGGCTTTAAATCTAAGCTGTAATTTAGATATAGAATGTAATAAAAATTTATAGAATAGGATAAATGAGAAAAGACAAATGAATAGAAGACTAATGATAATTTTTGTTTTCGTGTTTCTGATTCAAGGATGCTCTAATTCACAAGATGAGTTTGCTAACCAAGAAGAACGTTTGAATGCGTTAACACCTGATAACAGAACCATTGCAGAAGATCTGATTACTTTCATGCAGACTTCAGATGATAAATATTTTGCTTGGGTCAATAGAATTAATGAACAAGCATATAATGATATAGATAATCAGGCAATCACGGATGAAAATTTTGATTGGACCACAGAATATTCAGACTACAACATCAGAGTCGTAAGAGGTCCTATCGTTGAAAAAACCGGTAGAATGCTATCAGAAGGGAAAATGACATCACCTGGTAGGGGCGACAAGAAATTGGTTTGGGGTCGTTTTTATTCAATAGACATACACCCTAAAACCCCCTTAGTTGGGATGTTGCATGCTACCCTTGTGCTTCAATTTTTCGAGGACAATTCCATTGGAACCGGTGGTTGGCTTGACATGATGCCAGGAACAAGGATTCCTGAAGACTTGGAATTCTTAAAACAAATCACAGATGATTATTTTGCAAAACATAATGTGGATAACACTCTTTATCGACAGCTCGTTTGCAAAGGGACTGAAGACACCATTGAGTATTGGCGTAGAAAACCTACCTGTTCAGGCGTAAGTTTTTACGGTCCACCCGTGTTCAGAGATAGTGGTGAAAAAAGCTACATGTTTATTAAAGGTATGTTTACTGAATTTGTGGATGCTTATATGCAACTGGTTGAAAAAAGGATGGATGACAGTTTCTCTGAGGAGGATGTTCTGGCCCAAGAAACAATGCGACACCGTTGGCTCATCGACCAGTTATTCTCAGATCCATACGCCAGCAAAATTGTACCTTTTGAAGTGTGGTCAGCAGCCAATGTTCCACCAACGATAAAATTTTAATGCAAGACAGTTTAAATCCAGCTCTGGAACACGAAGATCCCAATCGGTTTTTTTGGTATTTCATCTACACTCTCATCACAGCTGTCTCAGCTTTGCCATTGTTTGGTCTTCGAATTAGTGATTTTGGAATCAATTATCTTTTTTTGCTTGTAGTGCATGAGTTCGCAGCTTTTCTTTTCTTTGGACATACCTTTTTTTCCAACATCTGGGCTATGCAGATACGTTTTAATCAAAGCAAGGAAGTAGGTATTTGGGCAAGGTCTTTTTTAAGAAAACTAGCTCTGTCGATTACGATGACCACATCCATAATCATCACAGTTGTCGGATTAATGTTGGTAGAGTCTTGGGGAGGGTTGCACAATGCACCTTGGGCATGGAATGCTTACTTTGCTTTCTGGGTTATGGCAGCAGTTAGCATCACTCCTGACGTCATCAGGTATGGAAGAAATAGAAATGCCGGTGATCCAAAGCACGGAATGATGAGCGGTCTCATTAGGGGTAATATTGCACTGGTTTTAACCATATATATTCTGTTCTGTATGGTTGTTAAAATTGCTTGGATAAATCCTTTCGCAAAATGGGCAATGTTTTTGAACTGATCGTTTAGTTGGTTTACTTACTGATTTTTTGTAATCCCCGAATTTCTTGTACCATGGCTTCTGAGTTAGCCGCTGCTTGCTCTAACCCATCTTTTATGTTTTTTTGTTGACTGACCGGTTCGTATAGGGGTCCTTTTTTGGGATCAATGAATTGTTCAAGTGGTTCTATTACATAGTGCCCATCAATAGCACAAAACCTGGTAATGGAATATCTTGCCCAAGACACTGGTGGAACTCGATGTGGTGTAGCTCTGACTTGCCCATTGGTCATAATCTCCAGCATATCTCCGATCATCACGATAACTTGATACCTATCTGATTCAACCGTGTGCCAATCACCAGAATGTTTTTGCAATTGTGACCCAGGTTGAGACTGTGTCAGTAGAGTAAAAACCTCATAATCTGTGTGTGCACTGATACCAAAAAGATTGTCTTCTGGTTTCTCTTTAACGGGAGGGTAGAAAATTAATCGCATTGTTGATGGCGATTTTTCAGTCATTTTTGAGGCAATCTGTTCCTTATCAAGTCCTAGAGCCTCCTCAATTGCAATAGCTACTTTCTGTTCAAGTTCAGAGAATTTTAGATAGTAGTCGTAAACTGCTTCTTGATACTCTGGCATTTCAAGTGGCCAGAGATTTGGGCCGTAATTTTCATGCTCAGTATCAACCTCCGCGATTTCATAGCACATATCAAAAGCAGAGCAAGTTGCTTTTGTACCTGCAGAGTAAGCAGGTTCTTCCCCGCAAGGTGACCAACCTCTACCAAAGTGTGAGTGACGGTAATGTGTCGCCTGCTTTTTAGGATCATCGTCATCCAAATCATGGAAAATTTCAGATTGCTCATAGGCTTTGTCGATTATTGAATTTTCTATACCGTGCTCTACCAAAAGAAAGAAGCCCTCTCCTAAAAGTGTTTCTTTTAATTTTTTAACTTCTTGCTGTGCAGCTGAGCTTTTGGGATCAATGAAAAAATTGTTTAAACTTAGTATTTCCAAGTGCGATCTTAAGATTGTTAACAAATCATGATTCTTTCGACCCTATAATAGCTTAAAATATATGGACTGTAATTATTTCAATGGAGCAGGATCATTTTGAGAAAAAGTATTGGTGAAATAGAAAAAACCCTAAAACAAGGGTTGGAGGTTCATTTTCTTGAAATAGAAGATCAAGGTCACTTACACGCAGGGCACAAACCTGCAAAAGAAGGTAAACTACATTTAAAGATGTTGGTTGTTTCCGATGAGTTTTTGGACTTAAATCAAATTGAAAGACATCAAAAAGTTTACTTTATTCTGACCGAATTTCTTGCTGATAAATTACACGCATTAAGCCTTGAAACTTATACAGTCTCAGAATACAACAGCAGTTAAGAATTAGTTTTTAGTTGCTATAATTCCTGCGTGATCCTTGGCATATTTTGATACGGACCGTGCTGGGCCTAAAAATTCTGCTTCAACAATTTCAAATCCTGCAAGTGTGCATTCACGAGAAAGGGTATCCGGATCCAGACAGTTCATATGTGATGTCATTCCTTTTGGTAATTTGGAAACAGGTAGGCATTTAAGTACGTCTTCAATGAAGCCTGGAAAAGGGTCACCTTCTTTTTTTCTTCTCTCAAATTCTGGCAAATGTTTTTTCCATGGTCCGGAGTAACAGGTATCAGTTATAAGATAAATTTTGCCTCCAGGTTGAAGCCATTTATACATCTTTTCCAAAGTAAGTTTTAATTCCTCTGGTACCAAAAAATGAAGACATCTTGAACAGTGGATTGCAACGAATGATTCATTCTTAAAATCAACTTCTGGCAAAGTTCCTTTTTTAGTTGTTAATCTTTGTTTGTCTTTTTCAGGCGTTCCTTTGACTAAAATGTCTAAATGCGCTTGGTCCATGTCACAAGCCACTACTTCAGATCCTCCTTCAAGAGCAGCCAGTGTTGCTATTCCATAAGCACAACCAATATCAAGGGATATGCCTTCCATTTTTGCAGACTCATCAGCGAATCTTATAGAGATACCATTCAGGTCTTTCTCCATAAAACCTCTCCCATTGAGACAAGGGATTAGGCCTGGGATATAAGATTTGGGTATTGTTTTCTTGCCGGTAATTTTGGTAAATAAATTAACAATTTTTGGTCCAAGAAAACTCAATTTTTTCGAAAAGCTGACTGTGTAGTCAGTTTTTTCTTTATCCATTATGCTTTTATGAAAAGACGCAAATTCAGGATGAACATTTTTTTCATACAATCTGGTCAAAAACCTTTCAACAATTGATCTAACAATTGGTATTTTTGGTTGTTTTTTATAGAGATCCATCATGTATTTTCATGTCATGCCTGACCCATCCACCAACAAAAACAAGGTCTTGGGATAATTCTTTAATTTTAATATCGTAAAACCGCATGCGAATTGCTTCTATCATGCGTCTTCCAGGTATAGGCTCCCAGTAAGCCTCTAAAGCACTCCAGCCAATTTTCCAGTCCATTTGTTCTTCGGCCAAATAAAATGGATAGGGATCTTGCTCATCCCAAAGTGTTTTTAGGTTGCCATATTTTTGGGAATCCCAGATGGATTCAGCATCTCTAAATACCTGTTCAATCTCCTGTTGTAATTTTTCCACTATAAGACTCCTTTCGCTTGTTTATTCTGCATGGATTAATTTCTTTTAGCTACAATCTTGAGTTATCTATGAAAATATAATTTTAAAGACACTTTGTTGCAAATAGTGTCAAATGATTCAATTGATAATAAAAAAAGTTTTTTAAGACTTAGCTGTGACATCAACTCAATCCATATCCAAACAGCTTAATTTGGTAATAATAAGTGTCAAAAACTTAGAGGAAAGTCTTCGTTTTTATACAAATACTATCGGATTAAGCCACAACCCGATTGAGGAATTTGATAACAACGAAATAAAAAAGTTTTGGTCTGTTTCTGAAGAAACCAAAATTAGGCAAGCTTTATGTTTTCGCAAAAACAGTGAAATTGGTCAGATTCTTTTAATTGAATTTTCTAATCAAGAGAAAACTTACATCAAAGCTGATCAGGATTCAGGGATGATTCGAGGTTTGTGGAATATTAATTTTTATGTAGAAAATATTTTAAAATCTTTAAAACTACTAAAATCAAGAGGTTTTAACCCCTGGACTGATCCGTCACTCCATAGAATAGGGGAGATTGTGTCACCCACCGAAGTTATTGTCGAAGGCCCTGATCGAATCGCAATCAATTTAGTCCAGTTGCCCGAATCTTCCGATAATGATTCCATCCAAGAAATATGTGATTACTTCCAATCGAATGGAACTACCAAATTTGGTTTTACTGAAGTTGTTACAACTTCTCATTGTGTTCACTCAACTGCCGATGCCGCATCGTTTTATCAACATGTCTTAGGAATGCGAGTGATGTTTCAAGACACTATGAAGTCAGTTGAATCAAACTCATTTTTAAGAAGACCCATTGATGCAGAAACTCAAATTACTTTTTTGCGAGGCAACCATAATTATGGAAAGATAGCACTTTCTGAACCTCTTAACTATAAGGTTCCAAACAGAATAGATTTTGCAAGACCCCCTAATATTGGTTATTTTTCCCAAGGTTTTTTTGTCGACTCATTGGATCAGACAATCCAAGACTGTAAGGAGCTGAATGCTGTTTTGTGGGAAAATTCCCTAATCAAAATTGGCAATTATGGAAAATGCAATTCAATTTTAGTGGAATGCCCAGGAAGCAATGCTTTGATTGCTCTGCTTGAAAAGAAGTAATAAGGCTCACTTTTGAAGTTGAGATATAATTAATTGAATATTTTGGAGAACTAGATTGATTGAATTTGGAGTAGTCATGGAACCCGTTCCTAGGTGTTCTGCTAAAATGTCTATTTTAATTGAACAAATGGGCTTTGACATTATTCTCTGTGTAGATACGCAGAACCTTTCTGCAGACCCCTATGGCCAACTATCTCTAATCGCAAATGCCACCTCAAAGTTAAAAATGGGAACTGGCGTTACTCATCCTGTAACACGAGAGGCGGCTGTGACTGCTTCAGCTATGGCCTCATTACAGGAAGAATCTGGAGGCAGGGCTATTTGTGGCATCGGACGTGGTGACTCAGCTGCAGCTCATATTGGAAAGAAACAAGCAACCACTGAAGAATTAAAAAATTATGTCATAAGTTTACAGAGTTATTTCAGAGGAGAAGCTATAGATGTTGGTACGATGGAATCCCCAATAAGATGGATTGATCCCAAAGTAATCACTCCCGTTCCTATTGATATTGCTTGCACTGGCCCTAAGACGATTGCCACAGCTTGTGATATTGCTGAACGCGTCACTTTTGCAGTTGGAAGCGCAACTGAAAGGGTCTCATGGGCGATGGAAACTGCCTTGGAACGGATTGGTAAAACCGGACGGAATCGAGATGATTTTAAAATTGGGGCATATGTGAATTTGGTATGTGATCCCGATGAAAAGAAAGCTATTTCCATGGCAAGAATGTTGGCTGGACTGGTCGCACATTTTACTGCTATGAAAAATGCACCAACTGAACATCTACCAGATCAATTGAAACCTATTACTGAGAAGCTTAAAACTGATTATGACATGAAAAATCATTCCAGTGAAAAGGGAGATCATCTTGATCTTATTGATGATGATTTCATTGATTGGTTCTCAATCGCTGGACCACCACAGAAATGTATCGATCGTTTAGGAGAATTGATTGAACTGGGACTTGATCATATCTACTTACTTGGCGGCTCTCCAGTTCCTGAGCCTAGGGATGCAAGACTTAGAGCTATGATTGTGCAGACAGAAATCGTTGCTAAGGAAGTTCTTCCATCCTTTAAATAAAGCTAGAACTCATAATCCAATGAAAGATTAATTAATCGACCACGTGGGTCATGAAGTCTAGTATCAAAACTAAAGTCAGGAGAATCATAAAGCAATGGCGCTGATTCATCGAAAACATTGATAAAATTGAGCCCTAGTTTCAGTTCGCTATTATTTATTTCAAACGTTTTGCTGGCTCCAACATCAAACACCATGAAAGAATCAACTTTGTTTTTATATCCGCTTGAAACAGCTGCTGCTGGTAATGGCCGAAGGTTCTTATAGCCGTCCAGATACTTTTGTCTTTTCTTCATTAAAGAATGTTGTGCTAACCGCAGTTATGTCACCGTATTCATTTCTTTGAATATCTGGATTGTCTGGATTTTCAGAGATTTTTGTTTGTGGATCTTCTAACTCAAGGCGATCTTTATAATCTATTTTCCAAAAATCAACTGATAGAGAAGAATTGTCATTAATATCCCATGACATTCCTAGATTAGTATTTCTGGAAGTAGCAGGTTTTAGGTTTGGGTTTCCAATTTGGATAATACGGACAAAGAGCGAACTTGATCCTTCGACGCCATTGATGACATCTCTTACACCACCCAATGCAATTTCAGAACTAAAAAGCTGTGCCATAGATGGGGTTGAAAATGAGGTTCCTACTGAACCCCTTAATAATAATCCATCCATGGGTCTAAAATTAAGAGATAGCTTGGGATCAAATGAAGAATCATTCTCTACTTTCTCATATCGTGTGGCAAATAGAATATCGAAAGCTTCCGAGAAAATCTTCTCTAGCTCAAAAAAGATAGCTTTTTTATTCCTGTTGGACGAAATATTTTTACCACCGCCCAAAAATAGTAAATCTGCACCCTTAATCAGATTTCCTGATTGATCAAATTCCGATCTAGCTAACTCGTTATATTCAACATCCAAAGCTTCATCATTTAGCTGAAAGCCAATGGCAATATTATTATCGTTAATTTTGGTTTTAAGGATGGCATCGAATGATGTTAATTTACCGGTTCGCAAACTTTGTTCTGAGCCTTTAATGTATTGGATCAGATCTTCAGAGTTTGATAATGGATCAAAAATATTCCATGTCTGGTTAGCATTTACCCCGCCATAGCCTGCTATTGCATTTTCCATTCTTGAATTAACTGTGTCTGGTCTATTGTGAAAATTTTCATGCTTACTTTGTGTGATAGATAGCTCTAAATTATTATCATTAGCAAGATTAATATTAACAACACCACTTAGATGATATTGGTCAATATCCTTTGGAGATAGCGGAGAAGGGAAAGCTGATCCTAAAGGTCTGCCGTACCATATTACTGGGACATTAAAAGGGCTTCCTCCTTGTCCAGGCAGAATCTTTTTTGACATAAAAGAAAGGGCTGGATATGAAGGGGATTGTGGATTGTCATTCACATCGATATTAGCGGCTATTGCTTTTAATTTGTAACTAAAATTTTCACTTTGTTTCTTATAACTTAGATAAAACTTTTTATGCTCTTCGTCATTAACGATATTAAAACGAGTTCCATAGAGGAATTTGCAAAATGGTCCAGCTAAGACCCCCCCATTTTCTTCACATTGTGGATCCGGAACCCATTGTCCAGATGTGTATGCACCTGCATAGTTTCCCGATAGAACTGTGTCTGCCTCACTAACCTTAAATGTATTCCCCAGGGTGCTTAAACCGTTTTCAGCTATTCTTGGTATCTCTGAAGATGAGAGAGGGCTTTTGTTTATAAAATTTGCAGCTAGAACAAGATTTGCATTATCAAATTCTTTACCAAAAATGATTCCTAAGGTTTTATCAGTTTGATCATAATCCGAAGTTTCCTGGTGAGTTAAACTGATTTTTGTACCAACAAACTCATCATGGGTTATGAAATTAATTACTCCAGCAACCGCATCACTACCATAAAGGGAAGTGGCACCTTCTTTAAGTATCTCAATCCGACTAAGTGCAATTTCAGGAATAATATTGACATCTATGTATCCTTCGCCTTCATGAGACGGTGTCCCAGCGAAAGTTTGTCTTTTGTTATTAAGTAAGACCAATGTTGAAGCATGGTCAAGACCTCTGAGGGTAATTGATGACATTCCCTGGTCAACTCCATCGAGTGTGTTGGATTGAAAGTGAGATCCTGAAGAACTTGAAAGATATTTACTTATCTCCCCAACACTAGTGACATTTAAGTTATCGAATTCAGTCTCATCAATGACTTGAACACTTATTTTCTCAGATTTGGAACCAATGTAACTTCCTGTCACTGTTATCTCTTCAATTTCTTGTGCAAACAAGTTATTTGAAATTAAAACAATTGAAACAGCATATAGATAGAAATTTTTCATGAAAACCTCCTTATATTAAAAAATTTAGTTCGATTAAAAAACTAAATTTTTGGAGGTGCTCTTGACTCAAAGTCTTTGGAGAGAGTTGAGATAAATTTATCTTCTATCCCAGAAATTAATAATGAGGAAAGATAGTAATTATTCTCAAAAGTTTTTATTTTGACTGGTTCTGAAGCTTCATTGTTACAAAGCTGACATTCAATTTGCTCACTTTGATCATCAGAAGCAATATGATTGATAGGGTGAAATGAGGAGACAGCAAGGAAGAAAAATCCTACTATTAACAAAATTCTTTGACTTCTAATGCCTCTCATATCGTCAATATTAAATTAAAATATTATAAGACTCAATCTCACGAATGAGTTTTCAATACTTATTTTTAAAATACTAAATGGATGTTAATTTAAGCTAGAATATTTAGTTACTAATAATTAAGAAAACTAATGATATGAGTTTGAAAAAATTTTTACCTATAACGATTCTAGTATTGTTTTCCCAAACAGTATTTTCACATGAAAGTGAATGTTTAAACTCTGGAAATACTGAATACAGTCGGCCATGTATTGAAAGACTCATACCAAGATCTTTGGATCCTATAAATAGAAACATGCTGCAACCAAGCGTCGTAAAAGTTTCTAATCAGTATTCAGTATCTGGATCTCTAACCGAAGATAATGAGTCTCTGATAGTAGTGATTGGGGCATCAGGTAGGACAGGTAGACTAGTTCTTGAGGGCTTGACTAAAAGAGACTTACGGATCCGTGCACTATCCAGAGACATCGCTAAAGCAAGTGCAGATATTGGTGGAAACTATGAATGGGTTCAAGCAGATGTGACTCAGCCAGGGTCTTTGGTAATGGCGCTGCAAGATTCAGATATTATTATTTCTACAATAGGAGCTAAACCCGGAAGAGGAGTTGATGGACCAGAATCAGTGGTTCACAAAGGGGTTATAAATTTAGTAGATGAAGCAAAGAGAGCAGGGACTCGACACATTATTTATACGTCTTCGATAGGAGCCGGTGGCGCTCAAAATTTTAGTACAGTCTTCTTGAACTTATTCATGAATAAAACCTTGAAGTGGAAGTCATTGGGCGAAGAATATATTCGAAACAGTGGCATTGACTTTACTATTGTCAGACCAGGTGGCTTATATGGTGAAGCCGGTACTATGGGGATTCGGTTTGGCCAAGGTGATAAAATCATTGGATCAATACCAAGAGGGGATGTGGCATCAGTTTTGATTGAAGCTGTTTACAATGTTGATGCGATCAATAAAACTTTTGAGATCATCAATGATGAATCTCTTCCCATAGATGCATGGAAAGACGAGTTTAAAAATCTAAAAACTGGAGAATACGGGACTATTCAATCAGGTAGATTGCCATTCAGTTATTGGGGTTCGATGCTGATTTTTGTGTTACTGATCGTTCTATTGATTCGCAGGCGCAGAAGAAGAAAGAGAGAGGTCTAAAGCACTCCTTCATCTCCTAGTTTTTTTATTTCTTCTTCATTTTTACCCAGTAATTCCGAAAGCACCTCATGGGTATGCTCACTGAGTTCGGGCCCTGACCATTCAGTCCCCCCTGGGGTTTCAGTCAATACAGGGGTCATTGCTGGTATGTGAAGGGTTCTACCATTTGCCTCCACTTCTTGAAACATACCTCTAGCGATGTAATGCTCATCATTCATCATGTCTTCAACACTGTATATCGGCCCTGCAGGAACAGAGACTTCATCCATAATTGAGAGCACATCTTCCGATGTCTGCTCACGAGTCCATTCCTCAATAGCAACATCAATTTCTTTTTCATGTTCAACTCTTCCCATATTGTCTGCAAACCGCTTATCTTCTGCCATTTCAGGACGCCCAATTGCTACCATCAATCTTTTAAAAATGGAATCGCCATTGCCACCAATAATAACGTGTTTGTCATCAGCAGTTAGGTAAGTGTTGGTGGGAACTATGCCAGTGATGGTTGATCCCGATGGTTCTCGAATAGCGCCACAACCTGAGTATTCTGGGACAACAGCTTCCATCATATTGAAAACAGATTCATAAATTGCGGTATCAACAACTTGGCCTTTATTCTGAGGGTCTTTTTGTCTTTGGATATAAGCAAGCATTACCCCCATAGCTGCATGCAGACCGGCTAAGGTATCCCCAATACTTAAATTGGGTCTTACAGGAGGACGGTCTGGAAAACCATTCACGTATCTAAATCCACCAAAACCTTCGCAAACAGAAGCATATCCTGGCAAATGTGATTTAGGACCTGTTTGCCCATAACCTGATATTCTTGCAGTAATTAAACCTGAATTTTCTTTTTTCAAATCCTCAGGCCCCATTCCCCACTTCTCAAGAGTTCCAGGTTTGAAGTTTTCTATCAAAACATCTGATTTTAATATCAAATCTTTGGCAATTTGCCTACCTTGGTCAGTTTTAAGATTCAGGGTCACCGATTTTTTATTTCGTGAAACGCTGTGCCACCAATAGGAAGTATTGTTTTCAGTTAATCGCCAGTATCGAACAGGATCGCCTGTAGGTGGTTCAATTTTAATTACTTCAGCACCATAATAGGCAAGGACACTACCTGTGAAAGGACCTGCAATAAGTTGCCCCATTTCAATGACTCTCATGCCATCTAGAGGTTTTGCTTTATTTTGGTTCATTTAATTCTTCTAAAAATCGATGATAAGTTTATTCTAAGGAATATTTTTATACCACGTTGAAATAGCATTTCCTATTTCATCGGGCGAATCTTCTTGTATGAAATGCCTTCCTTTAACTGTGATTTCGGTTTGATTCTTCCAACTTCTGCAAAAATCTCTAATTCTTCCTGTGGTAATTGCACCAGGTTCTGCATTGATAAACAGTTTAGGTATGTTGTTAGTCTCCATCCATTCAGCATATCGATTAACAATCTCACAAACATTCCTAGGTTGGCCCTCAATTGGTATTTCGCGTGGCCAAGACAGAGTAGGTCGTCGGTCTTCGCCTGATTTAAGGAATGGCCTTCTGTATTCATTCATTTCATCAGAATTTAATGTTCTGATGATTGAGCCTGGAAGCACTTTTTCTACAAAGTAATTCTTCTCTAAAACCAAATTTTCTCCTGCAGTGGATCTAAAACCTTGAAATATACTTGTGGCATTCTTATCCCAATCATCCCAGGTCATCTCTTTTACAATCGCTTCCATATAGGCAATACCCTTAACAGACTCACGATTGTTATAACTCCAATTAAAACCTAACGCTGACCCCCAATCGTGTATAACAAAACTGATATTCTCTCCATCGGTGAGGGATTGTATGGCAGCATCAACGTAATGATAATGTTCTTCAAATCGATAAGAGTTCTCATCAGGATTATCCAGTTTGTCCGAGTCTCCCATTCCAATCAGGTCAATGGAAATACAGCGGCCTTGTGACTCTAAATAGGGAGTAATATTTCTCCAAAGGTATGAAGATGTTGGGTTACCATGGAGGAATATGATTGGATCTCCAGAACCTGAATCAACATAGGCTATGTTTTTATTGTTTATGAGTATTTTTTTCTTTTTTAAGGCGTTTACATTCATTGGGATTTTATTGAATTAAGAATCAAACCTAAAAAATCGGATTCACTGTTCACGTTGACGGTTTCTGATGCTTGAATGGTATACCCATGTTGATTTGCAATTGATTCGTATTTTATTTTTCTGTATTCCAAAAGTTTGGGAAAGATCCAACGAACGAATTCATTAGGATCCATTGATTCTGGGCTTTCCTTCATTTCATCTTCATATATTTCTAGATTACTCATTAAAAAGTCCTTGTTGTAATACAGGGGTTTTGGATGGGTTTTTGCTCGCTCAATCAACGTCTTTCTAGCTTCTTGATTGTCTTCAATGTAGACAATCATTGTATTATCAATTAATGCCTCCATAGCATCAGTATCAATTAGCTCACAGATGCTTCCTCCGGCATCATTGATAAAGTGTTCATATCCGTAAATTCTCTCGGATTTCTCTATAAAACCTGGCACATCTTTCATAGCTTCAATTTCTGCATTTTTATGAAGTTCTTGGCGTCTGAGAAACTCTTTAGGAGTTAAGCCACCTTTTGTAGGGGAACCAATTTTGCCTAGGAAAGTCGATATTGGCGCCAAGTTGTCAACCGTGATGTTGCTGGAAATGTAAATTGAGTCTGTTTTTAAAAGATCTCTTAGAAAAGAAACTTCCATGGCTCTTTCTTTAATATTGTCTAAAATGGGTTCTTCAAGGTATTTAGTGCCAATTCTATAGTCACCTGAATAATGAAACCATTTAGATTTGGGAAGTTTATTCGCAAGGGTTGTTTTACCAATGCCCGACATACCCAATAAGGTAATCGCCTTGTTGGGCCATTTAGTGAATTCAGATGCTGTTAATTTCATGCTTGTTCTACTGCTATTAATTTATTAATAACTAAGCCTCAATAGGGGTGTGGTTCCATGTATTATTGTTATTTTGATATAAATGACCCAATATAGCCACACTTAGAGATCCATCTTTTCCCATGTAAATTTTTCGGGAAAAGAGTATGATGGACGACTTTTTTAATTTTGAAAGAAAAAATGAAAGAAAAGAATTGGCAAGTATATAAATTTGGCGGAACCAGTTTGGCAGATGGAACATGCCTAGAACGGGTATGTGCATGGATTCAT
>LUMW01000246.1_pt1 | contig 14285 bp, 10 predicted proteins | sample 729761 | NCBI WGS metagenome assembly LUMW01 (sample SAMN03860302, study PRJNA289734) | marine metagenome | biome: seawater column; feature: ocean; material: water; isolation source: Red Sea water column Station 192 - depth 500m | place: Saudi Arabia: Red Sea | collected 2011-10-15 | depth 500 m
CGAGTTGGGTCTTGATCTCGATCACGGCCAGTTCGGTGGCGGCAGCGATGGTAACTTTACCGGTGCACTGGGCATACCGACCCTCGATGGCCTGGGTGTGCATGGTAAGGGCCTGCACACCAAATCAGAACACATCTACGTGTCTTCTTTGGTCCCCAGAACGCAACTGCTTGCGGGGCTTTATCGGGCCCTTTCCGATCTAGCTGCTGGCGAGCGCACCAACTTATCCTGAATTCTCGTCAGGAAGCCGGGTGTAACTGCTTATTTGCCGCCCGAGGATGAGTATCTGATAATGTGCCTAACACTTTGTAAGCGGCCGAGGTGACACATGGCAGCATTGCCACAGCAAGAGCAGGATTTTTTCTGGGAGAATGGTTATCTGATTGTTCCGGATGTCGTTAGTGGAGATGCGCTCGAGCAGCTTCGCCAAACATTTCGGAACTGGGTTGAGGAAAGCCGTGGCTATTCTGAAAACTGGGGCGAGACGATCAACGGCAAACCGCGCTATGATCTCGAGCCAGGTCACTGTGCGGATTCACCCCGCTTGCGGCGGGTAAACGCACCGATCGAAGTCTCAAAAGCGTATTTCAATGCCATGGCAGACAGTACCATGACGGACTGTGTTGCGGCGCTGATCGGCCCCGACGTCAAGCTGCATCATACAAAAATAAATTCCAAGCAACCCGGTGGTGAAACCAGCGTCAAATGGCATCAGGACTTTCCATTTACACCGCACAGTAACGACAGCGTGGTTACTGCGCTGTTGATGGTTGATGAGGTCACTGAAAATAATGGACCCCTGGAAGTACTCGCTGGATCACACGTTGGTCCCATACATGGTTTGTGGCATGACGGAAAGTTCACCGGTGCCATCGATGATACGATCGCAGCACAATGTGCCCCAAGGGCGTTGACCTGTACCGGCCCAGCCGGCGCTGTCTGCCTGATGCATACCCGGCTGCTCCACGGTTCTAAATCCAATCAATCGATCTCTCCCCGGACTTTATTTATATCCGTGTATTCCGCTGACGATGCTGTACCGTTATCACCCAATCCGATGCCGAACCGCTACGAGGGATTGATTGTTCGGGGTGAACGAAAAGGCCGAGTCAGATCAATTGATTATGCGGTTGACCTGCCGCAGTTGCCGGATACGGCATCGTTCTTCGATCAGCAAACCAAACATCAAAACGACTAGAAAATAGTTAAGCCGGTTTCACGCTTCCAGGTATGAGCCAGTAGTAAATCTCAGAAATACAGTCGTTTACCAGCCAGGATATTGTTCCACTACGAATCGCGTTCCTAAATGGCGCGGTTGCAAATACTTCGCACCGTAGAATCCGTTCCGTAGAGAGTGTCCTTGTAAGAACGAGAACAGATTGGATGTCACGGGTCGGTACAGGATGGTTGGGTCAGTATTTGACCCAAGGCGTAGTGTAGACTGATCACCCTATGCCTTACCGATAACGTTGACGAAGCTGTCTGAACGAAATCAATACGATGACTATCACAGCCCTGACCACATACCGCTCTCTGGAATTCCCAAACTTGCTTTGGTTGGAGGCCGAAACGGCAGACGGCGTCGTTGGCCTGGGAGAAACCTTCTATGCTGCTGAGGCCGTTGAGGCCTATATCCATGCAAATCTCGCCCCAATCGTGCTCGGCATGTCGGCAGTCGATATCGAGGCTGTCCATTATCGAACCCGTCCTTATATCGGGTTTGTGGCTGCGAGTACCGAACTGCGTGCCCGCTCGGCGCTGGATATCGCCCTATGGGATGTACTGGGTAAGTTAACTGGTCAACCGATATCGGTTCTGCTGGGGGGTCGTATACGTAGCCAAATTCCTGTTTACAACACGTGCGCCGGTAACCAGTATGTACGTGGAACAAAGCTGGGTACTACCCAGAACTTCGGTATTGCTTCTTCGGGAACAGACCAGAACTATGAAGACCTCGATCGATTTCTCAATGATCCGGTCGGCCTGGCTGGGAGTCTTCTCGACATGGGCATTGACTCGATGAAGATCTGGCCATTTGATTTTGCGGCGGAGTCTACACAAGGTCAGTTTATCAGCCCTGCTGAACTGGACAAGGCATTGGCACCGTTCAAGGCCATCAAAAAAGAATACGGCGACCGGATGCAGATCAGCGCTGAACTGCATGGCATGTGGAATCTTTCAGAGTCGCTGATTATCTGTCAGGCGCTGGACGAAATTGGAATGCGATGGATTGAGGATCCGGTGTTTCTGACCAACCCAACCGGGATCCAGGAACTCAAACGCAGCGTACGATCACGTATTGCTATGGGTGAAACACGGGGAGGTGCGGATGATTTCAAAATTTTTCTGGATACCGGTGCCCTGTCGTTATTGATTCTTGATATCGGCTGGTGCGGTGGGCTCACTGAGGCGCGACGTTGTGCGGCACTTGCTGGTGCCTATCTGACACCGGTAGCAGCCCACGACTGTAACGGTCCGGTCGTATTGAGCGCTTCGGTCCATTTCTGTCAAGCCACACCCAATGCCTATGTGCAGGAAATCGTACGGGCGTTCTACTACGGTTGGTACGCTGAGATCGTTACCGAGCTACCCCCCATTGTCGACGGCGCCATTTCAGCACCGGACGGTCCCGGACTGGGTATGGAGCTGTTGCCCGATTTCAAAGTCCGCGAGAGTACTCTCTCTAGGACAACGAGATATCAGATGACATGAGCAAGGTATTTCACGGCATTTACCCAATGCTTTATGCGTTCTTTAGAGCCGATAACAGCCTCGACCGGGATGCACACCGCAGACAGGTTGGTGCGTGCATAGCCGCCGGTGCCCATGGGATTGCAGTGGGTGGACTGGCTACGGAATGTAACAAGTTGTCGACCGACGAAAAGCGTCAGCTTGTCGAATGGACTATTGAGGATGTTGGTGATCGTGTGCCGGTCTCGGTGACTGTGTCCGAAAACACGCTTAAAGGACAAAGAAGTGCGATCGATCACGCCCACGCCGCCGGTGTTGCATGGGTCGTGATGCAGCCGCCGCCAGTGCGCGGTGCCAGTGTCGATGCCCTGGTTGATTTTTTTGCAGCCGTCGCCAGTGGCTTTGATTTGCCGCTCGGGATACAGAACGCACCCGAGTACATCGGAATTGGGCTGGACAACTCCGCTATGCGAGCGTTGGCTAATCGTGCGCAGAATGTTCAGATACTCAAGGCCGAAGGACCGGCACCCTATATCAGCGGTTTGATGCTGGAACTCGGTGGAGATTTCACGGTGTTCAACGGCCGTAATGGTGTTGAACTGATCGATAATCTGCGTGTCGGGTGTGCTGGAACCATACCTGGGGTGGAATGCTGCGACCTGCAGGTCCAAATCTATAACAGCTGGCGCAACGGCGATCACTCGGCGGCCAGGGGACAGTTTCGGCAGGTGTTGCCGCTACTGTCCTATCTGATGCTGACCATTGATCATCTGTTGTGTTACGGCAAACGTTTAGCGGCACAACGTTTAGGAATTACCCAGGTTCATGATCGTCAGCCAGCGATGACCGCCAGAGCAGTTGATCTTGATACGCTGGACTACTGGTCACGCCACCTCGAATCATTACCGGAATAGTGATCGCAACGCCAGTCGTTTAAATCAGGGCCAAGAGTCGACCGCAGGGTCGATGTTCGCGGCAGTCGCGACAGGACTGTGCCGGATCCACGGGGATAAAAAAATGCCCCGCGGGCGCGGGGCATAAAAACCACTTGGAGGAGGATGAAAATCTTGTCTGCAGTGACCAGAGCTCGGGCACAACGCGTGTTAAAATCCCTTATCTAAAGTGACTCAGGCACTACCGACTTGACGCGGGTAATTGTCGTTGAATCCTGAGAATTCGACAAACGACAAATTTTAGAGTTCAGATTAGAAAAACTATACAACTATGCACCGTTTGCCCCCATTGAACGCTTTAAAAGCCTTTGAAGTTGCTGGGCGGCATATGAGTTTCAGCCGTGCGGCCGAGGAACTCCATGTGACGCCCGCTGCGATCAGTCATCAGATCAAAGCTTTGGAAACCGACTTGGGCGTAAAGCTTTTCCGCCGGCTCAACCGGTCGCTGCAGCTGACTGAAGCGGGTCAGGCCTGTCTTCCGGGCTTACGCTCGGCATTTGAAACTATGGCGTCTGCGGTTGGTCGGGTCAGAGATAAGGAAGACTGGAATATTCTTACAATCAGTGCGCCTCCGGCATTTGGCGCTCGATGGTTGGTGCCTAGGATCGTTGATTTCAGAACGGCAAATCCACAGATTCAAGTACGGATCGATCCTGCTATCCGGAGTATGGACCCGGTACGCGATAGCGTTGATGTTGCTATCGAATTTAGCCAAGGACATTATTCCGGCCGCTCGGCACAGCGACTGTTTGGGCAAGACGTATTCCCGGTGTGCAGTCCTGAACTGGTCGACGGAAAAAACCCTCTGACAACACCGGCTGATCTGCGAGGACATACTTTGATCCACTTTGATGCACCAATGGATGACCCGGGGTGGCCAAATTGGGAGACCTGGCTCAGGGCGAACAACGTAGATCGACTTGATCCCAATAAAGGCCCTCACTTTACCTCACCCAATTTCACCACCCAGGCGCTTTTGGCGGGTCATGGCGTTGCGCTAATGGCTGAGCTGGTGGTGGAAAGCGAGTTGGCGACAGGGACTTTGGTTAAGCCATTCGATATTTCGTATCCCGGGGATCTTTCTTACTGGGCACTGGCGACTTCAGTCGACAGTGAGGACGATCCTGTGACGTTGTTCTGGAACTGGTTAACCCGAGAGGCATCACGCTACGTTCGCGAGAAGCAAATGCAGAGCCAGTCTCGTCCAACAGCCGACAAGTCCCCGGATTCGAATGTCAGTTAACGAAAATCAGTCAGAGCCGCTGGTGACGGTTACTGGTCTTGATCATATCGGCCTTCGGGTCAGGGATGTTGAATCGTCACTCTTGTTTTATACGGGTGTACTGGGTCTTGAGTCGGAGAGAGTGAAAGAGTGGAGGAATGGCCAAGTCACCTTTCCATCCATTCGGTTGAATTCTTCCACCCTGATTGATCTTTTCGCTGCCCCCGACGTTCGAGAATCTACGAACATCAATCAGGACCATTTCTGCTTGGAAATTAAACCCATCGATCTGGCACACCTGAAAACAAGGTGTACGAAATTGGGGATCGGTATACACGACGGACCAGGAACCCGTTGGGGGGCACGCGGAGATGGCACCTCTTTGTATATTTATGATCCCGACCAGAATGTGGTAGAACTTAAGTTTTACTGAGCGACCGGCATAATTTCTTAGAAATCCGACAGCACAGGCCAGAGTGACTGGTGGCCGGCTGCCGCGACTTGATTACCCAGCTGTACAGCCCACACGCTTTCTGACCCGAAGTCATCACGCCAGGACCACAGTCTGCGGGTGTAATGCTGCAGACTGTATTCGTGTGTGTACCCCATCGCGCCATGGACCTGATGGGCGATGGCTGCGCCGGCCCCGGCCGCCTCACCCGAACGCACTTTGGCACTGGCAACAGCGATTCGTGTTCTCGGATCATCCAACCCATGTTGCTCCATAGCTCTGACAGCCGCATCAGCAGCTGAACTGGCCGCTGCGGCTTCACCCGCCAGCATTGCAAGATTATGCTGAATTGCCTGGAAGCGTCCGATTGGACGACCGAACTGCTGTCGGTCGCCAGCGTATTCAATACACTGCTCCAGAACATGTGCGAGACCCCCTGCGATTTGTTGACTGCGCATTACGGCTCCCATCTGGCTCAAGCGAGTAGATTGGTCAGGCCGGCAGTTGATCACCGCAATGGGTATGCTATTAGTGAACGTGACATCAGCAGCCATCTCGCCCGCGAGATTCGGGTGAGGATTGATGTTCAGATCGGAACAAGGTACCAGTACTGCGCACAGGTTATCCCGCTGAGTACATGCCAGGACGGCAAGATATTCTGACTTGGCAGCGAAAGGAATACGTTTTGCAGAGCCGCTCAATCGTTGTTCTGAATCCAGTGTCAGTACTGTTGTGCTGACTGACATCGGGCCGATGGGGCAATCCAGGCCGGCCTCAGCCAGCAACCAGCCAGCCAGCAGAGTTTCGGCCAACGGAACGGGGACGGCATGAGCAGCTGCAGCCCGAGAGATTGCAAAACCGTCGGTGAGCGAACCATCGACACCGCCATACTTCTCAGGCACCCAGGCCAATGACAGGCCGGCGGCCTCAATTGCCGTCCAAAGTTCAACAGGCCAGTCTCCCTCCTCGGCAGCATTGACGACCGCCGGTGAGCACTGTTCTGTGAACAGTCGGGAACATGTGTCAAGAATCAGGGGGTCAACTGTAGGCATCAGGCTGTCTATCTCGAAGCGATGATCAACAAAAATTGGCGCTTGAGCACAGAATTTCGCACAATTGGAATTCAACAAGCAAATCCTTCTTACGATATGTCACAAGGTATACAGTTTGACTCCGTCCAGATGCCAGAAGAGGCGGAGGTGATGAGACGGACTGTTCGCGAATTTTTGGCGGCAGAAATTGCCGCTGGACATTTTGAAGCTGACGGATTCGGTATGACCACACACTCGCCTGAGTTCAGTCGGCGCTGTGGGCGGGCCGGGTTTATTGGTATGACTTGGCCCACCAGCTATGGTGGTCAGGAACGGAGCTTTCTAGAACGGTTCGTGGTAACCGAGGAGATGCTTGCCGTTGGCGCACCGGTGTGGGCGCATTGGGTTGCAGACCGACAGAGCGGTCCAGTTCTGATTCGCTACGCCAAACATGAAGTCCGACAGGACGTGTTGCCGAAAATCGTTGCTGGAGAGTGTTATTTTTGCATCGGAATGAGTGAACCTGATTCGGGGTCGGATCTGTTTTCCTTGCGGTCCACAGCAAAGCCGGTGGAAGGGGGTTGGCAGATCAGCGGTCGAAAAATATGGACCAGCAATGCTCACCGTTCGCACTACATGATTGCGCTGCTGCGAACGTCTCCAGCCACGAGCGAGAACCGTCGATATGGGTTGACCCAGTTTCTGATTGCCATGGATTCACCGGGCATTACCATACGCCCGATCCGCAATCTCACCGGCGCGCATGACTTCAACGAAGTAACCTTTGACGACGTTTTTGTGCCCGATAGCCATCTTATCGGTGAGGTCGACATGGCGTCCAGTCAGGCTACCAACGAACTGGCTTACGAGCGAAGTGGTCCGGAAAGGTTTCTCGAGACACTCGCTGTGCTTAAGGCTTTGATTCGTGTTGCCGGCAAGAACCCGGACAAACGGTTGTCTGAAGGTATCGGGCGACTGGTGGCACAACTGTCGACACTGCGCCAGATGTCGGTATCTGTTGCTGGTATGCTCAGTGCAGGGAAGGTGCCGCAAGTCGAAGCGGCCCTGGTGAAAGATCTCGGGACCAACTGGGAGCAGAGTTTGCCTGGAGAAGCTCGGAATCTGGTAACGAATGATTCAGTCGATCAGGAAGCCTTTGACGCATTTGAAGCGATTCTGGAGCAGGCTATTCTGATCGCACCCAAACTGACAATCCAGGGCGGAACCCGGGAAATTCTTCGTGGCATCATCGCCCGTGGTTTGGGTCTGCGCTAGTAAGAAAAATTTCACATGGCCAATGTAAAGGCCCTTTTTTGGCCACAATCGGTTGTACTGGTCGGAGCGTCGACGGATAAGACGATCATACGTGGTCGGATCGTAGAAGCTATCCAGCGTTATCCTTATACCGGTTCAATCTGCGCAGTCAGTCGATCCCATCAGATGATTGGGAATCTGAAATGTTATGCCTCGGTTGACGAACTACCCGGCGCGGTCGACCTTGCAATCATCACCATACCTGCCGACTACGTCGCTGCTGCGCTGGATGCCTGCGGCAGGAAGGGCATACAGGCCGCTATCGTGATCAGTTCGGGTTTCGCTGAAGAGAAAGGAGACCAGGGTGGTGCTCGGCAGTTAGCTCTCGGAGAAATCGCCCAGCGTTACGACATGGCCTTGATCGGACCCAACGCAGAAGGTTTCTTTAATTCAGCACACGACCTTGCTGCAACATTCAGCCCCACTGTTTCAGACCTAGACCCGGGGGATCTGCCCCGTGTCGCCAATGCCGATGGTCTTGGTGTGGTCTCTCAAAGCGGTGGTGTCGGTTTTTCCTTTTTTCACAGAGGAATACCCAAAAGGTTGCCGTTTAGCTTCATCGTCACCACGGGTAATGAGGCAACGCTGGATGCTCTGGATATTGCTGACTATCTGGTCGATGATGCCGGCACCGGCGTGATTTTGATGTTTATCGAGGGAGTCAGGTCACCCAGTAGACTGGTCCCGATAGCTGTGAAGGCGGCGCGCCAGGGAAAACCACTGATCATTGCGAAAGTCGGTCGTTCACAGGCAGCGACCGATGCTGTCGCGTCCCATACGGCTTCTTTAGCTGGCTCTCATCAGGCTTACGAAGCGTTGTTTCGCCAATGTGGCGTGATCAATGGTCTGGACAGTGACCATATGATCGATGTCGCGGCTGGGTTTAAATTTTTCAGTGATCACCTGCCAAGGGGACATCGGGTCGGTATCCTGACACCATCAGGCGGTGCTGGTGCGTGGTTTGCGGATCTGTGCGAGGCAAACGGTCTCGAAGTGCCCGTACTGGATGATCAAACACGAGGCCGTATTGATTCCCTGCTGCCAGATTATGGAACATCGCGAAATCCGGTTGATGTAACGGCCCAGGTGATTTTTACGGTTGGGTACGCCCCCGTCCTGAAAATAATGGCTGACTCTGACAGCATAGATGCTATTTTGGTGTCTGGTTCACTTGCCCATCCCACCTATATCGAGCGGGATCTTGACGAGTTGGTGACCCTGCGGGAAGAGATAGACAAACCCATCATTTTTTGTGCGTATACCCGTGCTCATCCTCGTGCGGTTGAATTATTGGCACAGGCAGGGTTCCCTTGTCTGACCAGCATGTCCAACAGCGCGCGGACGCTGGCAGCAATGGCTGACTACCATTTATTTCTATCGCTGGATGCACCGGATCTCTACGCAACACCCGGCATAAGGCCGTCGATTTCAGGCCCACCGATGAAACAGCATTCATACACTGAGCATGAAGCTAAAGAACATCTATTGGCCTGGGGCATCCCTTGTCTACCGGGAAAGCTGGTTAATTCAGTGGTCGATGCCATCGATGCTGCCCGGACATTTGGTGGGCCCGTGGCAATGAAACTACAGTCCAGGGAGGTACCGCACAAAACAGAAATCGGTGGTGTTGCGCTTGGTCTTTCTGGTGATGCGGCTATCGGCCAGGCATTTGACATGATGATGACAGCGGTGAAATGCAAGGCGCCAACTGCCAAAATCCAGGGTGTCCGCATCGAGCCCATGGCATCGGCGGGTGAAGAAATTCTCATCGGTGTCACTACAGAACCTGGATTTAGTCCAATACTCACCCTGGGCAGTGGGGGGATCCTTGTCGAACTGATCAACGACGTGATCAGTTTGCCGGTTCCTTTGACTCTCAGGCAGGCACAACGCATGGTCGAGCAGCTGCGCAGCTGGCCCTTGCTCCAGGGCCTCAGAGGCAGGGCCGAGGCGGACGTACCGGCGCTGTTAGAGCTCATTATTAAAGTATCAGATTTTGCTGCAGTCCAGGGGGATGCACTCCGTGCCCTGGATCTTAATCCGGTGATCGTGCATCCTCGCGGTAACGGCATTACGATCGCGGATGTGTTGATGGAACCCTCCTAATGAACGGGTTCTTCTAACCGACACTTTGACTTCTCTGGAGAAACCCCCGATGGCAAACAATGTGGATAACGACATCACAGTCGAACTAGATGGTCACGTGGCAACAGTAGAAATACACCGCCCGCCAAACAATTTCTTTGATTACGAGTTGATCAGGGCGATCGCTGATACTTACGAGATGCTGGATGCTGACGATGGTTGTCGGGCTGTTGTGTTGTGTTCCGAAGGAAAGCATTTCTGCGCAGGGGCAGATTTCTCTGCGCGCGAGTCGTGGGGCCAGGCACAACTCGATGCGCAAGCGGGTCAGTTATATCGCGAGGCTGCCCGGGTCTTCAGTGCCCGAAAACCGGTGATAGCGGCAATACAGGGTGCAGCTGTAGGTGGGGGGCTGGGGCTCGCTTGTTCTGCTGATCACCGAATCACCTGTGCCGAAGCCCGGTTTTCTGCGAACTTTGCACGGTTGGCATTTCACCAGGGCTTCGGTCTCAGCGTTACGCTACCGCGACTCGTGGGTGAGACTCAGGCCAGCCTGCTTCTACTGACAGGACGACGCCTGAACGGCACTGATGCCGTAGCAATCGGTTTGGCTGATCAGCTTGTACCCCAGAATGAGGTGCGCGAAGCTGCGCAGGCACTGGCGGCCGAGGTCGCATTATCCGGTCCCCTGGCGGTTCAGAGTATTCGAGCGACCCTACGTGCTGGTCTGGCTGATGCAATCGTTCAGGCAACTGAGCACGAACTGGCGGAGCAGAGTCGGTTACGCAAAACCGCTGATTTTCGCGAAGGAATCAAAGCCATGGCTGAACGTCGACCCCCAAAATTTACGGGAGAATAGGCCTCTTTTTTCAACGACTGAAGGTACCGCAATAAGGAACTGGCAGCGCTATCTCCTCAGTCGTTTTGCCCAATTGCAAGGTCATCGAATGATCCGTAGTTCATCCGATAAAGCCCGGCATAAAGTCCGTTCTGGAGAATCAGCTGATCGTGACTCCCTTGTTCAACCAGCCGCCCGTGGTGAAGTACTAGAATTCGATCGCACTCTCTTACAGTAGCCAGCCGATGTGCAATAACAATGGCCGTTCGCCCTCGAAGCAGAACATTCAACGCCTTCTGAATTTTCATCTCGGAGTAACTGTCGACATTGGCAGTTGCTTCGTCGAGTATCAGGATTTTTGTATCAGCCACTAGGGCGCGGGCGAAACTCAGCAACTGACGTTGTCCCAGCGACAGATTGCCACCGCGCTGATCCACAATAAACTCATAGCCGCCCGGGAGACGGGTGATAAATTCATGGGCGCCGACAGCGCGGGCGGCGGCCTCAACATCAGCTAATCCCTTGCTGGTATTCGAGTACTGGATGTTCTCGAAAATGGAGCCTGAGAACAGGTAGGGCTCCTGCAGCACCATCGCCATATGTGTGCCCAGCGATCCCTGCGCCACATCGCGTATATCGTGGCCATCAATCAGTACCTGGCCCGATGACACGTCATAAAACCGGCGCAGTAACGCTGCGACTGTCGTTTTGCCGGATCCAGTGGGTCCAACCAGCGCGATTTTTTCGCCGGCTTTGATCGAAAAACTGATGTCAGTCAGTACAGGGGTATCACTCACGTACGCGAAATCTACGTGGTTGAAATCAACGTGACCTGCACAGGTCTTGAGCTCCAGTGGATTGGGCCTGTCTTTTATTGCTTCAGGAACGTCAAGAACTTCAAGGATCCGTTGGCCCGACACCATTGCCCTTTGCATCATGCTGTATTGGATGGTCAGCGACCGAATTGGATCAAAAAATCGTTGAACGTAGAATAAGAAGGCGACCATCACGCCCAGCGCAAGTTCATCATTTAATACCATGCGGCCTCCAACAACAATGATGATGGCCATCGCGACGCCGGTCAGCGTGTCGACTATAGGGATATTTACTTGAGCTAGTTTGGCGGCCCGCAGGTGAGCCCGGCGGTTCAGGTCGCACAACTTGGAATACAGCCGGAAATTCACCGACTCGCGGACCATTACCTGTATGGTTTGAATGCCCCGAATCGATTCTGCGAGGGCGCCATTGGCCATTGAGTTGGTTTCCCTTGCGCGGCGGAAAGCTGCACGAGCATGCGGGAGCCAGAAATACCTGACTAACAGCAGCACAGGCATGATGGACAGTGTGAGTGCGCCCAGTTCAAGATTGAGCACGAGTAAAGTAATCGTGATCCCCAACAGCAGCACGAGATCACCAATTGCAAATACTGAGCTCTCCAGGTACTCCTGCAGCGTGCCGGTATCGCTCTGCAGTCGCGACATCACTCGACCCACTTCAGTTTTGTCCATGAAAGACAAGGCAACCCCCTGGAGGTGGGAAAACATGGCTCGTCGCAGGTCGACAATAACAGCCTCTGCGACACGCCCGACCAGTAATTCCTGTAGGTAGTTGGCCAGAAAGTTCACCAGAATCACACCGGCGAACACCATAACGACGGTGCCGAGCGTAGTGGTCGCTACAGTTGTTGGGCTCAAGGTGTGGTCAATGGCAAATAGGATGACCAGCGGAATGGCCAACTGCGTGCAGACGAATACCAGTACAGCCAATAGTGCAAGCACCACGGTTCCTTGGTACGGCCATACAAATGCAAAAAAACGGCGTATAACACGGCCATCGAATGCACGGCCGAACATCTCTTCATCGTGACTGATCTGGGCGCCGACTACAGCACGTTCTGGCTGGGCTCCCGATGTGGCCCCGGGGTTCTCGGTGATCAGTCTCATGCCGGATTACTATGCCCAGTCAGACGGGGTGACCCGTGTTCATCTCTAAGTTGTAGAGAATGAAGTTCGAAATATCTCCCTTTCAGCGCAAGCAACTGCTCATGGGTGCCGCGCTCAATAACACAGCCTTCGTCGAGGAAAAGAATTTCGTCAGCATGCATGAGACTGACGAGACGATGAGAGATGATGATCGTGGTATGCGTGCCGGCCCGTGCTTTGAGTGCTCGGCGGATACGCTGTTCCGTACCAGCGTCTATTGCTGCAGTGGCGTCGTCGAAAATAAAGATAGGCGCATTGGTCAAAGTACCGCGGGCGATGGATACTCGCTGTCGCTGTCCACCTGATAGCGACACGCCGTCCTCACCCACCAGTGTCTGGTAGCTCCGGGGCAGTTCCTCAATAAAACTGTGAATCTGGGCATCTGTACTGGCCTGCACGATCTGATCCAGATTTGTCGACGGGTCAGCATAGGCCACGTTGTGTTCGACTGATGCCGTGAATAGGAACGGGTCCTGCTGTACGCCACCTATCGCCTGTCGAAGTGAGGTAATAGATACCTGGGTGATGTCCTGGCCATCAACGAGTATTCTGCCGGCGGTAGGCTCATAAAAACGTGGAATCAGACGGGCAACGGTGGACTTGCCACTGCCCGGTGGACCGACAATGCCCAGTGTGCGACCCGATCTGACTTCGAAACTGATGTCAGAAATTATGTTTTCGCCGGATTTGCTGAGCGGATACTGGAAACCAACATTTTCAAACCTTACTGCACCTCGGGTGACTTTGAGGTGTGGAAGGCCACTGTTGGTGTCGACGATACTCGGCTCGTCGAGTACAGCAAAAAGTCTTGCACCACAGGTTGATGCTCTCGCGTAGGAGTTCACGGTCATACCGATCTGGCGAACTGGCATCTGCAAGATCATCATGAACGCTAGAAATTCTGTAAGCCGGCCGACCGTGATCTGTCCGCTCAGGACCATGTTACCGCCAACCCACAATACGGCAGTCATCGCGGCATAGAACACCAGTCCCATAAAGGTCATGTTCCGGACCCTCGCCATCAGTCGCTGAAAAGAAACATCCAGTACGCTTGCCGAATGATTTTGGAAGCGACTTATTTCGTGATCACGAGCGAAAAATGCTCTGACAATACGAATACCGGTTAGATTTTCTTCCATAAAATTGGTCAGCTGGGTGAGTTTTTCCTGTTGCTTGAGCCATAGGTAGCGCAGCTGTAACCGGGCGACTGCCGAGCGCACAGCTATCACTGGAACGAAGCTAAGAGCAACCAGACCCAGCACAAAATTGGTCGACAGCAGTATTACGGCGCCACCAGTCACGAGTACCAGCAGCATCAAGGTTCGGATCAGACCTGTACTGGGAAAATATCGGATACCCTCAAGGTCAAGCATGCCACGCGTAATCAGGTCGCCAGTATGGGCATGGTCATGAAAGGACAGGTCCAGTTGCTGAACGCGATAGTAGAAACGTTTGCGAAGTTCAGCCGCAAGACAATGATCGACCGATTCTCCAAAATAGTTCTGTACGACCGCGAACAGTCCACGCAGGATACTCAGACCGATGATCATCAGTCCGGCAAATAATAGGGCATTTTCAATCTCTCCGGATGTTGTCGCCTGCTCCCCGAGTAGCCCTTGTGCGTGATCTACAGCCTGTCCAATATAGCGGGGGATAAACAGCTGGAACGAGGATGATAGAAGGGTGGCGGTGACTGCAATGGCAACGCGGGAGGGGTAATG
>LUMW01000964.1_pt1 | contig 14210 bp, 16 predicted proteins | sample 729761 | NCBI WGS metagenome assembly LUMW01 (sample SAMN03860302, study PRJNA289734) | marine metagenome | biome: seawater column; feature: ocean; material: water; isolation source: Red Sea water column Station 192 - depth 500m | place: Saudi Arabia: Red Sea | collected 2011-10-15 | depth 500 m
GTATTGGGCAGCGACGGGTTCGGCAACACCCATGAGGATGGTCGATGGACTCGCATTCCACAGCTGGGTGGTTTAATTGTTGGAGAGGATGTTCAGATTGGTGCCGGCACTGCCATAGACCGAGGAGCTTTGGGTGACACCGAGATTGGAAACGGAGTTGTCATTGATAATCTGGTTCACATCGCACATAACGTGGTTATTGGTGAGCATACGGCGATCGCGGCTTGTGTGGCGATTGCGGGCAGTACCGTGATCGGTAGTCGTTGTACTTTAGCGGGTGTTGTTGGTGTCGCAGACCACGTGACTATCGCCGACGACGTACACCTGACTGGTATGGCTATGGTCACCGGTTCGATATCCGAAGCTGGCACGTATTCATCGGGAACTGGTTTAATGCCGAATCGGGAGTGGCGGCGCAGTGCGGTTCGGTTCAGACAACTAGATGACTTGGCCAAGCGATTGGTAGCATTAGAACAGAAAACTCCTGATTAACATAGTCAACTCTAGGTCTCGATAGGCCATAAAAATTCTCAAGAATGGGGATAAGAAAATTCTGTTTGTGATTGATTGTTTTGAAGGCAAAATGCCGCGTAAATTTGATGGAAAAATTAATTAAATCGCTCTGACCACTTCACGCGGACATCGTCTATGGAGCTCATTTCTCAAATTCCTATACCACTCTGGATTGCTGGTGTCCTGGCACTTTATATGGCTTGGGCGATTGGTGCCAATGACGTTGCTAACGCGATGGGGACCAGTGTCGGATCAGGTGCCCTTACGGTCTGGGGAGCAATCCTCGTCGCCGCAATTTTTGAATTTGCGGGGGCATTCTTCGCGGGTGGTCATGTGACCGATACGGTACGCAAAGGTATGTTGGATATATCTTTGATAGGTCGTGACCAACTGATATATGGAATGTTGGGTTCGCTCGCTGCAGCGGGAACACTGTTGGTCGGAGCTACGCGTTTCGGCCTGCCAGTCTCAACAACTCACTCAATTGTGGGTGCAATCGTTGGCTTTGGTGTGGTCAGTATCGGACCGGAAGTCGTCAATTGGGGGAAGATTGGCCAGATTGTGTTGTCGTGGCTGACATCACCTTTGCTGGCAGGAGTAATTGCTTTTGGCATTTTTCAATTCACCCGAGCCAAGGTTCTAGACACAAAAGATCCTGTAGCACAAATTCGAAAATTGGGCCCCGTTTTCTTTTTCTTAGTGTTTTTTATCATAGGGTTAGTGACATTATTCAAGGGCTTAAAGCCCTTGAAACTCGATCTAAATCTGACACAAGCACTGATTGGATCAACGCTATTGGGTTTTATTGGAACTGGCCTGGGCATATTTTTTATACGGCGAGTACAACTGGGTCAGGAAGATCCAAAAGATCGTTTCAGTCGTGTTGAAAAGATCTTTGTGGTGCTCCAAATCCTGACGGCTTGCGCTATCGCATTTGCACACGGCTCTAACGATGTGGCAAACGCGATTGGTCCCTTAGCTGCTGTCAGCGGTGCAATCAGTGGTGCTGAGCTAGGTGGGAAAGCATCTGTTTCGCCCTGGATGTTAGCAATTGGGGGCATTGGAATTATTTTCGGCCTTGCCACCTGGGGTTATCGGGTGATGGAGACTGTGGGTAAGCGGATTACAGAACTCACGCCCAGTCGAGGTTTTGCAGCCCAACTTGCAGCTGCGACTACGATCGTAGTTGCATCTCGAATGGGTATACCTATATCGACAACGCACACTTTGGTAGGCGCGGTGCTGGGTGTGGGTCTCGCTCGCGGTATCAGTGCCCTGGACTTACGTGTGGTGGGTAAGATAATTGCATCGTGGGTTGCCACATTGCCCATAGCGGCAGGACTATCTATGTTTTTCTATTTCTTTTTCAAAGGCCTCTTAGCGGGCTAGGAGCTAATTATGGCGTGGATTGACAAGCTAGTCGGAAAATCGCCAATCGGTCCAATGCAGCAACACATGCAGGTAGCGATACTCTGTGCCCGAGAAGTGATACCGCTACTCGAAGCAATGGCAGCAGCTGATAATGAGTCTATTCGTGAGCGTCGAGCAGAAATTGATCGGTTAGAGCATGAAGCGGATCAACTCAAGCACGAGATTCGCAGTCACATGCCCAGGCGATTTATGATGGCAATGGACCGGCGAACGATGCTGGAGATTCTGGACTATCAGGATTCGATAGCGGATGTCACGCAGGATATTGCTGAGTTGGTTGACCAACGCGGTATGCATTTACCAGAATCGCTTAAGGAGCCTGTTTTGACGATGGCCCAGAGCGTTATGTCTGCCTGTGAACAAGGTCAACGTATCGTCGATGAACTGGATGAATTGGTTGAAACGGGATTCGGTGAAGGGGAGGTCGCTCGCGTTGACGAAATGGTGAGGGAGCTGGGTCGTCTCGAGAGTCAAACGGATGCTGAATTGGACCGTGCCGCACGAGCACTTTTTGCGATGGAGGAAGAATTGGGTGTCGCGACGGTCTTTTGGCACCAGATTATTCTCTGGATTGCGAATCTGGCCGATCTATCTGAGCGTGTCGGTAATCGCTTGCGTTTATTGATGGCGAACTGAGTAGGTGCTTAACTGCGACCTGCATCAAGTTGGAATGATTTAGTCTATTTTGATTGTTGTCGTGACACGAACCAACCTATGGTGAGTGTTGCTACTACCGCACCAACAACCTGAGCCAGTATGAAACCGGGTGCATGTGCAGGATAGATGCCACTAAAAGTATCGGTAAGGCTACGGGCGATAGTGACGGCCGGATTGGCGAACGATGTTGAAGCGGTAAACCAGTAAGCAGCTGTGATGTACAGGCCAACCATGTAAGCGACCGCTTCGGGTCGCCAGCGTAAGGTGCCCAGGATTGTAGCGACCAACCCGAACGTTGCTACGCCTTCAGAAAACCATTGAGCACCACCCGTTCGTACGTGACTGGATAGCTGGAATATCTCCTGTGCAAACATCAGGTGTGCGGACCAGGTGCCGATTATTCCGCCTATGATCTGCACTACCACATAGGCGACGGCTGCACCCAAGGTGATTTCCCGACGAATGAGAAACGACAGGGTGACTGCAGGGTTGAAGTGGGCGCCGGATACAGGTCCAAAGATCGTGATAAGTACGACCAGGATGGCACCGGTGGGAATGGTATTTCCCAAAAGTGCAATGGCTACGTTCCCACCCGCAAGGTTCTCCGCCATGATCCCAGAGCCCACTACGGTGGCGAGAAGCAGGGCTGTGCCCAATGTTTCTGCGACTAGCCGTCGTGGCAGATCAAACTGTGACATGACTTAAACAGTTTCCGGTGTTGATTGAGCAATACTTGGTTCAGTCACTACAAGTCGTGACCGTAGTTCAGATTTGTCGGATGAATCGTTAGCTAACTGAATAAAAGTACTTATCCGTTTGCTTAGTTGTTGGTATGTAGCACTGAACGCGCGCGCAATATCATCATCCGATCCTTCAGCAGCAGGATCTGGTAGTCCCCAGTGTACCGTCATTGGTTGGCCCGACCAGATGGGACAGGTTTCAGTTGCGGCGTTATCGCAGACTGTGAATATAAAATCGATTTGGGGTGCAGATGCTCCGGTGAATTCGTCCCAACTCTTCGAGCGCAGGTGATCAGTCAGGTGGCCCAGGTCTTTCAGTAGGTTCAATGCCGCGGGGTGAATCTCGCCGTGGGGAAAGCTGCCGGCACTGTACGCTGTAAATTGATCACTACCCATACGTTCGAGTATTGCTTCGGCGAGGATGCTCCGTGCAGAGTTTGCGGTACAGAGAAACAGTACATTGCAGCTTGTTGGAATCATATCGGCATCCGCTATAGAAGACCACACAACTAGGCGGTTGCAGTACGCCGGCGCGCCGGCGCAGACGAGAGCACGAGGTGGCTGAGTAGTTGTTGGATGCCGTCGGGATCAATGCGGTAGACAATCGAGCGTCCAAATCGTGTTGAACTCAATAAGCCAGCGCGTGTCAGGATGGCCAGATGCGTAGACAGTGTGTTGTGAGGGATTGCCAGTTTCAGGGCGATCTCTCCGGCTGCAAGACCAGCGGGACTGTTTCGAACAAGGAGTCTAAACACTTGCAGGCGACTGGTTTGCGCAAGTGCAGATAAGGCATTGACCGCATGTATCTCGTCCATATGTCGAGTATTATCGAAATAATGGTTGGTTGCAAGATCAAGGTGAGGCTTATTGGTTAGTTCGATGACATCTGGCCGGACAGGGTCTCAAGCGCATACAATGCGCGTCGATGCTAAGGGCACGCCCGATGACCGGGGCCAAAACTCTTTGGCTGGAGTTATCAATCCGGGAGCTGTCAACGTGCTACCGACGTTTCATCGACATCTCAGGTCTGATTTAGGAGCACGCAGTGTCCCAGGAAGTATTGTCTGCCAGTAATCCACCGAAACGGGTAGCCGGTGAGCCCGTGGTTAGACCCAGAGATGCGAGTTCTCTCATCGCCACTCGGCAGGAACGACAAAAGATATTTGTGCTGATGGGTCGGAGAAGTCCGACGGCACGGTTTATGCCTGGTGTTTTTGTATTTCCAGGTGGTGCCGTCTCACCTGGTGATGGTCGCGTGTTGCCTGCTACCGAACTTGATCCCACCTATGGCACGTTGATGGGGGTTGGCCAATCACAAAGCCGAGCCCGCGCTTTGGCGATGGCAGCAATTCGGGAAACCTGGGAAGAAACTGGATTAGTTGTCGGTGTTGCCGGTCAACTCAAGGGAAGTCGGGCACCGTCGTGGGAGGCAATTCGGTCGCTTAATCAAGTTCCCGATCTCCAGCACCTTGGGTATGTGGGTCGTGCCATAACGCCACCATTCAGCAAGATTCGTTTTCACGCCAGGTTCTTTACCGTCGATGCTCGCCATCTTAGCGGTGAAATTCAGGGTGACGGCGAGCTGGTCGAAGTAGGCTGGTGGAACGTCGCAGATCTTAACGATTTGCCGATGCGTGGAGTCACCCGGTTTATGTTGGATCGTGCCGTCGGGCTTGTACGCGGAGAGGTTGAAGAAAGGCCGACGCCTATTTTTCGCTGGCGCGGCAGTCGCCGTGTAGCTTGGCGTTGAGGGTTACTTCACAAACCTGAAATAGGTGTCGGAGCCGCTACCAGCTATTGGTTGGACTTCACCCAGTCGCTCGAGGTGCTGGATCGATGCCAGGGTCGACAGGCCCGCTGCGCCATGCAGCTCGGGCTGAAGATCAGGATACATCTCAGGAACCATGTCGGTGATGCGAAGATCCTTTGGTTTTAGTAATGTACGAATGGTCTCTATGCGTTGTAAGCGGTGTTCAATCAGAGCAGTAAGGTAGGGGATAGGGTCTTTTATTGGGGAACCATGCGTAGGCCAGAAGCAATCTTCATTTCGCATTAACAGTTTATCAAGGCTGGACAGGTAGTCTGTCATATTGCCGTCTGGCGGTATGATTACCGTTGTAGACCAGCCCATTACATGGTCACCGCTGAAAAGAGCGTTGCCCTCCGTCCAGGCAAAGCACATGTGGTTGCTGGTGTGGCCTGGCGTGTGAACACATTCCAGTGTCCAGCCATTACCGGTAATTGATTCGCCGTCACTGACGTAAACGTCTGGAACAAAATTACGATCAACTCCTTCCTCTAATTGTTCCGTCGTGTTGAATGCAGATCCTCCATGAGGGCCATAGGCATAAGTGGGTGCACCGGTCGCTGCTTTTAGCGGTTCGGCCGCCGGTGAGTGATCCCGGTGGCAATGGGTGACAATAATATGGGTAACCTGCTCATTAGCAACGCTGTCGAGCAATGCCTGTACATGGGCATGATCACTCGGCCCCGGGTCGATCACAGCGATTTCACCTTCGCCCAGTATGTAGGTACCCGTTCCATGAAATGTAAACGCACTCGGGTTCCTGGCAGTTACACGGCGAAGACCTGTAGTCACCTGTTCAACCGCGCTATAGGCGAAGTTATGGTCTTTTATGAAAGGAATTTCGACCACGTGGATGGAGACCTTCCGGATCAGTCGACAGTGACCCAGGTATTGGTCTCAGGCTGAAAGGCTTCCAGTGGTTGGAAGCGCGCTTTATACGACATTTTCTGGCAGTCTTTAATCCAGTATCCAAGATAAAGCCAGTCGTAGTCGATGCTGCGGGCGAGTTCGATCTGTTTCAGGATCGTAAGAATTCCTGGGCTTCGGTGAGCCTCATCTGGGTCATAAAAGGTGTAGACAGCGGACAGGCCGTTGGCCACATGATCCATCACCGACACTGACAGTAGTCGACGCCCAATTCGTAGTTCAAGAATAAAGGTGTCGATGTTCGAATTGATTAGAAACTGTCTGTATTTTTCAGGATCCGGATCATCCATGCTGTCACCAGTATGACGATTTGACTGGTATCGTCGGTAAAGCGAGAAGTGTTCCTCGGTAAATCGAGCTGTTCTCAACTCCGTTGTTACAGAAGCGTTACGCTTGATCGCGCGCTGCTGCGAGCGGTTTACTTTGAAGTCTTGTGCAGGAATCCGAACTGAACGGCACTGGTCGCACTGCGGGCAGTGGGGGCGATAGTAAAGCGTACCATTACGGCGAAAACCGTTGTCAATTAGGCTGTCATACAGAGCAGGAGTGACATCGAAGCGTGGGTCAACCAGAAGATTCGCTGCTGTCTGATCTAATAGATAGGGGCAACGGTGCTGTGTTGATTTGTATAGGTCCGGGGCGGACTGTTGACGCGTCATAGTAGATCCAGACTGTCAAAACTGTAGTTCCAAGTCGCAGGCTGCGATTCGACCGCGAGCGCAGCTTGCAGTTGGCCCGAAAATATGTCGCGCGGAATGTTTTTAGCGCCCAAAGAGAAAAGGTGCTCTGAAGGCACCTGGCAGTCAATCAGTAGAAACTTTTTATCAGAGATTATTCTGATGAGTGCAGTCAAAGCGATTTTAGAGGCGTCGGTTGAGTGACTGAACATGCTTTCACCAAAAAATACCCGCCCAATGGCAACACCATACAACCCGCCAATGAGTGTTTCCTGATCCCAGACTTCGAGTGAATGAGCATAGCCTGACTCGTTAAGCGTGGTATATGCTTTGATCATTTCTGGCGTAATCCATGTGCCACCGTCTTCGTTTTCGTCTCTAGGTTTTGCACAGGCCTGAATCACACCAGTGAAATGCTGATCGCTTGTAACGCAGTAGCCTCGGTGCCGCAGCGTTTTCTTCAAAGACCTACTGATCTTGAGGTCGTCGGGGTAGAGCACCGTCCTGGGATCAGGTGACCACCACAGTATGGGTTGATCGGTGCTGTACCACGGGAATATTCCCTGACGATAGGCGCTGAGTAATCGACCACTGCTCAGGTCACCACCCACCGCAAGCAAGCCCTCTGGTGTGGCCGCTTCAAGCGGTGGGAATGTGTACTGTTCAACGGGTCCTGACATGATGATTTAGATTCTAGCGAAAAAATTTAGTCGGTGTTTAATGACTCTGTCAGCGAAATACAGTTACTAGTTCGGCTATACATTTCTAGGTTCTATGTGGACTAAGTTTGCTTAAATGGGGAATGCTGTTCCAATATGCCGGTGTAGCGTTCGATTTCCTGATGTTCCTCAAGGGTATAGCGCTCTATGGCATCGTGGAAGCCGGCGTGGCTGAGCCAATGCGCTGACCGTGTGATTGTCGGCATCAAGCCTCTGCTTAGTTTGTGTTCTCCTTGAGCCCCGGCTTCAAATATCGAAAACCCCTGTTCAATACAGTACTCAATTGGGGTGTAATAGCAGACCTCAAAGTGAAGGTCTGAAATCTGTTCGACCGAGCCCCAGTAACGGCCATAGAGGGCGTTATCCGCGCATACAAAAAATCCAGCCGCCACGTTTTTGCTGCCACGCTGGGCCAGTAATAGTCGAATCTGTTCAGGCATCTTTCGGCGTAGTGTTTCGAAAAATTCCTGATTTAGATAAAGAAATGAACCGTGTTCCGCGATTGTTTGGTGATAACAGGTATAAAAGAACGACAGTTGTTCGTCGCTGATTTCTTCACCACGGAGCCAGCGTAGATTGATTCCAGCTTCGCGTACTCGGCGTCTCTCACGTCGGATATTTTTTCTCTTTTTCGAGGACATGGACTGCAAAAACTGTTCGAAGCTCAGGTAGTGCTGGTTACGCCAGTGAAACTGGTTACTCGAACGATCAATGAATTCCAGGGCTTGAAAGTAGTGAGTGTCTGATTCGTTTATGAATAAGCAATGAATAGACGAAACCTCGAGTTTTTGACCAAGACTGCGGAGTCCCTGCACAAGGATAGATGCCAGCTGTTCACGATCCTGATTCGGGTGAGTCAGTAGTCTTGGCCCAGTTATTGGCGTAAATGGTACTGCGACCACCAGTTTCGGGTAGTAATCTAGTCCTGATTGCTGGTACGCTCTTGCCCAGGCCCAGTCAAAGATAAATTCACCGTAGGAGTGAGATTTAAGATAGCAGGGCACGGCACCAACCAGATCGTCACCCTGAGCTAAGTTGAGGTGGCAGGGTGACCAGCCAGTATCAGGGCAAACTGCGCCACTTGTCTCTAGTGCATACAAAAATTCATAACGCAAGGTGGGTGCGTCGTGTGGTACAACACGGTTCCAACTGTCTGAATCAATCTCCTGAAGACTCTTGTGTATTGTTAGGGTCAGCCCGGAAGAACTATCATTGAACCCACGCTGCTGTTCCGCGATTTCTGAGCCACCATTATTCTGATTAACCATCAATGAAAACACTTCCCATCGGGCTTGCCCAGTTTAACTTTCACCTTGGTGATATTGATGGCAATGTTCACCGGATTATCAGTGCCAGCGAACAGGCGAGGGATATGCTGGGGTGCAGAATTGTGGTGTTCCCCGAGCTTGCAGTCACCGGTTACCCACCCGAAGACCTGCTTTTTCGCCACGATTTTCTGGAGAAGGCTGAATCGGGTGTCGCTGCTATTGCTAACGCAGTTCATGACGTGTGTGTGGTGGTTGGGCACCCCTGTCGGGACGGAGGATTTGTCCGAAATTCGGCATCGGTGATTGATGGTGGTGAAATCATTGCCAGGTATCACAAGCGGGAACTCCCAAACTACAGCGTATTCGACGAAAAAAGATACTTCAAGCCTGGTGATGCGCCCTGCGTGGTATCGATTGATGGAGTAGCTGTTGCAATCACTGTCTGTGAGGACATTTGGCATTCTGGACCAGCCGAAGATAGCATCGCCGCAGGCGCCCAGATCATACTCAATCTTAACGCTTCTCCGTTTTATGTGCACAAAGGAGCTGAACGGGAAAACGCGGTTGTGACTGAACGTGCGAAATCCGGTCGAATACCGATTGTATATGTCAATCTCGTCGGCGGTCAGGACGAACTTGTATTCGATGGTGGATCGTTCAGCGTTAACCGATCTGGTGAAGTGGTGCAGCGGAGCCCAATTTTCGTTGAGCATCTGGCATCTGTGGCCTATTGCAATGGAGATCTCACTGGTGTGGCATCTGAGAATACAGCGGGCCTGCCCGAAGTCGAAGAAAGCGTCTACCAGGCGCTGGTTACGGGAACGCGGGATTACGTCCTGAAAAATGGATTTCAAGGTGTTGTACTAGGGTTGTCCGGAGGTATCGATTCTGCACTGACCATGGCGATCGCTGTTGATGCGCTCGGGCCGGAGCGTGTGCAGGCTATCCTGATGCCTTCACGTTATACACGGGAGATCAGCGTTCACGATGCCAGACAGGAGGCACTGTCTTTGGGAGTTGAGCACCACACCATTGAAATCGAGTCCCTGGTTCATGCGTATGACCGCGAACTTGCGACACTGTTTGAAGGGTATAGACCTGATACGACAGAAGAAAACCTGCAGGCACGAATTCGCGGGAACCTGTTGATGGCAATATCCAACAAGACAGGCCGCCTGGTGCTGACAACAGGTAATAAGAGCGAAATGGCTGTAGGCTATGCGACACTGTACGGAGACATGGCTGGCGGTTTCGCAGTCATCAAAGATGTGCCAAAGACATTTGTCTATCGCCTGGCACGCTATCGTAATGCAATATCGGCAGTGATTCCTGAACGAGTGATCACGCGGGACCCTTCTGCTGAACTGGCGCCGGATCAAGAAGATGAAGACAGTCTGCCACCTTACGATGAGTTGGACCCTATCCTGGAAGCTTATATTGAAAAAGATCAGTCACCCGCACAGATCGTCTCGGCGGGTTATGACGCGGTGGTGGTGGATCGAGTCATCGGCTTGGTTAATCGCAACGAGCATAAACGCCGGCAAGCGCCTCCAGGCGTGAAAATTACACAGCGTGCATTCGGTCGAGACCGACGTTACCCGATCACTTCTGGCTTCCGTTCGACCCGGTGTTAGTGATTTTCGGTTAGGTAGCTGCTGTGAGGATAGTTCAAACGCCAAGCCCATTTCCTTGTAGGCTTTTATCATCACCGCGAGCGCATGTTCGACAGCCGAGGATGTTTGATAGGTTTCCAATACCTGTTTAGCGCGGTTGACTGCAGCGACATGGGCACCGCGTGTATGGTAATACCGTGCAATTTGAACGTCGTGCATGGCAAGGACATTAACGATCTCTATCAGTCTTTTGTTTGCGTCTGGCGTATAGGTGCTGTTGGGAAATCGTGTGACAAGTTCGCGATAGGCATCAAAGGCTTCACGTATGGGACCAGTATCGTGGGCGCTGGGATCACTACCTGTTATCGCACTTAGAAGGCCGCGCTCAGGCTTAAAGCCAGCGAGACCTTTGAGATAGTAGGCATAGTCGACATTGGCATGGACCGGGTGCATTTGAATAAACCGACTGGCTTCAGCAATGGCCAATGCGGGCTGGTTGCTTTTATAGTATACGTAGGCGATCTCAAGTTGGGCTTGCTCGGCAAATGTGCCGTAAGGAAATCTACCTTGTAATTTTCGATAGTAGGTGATTGCCTCTTCCCAATATTCTCCCTCGGCCTGTTCACGTGCGGTCTGCAGAAACATTTCCGCGGTCCAGTTCAGAGTTTCGTCTTCTTCCTCCAGCAGGGAACAGCCTCCAACCAGACTGGTCAGCAGGAGGATGATCAGGGTGAACCTATATGTTTTTGTCATGCTTAGAGGAACTCGGCCTTCGTTTCAATAAATTATACTGCTGGTGTGAAGGCACGAGGTAATCGATTCTTGCTCCCATGGAAGATGGCACGACAGTGATGAATGCGGTGATCCCCGATCGGGCGCAAGGGGTGCGACTGGACAAAGTTCTGCCATCAGTATTTCCGCCTTACTCTCGTTCTCAGCTACAGCTGTGGATCCGGCAGGGGAGGATAACTATACACGGACGGATTCCCCACGCGCGGGAACTGGTATCGGGTGGGGAAGCCGTTCGCCTCGAGGTACCGCGGCCAGAACCTGTGGCCTGGCAGCCTCAGGACCTGCCACTTGAGCTGGTCTATGAGGATGCCGATATTCTCGTCATCGATAAACCAGCCGGCATGGTTGTTCATCCGGGTGCAGGTAACCCTGACGGCACATTGGCCAATGCCGTTCTTTACCACTTTCCGGAACTGGCTGCATTACCTCTGTCTCTTATAAGTTGATTCGTGCCCTTGAGCGCCACGCCGTGTCTCGGTGTTACCTGGCAGTGGTTGACGGAATTCCGATTTCAGGCGGGACACTGGATCACCCTATTGGTCGTCACCCGCGCAACCGCTTGCGAATGGCAGTAAATCCAAATGGCAAACCGGCGGTAACACATTACCGGGTCGAGGAGAAATTTCGTGCTCACGCCCTAATATCAATCGAACTGGAGACTGGCCGTACCCATCAGATTCGAGTTCACCTTTCCAAGGCAGGCTATCCGTTGGTTGGTGACCTGCTTTACGGGCGACGACTCCACATACCAGCTGGTGCAAGTGCTAAGCTCACCGAAATGCTCCGGGGATTTAAACGACAGGCATTGCATGCCCGCTCATTAACACTGACCCATCCGCGAACGGGTAAATCCCTGAATTGGAAGAGCCCGGTGCCACCTGATCTTACGCAACTCTTAAGCACCTTGCGCTCAGACCAGCGATCCGATCCATGACAAAGACTGAAATCGACTATGTAACCCCACAGTGGTCAGCGCCTTTCCACGTGCAGGCGCTGACAACACTGCGTTTAGGGGGGTATAGTCAGGGCGATTATCAAGGCCTCAATCTCGCTGACCATGTCGGTGACGATTTCGATCGTGTGACAAAGAATCGCAGCCTGATTCGATCTAGCATTGGGTATCCAGCTGACCCGTACTGGCTGGAACAAGTACATGGCAGTCGGGTCGTTCAACTCGACGACAGTGATATCTCTCGTGTTGCTGACGGAAGCATCTCCCGTAGCCGTGGGGTTGTCTGTGCCGTTCTAAGCGCCGATTGTGTGCCGTTGTTTATGACCGACAAGTCTGGTCAATTTGTTGCCCTGCTCCACGTCGGATGGCGAGGACTGGAAGCGGGTATTGTGGAGTCTGGATTAGGCCTCATCCCCGAACCGATGGCCGAGGTTCTTACCTGGATCGGACCCGCAATCGGGCCGACTGTTTACGAATTGGGGGATGATGTGCGGGGGCGACTGCTCAGGTCCTGTCGGGATCATGACAGCAAATTCACCGAAACTGAGACAGGCTGGCTGGCAGATCTACCAGGAATGGTTGAGCAACGTCTACGACGCGCTGGTGTAGAGTCGGTCGGTTCAAGTGGACTGTGCACCTTCAGTGCACCGTGCAATTGGTTTTCGCATCGTCGTTCGGCACCCTGTGGACGGATGGCATCTCTGATTTGGCTGACCTGATCAAGCAACCGACATTCACTTTTTTTGATGTTTTTCAATCAAATCAGATACCCTGGAAGAAGATGCGCCGAGCGGCTTACGATAGTGTTGTGCCTGCTATTTTGGACGCCGACAGCCAACGCAGTTGATTTCGAATTGCTGGACCTCGACGGCAATCGCCATCGATTATCTGAATTTCTAGGTAAATGGGTCGTGATCAACTTTTGGGCGACATGGTGTGGTCCGTGTTTGAAAGAGATTCCGGAGCTCATTAGTTTTCAGTCGCGCCATGAATCGGAAGTAGTTGTACTCGGAATAAATTTTGAAGATAGGCCGCTGCCGGATGTCAAGGAGTTTGTCGCTTCGCAAGGTATCAACTATCTGGTGTTGCGACCGGGCAGTGAGCCACTGACACCATTTGAACCACTTAAAGGGTTGCCCTCAACGTTTCTCGTCTCGCCCGAGGCTGAATACCTTGATCTTGTACTCGGTGCAGTGACGGCGGTAGAGCTTGAGGATCTACTTGCCCGACACCGAGACCTTACATCTCAGAGCGCCAAGACCGAGTGATGTAGGTAATCAATGGGCGTTTGGGGCAGTGTGATTGGGTAGTGCCCTTTTTGTGCGTAACTCCCTAGACAATATTGGGACAGCGCTTGTTTTGAGGCTGATCAGGCCCCATTTAAGTTCTAAGTAGATATCAGAACTTTATAGGTTTTGGCACGGAGTTTTATATGCGAATGGACAAGTTTACTTCCAGGCTACAGTCAGCTCTGTCAGATGCTCAGAGTCTGGCAATCGGCCGTGATCACCAATTTATCGAACCGCTGCACCTGATGATAGCGCTAGTGGATCAGGATGGCGGTGGTACGCGTCATCTGTTGGCGCGGGCAGGTATCAGAGTCCACCAGTTACGCTCACAACTCGATGAGGCTGTTGATCGATTGCCCAAGGTTGAAGGCAGTGACGGTGACGTTCAACTGTCGAACGAACTTATACGACTTTTGAATGTGAGTGATAAGTTCACCCAGCAGCGGGGTGATCAGTACATCTCTAGCGAGATGTTCATACTCGCGTCAGTCAAGGCAAACAATGAACTGGGCCGGCTATTACAGATAAATGGGGCGGATCCCAAGGCGGTCAATGATGCAATCGACGCAATGCGAGGCGGTCAGCAGGTCGATGAACCGAATTCGGAAGACCAGCGTCAGGTACTGGATAAATACACTATAGACCTTGCCGAGCGGGCCGAACAAGGCAGGCTCGACCCGGTAATAGGTCGGGATGACGAGATTCGTCGTACCGTGCAGGTGCTTCAGCGACGAACCAAGAATAATCCGGTGCTGATCGGGGAGCCTGGTGTCGGAAAAACAGCAATCGTCGAAGGGTTAGCACAGCGCATTATCAATGGAGAGG
>LUMW01000350.1_pt1 | contig 14139 bp, 9 predicted proteins | sample 729761 | NCBI WGS metagenome assembly LUMW01 (sample SAMN03860302, study PRJNA289734) | marine metagenome | biome: seawater column; feature: ocean; material: water; isolation source: Red Sea water column Station 192 - depth 500m | place: Saudi Arabia: Red Sea | collected 2011-10-15 | depth 500 m
CCTCATCCTGACTGCACCCGTCCTGATCCCGCTGATGGCGATCATCCTGGTGCTGGCCTCGCTCGACGGACATTCCCCGATCTACCGCCAGCGCCGCATCGGCCGGAACGGTCGGGTCTACGATATCTACAAGATCCGCACCATGGTGCCCAATGCCGAACAGCGGCTTGAGGACTACCTGGCGGCCAACCCCGCGGCCCGCGCCGAATGGGACAGCCACCAGAAACTGCGCCATGACCCCCGGATCACCCGCTTCGGCAACTTCCTGCGGAAGTCTTCGCTGGATGAACTGCCGCAGCTGGTCAACGTGCTGAAGGGCGACATGAGCCTGGTCGGCCCGCGCCCCTTCATGGAGTGCCAGCGCGCGCTTTATCCGGGCAAGGCCTATTACGCGCTGCGTCCGGGCATCACCGGTCCCTGGCAGGTCTCGGACCGCAACCAGTCGACCTTTGCCGATCGCGCGCTGTTCGATGCGGAATACTACCGCGACGTCAGCTTCGGCACCGACCTGCGTCTGCTCTGGCGGACCGTCTCGGTCGTGCTGCGCAGCACCGGTCTCTGACCGGCACCCTGTCCGGAACGATGCGACATCCTTTCGGGCAGACCAGATTGAACGGCCGGCTGGGCGGCCTGATGACACCATGTGCCGCCGGGGGGCCGGCACCAGGATGTGAACGGTTCAGGGTGGGAGGCCCGGATCGGGCATGCTACCGTCCTGCCAAAGTGTGAAATCGGGACCAAATTCGTGAAAAAGATTTTCGTTATTGCCCTGCTGTTGCTGGCATCCGCGTGTGACTCTGCCGAGGACCGCGCCAAGGAACACCTTTCCTCTGCCGTGGAATATGTCGAAGCCGGTGACCCGGATCGCGCGGTGATCGAGCTGCGCAATGCGCTGAAGCTGGATCCCAAGAACCACGACGCGCTGCTGATGATGGCCGAGATCCAGAAGGAACGCGGCAACATCCAGGGTGCCTTCAACAATTACCGCCGCCTGGTCGAAGCCTTCCCCGAGGATCCCGCCGGCAACCGCGAACTGGCGCTGATCGCCTTCCAGGCCAACCAGTTCACCGATGCCGAACGCTACTTGGACAAGGCCGAGGAACTGACCCCCGGCGATTCCGAACTGGCCGCGATCCGCACCGCGCTGGCCTATCGCCAGGCGACCCTGGACAAAAGCGATGAGGCCATGGGCGCCGCCGGCCGTGACGCGGCCGAGCTTCTGGCCAGCGACGACAGCCTGGACGTGGCGCGCCGCGTGGTCATTGCCGACCTGCTGCGCCAGCAGCGCTTCGGCGCCGCGCTTGAAACCATCGACGCGGGCCTGGCCCGCAACGAAACCGACCGCGATCTCTACGCGATCCGCTTTTCCGTGCTCAGCCAGCTGGGCGACAAGGGCGGGATCGAGGATCAGCTGAAGCGCATGGTCGTGCTCTTCCCCGAGGATGACGATGTCGGCGCCACCCTGGTGCGCTGGTACATCTCGGAAAAGCGCATCGACGAGGCCGAGGCCTGGCTGCGCGACCGCATCGACCCGGCCGCCGACAATCCCGAACCGCGCCTGACCCTGGTGCGCTTCCTGTCCGAACTGCGCGGCCCGCAGCCGGCGCTGGAAGAGTTGGAAACCACCCTGGCCATGGATCCGCAGCCCGCCGACGTGGCCGCCGATCCCGCGACCTTCCGGGCGCTGCACGCCGGCTTCCTCTTCTCGACCGGCAAGACCCAGGAAGCCATTGCCGAGATGCAGGACCTGGTCGACGCCCAGGGCACCGAAACCCCCGAGGGCGAGGCGCTGGACCGGCTGAACCGCTACAAGGTCTCGCTGGCACAGATGCAGGGCGCCGTGGGCAACCAGGTCGCCGCCCGGGCGCTTGTCGAAGAGGTCCTGGCCGCGGATGCCTCGGATGTGAGCGCGCTCAAGCTCAAGGCCAGCTGGCAGGTGATCGACGACCAGACCGCCGAGGCGATCGTCAACCTGCGCTCGGCCTTGTCCGAAGCGCCGCGCGACGCCGAGATCATGACCCTGCTGTCCGCCGCCTATGAACGCGAGGGCAACCGCGAACTGATGGCCGAGATGCTGTCGCTGGCGGTCGAGGCCTCGAACCGGGCGCCGCAGACCTCGATCCGCTATGCCAACTTCCTGGCACAGCAGGAAAAATACCGCGCCGCAGAAGAGGTTCTGATCAACTCTCTGCGCCTGGCCCCGCAGGATCTTGGCCTGCTGTCGACCCTGGGCCGCGTGCACCTGGCGATGGAAGACTGGGCCCGGGCCGAGCAGGACATCGAACGGCTGCGCCAGCTGGACGATCCCCGCGCCACCGCCCTGGCCGACGAGATGCAGGCCCAGCTTCTGGCCCGCCAGCGCAAGACCGACGACCTGACCAGCTTCCTTGAACAGCTGGGGCAGGGCGACGTGAACTCGGACGCCGCCGTGATCCGCGCCAACCTGCTGTCGGGGCGCACCGAAGAGGCGCTGAGCCAGTCGCAGGCGCTGATCGAGGCCAACCCCGAGGATCCCGCCGCCCGCTTCATCCGCGCGCTGGTGCTGACCATCACCGGGGACTTCGACGAAGGCATCCCGATGCTGGAGGAAACGGTTCAGGATGCGCCGCAGGCGGAACAGGCCTGGAGCGCGCTGTTCAACGCCTATCGCCGCACCGATCAGCCGGAAGAGGCCTCGAACGCGCTGGACCGCGCGCTGGAAGCCAACCCCGGCAGCCTGAACCTGCAGTGGATCAAGGCCGGTGAGCTGGAAGCCGCAGGCGACATCGACGGCGCGATCGGGATCTACGAAAAGCTTTACGAGCAGAATTCGACCCTGGTGGTCGTGGCCAACAACCTGGCCAGCCTGCTGTCGAGCTATCGCGACGACCCCGAAAGCATCGACCGCGCCTATACCGTGGCCCGCCGCCTGAAGGGCAACAACACCCCCGCCTTCCAGGACACCTATGGCTGGATCGCCTTCCGCAAGGGCGACGCCCAGGAAGCGCTGGCCCCGATGGAGGCCGCGGCCGAAGGCCTGCCGGGCGACCCCACGGTCCGCTACCACCTGGCCGAGGTCTATGCCGCCCTGGGCCGCACCGAAGAGGCGCGCAGCGCCTATGAGACTGCCATGCAGCTGCTTGAGGACGCCAACACTCAGCCGCCGGGACTTGCCTCGCGCATTTCCGACGGTCTGAAGGCCTTGCCGGCCCCCGGGACGGCAGAGACGGGCACCACGGAGTGATCCGAACCCGGGGTTGATCCTGGGCTGATCCGGGGCTGTTCCTCGCAAACGGCCCCCGGTTCTGACGTCCCCCTCAAGCCTTGATCGCGCTCCCATCCGGGGGCGCGATCTGTTTTTGGGTGCCTGGGTGCCAGCAGAGCCTCGGTGCGTAGGTCCCCTAAAACCGGCTCTCCAGCCTCAGAGGTCATCGCAAAGGGTAGGGGCCGTCCGCGGGTGGCTGCGAAGCGGCCGCCCAGGGGGGCGGACGGCCGCTGCCCGGCGGGCCGCCGGGCGGATGCCTTTGCCCAAGGGTATCTAGGGGGGTGAGGGGGTCTTCAGGAAACACCATGTTGCGCACGCCGCACCGGAGCGGCCCTGTGTCGCCCCCCGAAACCACGCCCGATCCCGCCCTCAAATCCGTCGAATCCCGCTCTCGCGCGTCGGGCAAAAGTGTTAAGTATTGTTAAGTCCGCGAAAATTTTCGTGGAAACAGCCCCAACCAACAATACCTTTCAGAAACAAAAGGATAACACCCATTTTCCGCAAAATTTGACGCCGGATTTGGTACCTCAGGGCCAAAAACACGCGTTTTTGCCAAATCCCGTCCGAAATCACGCCCGGATCCGCCTTCAAATCCCGCAGCCCGCCGCAGACCCCGGGAAACGCGGCTTTCCTGCGTCACTCGGGCCAAAAAACCCTGCGAAAGCCGCCTCCCGACGTGCAGGACACTAGCGGGACAGGGGCTTTGCCCGTAAGGTGCGGAAAAAACGAGGGACATCGAGGATCTTTCCATGACCAGATTTCTGTCCGGCCTGATGCTGGCCCTGATCGCCGCCGCCGGTTTCCTGACCCTGTCCGGGGGCAAGGCCGCGGCCCAATACGCCATTCAGCCCGGCGACCAGCTGCAGATCGAAGTGCTGGAAGACAGCAGCCTGAACCGCGGCACCCTGGTGCTGCCCGATGGCACGATCACCTTCCCGCTGGTCGGCACCATCCGCGCCGCCGGTCAGTCGGTGTCGCAGGTCCGCGCCGTGATCACCCGCAAGCTGGCCTCGAACTTCGCGAATGAGCCCAATGTCTTCGTCACCGTTGCCCGCCTGGCCGACAAGGGCCCGCTGGTGCCCGCGGCCCCCGACACCATGCGGATCTACATCATGGGCGAGGTCAACCAGGCCGGCCTGATCGAGGTCGACCCCTCGACCACCCTGCTGCAGGCGCTTGCCCAGGCCGGTGGCTTCACCCGCTTCGGGGCGCAGAAACGCGTACAGCTGCGCCGCACCCAGGGCGGCAAGACGCGGGTCTATACCTACAACTACAAGACCGGTGCCGGCATCTCTGGTGCCACGGTTCTTTCCGAAGGCGATGTGATCGTCGTTCCGGAACGCGGCCTGTTTGAGTAACCAGACAACCTGAGGGGGGCGCCGGCCGCCATATCGGGCCATCCGACGGGAAGACTGTTGCGCCTGCCGGCAGCCGGCGCAGGACATCCCGAGCGCTGATTGCCGCGACCTGCTGCGGCGGGCTGACCTTGGCCGCGCTGACGCCTGTCTGGGCCCAGGATAGCGGCGGGCTGCAGATGCGCTTTGGTGTGCAATCCTCGCTGCGCTCCGACAGCAACTACAACCTCTCCACGCCTTCGAACGGGCGTGGCACGGTCTTCGACACGCAGCTCAGCTTTGATCTGACCAGCGAGACGCGGAATTCCACCCTGACCTTCTCGGCCGCGACCACGGCCCGGGCGGCGCGGCTTCCCGCCCCTGCCGGATCGCTGTCCGCGATCGAGGATCCCAGCCTGCGCTTCGGCTATACCCGCACCGGGGCCCGCAGCAACCTGACCCTGAACGCGCGCTACAACCGCGCCGATCTGGATTTCGTCGATCCCCTGCGCGATCCGATCCTGATCGAGGATCCCAATGCGCCGGGCAACCTGATCCTGACGCCTTCGACCGGCACCCGGACCGCCCTGGGCTATGGCCTGGGCTACGAGACCGGGCGCGACATGCCCCTAGGGCTCAGCCTGCGGCTGGATCACTCCGAACTGGATTATGACGGCACTGTCGGCACCACGCGCTATGACACTGAAACCGACAGCGCCAGCGCCAGCCTGCGGCTGGACCTGACGCCCACGACCGTGGCGACGCTGACCGCCAGCGGCAGCGATTACACCGCCCGCGACGTGGCCGCGACACAGCGCGAGACGCGCAGCCTGTCGCTTGGCCTCAGCCATGACATCGGCGAACTGATGCAGCTGACCGCCAATGTCGGCACCAGCCGGATCGAGATCCTGCAATTCGGCGGCACGACCGTGCGCGAAGGCACCACCTTCGGGCTTGGCGCCACCCGCGCCCTGCCGACCGGACAACTGGGGCTGAGCTACAGCCGCAGCCTGGACACCAATGGCAGCCGCGACACGCTGCAGCTGCGCCACAACCGCGAAACCCCGCTGATGCAGATCGGCCTTTCGCTTGGCCTGACCCGCGGGACGGCCGGCACGACCTCGGTCATTGCCGATGCCAGCGTCTCGCGAGAGCTGCTGCGCGGATCCATGGGGCTGTCGCTGTCGCGCGGCGTCGCGACCAATGACGCGCTGGAAGACGTGCTCTCGACCCGGCTCAACGCCAATTACAACCACGAGATCGACGCGGTCTCCTCGGTTGATTTCGGCGTCAGCTTTGCCCGTGTCGAAGACGGCGGGGCAGGGGCCACGGCCGAAAGCGACCGCAGCACGATCTCGGTGACCTACAACCGCACCCTGACCCAAGACTGGCAGATGAGCGCCGGCGTCGAGCATCGCCGCTATCACCGCGCCGCCGGCACGGCGCAGGGCAATGCGGTCTTCGTCACCCTGGGTCGCAGCTTCGACATCCGGCCCTGAGCCATGCGGGGCAGCGCGCGCCACAGCCGCCAGGCCCGGCCATGAGCGGGGCGGCTTCCCCGCCCCCCGCAGACCAGCGTGCTGACCAAGGTCCCGCCCAAGGTTCTGTCCAAGGTCCTGCCCAGGGTCGCGGCTGGAGACAGCCGGCGCTGATCGTCCTGCTGATCCTGTCCATCCTGCCCGAGGCCGCGCTGCAGGCCGCCGACCTGGGCCTGTGGTCCGGGGCACCCGCGCGGCTGCGCCAGCTGGTCTATCAATACGGTGCCTTCTGGCCCGGGCTGCTGGGCGACTGGAAACCCAACTATCCCGGCCAGCCGGCGCTGATGTTCCTGACCTACGGCTTCCTGCATGCGGGTCTGTGGCACCTGGTGCTGAACATGATGACACTGGTCTCGCTCGGGCAGATCCTGATCGACCGCCTGGGCCAGCGACGGTTTCTGCTGCTGTATACCCTGTCGATCCTGGGCGGCGCCGTGGGCTATGCGCTGATGAGCACGGGCATCACCCCGATGGTCGGCGCCTCGGGCGCTCTGTTCGGGCTGGCCGCCGGGGTCATCGTGGTGTCGATCACCGAAAGGATCGACAGCCGCGAACCGGGGCGGCTGGTGGTGCGGGCGCTGACGCTGTCGGTGCTGGGGCTGATCGCGCTGAACGTGCTGATGTATTACGTCATGGGCGGGCAGCTGGCCTGGGAAACGCACCTGGGCGGGTTCCTGGGCGGCTGGCTGGCGATATCTGTGCTGGACCGCAGCATTTCTCCGGGCGAAGAGGCCGGGAATCGCGGCGAATCCGGTTGACCTGACACCACCCTGAGGCGAGAAATATTCCAGGTCCGGGGCGGAAAAACCGGGGCAGGGGCACTGGACCGGTGTGGATCGCGGCCTAAATCCCCAATGAAGCAAGGTCAAATTAACGCTTTCTTAAGCAAGACGCCGCAAAATGCAGCGGTCGAGATCTGAAAACCGGCGTCAAACCGGGCAAACCAGACAGAGATCGGCGAAGAGTCGCGCAAAAGCTTCGCACCTGCAGAAAAATCATCGTCCCGGGGTGGCATTGTAATGTTTCGATCAACAAACCGTGCTACCCTGGGAAACAGTTGTTCATCCGCTCATCAGGAGTAATCGTTATGAATAAAAGCCTTTTTGCAGCCGTCGCTGCAGCCGCATTGACAGTTGCCAGCTCGGCCTGGGCCGTCACGGTTCAGACCCTGACCGTCAACACCGGCTTCGGCGCTGGCGCCACCTCCTTCACCCTGGCTGAAGACACCACCTATTCCTTCAGCACCGATGTGGGCGGTTTCTCGATCGTTCTCTTCTCGGGCTTCAGCGGCCCCGTCGCCGCCGGTGCCGAAACGCTGACCGCCGATCTGGTGGCCGGCGATTACATCGCCTTCATCCTGAACCCCGCCTACGCGGGCACCACGGTCGAATTCACCATCGAGACCGAAGACAGCGCCCCCGCCGTCCCGCTGCCCGCCTCTGCCCCGCTGCTGGCCCTCGGCCTCGGCGGCCTGGGCTACGCGTGGGTAAAGCACAAGGTGACGCGCAAGAATTGTTATGTAAAATCTACCCCAACCCCGCTCAGATACCCATAGCCACTGCCCGCATCGACCGAGAGGCTCAGCACCAGTTCGCCATCCGCCGGCACCACGACCGGGGCAAAGACCACCTGGTTCGACACGGCCGAGGTGGCGGCGTCCAGCACCAGGCTCTCGCCCCCTGTCAGGGCCAAGAGCCCCTTGCGGTTCACTGCGGTCGTGTTGCGCGACGCAACCACCGTCACCGTCACGGCGTCGCCAACGGGCAGGTTGCGCAGGCGCAGGGTGAAGACATCCGTTCCCTGCACATAGATCGACCCGCCCAGAAGTGCGGCATCATGGAAGCGGCTGTCAGGGACGCGGGCAAAGGCCCCTGCCCCGGCGCCTTCGGAATTGCCGTTGGTGAACCCGCCGTAGTCGAGCTGCACAAAGGGATCCACATCCGTGCCGCTGTCGCGCACCGCGCCGATGCTGACCGGATAGCCCGCCGCATTGGGATAGGCCCCGATCCGGTTCACCGCGCCGGGCAGATAATTCTGCGGCACCCCGGATTTCAGATCGAAGATCAGCCCGCTGCCGGCACGGCTGTCTCCTTGCGTCCGGCCCAGGGCGCGGCCGATCAGCCGCGACAGGATATATTGCGCGATCGTGTGGCCATAGCCGTGGATGCCGTCGGAATTGATCAGATCCGGGTTCGCCTTCGCAAAACCATAGGGATCGATATGCGGCCGCCCTGCCCCCATCCAGTCCGGCGCATGAGCCGCAATTCGGGGCAGCAGGATCTGGTCGTTATAGGGGGCCGAGCCGTCCTCTTCATTCACGCCCGCGGTGATCGTATTGCCGTAGTGGCGGAAGGTCAGCGGCAGCGGAATGATCCGGTCCCCGCCCTGCTGGGCGGCGGTGATCAGCGCGTCGTAATCGGCCTCGAACCCGGCAGATCCGCCGGGATAGGGTCGATTGGCCGAGACATTGTTGCCGCCCGTATGCACGACGTAAAGGTTCTGCCCCTCGCTCGCCACCAGGTCGCTTTTGGCCAGGGCCAGCTGTCCTTGGGTGCCCGCGATCGTATGGCCGGCGACGGCATAGCTTGTCAGAGTGCCGGTGATCCCCATGGCCGCGGCCCAGGCGGCGATATGGGGATGCACGGTGCCGCCGGTGTCAAAGGCCCCCTCCATAATCGAGGCCCCGAGGATCACGATCTGCGGCGCGTCCAGCACATTGGCCAGGGGCACCAGCCCCTGGGGCTGCGGATCGGGCACGGGCATATCCGCCCCGCCAAGGGCGAGCGATCCAAGCGACAGCGCGGTCGAGATTTCCATGGGCGGACCTCCTGAGACATCTGCCGGGAGGCTCGCCGCGAAACCTTGCCAGGACATTAGCGGAGCGTTCGGGGGTGCCTCAGGCTCTGCAACAGGCTCTATTCCGCCGGAACCGGCCCCAGAGCCCCTGTACCCTGCCCTGTCCCGCGCCGCAGCCGGAGGCCCAGAAACAGCAGCGCCGACAGGGGATGCCCGGCGGCCAGACGCGCCACCAGGACCGGCCCCGCCAGCCCCAGGGCCAGGCAGGGCAGCCAGAGCGCCTCGGCCGTGACATGGGGGAAGGTGGCAAGGCAAAGTTCTCTCAGCCCGGCGGTGAAGAAGACGTGGAAAAGGTAGATCGCATAGGACTGCCGTCCGAGCCGCGCCAGCGCCCGGCTCCGCGGTCGCACCAGTACCAGGGCCAGGCACCCTGCCCCGCCGATCCACAGCGTCATCGCCCGCCGCCAGGTCGTGCCCTGGGCGTCGGGCAGCACGGCCAGAACGCTGCCCGCCAGAAGCACCGCCGCCAGCAACCCCAGGCCGATCCCCCGCCCCGCCGGCACCGCCCCGAGCGGCGAGCTGCGCCAGGACCAGAGCAGAGGCCAGCGCGCCGCCAGGTAGCCGCCGCAGAAGAAGGGCCCCAGCTTGATCGCCCCGTTGAGGGACATCAGATCCGGCGCGGCCCTTGGCCCGACCAGCCACAAGACCGCCGCCCCTGCCCCGATCAGCCCGGCGGCCAGCCTGTCCCGCCCGCCAAGCATCTGCGTCAGACCCAGCATCACGGCCATCAGCAGGAAGGTCGATTGCAGGAACCAATAGTGTTCGTAAGGCAGAAAGGGAATCGACCAGAGCGGTTGCTGATCGATCCCCATCCCTGTCCTCAGCCCCCAGAACAGCGCCCCCACACAGAGCATCGGCACCAGCAACCTGCGCGCCTTGGCCAGTACTGCCGCCCCTGCCCCGTGGGATGGGGTCGCGACAAAAACCAGACCCGAAATAAAGCTGAACAGCGGCATCCGCAGATCCATCGGCGTGCGGTTCAGCATCGACAGCCAGTGGTCATAGGACAGTTCCAACCTCGAGGACGGGGTCGAGCCCACAACGTGGTAGGACACCAGCGCGATACAGGCCATCGCCCGCAGCGTGTCGATATCGGTCCTGCGCCCTGCGGCGGCGCGCGACGGGGTCTGAAAGGATGCAGCGGGACCCGGCCAGTCAGCCGGTGAAACGGACGCCATGGGGCAACTTCCCTGGTTGCCCACTCCCACTTTGGTCAGGGTCTCATGGGCGTCCGGGGGCTGTCAATCGCGCAGAGGTTAATGGGGACGGTTGGGACCCCGCCAATCGGACTTGGACGCGGGCTGCAATCTGTCATAGTTTCGCCCAAGCAATTGGTTAACGAACATAAAAACGAAGTCAAAAAACGAGGCGTGCAGGCGTGCTTTTCAGCCAACTCCAGTTCTGGGTCTTCTTTGCCGGTGTCTTTGCGCTTTATGCGGTTCTGCCGCATCGGGCGCAGAACCGCATGCTGCTGGTGGCCTCCTACATCTTTTACGGGGCCTGGGACTGGCGCTTCCTGGGGCTGATCGCCTTTTCGACGCTGGTAGACTACCTGGTCGGGGCAAGGATGGGGGCGGAAAACGATCCCCGCCGGCGCAAGCTGTTGCTGAGCGTTTCGCTGCTGACCAACCTCGGACTGCTTGGCGTCTTCAAATTCCTGGGCTTCTTCATCGACAGCTTTGTTGCCCTTTCGAATGCCGTTGGTCTTCCGGCGGATCCGGTCGTGCTGGGCATCGTCCTGCCCGTGGGGATTTCCTTCTATACCTTCCAGACCCTCAGCTACACGATCGACATCTATCGCCGTGATCTGAAGCCCTGCCGCGACTTTCTGGATTTTGCCCTGTTCGTGGCCTTTTTCCCGCAGCTGGTCGCCGGGCCGATCGAACGCGCCCGCAACCTGCTGCCCGAAATCGCCCAGCCCAGACAGCTGCACTGGGACGCCATCGGCCGGGGGGCCGTGCTGTGCCTGGTCGGGCTGATCAAGAAGATCGTCATCGCCGATGCGATCTCTCCCGGGGTGGATGCGGTCTATGGCAATCCAAACGCAACCGGGGCCGAGATCATCGTCGCCACCTGGCTCTTTGCGATCCAGATCTACTGTGACTTCTCGGGCTATACCGACATCGCCCGCGGCGTGGCCAAGATGCTGGGGTTCGGGCTGATGCGGAACTTTGCCCAGCCCTATTTCGCAACGAACCCGCAGGAGTTCTGGCACCGCTGGCACATCTCGCTGTCGACCTGGCTGCGCGACTACCTCTACATCTCGCTCGGCGGGAACCGGGGGGGCAGATGGCACACCTACCGCAACCTGATGCTGACCATGGTCCTGGGCGGGTTCTGGCACGGGGCGGCCTGGAACTTCGTGCTCTGGGGTTTTTACCAGGGGATGCTTCTGTCGCTGCACCGGGCGCTGACCGGCCGGCGCAAGGGCTCCAAGGAGGGGCGGCGTCACGGACTGGGTGAATTGCTGCTGCGGATCGCCACGGTGGCCCTGTTCTTCCAGGTGGTCTGTTATGGCTGGCTGCTGTTCCGGGCACAGAGCTTTGAACAGATCGTCACCTTCACGGGCCGTATCCTGACGCTGAATCCGGCTGATTTCGGCGCACTCGCCATGCCATCCGTGCCGGTTCCGGCGCTGGCGGGCATGTTGGCGCTGCTGGCATGGGATCTCGGCACGGAAGCCCGTGGCAATGTCCGCTTCTATGCCAGCTGGCCCCTGCCCTTCCGCGCCGCCCTTTATGCGGTGGCGATCTATCTTCTGGCTTTCGGGGCGACGACGACCCCCTCGGCCTTCATCTATTTCCAGTTCTGACGGAGGGGACATGCGACGCCAGATCCGGATCATCCTGACAACCCTGCTCTGCCTGGTCGCGCTGGACGCGCTCGTGGCCCTGGCCCTTGCCACCGCCGCCCCCGGATCACTGGTCCGCTTCTTCGACTACGGGACGTCAGTGCCTGGAAAACTGGCAGACTGGCGCGCGCATCCGAAACGCTCCGGCAACCTGCAGAACGTCGCCTGGCTTCCCGAAGCTGTCGAAACCAGCGCCGAAGCGTTCGCCGCAGAGACCAGCCAGAACCCGGTGCTTCGGGTCTATGGCATGTCTTTCGTGAACCACATCGCGGATGCCGCCAGCGCCCTGTCCCCCGAAATCGTAGTGGACAAATTCAGCGGCCCCGGTGCCCCGCCGAATTTCACCTATGCCGCCTTCTTGGATGACCGCGCCAACCGCCGCGCCGGAGATGTGGTCGTGCTGGGCATCCTGTCTTCCGCACTAGCCCCGATGGCAAGCTTCACCAACAGTTCCTGGGCCTTTGAACAGCCCGCGCCCTTCACCTATCCGATCTTTCGGCCGGGCCCGGACCAGACCCTGACACGTCTCGATCCGCTGGTTCAGAGCCTGAAGGACTACCGCGCGGGTGCCTATGACAGCACAGACTGGACCGCCCAGAGACAGGCCGAGGACGCGCTTTATTCGCCCGTCGCAACGGCGCTTCCCTTCTTGGATGCCTCGCCTTTTGCCCGGCTTGTGCGCAGGTCCCTCGCCTTGGACGACATCACGCGGCGGGAGGCAGCGGTGCTGTCCGATCCCGAGGGCGCGCCCTATCCCTATGCCGAGGTTCTGCGCCGCATGACGACGGAATTTGCGCGTATCACAAGAGAAGACGGGCAGATCCCGCTCGTCATGCTTGTTCAGGGGCGTGATGTCCGCGACCCGGATCTGTCCGAGCTGCTACGACCGGTTCTGGAAGCCAATGACATCGCCTATTTCGCAACGGTCGATCATCAGTCCCCACGCTGTCTGCAGCAGATCGTCGGTCACGCCCACGCCCGAGAGGGTCAGCTTGCCGGCCTTGCCCTTGATGCGAACCTGGCCGTGGGTTTCGTCCCATCCCTCCGAAGATGCGGGTTTCGCAACGGCGGGGGAGGGGGGGGAAACAGGCTCTAATGCCGCAGTCAGGATCGCAATTTCTGCCTCGGCGCTGGTGGCGTTGCCTGCGGACAGCAGGGCGCGCAGGCGGGGGGTGAAGCCATCCTGGCCGTCGATCTCTTTCACCAAGGCAAGGCCAAGGCGTTCGGGGATGGCAGAAGGGAACCGCAGCACGTCGTCCAGGGCGTCATGCAGGCGCACGAAGCTGCCAATCTTGGATCGCTTGGGCCGGCTGGCGGATGAAAACAGACCCGAAAGCGCCTCTTTAGGGTCTTCATAGACGCCCTGCGCGGCGGCGCGGGCGACGATGCGGGCGCGTTCGTAATAGCTTAGCCCGACGCGGATCTCGTTCTCCTCGACCATGGCGCAATAGGCCTCGGCCGCGCTGTCGGGGCGGCGCAGGATGGCCAGGACCGTGCCAAAGACGGGATCTTCGTCCGAAAGGCGGCGCAGGGCCGAAAGGCGCCGCCAGCCCGAGATCAGGCCAAAGCGGTTATTCGAAAGCGCCACGACCTCGATCGGGGTCTGCTGGCCGCGGGCGCGGAGGGAGGTCATCAGCGCCTGCATCTCGTCCTCGTCCGCCACAAGACGGTCGCGCACCAGGTGGTCGGCCTCGATCGCATCAAGGGGCAGGGATTGGATCAGCCGGCCTTCTTCGCGGGCACTGCGCAGCGTCTCGGACAGCTCCTGCAGGGCCGCTTCGGAGGCGGAGGCCCCGGCGACACTGGCAATGGGCGGCACCTTGCGGCGGGCAGGGGAGAGGCCGGGAGACACAACAGGCTCTGATCCGATGTTCAGGGTCTGATTTTCGGTGACAACGAGGGCCTCGGCGCCTTCACCGGGGGTGTCGGAAAAGACGCGGGCGGGGCCCAGGCGTTTGCGTTTGGCCATGCTCAGCCCTCCTGTTGGTCAGGGGTTGCCCCCCGGTGACACGAGCCAGATGTTTCGCGCGCGAAACGGGGCAAGAAACGGGTCCGGGCCGGGTGTTTCGCGTGCGAAACGCTCATGCCGCGCCCTCCGTCTGCTTCGCGGCCAGCTCATCCCGCCGCCAGGTGCCGATCAGCAGCTCCTTGAAGGCGGCATAGGTCTGGTCAAAGGTCGCGCGGCCGCGCGCATAGGTGTCGCGATTGAAGTCGCGATAATCGGCCTCGTAGATGCCATTCACCGACTCGCCGGCCTGGCCGATCAGCGCGGTGAAATCCTGACGATGCGGCGACAGGCGCTTGCCCATATAGGCC
>LUMW01000763.1_pt1 | contig 14115 bp, 10 predicted proteins | sample 729761 | NCBI WGS metagenome assembly LUMW01 (sample SAMN03860302, study PRJNA289734) | marine metagenome | biome: seawater column; feature: ocean; material: water; isolation source: Red Sea water column Station 192 - depth 500m | place: Saudi Arabia: Red Sea | collected 2011-10-15 | depth 500 m
ACCGTGGGGATAGAAGAGAAAACTCAAACTCACAGACAGAAGCTGTTATGATGTAACTATTTTAAATTACTAGATGTCTGAACAGAAAAGCTTATTTCATATTTACTTCTAGTATAACTGCTCACTAGCGCCTCAATGAAACCTTTTTTAAAAGCACTCTAGAAGTTAGTTACTAAGTTTGAATTTTCTCTATCATCAATTTAGTAAGGCGATTTAAAAATCATTGGCTAAGAAAAAAGTATCTGGCATGCGCAAGAATATTGCCGGTTAGTTCTACAACGTTTATTATTGTCCCCTAGAAGGATAAAATATGACAGACAGCAATAAAAACTGGTCCATTGAGGATTCATTACATACCTATCAAGTCAAAAGATGGGGAGAAGGCTATTTTGGTATTAACCCACAAGGAAACCTTAGTGTTTACCCTACTAAAGAGCTTAATGGTCCACTTATTGATGTCCAAGCAGTTATAAAAGAAATAAAAAAAGAAGGTTTAGGCTTCCCTGCAGTGATTCGTTTTCATGATGTTCTTCGCTCTAAAGTCAAAAACCTTAACAACACTTTTAGCCAAACTATAAAAGAGGCAAACTACAAAGGAGACTATTACGGGGTTTATCCTATAAAAGTGAATCAACTAAGAGAGGTTGTCGAAGAAATCACAGATATTGGCCGTGATTTTCATTATGGGCTCGAAGCAGGTTCAAAGCCAGAACTTCTTACAGTACTTGCCTATAATCACAATCCTAATGCCTTGACTATTCTCAATGGCTACAAAGATAAAGAATATATGCGCCTTGCTATGCTTGGAACTCAAATTGGAAGAAATATTGTCATTGTGATCGAAAAATTCTCAGAAATCTATTCTGTTCTAGAGGCTGCCCAAGAGTTTAATGTAACTCCTATAATCGGAGTCCGAGCAAAACTTAGCTCTAAAACATCAGGAAAATGGTCTGAGTCATCTGGAGACTTTGCAAAGTTTGGTCTATCTATCACAGAAATCATTGAGCTAATTGAACTGCTTAAAGAAAAAAATAAAATTGATTGGTTACAATTATTTCACTTTCATGTCGGCAGCCAGATACCAGATATCAGAGCAATAAAAGAATGTCTGACGGAGGGAGCGAGAATATTTGCAAATCTTGTCCAAATGGATGTTCCACTCAAATATATTGACGTTGGAGGAGGAGTTGGAATCAATTACGATGGAACAAACTCAAACTGCTCATCCTCTACAAACTACACTCTTAAAGATTATATAGGTGATGTCATTTATATTATAAAAGATGTTTGTAATATTCACCAAATTGCCCACCCTCATATCGTCTCTGAAACCGGCAGGGCAATTGCGGCTCATCACTCATGTGTTATTACTAATGTTTTTGGCAAGGTAAACCTTACAAGATATAAGGCCATCGATACATCTAAAAACCCGCATGATCATCACTTACTTAAAAATATTAAAGAACTTTATAAAGATCTTAATCATTCCAATTACCAAGATATTTATAATGATGCATGTGTGATTAAAGATGAGGCCATAGCCGCTTTTAAGCTAGGAGTCGTCAACTTAACACAGAGGTCTCAGATAGAAACCTTGTACTGGAATATATGTCATCAAATTATAAATATGACTGAGAATGAAAAATATGTCCCCGTTGAAATCAAAAAACTTAAATCTGTTTTGGCCGATAAATACTTATGCAATTTTTCTCTTTTTCAATCTGCCCCTGATGCTTGGGCGATTGGCCAAATTCTACCTGTCGTCCCTATATCTTATCACAACGAGTCTCCTTATATTGAATGCACTCTTGCAGACATTACTTGTGACTCTGACGGTAAAATTAATCATTTTCTAGGTGAAGATGGTCACCGATCAACATTAAAAATTCACGATTTAAAAGGCAAAGAGGAATATTATATAGGTTTATTTCTAACTGGGGCCTATCAAGATACGATGGGAGATATGCATAATCTTTTTGGAAGATTAAATGAATTTCATGTCTATGCAGACAGTGATGACCCTAATGGCTTTTATATCGAAGAATCTATCAAAGGAAATAGTGCTTCAGATGTACTCGAAATCATGCAATACAACTCAAAAGAAATGTGCAAAAAAGTTAAAAACGAAGTAGACCAACAAATTAAAGCCGGCAAACTTAAAGCAAGAATTGGAGTAAAACTTAACGACTTCTATGAGGCCTGCTTAAATAACTATACTTATCTAGGAAACTCATAAATTAACTCTTAATCAGCTTCACATTATTTTTAAACAAACGAGAGTTTTCGATATAACTTAAATAATGGGTCGAAATTTGTTCTACTTCCTGGGCTGAAAGCTCTCTAATAAACTTAGCCGGCAAACCGCGAATAAAGCTTCCTGCAGGATAAACTTTTCCAGGAGGCACAACTGACCCTGCGGCAACCAAACAATTATCTCCTATAACCGCTCCGTCTAATATTTTTGCACCCATTCCAATTAAGCATCCATCCCCTATTGTACAAGCATGAATAACTGCACTATGTCCTATCGTTGTATTTTTTCCAATTTTTACACCTAAATCTTGAGTTACATGCACAAGGCTTAGATCTTGTATATTCGTATTTTCTCCCACGTAAATAGAGTTTATGTCAGCGCGCAAGACACAGTTGTGCCAAATATTAACCTGGCTTTCAAGCACCACATTTCCAATAATTTTTACTCCTTCTGCAATATAATTAGAAGAATCAATCTTTGGAACAAATGTTTCACATGAAAATAATTGCATATACAGACTCCTTGTAGTAAGTAAATATTATGAAAAGAATAATACTTGCAAGCAATTCTCCCTACCGCAAAGCTTTACTTGAGCGATTAGGAATAAACTTCACTTGCCTTAACTCTAATCTGGATGAATCAATACTTAAAGAAAAGATTCAAGATCCTCAAGAATTGACACGTCAACTCGCCCTAGAAAAGGCAAAAAATATTGCCAAAAATCATAAAGAGGCACTTGTTATTGGTTCTGACCAAGTTTGCCACTTTAAAGGTCAAATACTTGGAAAGACGGGTAATTTAGAAGACTCTTTTAAGCAACTCACCTACCTTCAAGGACATACACACGAGCTCATTACGAGCTATGCTATAATTGATAATAACGTTGAGATTGTAAAAACAAACATAACAACTCTCCACATGAGAGAATTAAACGACTTACAGATTAAAAAATACTTAAGTGCTGATAATCCCATTGACTGTGCTGGCTCATATAAACTAGAACTAAATGGTATAAGTTTATTTAAGAAAATTGAGACTGAAGATCAAACTGCGATCATTGGTTTACCACTTTTAAGTTTAGCAGATGATCTTATAAGTTTAGGGCACACTATCCCGCCCTATTAGCAAGGAGAAAAGGGATGTTTATATCTAAAAAATTATGGATTATTGAAGACATGGAAGACTTGCAGCCAATCTACAATCACATTTTTAATGGTGATGAATTCCACCTTCATTTCTTCACATCATTTGATGAATTCAGCAGAGCCTATGCTTCGGAGAAAAGTCACCCTGATCTTATTATAGCTGATATCATGCTAGAAGACGGGCACTTTTTTAAACTACTCAACGAATCTGATATGACTCTTAATACTCCTTACTTGGTAATTTCATCCTCAGATGATCTTGAGACGATCAGAAGTGCATATCAAGCTGGTGCGATTGATTACCTCTTGAAGCCCTTTAATCAAAATGAAATTAGAGCTAAAGTTGAAAGACATTTAATTAATATCGAAGAAAGAATACAAGAGACCTCAAAATCACTAGAAGCTTTAAATCTCGATCTCACTCAATTTACAAATAAAGAAATTAAGATAGTTATCTGGAAAAACATAGCAATTCACCCAAATACACTTGATGTTCATATTTACAATTTAAGAAAGAAGTTAAAACCATTTGGCTATGGTATCAAAGCAATTGGTAATGGCTTATTCAAGTTTATCGACATCAAGATCAAAGATAAGCCAGATGTTGCAAAACAACAAACAAATATTGAAACCGTATAAAACCTTAACGAAACCAAAATAAAAAAAAGATCCTATGCAGGATCTTTTTTTTTATCTATCATTTTCTTATGAAAAAAAACTCATTATTATTACTTCTCTCTATACTTTTACTGCCATTCAATCTTCAAGCTTCAACGAAATTGGACAGTTCCATCTTAGACTCTATCAAGGCCATATTACCAAATATTGAAAATAATCAAAAAATTAAAACTCAAGGCTGCTCATTTCAAAAACAAAAGTGGCTTACGGCCTTACTTACCCAAGAAAGTTTTACTGAAACCCTAAAGTTTAAAAAAGACTGTGATTTAGAAGGTCAATATACAGTTAAAGTTAATGATTTTTTCCCGATTAATCTTAAAATTCAAAAGCATAAACATATCAAAAGAATTATCACAAATTTAAAATTAGAAATTATCTTTACTGAGTCGGCACAGCTTCAAATAAAAATGAAGGATGCTATTTTAAAAAGTAACAAAGATATAAGTTTTGATATGACCTATAAAATAGAAATTGATCCCATGGCAGCGTCTCCATTAGGCAAACACAAAGGAGGGAGGGTTTTCTTAAAACGAGTAGGCACAAAAAAAATAAATAAAAGCTTTCCCATCAATTTAAAAACTATGTAATAAAAAGACACCTAAACTAGGTTTATATTCAAGTTCTTCACTCAATATTTTTCCTACACCACGACTTAGTCTTCAAGCAGTGCTTTAAGTTTTTCCTTATCAGACTCTTCAACATCTTCATAATTTATACTTTCTTCTTCAGCATTGACAGAAGCCTGTGCCCGTTTAAGAACACGATCATAGTTTCTTTTATAGGCCTTAGAAACGATTGTAAACAAAGTATCAGCTTTTTGTCGATCTAACTCTTTTTTACCTTTTCTGAGTCTATTTAATAAGGACTCAACCTCTTGAGTGCTCATATTCTGATCTTGATATCTTTGTTGATTATTTGAACTCCCATATTCAGAAGCTGTTGAATTTGATGAATGTCCACTTTGTTGATGACTAAGTCTTGAGGGCATGACAATATTCACACCAGAGGAAGTCGCTTGATTCTGTCCCGACTCATCTGACTGCGAAGAACTTAACGTATCATTCATCTGATTAACAGCATCAGCTAAATTATTTAAACTTTTTGCATTTCCACTCCCTCGAGATTTTGAATCACCAAACTTTGATAGTTTTACAGACTCAGTAGGTGAGTTAGCTTTACTTAGAAAAGATTTATTTTCGGCGAGGGCATTTTGACTTGTTTTAGAGGCTAAATTAGCACTCGCTTTTTCAAGATTTTTTTGTGAACTGATATCAGCATTCCTTCTCAAAGCACTAGACTTTGCTGCATTTAAAGCTTCAATTTCAGCAGGATTAAAAACTTCTGACTTTGATAGTTTATCCATCTGAGAATTAAAAACTTCCAGATTTGTCTCTCCTTCGAAATTAAGTTTCTTAAAAATATCATAAAATGCTTTTCTGTACTTTATATTTCTAGACTGAGTACCAGCAGCAGCCTCTCCTAAAGAATTATATTCCTTAACCCTTTTTTCCCAGTCAGCGTTATATAAGCTTGCAGCATCAGCATATTTAATTGCACGAGAAGAAGCCAAAGAGCCTAATTGCTTCATATTATAAGCGACCAGATTAAAATACTGATCCATACCAACTAAAGGATAACCCATATAATTATTTTTTGTTAAGTGAGACCATTTATAATGAATTTCATAAGCATATTTAGCAAAATCAGAAGCTTCCGAAGAAGACTCAAATAAGTAACCAAAACCAATCGCTTCTTTATCAGACAAATTGGCCCCACAGTCATTTAGAGTTTTACATAAGGCATATTTTCTGGCCCCATTAATAACGGCAACTTTGGGTTTTTTCATATTTTCAATTTGAATTTTTCCCTTCATCGGTAAAAAATGACCTGCTTTAATCGCATCACCCAAATGGTCCTGATTACCAAAACTGTCACCACCATTTAGATAGCCGCTTTTAATATGTCCACCTGGTGCCCTTCCTTTTAAATAACGGATACCCGAATCAGTAGCATCTCGTAACATCTCAGGAAATGTTTGCGTATATTTTGGCATCTTATTTAATGAAATAATATTCTCAGAAACAAATAAAGGTAAAGTTGGATCCATGACATAATTTATATAACCATCAGCATCTTCACGATACCCGGCCTTAAAACATGTCGATGCGCGCCCTTTTGTTTGACACCTCAGGCTCGACTGTAAAGCTTTGTTATCAAAACGAGGACCTAAGAAATAACGATGAAACCCATCCATTTTTTTCACACAAACACCTAGAACCCTTTTCACACACTTACCCTTAACCGTTTTTACGTCAACAATCTCCGGAGTAGAATCAATATCATCTCCTTGATAATATCGCCAAGCTGCTTGCATTGAGTGTTTAGTTGCTGCCTTAGAAAGTCAGTATATTAAAAATTTTAAACCAACCAGGTCTATAAGTATAACCCCACTTATAAAGCATGACTGAATGTCCTTCAGGATTAGATTTCATCAACCTTTTCCCAGAGATACGATCTTTAAAAACTTCATGGAAGTCAATATTGGAAATAAAATCACTTAATTCTGATAATTCTTTTTCAAGGTCCGAGTTATCGACAAATCTTTTCACCTGAGCTTCAGCTCTAAGCTGTAACCACTCAACTAAAAGTTTTTCATGAGAAATAGCGATAGCACCTTTATCTATTTCCTCAATTCTGGCATTATCTTTATCTACCTCTGAAACCTTTTTATCCAATGTAGAAATAGAGGTTCCGTCAATTTTACTTTCTTTTTGTCCTTTATTTAAATCTTTCCCTAAAGAAACTTGTAATTCTTTTTTCTGAACGTCACAATTATTGTTAAAAAAGTTTTGTTTCACCGAACTAAAGTTGGAAGGCCCAAAAATAGCGACACATTTACAGGCCATATTCTTATCGATTTCCTGCATTTTTTTCAACATTTTTGAACGGTTTTTACGAAAGGTTTTAGCAACTTTATTTGCACGAGAAAATATATTACCTTTACTTCCGTCTTCCCAATAATCTTGAGTTCCTTTATGACTATAAACATACTCAAAGGCTCTTAAAAATAGTTCTGCATTTTTTTCTTTATTTGAAGCATCTCTCCAAGCATCATTTAAAGAGTTGAATTCACATTTTTTAATATCAGAATACGTTTTAGCTGTAACTCCAGGTATTTGATATTTATTTATATAGTCTTGTTTCTTTAAAGAAACACCCATTGCTCCAGTTTTTGCCATACAAATACGATATTGCTCTGATCCTTGAGTATTGTTTTTAGCGCAAGCTTCTCCTTTTTTTACATTTTCAGCGAGGTATTTTTTTTCAGTTTTATCAACTGCTCGCATACAATTATTGTGTGAAGGGCTTCCATTACTAAATTTATCACCACACTTCTCACGTTGTTTGGCCACATCATCCATTTGTTTTTGGGTTAACCCAGTAAATTTATCCTCCGTATAGTTTTTTTCTAATCTATCAACAGCTTCTAAACAGGCGGTTAAATCTTTTGAATTTGCAGCATTGTTAGTCTGACAATCTGAACGTTTTTCTTTTATAAGTTGTTTTTGTGCTTCAGATATTTCATATTTCTTTTCTGCGGCCTTTACAGAACTCACAAAAATATTTAAGACAAAGTGAACGGACTTGAGTATTCCTTGCTTAAATGAATCATGAAAACTATATTTAGGTACAGGTGCAACACATCGTCCCTTAACGTTTAAAAATCCAGGACAACAGCTCTTGCCTTTAACTAATTTATTTCCATCTCTAACACAGTCTAGACATTTCGAAACTTCAATGCATCGATTATTAACACATGATTGAGAACAACAGTCCGAAGATGTTTGACACAAATCACCAGTATTTTTACAAGAATTTGTAACAATCACATCGCTGATATCTAAATTTGTACAACTTCCTTGAGCGCAAATAAAGTTTTCTTTATCACATTTTTCACCAATATTTCTAATACGAGAACAGACAAACTGAGCTCTACAGCTTCCTGCTGATTCGGAAGTTTTTTTGTAACAAATTCCAGAGCAACAATCATTATTTTTCTGACAAGTCTCAGTGGATTTCAAACAAGACTTTCCCTGAAGAGCTTCTTTTGCCACTTGAACTTTTACATGATTCATGCAACATTTTTTATTCCCAACAACCTCACCTTCACTAGCACAGCCAATAGAGTTTGCAGTTATTTTTTTCAAATAGCCATCAAACACTTTTTTATATTTATTTTTCCAAAAATTATAAATCTGTTGCTCACTCAAACCTTGAGGAGTTGAGAGATTAAATAGTCGCTTATATTCTGAGACCCAAAATAGTAAATTTTGATTTGTAGCGTAGCCTGAAATATATAATGATTGAGCTTGTTGATAAAAGGCCGTATAAAGATCTTTTGGTAAATACCCTTTAAACTCCGTTGACGTTTTTAAATTACGCTGCTTCCAGGCAACTTCAAACAAATTTTCATACGCTTGCCGATAGTCTTTAATCTCTGCTTGGGTTAAGCTTGTTTGATAATAACTTTTATCGTTTTTCACTTGTTGCAATAATGACTGTATCTGATTACCCATTGCAGTTTGGGCCCACAAAAGCAAAAAGATCACTATTGATAAATTTCTCATAAAACATCCTCAGTTTATCCTCTATAACTTATTCTAATATAAATAACTTATCGACCAATAGACATATAGATTAAGTTATTGAAATTGCGAAATATGAAGGGTTTATATTGCCTATTTTTTAGTGCAAAAAATGAATATAAAGGGCTAAAATGAATAAAATTTTAACTATTTGGCCAGGAGACCTATTTATGTCTAATCTTTGTCCTTGTGGAAGTGAAAATGAATATCAGTCATGTTGTATGCCCTATCATAAAAATGAAAGTCTTCCTCCCACAGCAGAAAAACTTATGCGTGCTCGATATAGTGCATTTGTAAAAAACGAAATCCCTTTTATTGCTCAAACACATCTTCCAGGAACAGAAGACTTTGATATCGAAGAGGCCAGAAACTGGGCAGTAGATAGTCAGTGGAAGGGCTTAGAAATTGTCAATTCACAAAAAGGCCAAGCTGATCACCAAAGTGGAATTGTTGAGTTTAAAGCTCTCTACGCAGACAAAGAAGGTAAAGACTATCTTCATCACGAGATCTCAACATTTAAAAAAATAGATGATCAATGGTATTATGAAGATGGGCAAATTGTGGGTACAGGGCCAATAAAAAGGGCCACTCCAAAAGTTGGACGAAATGAACCTTGTCCTTGCCATTCTGGAAAGAAATATAAAAAATGTTGCGGGGCCTAAACTTATGAGTGCTAATGTTTGGGGAAATGAAAAAACTGAGTATTTTAACTCAGTCACACCTGATCAGGTCCTAAATGCTATAGAAAGTCTAGGGTACAAAGCGACTGGAAGGGTTATGCAACTGGCCTCTATGGAAAATAGAGTTTTTGAAGTTGAAATAGAAAATGAGGATGCTAAGCACGTATCTGAAAAATTCAAAATTCTTAAATTTTACAGACCAGGAAGATGGTCCAAAGAACAAATTCAAGAAGAACATCAGTTTCTTTTTGATTTAATCGAACATGATATCCATGCCATTGCACCAGAAAAATCTAATCAAGAATCAGTTTTTATCACCCAAGATGGACTTTACTTTTGTATATTTCCCAAGCAAGGAGGCCGGGCCTGTGACGAATGGAATGATGAACTCTTGGCCCAAATGGGTCGTCTTCTTGCTCGGCTACACAATGTGGGAAAGGCCCATACAGCAAAGTATCGTTTAAAACTTGATATCAATACTTTTGGTGAAAAAAACCTAGAACTTATCTTAAAATCACCTCATATGTTACCAGAATATCAAGAAGCTTATAAGTTAACCGCGCAAACAATTTTTAAACTTTCACATCCTTTATTTGAACAAATTCAATTTCAAAGGATTCATGGTGATTGTCACCATGGGAATATTCTTTTACACGATGGACGACCATTTCTTATTGATTTTGATGATATGAGTGTTGGTCCAAGAGTGCAAGATATTTGGATGATCACACCTGGCCGTGATGAATATTCTCTGGCCCAAAGAGAAAAGCTACTTGCCGCTTATACCTCTATGTCAGACTTTGATTATAGAGAATTAAAAGTAATTGAGAGTTTAAGGGCTTTGCGAATGATTCATTTTTCAGCTTGGATAGGTCACCGCTTTCAAGACCAAGCTTTTCAAAGGGCCTTTCCAACTTTTGGCTCACATCAATACTGGGAAAAAGAAATCTTTGAACTTAAAACACAAATCGGTTATATACAAGATGAACTAACAGCACTTTATTAACAAACAGGGGTGACCTAGAAAAATGGTCTGAGATTATACCCTTTGAACTTGATTCAGATAATACTGACGAAAGGAGATAAAAATGTTCAATGAACTTAATATAATAGATATATTAACGCCTCTAGATTATACCGTTTTTTTTCTCATTATCCTCTTAACACTAAGCTTTGTTATTTGGGGACATTACAAAAAAAATAAAACTGATAATGAACAAGAAAACTTCATGGACTTAATTCTCATGGGGAGAAGTTTAACTCTACCTATGTTTATCGCAACACTAGTTGCCACATGGTATGGAGGAATATTTGGAGTCGCTCAAATTGCCTTTGAGCACGGTATTTACAATTTCGTCACCCAAGGCTTTTTCTGGTATTTAACTTATCTCATTTTTGCATTTTTTATCATAGATAAAATCCATAATTACCAAGCTGTTACTCTACCAGACCTTGTAAGAAAGATGTTTGGAAAAAAGTCAGAAAAATTAGCTGCTGTTTTTAATATTTTTAATCTTATTCCTATTGCTTATACCATCAGCTTAGGATTACTCATTCAAATGCTCTTTGGTATCCAACTCCCAATTGCTATTATACTAGGAGTCAGTTTCGTCTTACTCTATTCCTTCATAGGAGGTCTACGCTCAGTCGTTTACTCAGATATTTTACAATTTTTTATTATGCTTAGTTCTGTTATTGGAGTCTTTATTTATTCCCTCATTATTTTTGGAATAGAACCCCTCAAAAAACTTCCTGAACATTATTTTTCACCAACAAGTACTTTTAGTATCACAGAAGTTTTAGTCTGGGGACTTATCGCCTTAAGTACCTTAGTCGACCCAAATTTTTATCAAAGATGTTTTGCAGCTAAAAGTTTTCAAGTGGCGAAAAAAGGAATTATCCTCTCAACTCTTATTTGGTTATGCTTTGACATCTCACTTACTTTTGGGGCCATGTACGCGAAGGCACTACTTCCTGAAGCTTCTGCACAAGACGGTTATTTTTTATATGCCCTAGAGCTTCTTCCCAATGGACTTAGAGGTTATTTTTTGGCCGGAATTTCTGCGACAATTTTATCTACACTTGATTCTTATATTTTTTTAGCTGGTTCTACATTGGCGTTTGACTTAGTTCCTAAAAAATGGAAAGGCAAAGTTTTTATTCATCACTTAGGTGTGTTTATTATTGCCATTATTTCTATAGGTGTGTCCTATATCTTTGAAGGAAATATCAAAAATGTGTGGAAGACCTTAGGAAGTATTTCAAGTGCGGCGCTCTTATGCCCTATACTTTATGGACATTTTTCAAAGAAAAAAATATCAGACAATATTTTCTTCATAAGTGCTATCATAGGGGCATTCATGACTATTATATGGAGGCTCTCAGGTCTTAAAGAATACTATCAATTAGATGAAATCTATATTGGAGTATCTGCGAGTCTTTGCACAATACTTATTTTTCAAAATTTAAAAAAGCTATCAAGCCACCTCTCTTAGCAATGCTAAGAGAAAATTAAATTTCGTCGCGAACTAACTTTTGCACAAGTTGATTAAACTTATCTTTAAAGTCTGTGAAAAAGACTTCTGTCGCTTGTCCACTAAAACCAGTGTGAACAGTAATAATCTCATTCTTTTTGTTTAAAAAAAGTGTCGTTGGAAAAGCAATTGTTTTATCAATTGGTAAAAAGTTAGGAACTGTCTTAGTTGACGCATAATCGGCCAACACTAAAGGATAATTCATATTCAACTTGCTTCGCATAATTCTCAAAGCCTTTAAAGCCTCTTGCTTACTAGAAAAATTTTCAAAGGCCAGAGCAATAAATTCAACATCATTGGCCATATCCTTATTTTCTTTTCTCCATGAAATAAAAAATCGAGTTTCATCAATACAATTAGGACACCATGAACCAAAAACTTGAATAATTTTTGCTTTTGTCTTTAATTCTTCTCCATCTAAATTAATGGAATGACCATCAATATCAACTAAATCTAGTTTTAAAGGTTTTGTCTGAGTTAGCTTAGTTAAACCTGTTGGATCAGGTAAACTAAAATCACTATCTTTTATGGCCTGAATCTCTTTATGATAATTTTTCCCACTATATAACATTCCTTTAAGCCCTGTTTCGTTAATAGCAAGATCTAAAATAAATGAAAAAGTCCCATCAAATCCATATAAGCTAAGCTTTCCCTTGTGAATTCTTCCATCCAAAAACCTATAATCACCAGTGGCAGTCAAAATCGAACCTGTTACGCGTGAACCTTTTTGATTAAAAATTCCTAAGCCAAGTTTATCTTTACTTAATTGAACTTTCCACTTGCCGCTTAAATCAAAAGGTAAAGCTTCATTCTCATATTCTTTAAAAAGATGAGTTTTAGTCACTTTGTCGGCTGTAAATTTAACTTTATAATCTTTACGATTTGTTCTTATCCAATGTCCGGTCAATTTTTGTCCATCAATTTTACCAACCAATTGCGCATATTGTGCACCAATATCTAAAATAAAACGATCATTAATCAACTTTCCTTTTAAAACAATTGCTTCTTTTGCATTAACTAAAACACCTGTTAAGCTCTTGCCCTTTTGATTAATCCTCATTACAAAAGGTAAAGTTTGATCTTTTTGCAATTGCAACTCAACTTTCCAATGACCTGAGAAGTCTTGAGTCGGTGTACAACTCAAAAAAGACAAACAAATCAGTAAAGTCATTATAATTTTTGCTAACATAACGGTTATTCTCACATTACAAAAAGAGGGCCGTCAACAATACGGCCCTCTTTTAACTCATATCTTTTAATATAATACGCTCAAACTATCTTAATGACCAGTCTTCATATATAGCAGCAAAACGTGGTTTTACTAAGCGATAATAATCATGAAAAAGCTCTGCTCGCGACTCATCCTGATTAGCATGCTTCATTAAAACTCTCAGAACTTCAATATAAGAAAGCGCATACATAATTGTTTCAGCATGAACCATAAGCTTCATAACATTTTCTTCCTTAAGCCATTCTTTTGCGTTAAAGAATTTTCTTAACTCCCGAGGATTTTCTGTGTCTGTCCCCGGCTTGAGTGTTCTAATGAGAAGCTTAACAAAGTTTTTCTTGAACTCATATTGAGTATTATTAAACTTTGACTCACATTCTGATGTGGCACCAAAGAAGTTTGCAACTGGATTGGCATTAACTAATGCAGTAAAGTACTTTGTCGGATTTCTCATCACAAACTTCATTAAATCCTTCATGGCCATTAACGCTTGAATCTGAGTTGTTCCTTCATAAAGTAAGGTCGCAAATGAGTCTCGATGAAATCTAGCGGCATCATATTCTTCTATAAAGCCATACCCCCCCAAGGCTTGAATACCTCTTTGGGACAAATGAGTAAAAGTTTCTGCCCCATAAGCTTTGACTAACGGAGTTCTTCTTCTTACCCACTTTTTTGTTTCTTCGTATTGTTTAACTTGTTGTTCATTCAGTTCATTGCCATGACGTTTCATCATATCGAGTTTTTGATACTGATCAAAATAGGATATTGTATCCACCATCAGGGCCCTAAAAGCATCTCTTTCTACTTCCCAGTCCTTGATGTTTCTCGCATAGAGGGGTAGATCTAAAAGATTTTTCCCAAATTGACTTCTTTCTTCTGCATACTTTCTCGCATAACCCAAAGAAGCTTCAATTCCTCCTAAGGACTGAAGACCAACAGCAATTCTTGCC
>LUMW01001107.1_pt1 | contig 14104 bp, 13 predicted proteins | sample 729761 | NCBI WGS metagenome assembly LUMW01 (sample SAMN03860302, study PRJNA289734) | marine metagenome | biome: seawater column; feature: ocean; material: water; isolation source: Red Sea water column Station 192 - depth 500m | place: Saudi Arabia: Red Sea | collected 2011-10-15 | depth 500 m
GCCGTATCCCTGGTTCATGGCCGTTATTTTGGTGAAGTATGTCCTGCAAATGCGACTTTTGAGATCTCACAGTTAATCGATGATTACCTTGTTGAGATTGAAGCGGAGGCTATCATCGAAGAATAAGAGATTGTTAATTAGTCGTGGTTCTGCTCTTTTTCTATTGACAATATGAATTCGAGTAATTCTGAGACTAATTCTTCAGGCTTCTCTTCGGGAATGAAATGACCGCATTCCAGTGCTTTTCCACGCACGTTGGATGCGCGTGCACGCCATACTGACATCATGTCTAGATTCTTGCCCGTCTGCCAGCCTGGTCGTTTTGACATTTCGCTTCCCCAGAGTACCAGCACAGGGCAGGATAACTGTTTCCCTCGGTCTGTATCGTCGTGTTTCATGTCCAGTGTTACGCTACGGTAGTCTGCACACATAGCGCGCACGGTTTCAGGATCCGAAAAGCAGCGCAGATATTCTTCGTAAGCGGCTTCAGTGAAACTATTGGGAACTGACGTCCAGTTTTCGAGAAAGAAGTCCAGAAAGAGTTTTGGGTTGGCGCTGAATATGGTCTCTGGCAGCGGCGATGGCTGTCGCATCAATAGCCAGTGGAACCAGGAATAGGCCAGTGAGGCATCCATATTCTCAAAGGCCTCCATCGAAGGCATGACATCCAGGTTGGTAAAACTCAGCACAGAATTAGGATGGTCAAGTGCCAGGCGAAGTCCAACTCGGACACCACGGTCGTGACCAACCAGATGAAATTGATGATGACCTAACTGTCGCATCACTGCTATCTGATCCCGAGCGCTTGCCTTTTTGCAATAAGTTGAAAGGTCGTCATTCGTTGACGGTGGTTTCTCGCTGTCGCCATACCCTCTAAGGTCTGGACAAACGACTGAAAAATGTTTTGTTAGGCAGGGGGCTACCTTGTGCCATTCGACGTGATTCTGAGGGTAGCCGTGGAGTAAAAGCAGGGCAGGGCCTGTCCCACCGTGAACGACGTTAATTCGGCAGCCGTCACCGTCTATCTGTGATCGCTCAAAATTTTCGAACATTGTGTAGCTCCAATGTGCGTATACTTGTTAGATCATAACCTAAACCCAGGTTGGGCCAGCAGTGTGCAAGGCTCGGGATAGCTACCCAGACCTGACCGCAACAAACAGCCTGATCACCGTGGAAAAATTTATGTATTATGATTCAATTGAAAATAAACACGGCCTTAAGCACGACCCGTTTAAGGCACTGATTGCCCCCCGACCAATCGGTTGGATCTCCTCTGTCAGTGCGGACGGAATTTGTAATCTTGCGCCGTACAGCTTCTTCAATGCGGTCAGTGACCGGCCCCCTTATGTGATGTTTTCTTCTGCTGACATCAAGGACAGCATACGCAACATCGAGCAGACCGGTGAATTCACCTGCTCGATGGCGACATGGCATACACGGCAAGGCATGAATATCTCTTCAGCATCGGTGCCGGCTGATACTGATGAATTTCCCTTGTCGGGTCTGACACCGGCTGTTTCAAACTTTGTAAAGCCTCCTCGGGTCAAGGAAAGCCCGGCGGCGTTTGAGTGTCGGCACTGGAAAACCGTGCCGTTACCTGATGTGGTGCCTGGTACTGAGAAGGGTCATTTTGTTGTGATCGGACATGTTGTCGGTATCTACATCGACGACCAGTTTATTGATGATGGTCTGGTCAATACGGGTGCGATGCAGCCCATTTCGCGTATGGGATACATGGAGTATTCAGTGGTTCGGCCGGAGACCGTATTTGCTATCAATCGGCCGACCGTGAATTCTGATGGCACTCTCGCTGATGTTGATCCCGGTGAGTGGGACGGGGTGTATCGCTGAAGCCTGACGGGAGCGAAAACGGTATGCAGGATTTTGTTGGCGCCAAAGGTATTATTGCGGCAGAACGGCTTGCCGAGTTGTCAAAGCGGAGTAACTGGCCAGGCTTGGTTCAGCTTGCCAGTCACTTCGGCGCGATTGCAGTAACAGGCTGGAGCCTGTTCGCGACCTGGGGCAGTTGGTGGAGTCTGCCTTTGTTTGTACTCCAAGGGATATTGTTGAACTATCTCTATGCACCCACCCACGAATGTGATCACCTGACCGCTTTTAAGTCGCGCTGGCTGAATATCTGGGTGGCAAGGCTCTGTGGATTCATTATTTTTAACCCCAGTGACTATCATCGCTGGTCACATTTTGCTCACCATCGCAATACACAGGACTGGCAGAAGGACACTGAACTCGAGCGCCCGGAGATTCGCACGGCTGGGCAATATCTGCTGGCCCTGAGCGGTTTTCCGCTGATCCGGTCAAAGCTTACGAGCATCTGGAAGCACGCTTTCGTTGGGGCAGATGAATGGTATTTAATCCCGAGCCAGCGGCGGGGGGTGGAACTGGCTGCGCGCTGGCATGTTGCTGGTTACGCTATTGCGATTGGGAGTGCCCTCGCACTGCAGTCGTGGTGGGTGCTGGTGGTTTGGTGGGGTCCGTTTTTCCTGATGCGCTGGTCGTATATGTTGCAAGGGCTCGGTGAGCACACCGGCCTGACCCATCAACCACAAACCTTATGGAATACGAGAACATTCAGCACGAATTGGTTTATGCGCTGGGTCAACTGGAATATGGTTTATCACTGTGTTCATCATACGTTTCCCGGTGTCCCGTTCTACAGGCTGCCCGTTTTACAGCAGGAGGTTGAGCAGAGACTGGGATATGCATTGCCCAGCATTTCTTATAGCAAACTTCACTGGCAACAGTTTTGCGCATTCCGAAAAGGGTATACCGAACTCGATATTTGCACCGAACATGAAAATCAACTTATAGCAGCAGGCAGGCTAGTCGCAGTTACCTCCAAGCAGGTCTCAGCGCCGTGTTAGCGCCAAATTTATCATGGGAGCGACCAATTCGAAGATGAAGGAATTGAAAGGTCATTCGGGTTTGTTTAGAGTGATCCAAACCGACTCTTTGACAACACCAAATTAAATGTAGGTGATCTAAATGCATGACCTGATCATTCGAAATGCGCAAATTGTCGATGGCACCGGAAATCGAGCTCGGTGGGGTGATGTTGCAATTGACGATGGGAAAATAGCCGAGTTGGGCACCGGGCTCGGGCGGTGCAGCGAGGAAATCAATGCGGACGGATTGACCTTGACTCCCGGCATTATTGACCTGCACACCCACTACGACGCACAGCTGACTTGGGATGTCTCTGCGAGCCCGTCAACGGGTCTTGGCGTGACCACCGCACTCATTGGTAACTGCGGATTCACCATTGCACCGTGCAAACCTGAGCACCGTGATCTGACCTTGCGTAATCTGACCCATGTCGAGGGTATGTCGCTGGATGCATTACGAGCGGGGGTCGACTGGAAGTTCGAATCCTATCCGGAGTACCTCGACTTTCTAGAGAGACGGGGTATGGTGCCAAACGTAGCCTCTTACTGCGGGCATTCTTCTCTTCGAATGTGGGTGCTGGGTGAAGAGGCGTCAACACGGGCTGCGACGCCAGAAGAGGTTGCGCAGATGAAATCGATCCTCGTTGAGGCGTTGTCGGTTGGTGCAGTGGGTTTCGCAACATCAACTCTGGAACAGCACAATGGCGAGAACGGAATTCCGATGCCATCGCGTCTTGCCGATGAACACGAGATGTTCGAACTGACCGGTGCCCTTAAGGAAGCCGGTCGGGGTGTTTTCATGCTAACCAAAGGAATGACGACAACGATAGAATTTCTGGAACAGATCTCGGCTAACAACGGCAGGCCGGTCATGATTGCAGCGATGTTCGTGGATCCCAATGACCCCGAACGCGTTTTCCGAGAATTCAGTGATATAGACAATGCTCGTCGTCGGGGTCGTGAACTGTGGGGGCAGGTAGGCTGTTTTCCACTCGGCATGGAGTTCACCATCAGGCACCCTTATCCGCTTGAGGCTTTTCTGGCCTGGAGGCCTGCAATCGAAGCCGACAGCGATGAGCGCTATCGGCAGATACTTGCAGACGAATCATTCCGTGAAAAGATAAAGGCAGAAGCACGTACCAAAGGTGTGCCTAATCGATTTTCTTATCACCAGTTTGATCATCTGACGGTTATAAGTGTGATTGAAGATCGGCATCAGGATCTGGTTCAGAAAACCGTTGGTGAGCTTGCCAGCGCAAGTGGGAAGGATCCCTTCGACTGGTTGCTGGATTTTGCGCTCGATAATGAGATGGATGCGATGTTCGACTGCAAGCTATTTAATACAGAAGAGGATCGTGTAAAAGATCTGCTCAATCACCCGCATGCTGCCGTGACGCTCTCGGATGCGGGAGCGCATCTGTCCTTTCTCTGTGATGCGGGGTTCGGATTACACCTTCTTGGTCACTGGGTACGCGACAGAGAGGATCTGTCGCTGGAACAGGCTGTACAGGCGGTGACCAGTCGTCCGGCTGATATCTGCAGAATCGCCGACCGAGGCCGAATCGTTGCCGGTCAGCAGGCTGACTTGATGCTTTTTGATTCAGCGACTGTTGGTCGCGGACCACGGCGACGGGTGACTGATCTTCCGGGGGGCAACAGCCGGGTCGATACGCCTGCTCTGGGTCTACATGGTGTATGGGTGAATGGTACACGGGTGGTTGATCAGAATGGACTGATCGCGGATTGTGGTACACCCGGTCATTTATTGCGGGAATTCTCTGGTACAGGCCGATAAAGACTATTTCAGCGACCTGACTATCGCTGTTTACCGACTGTGCCGATCTCACAATCTGGTAGGGAAACACGCACTGCTTGGGGATAATGATTTGACAGAAAATTTTTTCAATCTTCAAGATCTCTCACAAGGCATTGCCAGGGATCTGGCCGACGGCGTATCTACACGGATATTTCCGGGAGATCAGGCCATGCTGTCGGTGGTTCAGCTGGAACCCGGCAGAGAAAGTGACGTGCATTCACATCCACAAGAGCAATGGGGAGTGATCCTATCGGGTAGCGGGATGCGTATTCAGGACGGTGACGAGCACCCTGTAACCGTCGGTGACTTTTGGCGGACACCCGGCGGGATACCGCATGCATTTCGAGCAGGTCCAGATGGGGCGAAGGTGCTGGATATATTCAGTCCGCCGCGAGAAGAATATCGGATGGCGGGCGCCGGAGTTTTTGCGCCAGATTCTGAATGATCGGACAGCTGTCGCCCGCAATAAAACAATTGTGTGCGCGATGACAATTCTAAATCACTCTAACAGGGTGATTTGAATACCGTGTTGTTTTCGGCGCTGAAATCCCGTCGTTATCGGCGTTACTGGTTTGGTTCGATGGGTACAGTGGGTGCCAGCCAGTTGATGATAATGGCACAGGGATGGTTAATATTTGAACTTAGCGGATCGCCGATGGATCTGGGTGTCCTTGGTGCGGCAGTGTCTGGGCCAGCGATTGTCGTTCTCTTTTTTGGCGGCATTTTGGCGGATCGTTTTGATCGACGATACTTGTTGATGACCACATCGCTTATAACCGCAGTGCTGTTACTGGTTCAGGCGCTCCTCGACTATTCTGGTGTCGTCGAGGTTTGGCATGTACTTGTTCTGGGTTGTGTGATCGGGATTGTGACGGGGTTTGAATGGCCCGTTAGGCAGGCATTCTTTGCCAAATTGATTACGCGAGATCAGATGATGAGTGCGGTGTCTTTGAATTCTATTCTATGGCAGGGTAGCCGGATGATTCTACCTGCGTTGGCCGGGGTATTGATCGCAGCATCTGGGACTGCGTTGTTGTTTGCACTAGGTGCACTTGGATTCGTGGTGATGTTCTTAACGCTCGTTGGTATGCAGGTGGAACGGCAGGTTGCCACGACTGGTAGCACTATTAAACATTCAATCAATTGATGCCTGCGTTTGTAGACAGTTTGGGTACTGATGAAATCGGATTTGGTGCGTTGATGTCTGCCGTTGGGCTGGGCTCAGCTGTGGGCACCGTGCTTGTGTCGTCTATCCAACGGTACCGACACCTCGGCCTTACGATGCTAGCAGGGTTACTGTTTGGAGCTGTAGCGCTGGTAGGATTTGGGATCGCAGTAGTCTACGGAACGACCAGTTTCGCTTTTGAAGCCGCAGTAGTTTTCGCATTCCTTGTTGGTGTTTTTGGTTCGGTCTATTTAATTACGTCGATGACCGTGTTGCAGATACAGGTGCCTGATGTATTAAGAGGTCGTGTGATGGGAATTCACATTATCAGTTTCTATTTGATGCCGTTAGGTGGCTTATTCATGGGTGTAATAGCCTCTGTATATGACGATTCGCTGGCCGTAATTGCTGGCGCTTTTGTAGTGTCGGTCATAACAGTCGTCATTATGATCAGCCAACGCGATATCCGTCGAATTGACGGTCGGAATCTTTCGGAAACGGGTCTGAATAGTGATGAATTAACTGAGTCAGCGAAGACCTAATGACTGACAGATTCGAAGTTGCGGTGATCGGAGCCGGTGCGGCAGGACTGGCGGCAGCAAAAGAATTGACCGCTCAAGGTATACGCTTTGTTTTGCTGGAAGCATCTCATCGCATTGGTGGACGGGCACACACCGAGTACCCGCCGGATGGTGCGCCGTTTGATCTCGGATGCCACTGGATGCATTCGGCCAGTATCAACCCCTTTGTTCCGATTGCTGACGAGTACTCAGTTCGCTATGAGAAGCGTGATGCCTATGGTCCGGAGGCGCATTATTTTAGAGGTGGGGAATGGGTATCGGAACTGGCTCTTGAGTCTTTAGCAGCAGAGTCTGAGACGGCTGAAGTGGCTATAGCCAAGGCCTGGTCTGAAGGCGTTGACAGCTCCGTTGCTGAAGTTACTGAGCGTGATGGCGAATGGACATCTGTTCTTGATTACTACACAGCGTTAGATACTTCTGTTGATCCGAATGAGGTATCTATCGGTGATGTAGTGAGCTATGAGGATACTGATGAAAACTGGCCCGTAGTAGACGGTTACGGCCAACTGGTCGAACGCTGGGCTTCTGGCGTGCCTGTTTCGTTAAATACTGAGGTCAGGGCCATTCACTGGGGCGATTCGGGAGTACGTCTTGAAACAACAAAGGGTGATATACGGGCAAATCGAGTTATAGTCACCGTGTCAACGGGAATATTGGCATCTGGTGCACTTCGATTTTTCCCGGAACTGCCCGAAAGCAAGCAGAGTGCTATTGCTGTACTGCCTTTGGGTAATTACAACCATGTCAGATTCTGGATCGATTCTCAGCTTTTCCCTGCCGATTTACCTGAACGAGTTTTGGCCGAGGTCGATCTTGATTCCCCGATTTTGATCTACCTACGACCTTATGGATTTGACTGCGTTACTGGGATAGTCGCGGGTCGCTATGCAGACTGGTTGGAGCGATCGGGCCCGGTGGATTCGGCAGCGGTAGTTAAAGAGGCACTGAGCAGCGTTTTTGGCCACGACATTCTGCGCCAAATTAAGGGTGATCGACAATCCGCGTGGCGTGGAAACCCGTTTGTACGCGGTGCCTATTCAAGTGCTAGGCCTGGTCATTTCCATCAACGTGCTGTGCTTGGAGAAACTGTCGCTGATCGTTTGTTTTTTGCCGGTGAGGCAACATCGCTGAACCATTTCAGTACGTGTCACGGTGCCAAGATGAGTGGTGAGTTGGCCGTTCGGAAAGTATTAGAAGCAATAAAATCGCCATAAATATTGGCCGGGATTCTCGCGTTCACACACGCCTGAAAAAATCTCTACAGGTCTGCGCAAAAGCTTCAGAACGCCGGGTCCGCCGGGTTTTTGACAGTGTGGCCAGCACCACATGCAATGGCATGGCTTTTTCACGGATTGGTAGACAGCGAACGCGAGCACCATCGTAAGTTAATTCGGACGCAGGCTGTAGATTGAGCACGCTGTAACCATGACCCCGTGCAACAAGACCACGAACCAGTTCGAACGATTCAGATCGCTGCTCAATTCGCGGATCGATTCCAAGATGCTGGAACAGTTGTTGGAAATATTCACGGCTGTGTGGGAGGTCCAGAAGGATCATTGATTCGTCCTGGAGCGCTTTAAGCGAAACGGATTTCCCCCCAGCCAGCGGGTGGTCAGGCGGCAGCAGAACGTGGGGCTTTATAACGGTCAGGTTTTCACTCTGAAGTTCCGCGTCCAACTCGAGGGCGTAAAGCAGCGCCACTTCAATGTCACCTGACTTAAGGAGTTGCTGGAGTCGATCCAGCGTACCCTCAATAAAACGAATCTGTAGTTCCGGGTAGCTTTCATTTAGGTCGCGCATCAGTCGTGGAACAAAAAACGGTGCAAGCGTCACAAAGCAACCAACGGCAAGTTGGCCGCTGATCGAATCGCGGAGTTCCAGTACGTCCTCCTCGATTTCCTGAGCATGGGTGAGCAGTGATCTTGCACGGACAAGAAAATCGGCACCTGCGGGTGTCAGTGAAACCCCCCGTGCATGGTGGCGAATCAGCAGCGACAGACCGAGTGATTTTTCGAGTTGTGCAATGGAGGTCGACAGGGCAGGTTGTGAGATGAACAAGTGACTTGCAGCTGCTGATATGCTGCTGTGCTCGGACACACTGATCAGATGGTAGAGTTGTTTGAGCGTAAATTGCATAAAAATAATATATACAATAAATAATTAAATAGTATTTTACAATATAAACAAAACACGCATGATCCTCTGCTGGTGCGTCGAAAAGTCATTGAATCGGCAAAAACTCAGTCAGGAACTTTTAAATGATCAGAACTGCTGCTGAATACCTGGACTCCATCCGAGATGGTCGTCAGGTCTGGATTAATGGCGAAAAAGTCGATGATGTGCCGACACATCCGATGTTCAAGCCCTTGGTCGACATTCGGGCGCGTATTTATGAGATGCAGCACGATGCTGCAACTCGGGACACCATGACCTATGAGGAGGGTGGAGAGTGCTTTTCAGTAGGTCTTAAACTGCCGTATTCACAGGAGGACTGGTACCAAAAGCGTGTGGCCACCGATGCTGTAATGGATGATGTCGGTGGCATCGTGACACGTGTGGGCGATGAAACGGTTGGCGAGATGTGGTCACTCTTTGATGGACAGGACGTATTGAACGAGGTGGATCCACAATTCTCACAAAATATTCGCGATCACATCAATCGAGTGATCAGGATCGACCCTTTTCATGTATCGGCCAACACCGATCCCAAGGGCGACCGATCCAAGGCGCCCCAGGACCAGGACCCAGACATGCTGCTGCACGTGGTCCGTGAGACAGATCAGGGTATTGTTGTTCGTGGGGCAAAGTACGAAACGGCGGCGCCTTATGCGAACCAGGCATTCACTAAGCCAACCATCGCCAACTGGGGTGACAGCGAATTGTCTGATTATGCAGTTGGATTTATCTGTGATCTCGGATCCCCGGGTATCAAGATGATTTGCCGCACCGGTTTTACCGGGCGTGCATCAGTTGAGGATTATCCGCTCGCCAACAAGTTCGATGAAGTGGATGCGCTGGTGGTATTCGATAATGTTCTGGTGCCTTGGGAGAACGTGCTGTTCTACCGTCACACGAAAGCCGCCACCTTTATTCGGTCAACCGTGCACCGTTACAGCGCCTTTGCATTCGTACAGCGCAATCTGCGGATGGCAGATCTGATGATCGGTGCTGCACTGTTTAACGTACGCCAGACCGGTCTGGACAAGCAGCCGGCAGTACAGGAGAAACTGTCCCAACTTGCGGTCTACCGCGAGGGAATCAACGCACACCTAACCGCTGCTATCGCGACCGCTGAAAGGAGCCCTGCCGGTCTGCTGATGCCCAACCAGTCGTTGCTCCTTACAGGACGGGTTCATGCGTGTACGAATCTGCCGGCCATGATGCACGTGGCGCGGGAATTGTGTGGCGGCCAGATCTGTGTGACCCCGGATGTTGCAAGCTTCAGGCATCCGGAAACCGGCAAATGGATGGAGAAATTTTATACAATCAATGACGAGTGGACCGCTGAAGATCGACGTAAACTTCTGGCATTTGCCCGCGATCTGCTGAATTCGGACTATGCAGGCCACCGTCTGACGTTCCAGCTCTTTGCGCAGTCAGCACCGTTTGCACATCTGGCAGCGGTGTACAGAAATTTCGACTGGAGCGAATCACTGGGCTTTGCCCATCGGGCGGCTGGTTTGTCGGAAGAATTGTTAGAGGGTATCGATCAGACTGCAGGCGACACCAGCGCTAAACAGCTGTTTGGTGCCAGGGCTGCCGGTAAATCAGCAGGCTGAACAAAAATGGAGAACCGATGATGACACACACACGCGTGCGTAAGTTCAATACCCAAGACACTTATCCCGAACAGAAGCTGGATAATGATTTGTGCCAGGCAGTTATCGCGACAGGGACTACGGTCTTTCTGCGGGGACAGGTGGCCCAGGATCTGGAAACCCGTGAATCTCTTTTCGCCGACGATCCCGGTGCGCAGGCTAGAAAAGCAATGGAAAACGTTTCCCTGTTGCTTGGAGAAGCGGGCAGCAGTCTTGAGCAGGTGTGCCGTGTCGTGGTCTACCTGACCGACATCCGGTATCGAGAATCCGTCTATCAGGAGATGGGCAAATGGTTTAAGGGTGTGCACCCGTGTTCAACTGGGCTGGTCGTCTCAGCACTGGCCCGGCCTGAGTGGTTGGTAGAGATCGAGGTGACTGCGGTAATACCCCACAGCACCGCCACCTGATATCCGATAGTCGAAATACTACCGAGGCAAGCCATGACTTTTTCAATCACAGGTGTCTGCGATGACAGTGGAATGACTGGAATCGCGATCACAACTTCGAGCATCTGTGTCGGCAGTCGCTGTCCCTGGGTGCGGGCCGGTGCAGGCGCTGTGTCTACTCAGAATATCACCGACCCTACAATCGGCAATGAGGTGCTCGATCTGATGGCGAGCGGACGGAGTGCATTGGATGCACTGAATTCGGTAATGGACCAGCGTCCATACGCCGAGTATCGTCAGGTAGCGGTAGTAGATCTATCGGGCGGTACTGCACACTTCAGTGGGCAAGAGGTGCTGGGTATCCATGCCGTGAGCGAAGGACAGCACTGTGTGGGTGCTGGAAATATTTTGTCAAATGAAAGAGTTACCCAGGCAATGTGCACTGTTTTTGAGAAATCAACCGGGATACATCTTGCTGAACGTTTATTGCTGGCACTGGAGGCAGGTGTTGCAGCCGGTGGTGAGAAGGGCCCAACCCATTCTGCGGCCTTGCTGGTCGCCCACGAACAGCCCTGGCCACTGGTCGATCTGCGTGTGGACTGGGCCGAACAACCCGTGGAAGAACTGCGCCGGTGCTGGGAGCGATACGAACCCGAGATGATGGCCTACCTGACCCGAGCCCTCAATCCGGGTGCAGCACCCACTTATGGGGTACCCGGCGATGAATGATATTGAACCGATCAAAAACTGCTTACCGAAGGTGACGGTAGATACGGTCAGTAGCGAACTGTTTCGCGAAGCGATGAGCTGTGTGGCGTCTGCGGTATCTGTCGTTACCACCGATGGTGCATCCGGCTGTGCCGGGATGACCGTGAGTAGCATGTGTTCAGTCTCGGATGATCCGCCGTCTGTTTTGGTCTGCCTGAATAGAGTTTCCCCCGTCAGTGAGATTATCCGGACCAACGGCACAATGTGTGTCAACGTTCTACGCGATAATCAGGACTACGTGTCGGCAGCGTTTGCGGGTGACTACCTGGATGCCAATGTTGATCTTTTTGTGTCGGGAAACCTGGATTGCCTGATCGAAGGGGAAATGTTGTACGGGACCCACCACGTTCTGATCGGCAGAATCCAGAATGTCCGGATTAACGCACGGGGTGATCCTTTGATTTATGCGGCCCGCCAGTACCGGGCGTTGTTACCGTCTGACCGAGTCAAGCCTGATGGTGTCGGATGACCTGCTGAGGTTGTTGACGGATCTGGTTGCATTTGACACCACCAGCCGCCGCTCGAACCTCGAGCTGATCGACTATGTTCAGCATTACCTCCGCAGGTACGGCGTCGACAGTGAGCTGATTTTCGACGAGACACGCAGTAAAGCGAATCTCTACGCAACGATTGGTACAACTGATTCACCGGGTGTGATGCTTTCCGGTCATACCGATGTGGTGCCTGTCGATGGGCAGGACTGGCACACGGATCCGTTTTCACTGGTCAGTCGCGACGGGTGTTTTTATGCTCGTGGCAGCGCTGACATGAAAGGGTTTATTGCCTGTGTTCTGGCACAGGTCCCCCAGATGACTCGTCGCTCACTCAGGACATCGGCCCACATTGCTTTGTCTTACGATGAGGAGGTCGGCTGTATCGGCGTACGGCGTCTGATCGAACTGATGGCGACTCTGCCGGTGCGGCCAATGATGGGCGTGATTGGTGAACCGACCGGAATGCAGGTGGTTCGCGCACACAAGGGAAAACAGGCTTTCAGGGTCACGGTGCGCGGCCGCAGCAGTCATTCTGCTTACCCGACTGAAGGCGTTAATGCGGTAGACACGGCTTCTGAGTTGGTCGCCTATATACGGCGGTTGCAGCAGAATATTCGGGTACATGGGCCATTTGATGATGCTTACACCGTACCGAACACCACATTGCATGTGGGTACGATCCACGGTGGAACAGCCCTAAACATCGTGCCAGAGAAATGTGTATTGGAGTTTGAAATTCGCCATCTCCCAGAGCAGGACGTCGATAGGCTCGTCGCTGACATTCGTGGGCACATCGTGACGGTGCTGGAGCCGCCTATGCAGGCCGTCGACCCTGATACGGGTATCGAGATCGAGGTCCTGACCAGCTACCCCGGACTCTCAATCCAAACAGACGCAAAGGTGGTGGGCTTGGTTCAGTCGCTGTTGGACGATGCGGAGGGTACACAGAAAATCAGCTTCGGCTCCGAGGCGGGTCTTTTTACCGGCGAGCTCGGTATACCTGCGGTTGTCTGCGGTCCCGGGAGTATTCAGCAGGCACACAGAGCCGATGAATATGTCTCGGAAGAACAGTTAGACAGGTGTATGCGTTTTGTTTCGAAGCTGACTGATTTGCTCGTCGATGGCATCGCCTTTTCATAAAAGCACACAATGGCCTGTGCAATTGTGTTGACGAGATTGGTGTAAACGTGGTTAAAGTGACTTACGTCTTTAGGAGCAGGGGTTAGAAAAACCCCCGACGATAATATCTATAACGTTATTCGGAGAACATCCAATGGCAACGCAGTTTGAATACGACACCGAGAGTTTGTGGCAAAAAGATCGCGATCACTACATTCATCCCTGGACTGATTTTTCAACCTTCAAGGAAGAAGGGTCGATGGTGATGGCCAACTCTGAAGGTGCTTATGTCTCGGATTCCGACGGTAACCGATATATCGATGGTATCGGGGGCTTGTGGTGTAACAACATCGGTTATGCCAACGAAGAGATGGCCGAGGCAATCGCCGATCAGATCAGGCAGATTCACTATTACTCAGTATTTGGCCACCTGACGACGCCGCCCGCCGCAGAATTGGCGGCCAAGCTGGCCAAATTGACACCGGGACAGCTTGATCACGTTTTTTTTGGCACAGGCGGATCCATGTCGAACGACACGGCGATCCGGATTATCCATTATTACTTCAATCGCTTAGGAAAGAAAAACAAGAAAAAGATCATTTCCAGAATAGATGGCTACCACGGCAGTACGTACCTCGCCATGTCGATGACAGGCGTGGCATTCGATCATCAGGGGTTTGACCTTGCCCCCGATCTGGTCCACCACATTCCAGCGCCCAATCCCTATAGAAGGCCAGAAGGAATGTCAGTCGAGGAGTTCTGTAACGAGAAAGTGGCAGATCTTGAAAACAAGATTCTGGAACTGGGTCCCGAAAACGTGGCCTGCTTTATTGCTGAACCTATTATGGGTGCCGGCGGCGTCATCGTACCGCCACCGGGATACCATCGGCGGACACGTGAGGTCTGTGACCGCTACGAAGTGTTGTATATCTCCGATGAAGTGGTTACCGGATTCGGTCGACTGGGTCAGTTCTTTGCCTCTGAAGCAGTTTTTGATTTTTTACCCGACATTATTTCCTGTGCCAAGGGTATTTCTTCAGGTTACGTACCGCTG
>LUMW01000783.1_pt1 | contig 14079 bp, 12 predicted proteins | sample 729761 | NCBI WGS metagenome assembly LUMW01 (sample SAMN03860302, study PRJNA289734) | marine metagenome | biome: seawater column; feature: ocean; material: water; isolation source: Red Sea water column Station 192 - depth 500m | place: Saudi Arabia: Red Sea | collected 2011-10-15 | depth 500 m
GCCAGGGCCCGGACCAGGTCGTGGTCGGGGCAGCGCAGGCCGACGGTGCCGAGCGCCTCCGCCTCCGGACCGAGGTGCAGGACGGCGTCGGCGGCGCGACGGACGACCACGGTCAGCGGGCCCGGCCAGAGTCCGGCGAGGGCGTCGAGGTCGGCGTCGGCAAGTGCCCTCGCCTGGGCAGGGTCGGCCACCAGCACGGCCACCGACTTGGCGGCGTCGCGGCCCTTGCGGTCGAACAGGCCCGCCCCGGCATCGGCGTCGTGCGGCAGGGCGGCCACGCCGTAGACGGTGTCGGTGGGCAGCACCACGTGCCGACCGGCCCGCAGTTCGGCGGCGGCGGCGGCCACGGCGCCCGCCGGGGCGGCGACGGCGTCGAGCAGGTGACCGGTCATCCCGGCATCCTCGCCACCAGGGCACGGTCCCGGCCGGCCAGGTCGGGACGGGCACCGACGTCGACGAGGCCGGCGGCGGCGGCCCTGGCCGCCAGCGACTCGACCTGACGGGGGTCCAGTTCGAGCACGAATGCCCCGCCGGGGGCCAGCCACGCCGGGGCGCCGTCGACCAGCACGTCGAGGTCCTCGGTGCCGTCGGGGCCGGGGACGAGGGCGGCGTGCGGCTCCCAGTCGACCACCTCCGGCGCGAGGTGCTCCCCGGCGCCCACGTAGGGCGGGTTGGACACCAGCAGGTCGAGACGGCCGCGCAGGTCGTCGGGCAGGGCGTCGAACCAGGAACCGGCCGCCAGCGTCACCCGGCTGGCCGGGCGGCCGAGGCCGGCCAGGTTGGCCCGGGCCACGGCGAGGGCGTCTTCGGAGCGGTCGGTGCACCAGACGCGGGAGGCGGTCCGCTCGGCGGCGACGGACAGGCCGATGGCCCCGGAACCGGTGCCGAGGTCGGCGACCGTGACGTCGCCCGGCCGGCCGACGGCCAGGCGGTCGAACTCGTCGAGGGCGTGGCCGACGACGGCCTCGGTCTCGGGCCGCGGGATCAGCACCCGCCGGTCGACCAGCAGGTCGAGGGTGCGGAACGCCCAGTGGCCCAGCACGTACTGCAACGGCTCGCCGCCCAGCCGGCGCCGCAGCAGGTCGTCGTGGCGGGCCACGGTCCGCACCGTGGCGAACTCGTCCAGGTCGCCGTCACGGGCGGGATCCAGCCCGCCGGCCTCCTCCACGATCCAGCGGGCCTCGGCGACGGGGAGTCCGGCAGCGTCGATGCGGGCGGTGGTCTCGGCCAGCACCTCCCGCCAGGCGACCGTGCCGTCCGGCCGGTCGCCGGCGTCAGCCATCGGCCAGCTGGCGGGAGCGCTCGTCGGCGAGCAGCCCGTCGGTGACCTCGTCCAGGTCGCCGGCCAGGATCCGGTCCAGCTTGTGGATCGTGAGGCCGATGCGGTGGTCGGTCACCCGGTTCTCCTTGAAGTTGTAGGTCCGGATCTTCTCGGAGCGACCGCCGCCGCCGACCTGGTCGCGCCGGGCCGCCGAGGCCTCGTCCCGCTGGCGGTCCTGTTCGATCTGGAGCAGCCGGGAGCGCAGCACCCGCAGGGCCTTGACCTTGTTCTGGAGCTGGCTCTTCTCGTCCTGCATGGCGACCACGAGGCCGGTCGGCAGGTGGGTGATGCGCACGGCCGAGTCGGTGGTGTTGACGGACTGGCCGCCCGGGCCCGACGATCGGTAGACGTCGACCTGCAGATCGTTCTCGTCGATCTCGACCTCGACCTCGTCGGCCTCGGGCAGCACGATCACCGTCGCCGACGAGGTGTGGATGCGGCCCTGCGACTCGGTGACGGGCACCCGCTGCACGCGGTGGACGCCGCCCTCGTACTTGAGCCGGGCCCAGGCGTCGTCGCCCTTGATGAGGAACGACACCTCGGTGAAGCCGCCCATGTCGGAGTCCCGGGCGTCCAGCGGCTCGGTGCGCCAGCCGTGGGCGGCGGCGAAGGCCTGGTACATGTCGTGGAGGTCGCGGGCGAACAGGTTGGCCTCCTCGCCGCCCTCGGCGCCACGGATCTCGACGATGACGTTGCGACCGTCGTTGGGGTCGCGGGGCAGCAGCAGCACCCGGAACCGCTCCTCGAGGTCGGCGATGGTGGCCTCGAGGGCGGTGGCCTCGGCCCGCAACTCGTCGCGGTCGCCGCCGTCGGCCTCGGCGGCCATCTCCCGGGCGGCCTCGAGGTCGTCGTGGGCGTCGCGGAGGGGGCGCCCGACGGCAAGGACCTCCTCGAGCTCCTTGAAGCGCCGCCCCACGGTCTGGAGCTGCTCCTGGTCGCCCAGCACCTCGGGGTCGGCGAGGCGCGACTCGACGTCGGCGTACTCGGCCTCGAGTTCGGCGATCCGCTCCAGCATGCGGCTCAGGGTAGCGGTGGGACCCCTCGTGGCCGGGGGCGTTCCGGCCCCGGGCTCAGGTCCAGGTGCCGTCGACGCCGACGACGACGGCGGGGACCGCCAGACGGGCGACGGCCCGCTCGACGGGGGACAGCACGTCGCGGGGTGGGAGCACGACGACCACCCGGTCGGGGCGCTCGCGCAGCATCAGGTCGGCGGTGGCGGGCACCAGGTCGGCATCGACGCCGACGGAGCAGACCACCAGCACGCGCTCGTCGTCGGGGGCGGTCCCCACGGCGGGGGCGGGTGCCGGCGCCCGCAGTCCCGCACGCTCGACGGGCGGATCGACGGGCCGCATGTCCACCAGGCCGACCCGGGCCGGGTCGACCAGCAGGTCGTGGCGCAGCCAGCGTTCCCGGGCGAGGGTGGCCAGCGGATGGGCGCCGGCGCCCTGGTGGCGCCGCCGGCGCCCCGGCAGAGGTCCTCGAACCCCTCGGGCATCGGCGGGGACTCGATCGGACCGAGGGGTCCTGATGGCACGGCGGGCTCCGACGACGCCCCGGCGACCAGGCGGACCTCGGTGCTCGGCGCAAGGGCCCCGGCGCGACGCGCATCGACGGCGGCGACTGCCGGGTCGTCGTGGAAGAGCACCACCCGGTCGGCCTCGTGGCGGGCGGCCAGCAGCAGGGCGCTGCCGAGCGCCCGTTCGGGAGCGTCCTCGCCGGCGAGGGCGACGGCGGTTCCGTCGACGACCAGTGCAGCACCGCCGCCGAGCGGCGACGGCTCGCCGTCGACGGGAATGCCGAGGTCCGCCGCCAGGGCGCGCAACTTGGCGTCGAGGAGTAGTGCCCGCCGCTCGGGATCGAGGCTCACGGTGTGCAGATGGCGCCGGCACGGGGCCGGCGGCGGGGCGTCAGCCCTGCTTGCGTCTGCCGTAACGGCGCTCGAAGCGCTCGACGCGGCCGGCCGTGTCGACGATCTTCATCGTGCCGGTGAAGAACGGGTGGCTGGCCGAGGAGATCTCGACCTTGGCCAGCGGGTACTCGCTGCCGTCGTCGAGGGTGATCGTCTCGCTGGTCGCCATGGTGGAGCGGGTGAGGAACAGGGTGCCCTCGGAGACGTCCTGGAAGACGACCTCGCGGTACGTGGGGTGGATGTCAGGCTTCATAGCGGGTCCAGTCTGCGGCTCGCGCGTGAGGTCGGCAACCCGCGCGGGTGGATGCCTCGGGGTATCAGCCGAGGTCGGGGTGGACGCGGCCGACCGGGTGCATCAGCCGAGGTTGGGGCCCTTGGCGATCTCGGCCAGGAACTCCCCGTTGTTGTTGAAGGTCTTGAGGCGGTCGATGAGCAGCTCGAGGCCGGCGGCCCCGCTGTTGCCCTCGTCGTTGGCGAGCCCGTTCAGGACCCGCCGCAACTTCCAGACCTGGTTGAGCTGCTTCCGCTCGAAGAGGAGTTCCTCGTGGCGGGTCGAAGAGGCGTTGACGTCGATGGCCGGGTACACGCGCCGCTCGGCGATGCGGCGGTCGAGGCGGAGCTCCATGTTGCCGGTGCCCTTGAACTCCTCGAAGATGACCTCGTCCATCTTGGAACCGGTCTCGACGAGGGCGGTGGCGAGGATGGTGAGCGAGCCACCCTCCTCGACGTTGCGGGCGGCACCGAAGAACCGCTTCGGGGGGTACAGGGCGCCGCTGTCGACACCGCCGGACATGATCCGGCCGGTGGCAGGGGCCGCCAGGTTGTAGGCGCGGGCCAGGCGGGTGATGCCGTCCAGGATGATCACGACGTCCTCGCCCGACTCGACCATGCGCTTGGCGCGCTCGATGGTGATCTCGGCGATGTGGGTGTGCTCGTCGCTGGGCCGGTCGAAGGTGGAGGCCGCCACCTCGCCCCGCTGCAGCCAGCGGCGCATGTCGGTGACCTCCTCGGGGCGCTCGTCGACCAGCAGGACGATGAGCTTGACCTCGGGGTTGTTGATCTCGATCGACCGGGCGATCTGCTTCATGACCGTGGTCTTGCCGGCCTTGGGCGGGGAGACGATCAGGCCGCGCTGGCCCTTGCCGATCGGCGAGAGCAGGTCGACGATGCGGGCCGTCATGTTGGACGGGTCGTCGGCCACCTCGAGATGGAGCCGCTCGTCGGGGAACAGCGGCGTCAGGTCCTCGAAGCGGGGGCGACCCTTGGCGTCCTCGGGCTTGCCGCCGTTGACGGTGTCGATCCGCAGCAGTGCCGGGTTCTTCTCGGACCGGTTGGCGGGACGGGAGGCACCGGTGAGGTGGTCGCCCTTGCGCAGCCCGAACTGGCGGGCCTGCTTGACCGACACGTAGGCGTCGGCCTTGGAGGGCTTGTAGCCGCTGGTGCGCAGGAAGCCGTAGCCCTCGTCGCGCATGTCGAGGAAGCCCTCGACGGCGACGGGCTCGCCGTCCCAGGCCTCCTCGGGGCCCTCGTCGCGGCCACGACCGCGTCGGCGGCGCCGGCGGTTACCGGGCTCGGCACCGTCCTGCTGTCCACCGCCCTGCTGGCCGCGGTTGCCGTGCTGGCCCTGCTGGCCCTTGCCGCCCTGCTGGGGCTTCTGCCCCTTGTCGGCCTCCTCGGCCTTGGCCTCCTCGGCGTCCTTGGCGGCCCCCTCGGACCCATCGGTCTCGGACGACTCGTCGGTGGCGGCCCCCTCGGCGAGGGCGACCTCCCACTCGGCCGGCGGCTCCTCGGCGGCCTCGCCGGTCGCGGCCTCGTCGGTCGCGGCCGGTGGCGATGGTGGTGAGCTCGTCGCGGTCCTTGCCCTCGAGGGCTTCGCGTTCGAGCTGGGTGGAGTCCATGTGGCAGACACCTCGGTTTCCTCGGGCAGTAGCGCCCGACATGTGGTCCGGCCGATGTGGCCGGAGGAGTGCACTCGCAGGGAGTGGGTCGACGGTCGTGGTCCGCTCGGGGCCACCTGAGGGGGCGTCCACCGGGGGCGGAGGAAACCGTCGGTGTCGACGGGAAGAACGGGGGTCGTCAGTCCCCGCCCGACGACCCTGACAGGGTAGCGAGGGCGGTCGCGTCGGCACAACCACCCTCGGAATGCGGGGAAATCACGGGGTTTTCGGCCGGTCGTGCAGCAGGACGGCGCTCGCCACGAGGGCAGCCACGCCGAGCCCGACGGTCGGCGTCCAGGAGTCGAGCAGGTCGTGGGACAGCCCGCCCAGCACGGGTCCGACGGCGCCGGCGACACCCGCAGCCAGACCCTGGAGGCCCATGAGCAGGCCCAGGTCGCGGGCGGCGAAGCGGGTGCGGGCGTAGATGGCCTGCAGGGGACTCGTGGCGCCGAGGGAGGCGCCCGCCAGCACGGCGTAGGCGATGCCGGCGGGCACCGTTCCGACCAGCAGGAAGGCCACGCCCACCGCGCTGCCGAGGTAGGAGAGCCGCAGCAGCGGGCCGGCGCCGAACCGCTCGACGACGCCGGTGAGGCCCACCCGGCCGAGCAGCTGGCCGAAGCCACGCAGGCCGCCGAGGACGCCGGCCGTGCCGAGCGCCAGGCCGGCGCTGGTCATGATCGGCACCTGGTAGCCGAGGATGGCGGTGTACGCCATCCACGCGAGGAAGAACACGAGGAGCATGCGCCGCACGGCCGGCCGGCGCAGCGCCTCCCCCATCGCCCCCCACGGGCTCCGCGATGCGGCCTCCTCCCCGCGGCCGGTGGTGCCGAGGGTCGCCCCGAGGAGGGCGCCGGCGACGCACGTCAGGGCGAGCACCCGTGCGGCGTTCCGCCAACCCCACGCCTCGACCAGCCAGGCGGTGGCCGGCAGGTAGATGGCGCTGCACAGGGCGCCGATCATCGTGAGCCGGGCGATCGCCCGGTCGGGACGGTCGGGGCGCAGCCGGGCGGCCGCAGCGGTCGTGACGTGGTAGAAGCCGGTGGCTCCCACGGTCCCGGCGCCCAGGGCGTAGAGGACGCCGAACACGACGGGGTGCCCGGCCCAGGAAGCGGCCAGCAGGAAGCCACCCCCGACGACGGCCTGGAGCAGGAACGGCCCGCGGCAGCCGTGGCGGTCGAGCAGTCGGCCACCCAGCAGCGAGGTCGGGCCGTTGAGCAGGAACCCCGCGCCGTAGGTCACCCCGAGGGCGGTGGTGCTCCAGCCGGCGTCGTCGTGGATGGGACCGATGAGCACCCCGAAGGAGTAGAGCCACGATCCGTAGGCGGTGATCGTGACGATGCCGAGGACGAGCACGCCGTGACGTGCGGCGTCCGGTCTGGTCTCACGCCCCTTCACGGGTCGTAGTCTGTGTCCCACAGATCCTCGCCGACGCACCGGAGGAGCCCCCATGAGCCGCCTGCAACTCGCTCTCGATGTCAGCGACCTCGACGAGGCCATCGACTTCTACTCCCGCCTGTTCGCCACCGAGCCCGCCAAGGTCCGGCCCGGCTACGCCAACTTCGCCATCGCCGACCCCCCGCTCAAGCTGGTGCTCTTCGAGAACCCCGACGGCGGCGGCACCATCAACCACCTCGGCGTCGAGTCGGAGACCGCCGCCGAGGTCGTGGCCGCCGACGCCCGGCTGGCCGGCGCCGACCTCGACACCACCGGCGTCGACGACACGGCCTGCTGCTACGCCGAGAAGACCGAGACATGGCTGGACGCCCCCGACGGCATCCGCTTCGAGTGGTACGTCAAGACCGGCGACTCCGAACAGTTCGCCAACGTGGTCCTCGGCCAGCACCCCGATCCCGCCTCCTGCTGCGGCTGACCGGCACGGCGGTTCCGGTCAGCGGGACAGGAGCGTTCCCAGGAGCGTGTGGCCGGGCACGAGGGGTGCGTCCGCCACGCCCGGCTCGGTGAACACGCCGCCCTCGCCGTCCTCCTCGGAGTCGACCAGCAGGTACGGCACCGGATCGGGCGTGTGCGTGCGCGTCGTGAGCGGTGTGGCGTGGTCGGGCAGCATCAGCAGGCGCCACGGGCCCAGGGCGTCGAGGCCCGGCACCAGGTCGGCCAGGATCCGCCGGTCCCAGTTCTCGAGCGCCTCGACCTTGTCGGCCACGTCGCCGGCGTGGCCGGCCTCGTCGGTGGCCTCCACGTGGATGATGAACAGGTCCAGCCCGCCGGCCAGCTTCTCGAGGGCGACGTCGCGCTTGCCCTCGTAGTCGGTGTCGTACCAGCCGGTGGCGCCCGGGATGTCGCAGATCTCGATACCGGTCAGGACCCCGATGCCGCGCACCAGGTCGACGGCGGTGACGAGGCCGGCCTCGATGCCGTAGGCCTCCAGGAAGGACGGCATCTGCGGCTGGTAGCCCTGCCCCCACAGCCAGATCTGGGTGGCCTCGAGGTCGGAGGCGGCCAGGACGTCCTTGGAGGCCTCCATGAGGTCGCGCAGCGGCGCCCCCATGGGGCCGGACGGCACGACCACCTGGTCGCCGGAGAGGTCGTGGGGCGGCGTGCAGTCGGCGTCGATCCACTCCCGCGGCGCCACCATGGCGTGCCGGTAGCTCACACCGGGATGGAACGACACGCCGTCGCCGCCCAGCTGGCGGTCGACCTCGGCAACCAGTTCGGCAGCGGCGTCGGACGGCGGGTTGCCGCCGGCGTAGTCGAGCATCACGCCGTCGGGCGAGACGGTCACGAAGTTGCAGCGGAAGGCGGTCTGGTCGGACCGCAGCGTCAGGCCGAGGGCCGCCGCCTCGATCGGGGCCCGGCCCGTGTGGTGGGCGGCCGGGTCGAAGCCGAAGATCGACATGTTGCCGACGTCGCTGCCCGGCGGCATCCCCTCGGGGATGACCGCGGCCCGCCCGACCGTTGCCCGGGCGGCCAGGGCGTCCAGGTTGGGCGTGTCGGCGACCTCCAGCGGGGTGCGCCCGTTCAGCTCGGGGACCGGCAGGTCGGCCGCCCCGTCGGGGACGCAGATCACGTACTTCACGGGCGGATCCGGCTTCACGGGCGGATCCGGCACGAGGAGTGGAGGAAGGAGGTCAGGTGGTGCATGGAGCGCTCATCCTGCCAGAGCACGGCCCGGTTCCCGCAGCCGATTGCCGCCCGGGTCCGACCGTCAACCCGCGGCACAGGCCTCGACGTGCGCCTCGATGGCCGCCAGGTCGTTCGGCAGGCGGGTGCAGCGCTCGGACCGCTCGAACAGGTCGGCGAGGCGAGCCGGCAGCTCGGGCCGGACGCCGGTCGCCGACTCGACGGCGTCGGGGAACTTGGCCGGGTGGGCGGTGGCCAGCGCCACCATCGGCACTGACGGGTCCCGCCGGCAGGCGCGGGCGGCCAGGACGCCGACGGCGCTGTGCGGGTCGAGGACGACCCCAGACCGGTCGGCCTCCTCGGCGATGCAGGCCAGCACGGCGTCGTCGTGGAAGCGGGCTCCCGACCAGCCCTCGCCCAGCGCGGCGTGCAGGACCGGGTCGAGGGCGGTGCGGCCCGTCGCCCGGAAGTCGTCGAGCAGCGCCGCCACGGCGGCCCCGTCTCGGTCCAGGATCTCGAACAGCAGTCGCTCCAGGTTGGACGAGACCTGGATGTCCATGCTGGGCGACAGCGTCGGCACGACCTCGTCGATCACCATCGAACCGTCCGCGAAGAACCGCGTGAGGATGTCGTTGCTGTTCGAGCCGACGACGAGTTGTCCGATGGGCAGCCCGATCCGGCGGGCGACGTGGCCGGCGAACACGTTGCCGAAGTTGCCGGTGGGCACGGCGAACTCGACCGGCGCCGATCGGCCGCCGAGGCGCTCGGCGGCGACGACGTAGTAGACGACCTGCGCCATCACCCGTGCCCAGTTGATGGAGTTGACCGCCGACAGGCGCATTCGCTGCCGGAACGCCACGTCGGCGAACATCGCCTTCACGAGGTCCTGGCAGTCGTCGAAGGTGCCCTCGACCGCCACGTTGTGCACGTTCGACGACGGCACCGTCGTCATCTGGCGCCGCTGCACCTCCGAGACCCGGTCGGCGGGGTGCAGGATCACGATGTCGATCGCCTCCCGGTCGCGGCAGGCCTCGATGGCCGCCGAGCCGGTGTCGCCCGACGTGGCGCCCACGATCGTGACCCGCTCGCCGCGCCGCTCGAGTTCGTGGTCGAAGAGGCGGCCGACCAACTGGAGGGCCACGTCCTTGAAGGCCAGCGTCGGCCCGTGGAACAACTCGAGCAGGTGCAGGCCGTCGTCCAGGTCGACGAGGGGCGTCACATCCGGGGCGTCGAAGGTGTCGTAGGCCTCGGCGACCATCCCGGCAAAGGCGCCGGGGGCGATCGAGCCGCCGACGAAGGGCGCCATGACCTCGAGGGCGGTCGCCACGTAGTCGCCGCCGTTGCCCGGGCCCGCCAACGCCGGCCAGGACTCGGGAACGTAGAGGCCGCCGTCGTCGGCCAGGCCGGCCAGCAGGACGTCGCCGAAGTCGAGGACGGGCGCCGCCCCTCGGGTACTCACGTAGCGCATGGCGGGCGGGGCGTCAGTCGCCCAGGGCGCGCAGGACGCTGCCGACGTTGCGAACGGCGTCGAGCCCGCGCAGGTCGTCGAGCGTGGCCCGCAGGTCGCGCTCGCGGGCCCGGTGCGTGATGAACGTGATCCGGGCCTCGCTGCCGAGCCCCTCCTGCTCCATCGAGCGGATCGAGACCCCGTGCTCGCCGAAAACGGCGGCCACGGCGGCCAGCACGCCCGGCCGGTCGTCGACCTCGAGGGCGAGGTAGTAGGCGGTCTCGAGGTCGGCGATGGGCCGGATGGCGGCCCGCTCGAGCGCCCCGATGGGCGCCCCGTGGCCACGGGCGTTGTTGCTGGCGGCGTCGACCAGGTCACCGAAGACGGCCGAGGCGGTGGGCCGGCCGCCGGCGCCGCGGCCGTAGAGCATGACCTCGCCGACGGCGTCGCCCTCGACGAACACGGCATTGAACGAGTCGTTGACGGCGGCCAGGGGGTGGTCGTTCGGCACCAGCGTGGGATGGACCCGGACGCCGATCTCGTCGCCGTCGGGGCCGCGGTGCCGCTCGGCGACACCCAGCAGCTTGATGCAGTGGCCAAGGTGGGCGGCCGCCTCGATGTCGCCGGCGGTGACGCCGGAGATGCCCTCGAGGTGGACGTCGGCGGCCACGACCTCGGCCCCGAACGCCAGCGTGGCGATGATGGCGACCTTGGCGCCCGCATCGTGGCCCTCGACGTCGGCGGTCGGATCGGCCTCGGCGTAGCCGAGGGCCTGCGCCTCGGCGAGGGCGTCGGCGTAGGAGGAGCCCTCCTGGGACATCTTGGTGAGGATGTAGTTGGTGGTGCCGTTGACGATGCCCAGCACCCGGGTGAGCGGTTCGCCGGCGAACGACTCGCGCAACGGCCGCATGATCGGGATGGCGCCGGCCACAGCCGCCTCGAACAGCAGGTCGACGCCGGCCGCCTCGGCGACCGCGTAGAGCTCGGCGCCGTGGGCGGCGAGGAGCTCCTTGTTGGCGGTGACCACGGGCTTGCCCGCCTTCAGGGCCGCCACGACGAGGTCCCGGGCCGGGTCGATACCGCCCATGACCTCGACGACGACGTCGATCGACGGGTCGCCGACGACGGCCTCGGCGTCGGTGGTGAAGGCCTCGGCGTCGACCGGTACGCCACGGTCCCGAGACGGGTCGCGCACGACGACCGCCGCCACCTCGAGGTCGAGGCCCGTGCGCCGGCGCACGATGTCGCGCTGCTCGTCGACGAGGACGACGAGGGCGGCGCCGACGGTGCCGCAGCCCAGCAGGCCGACGCGCACCGTCGATGGGTGGTCCGGGGAGGGCGCCATGCGCATCACGGTACCGGGATCGGCGAGACGCGGCGGCGCCGTTTTGGCGGACCCGACGGACTCACACCTCGCGGCGCACGAGGTCGTCGTAGGTCTCCCGGCGCACCACGAGTCGGGCCTCGCCGTCGGCGACGAACACGACGGCCGGCCTCAGGACCTGGTTGTAGTTGGAGCCCATCGAGTGCCCGTAGGCGCCGGTGACCGGGGTGGCCAGCACGTCGCCGACCGCCAGGCCACCGGGCACCCAGCCCTCGCGGACCAGCAGGTCGCCGGACTCGCAGTGCTTGCCGACGACGCGAACCGCCCGGGGCCGGTCGGCGTCGGCGGCCCGGGGCAGGAAGGTCTCGTAGCCGGAGCCGTAGAGCACCGGCCGCGGGTTGTCGCTCATGCCGCCGTCGACGGCCACGTAGGTCCTGATGCCCTCGAGGTCCTTGATGGTGCCGACCCGGTAGAGGGTGACGGCCGCCGCAGCGGCGACGGCGCGGCCGGGCTCGGCGGAAACCGCGGCGGTCACGCCGGCGGCCCCGCAGGCGGCGTGGACCACCTCGCCCCACTGGGCGATGGTGGGCGCCGTCTCGCCCTCGACGTACGCCACACCCAGTCCGCCACCGACGGAGAGTTCGGGCAGCCGGTAGGGGGCGGCGAAGTCGGCCACCACCTCGACAGCCCGGCCGAACGAGCCGACCTCGAAGACCTGGCTGCCGATGTGGGCGTGCAGCCCGACCAGGTCGACCGACGACGAGGTGATGGCCCGCTCGACGGCGACGGCGGCCAGGCCCGTCGAGACGGTGAAGCCGAACTTGGAGTCGTCCTGGCCGGTGGCGACGAACTCGTGGGTGTGGGCCTCGACGCCGGGGGTGACCCGCAGCAGTACCCGCGGGACGGCGCCGGTGGTGGCATGGAGGACGTCCAGCCGGTCGAGTTCGTCGAAGGAGTCGACGACGATGCGACCCACGCCGGCCTCGACGGCCATCTCCAGCTCGCGTTCGCTCTTGTTGTTGCCGTGCAGCACCAGGCGGTCGCCCGGCACGCCGGCGTGAAGGGCCATGTGGAGCTCGCCGCCGGTGGCCACGTCGAGGTGCATGCCCTCCTCGACCACGAGGCGGGCCATGGCGCCGCAGAGGAACGCCTTGCCGGCGTAGGCGACGCCCTCGCCGAAGGCGGCCAACGCCTCGCGGCAGCGGGCCCGCAGGTGGGCCTCGTCGTAGACGAACAGGGGCGTGCCGAACTCATCGGCCAGCTCGACCAGGTCGCAGCCGCCGATCGAGGTGCGCCCGATGGCGTCGACCACGGCGGTGTCGGGCAGCAGGTGGCGTGGGATCGGACCGGCCATCAGTCGCCGCCCTCGCCGGGCACCTCGTCGTCCTCGCCGTCGCGCCACATCTCCTCAGGGGCGTCGACGCCGAGCAGATCGAGGGCCACGGCCAGGCCGACCCGGACGGCCTCGGTCAGCCACAGGCGGGGACGGTGTCGGGCAGTTCGTGCAGCGCCCGCAGGAGGCGCAGCTCGCGGGGGTGGCCGAGCGGCGTCAGGTCGGTGTCGGCCAGGTCCGGGGGCACGACGCCGGCCTCGGCCGCCCGGCGGGCGATCGAGTGGATGCGGGCGTTGGCGTACTGGACGTAGAAGACCGGGTTCTCGTTGACCTGGCTGGCGACCAGGTCCAGGTCGAAGGTCTGGGGCGAGTCGACCGACTGCAGGAGGTAGGTGAAGCGGGCGGCGTCGGCCCCGACCTCGGCGACCACCTCCGACAGTTCGACGATGTCCCCGGTGCGCTTCGAGAGCCGCACCTCCTGGCCGCCACGCTGCAGGTTGACCATCTGGGTGATGGCGACCTCGAGTTCGGAGGCGTCATGGCCAAGGGCGTGCATGGCGGCGTGCATTCGGGCCACGTAGCCGTGGTGGTCGGCACCCCACACGTTCACCAACCGGTCGGCCCGGGAGAACTTGTCCCGGTGGTAGGCGGCGTCGGGCAGCAGATAGGTGTACTCGCCGTCGCCCTTGACCAGCACCCGGTCCTTGTCGTCGCCGTGGTCGGTGCTGCGCAGCCAGGTGGCGCCGTCCTGCTCGTAGACGGCGTCGGCGGTCCGCAGGTCGGCCATCGTGGCGTCGATCGCCCCGGAGGCGATCATCGACCGTTCGCTGAACCAGGTGTCGAAGCGGATGTGGAGCGCCTCGAGGACCTCCCGGTGGGCGGACAGCGCCCGCGCGTAGCCCCACTCGAGGGGGTCGGCGTCGGCCGGCATCTCGGCCGCCCAGTCCACGACGTACTGGCCGTGGTAGCCGCCCTCGGGGGGCTCCTCCCCCGCCGCCCTGGCCGCCAGGGAGGCCGCGTAGTTCTCCATCTGGGTGCCGCGGTCGTTGATGTAGAACTCCCGCTCCGTGGGATGGCCGCAGCGCTCGTAGAGGCGGGCCACCGAGTCGCCGTAGCAGGCGCCCCGCCCGTGGCCGGCGTGGAGGGGGCCGGTGGGGTTGGCGCTGACGAACTCGACGTTGACGCGCTCCCCCGCCCCGACGTCGTGCCGTGCGTAGCCGTCCTCTCCGGCAACGACGACGTCGCGCAGTACGTCGTGGAGCCAGGTGTCGGCCAGGCGGAAGTTGACGAAGCCCGGACCGGCCACCTCGACGCCCACCACGTGGGCCGGCGGGGCGGCCGACAGGTGCTCGGCCAGTTGGGTGCCCAACTCGCGGGGGTTGCGGCCCGCCGCCCTGGCCGAGGCCAGGGCCACGTTGGTGGACCAGTCCCCGTGGTCAGGATTAGCCGGCCGCTCTAGTTGGACCACGTCGGGCACTGGGTCGATCCCGAGGTCGGTTAGCGCGGTACGGACCGCGTCGATGAGGGTGTGGCGCACGTCCATAGCCGGTTCCAACAGTTGGGAAGGCCCACCGGGCAGGCCCCGGTCGGTCCCGTCGATGCTACCGGGGGCGCCGGGGACCCTCGGGTGCGCTTTGTCCACCGTCAATAACCCCGGGACCCTTTGCTCAGTTTGGCTCGGCGTGCAGCCGGACGTCTCGCCGTACCACAAGGACCAAGGCACCCAGTAC
>LUMW01000457.1_pt1 | contig 14072 bp, 11 predicted proteins | sample 729761 | NCBI WGS metagenome assembly LUMW01 (sample SAMN03860302, study PRJNA289734) | marine metagenome | biome: seawater column; feature: ocean; material: water; isolation source: Red Sea water column Station 192 - depth 500m | place: Saudi Arabia: Red Sea | collected 2011-10-15 | depth 500 m
CAATAACACCCCGGCCGTCATCTGGATCTTTCCGGTTTGCGCCAGCACATCCACCAGGTCTGTACCTTCGGCTCCGGCCAGCACTCTGCGGACCGGCGGTCCAGTCATCAAGCCAGCGACCAGCACCAAGACGGCCCATGGTCGGGACAGGGCGCACAATGACCCCACGATCAGGGAGCCGTCAAGGAGTGCCACGTACAACAGCCGGGTCCGGCGGTCGCCCAGCCGAACGGCCAACGTCCGCTTCCCCGCCTTCTCGTCACCCAACCGGTCTCGCAGGTTGTTGATGACCAGGAGGGAGCAGGCCAAGAACCCCACAGCAACAGCAGCCAGCCAGGCCAAACCTGATATCCGCTGTTGATGCACGTAGGTGCTACCTACCGTGGCCACCAGGCCGAAGAAGGTGAACACGAAGACCTCGCCCAGGCCCAGGTAGCCGTACGGCCTGGGGCCGCCGGTGTAGAGCCAACCAGCGGCGATCGCCGCTGCCCCCACCAGCAGCAGCCAGGGCGCAACGGCGAGTGAGAGCACCAGGCCGACCACTGCCGCCACGCCGAAGGACAGCACGGCCACCCGCCGCACCTCGGCCGGCGAAGCCGCCCCCGAGCCGACCAGCCGCTGCGGCCCGACCCGGGCCGCGCCGTCGGTGCCACGGAGGCCGTCCGAGAGGTCGTTGGCGTAGTTGACGCCCACCTGCAGGGCCAACGCCACCACGAGCGCCGCCGCGGCCCGCCACCAGGTGATCCCCTCGCCCTCTCCCACGGCCGCCGCCGTGCCGACCAGCACCGGCACCACCGCTGCCGGCAGTGTGCGCGGTCGGGCCCCGAGGATCCAGCGCTGCATCGCCGCAGTCTGCCACCGGCGTCAGGGGCAGGCGGCGACCGAGTCCCTCGCCCCTGCTGGCTAGGGTCGCCGCCGTGAACCGGCTCGCCGGGGAGTCCAGCCCCTACCTCCGCCAGCATGCCGACAATCCGGTCGACTGGTACCCGTGGGGCGAGGCCGCCTTCGACGAAGCCCGCAGCAGCGACCGGCCTCTCCTGCTGTCGGTCGGCTACTCGGCCTGTCACTGGTGCCACGTGATGGCGCACGAGTCGTTCGAGGACGCGGACACGGCGGAGGTCATGAACAACCGGTTCGTGAACGTCAAGGTCGACCGCGAGGAGCGGCCAGACGTCGACGCCATCTACATGGACGCCGTCACCGCCCTGACCGGCCGAGGCGGCTGGCCCATGACCGTGTTCCTCGACCACGAGGGCCGCCCGTTCCACGCCGGCACGTACTGGCCCGACCGGCCGCGGGGTGGCATGCCCTCCTTCACCCAGGTGCTCGAGGCGGTGGACGAGGCCTGGCGGGAGCGCCGGGAGGACCTGACGGGGGTCGGCGACCGGCTCCTCTCCCGGATGGCCGTCCACGCCCGTCTGCGGCCCCAGGGGGACCTCCCGCCCGACGACACGCTGGAACGGGCGGGCGCTGCGCTGGCCGGGCAGTTCGACCCCACCTGGGGTGGGTTCGGCGGGGCCCCCAAGTTTCCCCAGGCCATGAGCCTCGAGGCGCTGCTGCGCCTCCCCGGGGCGGCCACCGATGGGCGCCTCGCCGAGGTCGTCACCACCACCCTCGACGCCATGGCGTCCGGCGGCATGGCCGACCACCTGGGCGGCGGCTTCGCCCGGTACTCGGTGGACGAGCGCTGGCTGGTCCCCCACTTCGAGAAGATGCTCTACGACAACGCCCTGCTGGCCCGTACCTACCTGCACGCCTGGCAGGCCTTCGGCCACGATCGCTGGCGCCTGGTGGCCGAGGAGACGATCGGGTACGTGTTGCGCGACCTGCGACTCCCCGGAGGCGGATTCGCCGCCGCCGAGGACGCCGACTCCGAGGGCGTCGAGGGCCGCTTCTACGTCTGGTCCGAGGAGGAGGTGCGGGCTGTCTGCGGCCCGGACGCCGACGCCGCCGTCGCCTGGTACGGCGTCACGCCGGGCGGCAACTTCGAGGGTGCCAACATCCTCGTCCGCCCCGAACGCGGCGACCTGGTGCGGCCCCCCGAGGTCGAGCGGGCCCGGGCCGCCCTGTTCGCCGCACGGGAGAACCGGGTGCGGCCGGGCCTCGACGACAAGGTCCTCACGGAGTGGAACGGGCTCATGCTGGCCACCCTCGCCGAGGCGGCGGCCGCCACCGGCCGAAGCGACTGGCTGAACGCCGCCCGTGCCAACGCCGAGTTCCTCCTCACCAACCTGCGGCGGGAGGACGGTCGCTGGCTGCGCTCCTGGCAGTCCGACACCGGGGGGCGCCTGCTCGGCTATGCCGCCGACCACGCCGCCATGGTCGACGCCCTCACACGACTCGGCGAGGCCACCGGCGAGGCCCGCTGGACCGACGAGGCCATCCGAAGCGCCGACCTGCTCCTCGAACAGTTCACCGACCACGAGAACGGCGGGTTCTTCACGATCGGCGACGACGCCGAACCACTCGTGACCCGCCCCAAGGACGTACTCGACAACGCCCACCCCAGCGCCAACAGCCTCGCTGCCGTGGCCCTCCTGCGGCTGGCGGCCCTCACCGGCGAGGGACGCTACGCCGAGGCCGCCGAGGGCGTCCTGCGGCTCCTCGGCGGACTGGTCGCCGAGCACCCCACGGCCTTCGGACACCTGCTGGCAGCGATCGACCTGTCGACCTCGGGCATCACCGAGGTCGTGGTCACCGGCGACCGCCCGGACCTCGTCGAGGCCGTGCAGGGCACCCACCGGCCCAACGTGGTGCTGGCGTGGGGCGAGCGGCGACCGGGTCCGCTGTGGGATGGCCGCGACGGCGACCAAGCCTGGGTGTGCCGCGACTTCGCCTGCCGTGCGCCCGTGGGCACCATCGAGGCGCTCCTGGCCGAACTGTCCTGACGGGGGGTGGACCGAACGCCGGGGTGCCTCCGGTCAGGCCGCCTTCTCGAGGATGTGCACGCCGCAGGCCGATCCGAGGCCGATCACGTGGGCCAGGCCCACCGTCGCCCCCTCGATCTGGCGGTCACCGGCTTCGCCCCGGAGGTGCGTGGCGACCTCGTAGATGTTGGCAACACCGGTGGCCCCGATCGGGTGCCCCTTCGAGATCAGGCCGCCCGACACGTTCACCGGCATCGAGCCGTCCCGGAACGGCGCCCCCGAGTCGACGAAGTCGCCGGCTCCGCCCCGCTCGCAGAGGCCCAGGTTGTCGTAGTGGATCAGCTCGGCCGTGGCGAAGCAGTCGTGGAGCTCCACCAGGTCGAGGTCCTCCGGTCCCACGCCGGCTGCCTCGTAGGCCTGTGCCGCGGCATTGCGGGTGAGCGTGTTGACGTCCGGCTGCACCTGCCCGCTCTCGACGTACGGGTCGCTGGTCAGCACGGAGGCCGAGACCTTGACCGCCCGTCGCTGGACCTCGGTCGGCATCGACTGCAGGCGCTCGCCGGATACCAGCACCACGGCGGCGGCGCCGTCACCCGTCGGGCAGCACATCAGCGTGGTGTTCGGGTAGCTCTGGACCGGTGAGCCCATGATCTCCTCGAGGCTGAACTCCTTCTGGTACTGGGCCAGCGGGTTCAGCGTGGAGTGCAGGTGGTTCTTGTAGGCCACCTTGGCGAACTGTTCGAAGCCGACCCCCTCGTTCTCGTAGGCGTAGCCCATGCCGGCCTGGGCGAACACGCCGGGCATGGTCTCGGTGCCGAGGATCCCGTCGACCGACGTGACGGCGTCGTAGCGGCCGCTGGGCTCGTACACCTTGCGCTCCGAGCGGCTGCCGCCGGCGAGGAGCCCCATCTTGCCCATCTGCTCGACGCCGACGGCGAGGCCCATGTCGGCCTCCCCCGCCTTGATGGCGAGGTAGGCCACCCGCACCGCCGTGGCGCCCGTGGCGCAGGCATTGGTCACGTTGTAGACGGGGATGCCGGTCTGGCCGATCTGCTTCTGCAGGCGCTGGCCGAGGCCGGGCGGATGGAACAGCGAGCCGGCCGCCAGGATGTCCATGTCGTGGATGCCGACACCGCCGTCGGCGAAGGCGTCGAGGCAGGCCTGCGACGCCAGGTCGAGGGCGTCGAGCTCCGGGTAGCGGGCAAAGCGGGTCATGCTGGTCCCGAGGACCCAGACGGAATCTCCGGCCATGGCGTGTGCCTCTCTCTCGTGGTCTGGTCGTGGTCTGGTCGGTGGTGGAAGGTGCTGGTACGAGCCCGTGCTCAGGCGGGGGCGTAGCCGAACGCAACGCACTCGGTGCCGTCGTCGTCGGTTCCGCAGACGTAGGTGGTCAGGGCAACGGACATGCCCAACTCGGCATCCATCGGGTCGGCGAGGCCCACCACGTTCGAGCGGACGGAGGTCCCGTCGGTGGTCTCGACGATGGCCGACACGTAGGGCACGGGGATGCCGGGTGCGGCGTTGTGCACGATGCTGAAGGCCTTCAGGACCGCCGTGTCGGCGACCCGGGCCTCGCCGAAGTCGATGCCGCCGCAGTTGGCACAGGCATTGCGCCGGTCGAAGTAGCGGGCGCCGCAGCCGGCGCACTCGTTGGCGAGGAGGTGGGGTTCGGCGCCCAGTTGCAGGTAGCCGACGATCGGCACCTGCGTCGCGGAAGCGGCATCGGTCATTCGGGACTCCGGAGGATGGCCGGCGGGCTCCGGGCGCCCGCCAAACGGTCGCAACGACCCTACCCGGCCGCCCCTGTCGGGCGCTCATCGGCGGCACCCCAGTGCCCCCGGTGGAGGACCTCGCCCAGGTCGCGGCGGCCCCTTGTCGTCGATCCGGAGGGCCGCTGCCCGGCGGTCGCCGGATGTCCCACCGCCACGACGCCGACGGCCCGACGGCCCGACGGCACGCCGAAGCGCTCGGCCACGGCTCGTTCGTGCTCGAAGAGGCCGAAGAAGCAGCAGCCCAGCCCCTTCCCGACCACCAGCAGCTGGAGGGCCAGGGCGGCGAAGGCGGCGTCGACGTACCAGTACGGGACCGGCCAGTCGCCCGCGTCGCCACCCAGCCCGGAGGCCGCCTTGTCGGCCTCGGCATAGCGCTCGACGTAACGGTCGGCGTCGGCGTACACCACCACCAGGGCGGGTGCCGCCAGCAGGCCCGGCCACGGGAATGCCGCCCGCCCCTCCTCGGGCAGCGTGGTCTCCCAGTAGGCGGCGGTGTCGGCCGGACCCTCGAGGAGGAGGAAGTCGACGCCCTGGGCGTTTCCCGCCGACGGCGTCCTCCGGGCCCGGTCGATCAGGTCGGCCAGCAGTCCCTGTTCGAGGGGGCGCTCCAGGAAGGAACGGCAACTCCGGCGGGCGGCGAGGGCGTCCGCTACACCCAGGTCCAAAACGGCGTCAGTGGCCGGTTCGCCGGCCTCCGGTGCGGGCATCGGCGCCGCGCCGGGCTCAGAGGAGCTTCTCGAGGTCCTCGGCGAGTGCCCAGCCGCAGGCCACGACCACGTCGCCGCGGTCGGCGTCGAGGCCCTTGAACAACCCGTTCACCTCGGTGGAGATGGACTCCGGCTTGAGGCTGCAGTGGTCGAACACGCAGGCCTGCTCGCCGGTGCCCTTGGAGCGGAAGGCGTGCTCGTCGTAGTTGAGGGACGACAGGCCGAAGCGCTTGACGAAGCGACGGCCCCAGGCACGCTCCTCGCCCGACGCACGGTGGTCGGGGCGGGGGTTGACGTCCTTGAGCGACTTGTAGGCCTCGAAGCCGGAGGCGCTGTTGAGGCGGGTGCCGATGACGACGTCCTCGTCGGGAAACGCCAGCACGGCGCGGCGAAGGAGTTCGGTGACGAGTGCCCGCAGGACGGTGTCGCGCTTGCTGGTGCGGCGCACCGAGGCAAGGCCGACGATCACGCTGGGGGTGCCGCCGATCCGCTCGAGGGTCGAGAAGGCGAAGCCCTTCAGGCGGCCGCCATCGCGAGCCGTGGTGGCCAGCACCCACTCCTCGCTCTGCTTCGACAGGAGTCCGATGCCCAGGGGGTTGGGCCCGTCCTCGCAGAGTTCCGCCATCTCCTCGATCTCGGCATCGCCGAGCATCGAACAGTCCTTCGTCTCGACCTCGATCGCCATCGACTCCGGCTCCTCGCTCTCGGACGAATCACCGATCCGACCGTCGGAGGGGCCCTGAACCGGTCGTGGCGACTGCCGCACACGCCCGTACAGCCTGCCGTCCCGCCCCCCGGTTCCCAACCCGGGGCGGACCGCGGGCCTCAGTTGGCGACGACCGCCTCGGCGCCGAGCAGCACCCGCAACTCCCCCACGAGGCCGCTCGACGGGTCCACGCAGAAGTCGGATGGCAGGCGCAGGACCTGCCGTTCGCCGAGGTGGAGATAGACCTCCGAGTCGCCCGGATGGGCTGACAGCAGCGCCTTGAGCTCGGTGACGGTGCCTTCGCTCACCTGCTCGATCGGCAACCGGACCCGCACCGGCCGGGCCTCGGCCAGACCGCCCACCTCGACGACCTCGACCTCGTGGCACACCACCTTGGGGACGTCCTCCCGGGTGTCGAGGCGTCCGCGCACCAGCACGATGGCGTCCTCCTCCAGCTTGTGGCCGTGATCCGTCATCGTCCGGGGGAACACCATGACCTCGACCGAGCCGCCCAGGTCCTCGAGGTCGAAGACCGCCATCAGGTCGCCCTTGCGGGTCCACTTCTTCTCGAGGTTGGTGAGCACGCCGCCGATGGTGCGCTGCATGCCGTCCTCGACGTCGGCCAGTTCGACGATGCCGACGTCGACGCGGCGCCGCAGGGCCGCCTCGTAGCCCAGCAGCGGGTGGTCGGAGACGTAGAGGCCCAGCATCTCCTTCTCGAAGGCCAGCCGCACCGACTTGTCGAACTCGACGTCGGTGATGGACGCTCGCTCGTCGAACGAGGGCGCCCCCCCGTTGTCGCCGAACAGCGACATGACCCCCATGTCGTGCTCCCGGCGCCGGGCCAGCGTGTGCTCGATGACCTGCTCGTGCGCGAGCAGCAGCCCCTGGCGGGGGTGGCCGAGCGAATCGAAGGCGCCGGCCTTGATGAGGGACTCGACCGTGCGCTTGTTGAGCACCGTGGTGTCGCAGCGCTCCACGAAGTCGTAGAAGTCGGTGAACGGTCCGTTGGCGTCCCGTTCGGCCAGGAGCAGTTCGACGAGGCCCTCCCCCACGTTGCGCACCGCCGACAGGCCGAACACGATCCGCCCGGCCGTCCCCGACCCGTCGGGAAGGGCGTGGAATTCGCTGCGGGCGGTGTTGACGTCGGGCACGCCGACCTCGATGCCCATGATTCGGCACTCGTTGAGGTAGGTGCCGGCCTTGTCCAGGTTCGACTTGACGCTGGTCAGGAGCGCTGCCATGTACTCGACCGGGTAGTGGGCCTTCAGGTAGGCGATCTGGTAGGCGATGAGCCCGTAGCCGTACGAGTGGCTCTTGTTGAAGGCGTAGTCGGCGAACTGCTCGATGACGTCGAACAGCTCGTCGCCGAGGGCGCCGCCGTAGCCGGTCTCCTCGCAGCCCTTCACGAAGGCGTCCCGCTCCTTGGCCATCATCTCGCGGATCTTCTTGCCGCAGGCCTTGCGCAGGTTGTCGGCCTGGGCCAGCGAGTAGCCGGCAAACTTCTGCGCCACCCGCATGACCGACTCCTGGTAGATCATCAGCCCGTAGGTGTCGGACAGCAGCTTCTCGGCATCCGGGTGGAAGTACGACACCGCCTGCCGGCCGTTCTTGCGGTCGGCGTAGTCGTTGTGCATGTTGGCCGCCATCGGGCCGGGCCGGTACAGCGCCACCAGCGCCGCCACGTCCTCGAAGGTCGTCGGCGCCAACGAGCGCATCAGCGAACGCATCGGCCCCGACTCCAACTGGAACACGCCGATCGTGTCCCCCCGGGCCAGCAGCTCGAACGTGGCAAGGTCGTCGAGCGGCACGTCGTCGATGTCGAGCACCTCGCCGCAGGTGGCTTCGATCAGGGCCAGCGTGTCGGTGATGACATCGAGGTTCCGCAGGCCGAGGAAGTCCATCTTGAGCAGGCCGAGGTCCTCGACGGCGTGCATCTCGTACTGCGTGACGACCGGGGCGTCCCCGGGGTCCTGCCCCGACTCCGGCTTGCGCTGGATCGGCAGGTACTCGGTGAGCGGCTCCTTCGTGATCACCACGGCGGCGGCGTGGATGCCATCCTGGCGGCGGAGCCCCTCGAGGCCCCTGGCCACATCGACGACCTCGCGCACGTCGTTGTCGGACTCGTACATCTGACGCAACTCGGCGGCCATCTTGTAGCCCTCCCGGTGCGACTCGTCCTCCTCCAGGCAGGCGCCCAGCGGGGTGTCGCGGCCCATGATGAGGGGCGGCATGGCCTTCGCCACGCGGTCCCCGAGGCCGTAGGGGTGACCCAGCACCCGGGCGGCGTCGCGCACCGCCGCACGGGCCTTGATCTGCGAGAACGTCACGATCTGGGCGACGTGGTCGCGGCCGTAGCGCTCCGCGGCGTAGCGGATCAGCTCGTCCCGGAAGCGGGAGTCGAAGTCCATGTCGATGTCCGGCATGTTCAGGCGGCTCGGGTTGAGGAAGCGCTCGAACAGCAGGTCGTACCGGATCGGGTCGAGGTCCGTGATGCGCAGGGCGTAGGCCACCGCACAGCCGGCGGCGCTGCCCCGGCCCGGCCCCACCCGGATGCCCAGCTCCCGGGCGTGGCGGATCAGGTCCCACGTGATGAGGAAGTACGACGAGAAGCCCATGTCGCCGATGATCTTCAACTCGTAGGCCAGCCGCTCGACGACGGAGTCCGGCAACGGGTCGCCCCAACGTTCCCGCGCCCCCTCGAAGGCCAGGTGCTCGAGGTAGGCGTCGTCGCCGTCGAAGCCCGCCGGAAGCGGAAAGTCGGGCAGTTGCGGGTTGCCGAACTCGATCTCGACGTTGCAGCGCTCGGCGATCCACAACGTGTTGTCACAGGCCGCCGGCACCTCGCGGAACAGGTCGCGCATCTCACGCGCCGACTTCACGTAGTGCTGGGTGCCATGGAACCGGAAGCGGTTCTCGTCGCTCATGAGCGAGCCGGTCTGCACGCACAGCAGGGCGTCGTGGGCGACGGCGTCGTCCTCGCAGGTGTAGTGACTGTCGTTCGTGGCCAGCAGGGGTGCACCCAGTTCCTCGGCCAGGCGGATGAGCTGCGGGTTGGTGCGCTGCTGCTCGGGGATGCCGTGGTCCTGGAGTTCGACGAACAGGTTGTCGCGCCCGAAGATGTCCTGGAGGCGCCCGGCCCGTTGCCGCGCCCCCTCGTAGTCGTCGGCGAGGAGGGCCTGGAGCACCTGACCGCCGAGGCAGCCGGTGGTGGCGATCAACCCCTGACTGTGGTCGGCCAGGACCTCCCAGTCGACACGGGGCTTGTAGTAGTAGCCCTCGAGGAAGGCCCGACTGGCCACCTGGATGAGGTTGCGGTAGCCGATGACGTCCTCGGCCAGCAGGGTCAGGTGGTAGTAGAGCTTGCGGCCACCCTCGGTCTCCCCGCCCGAATCGTCGAGGCGCCCCCGCCGGGTCGGGCGCTCGGCCCGGGACTCGTGCGCCATGTAGGCCTCGGTGCCGAGGATCGGCTTGATGCCCTGCTCGCGGCACGCCCGGTAGAAGTCGACGATCCCGTACATGTTGCCGTGGTCGGTGATGCCGATGGCGGGCTGACCGTCGGCCACGGCGGCGCCGACGATGTCGCCGATCCGGGCCGCCCCGTCCAGCAGGGAGTACTCGGTGTGGACGTGGAGGTGGCTGAACGAGTCGCTCACGGCTTCGGCGACACCGGTGTCCGACTCAGAGGTAGGTGCCGGGGCGGGGGTCGCCGCCCACCGGCTCGCCGCTGCCCAGTTCGCCACGGCGCATTCCGGCCAGCTGCTGCTGGGCCGCCATCTGCTGGGCGAACAGGGTGGCCTGGATGCCCTGGACCAGTCCCTCGAGCCAGCCGACCAGCTGGGCCTGGGCGATGCGCAACTCGTCGCTGCTGGGGGCGTCCCCCTCGCCGAACGGGAGGGCCAGCCGGTCCAACTCCTGGCGGAGGTCGTCGGACAGGGCCGATCCCAGCTCGTCGACGGAGGTGGCGTAGATCTCCTTGAGGCGGTCCCGGCTGGCCTCGTCCAGGCTGGCGGCCCGGACCTCCTCGAGCAACTGCTTCATCATGGTCCCGACGCGCATGACCTTGGCCGGGTGCTCGATGGTCTCGTCGACGGCGTCGTCCGGTCCGGCCTCCGGGGCATCGGCTGCGTCCAGCACCTCGGGCTGCAGCACCTCGGGTTCCCCGTCTGATCGGCTGGTCGACTCCATCGCTCCGACTCTAGGCCGACTCGGGGTAGCGCCGCGTCAGGTCGCGGTGCCCCGCCGATGCCTGCTCGGTCACACCACGCACCCGATGGCGGGGACCAGCATCTCGTCGGCCGTGAGCGACCCGTGGCGGCCGATCAGTTCGATCGGGAGGACCTCGGCGGGGTCCCGGAAGGCCACATCCCCGCGGGCCAGCAGGCAGGTCATCGGCGGCGCCGGGCCGGGCGTGCAGCCAGCGGAACCGGGCCTCGCCGCTCTGCCCGTCGAGGAGCGAGGTGACGGGCGGAGGCAGGTCGAGCAGGTTCCCGCCCACGTGGACCTGCCCGTGGTCGGCGGTCACCACCAGCGCCGTCCCGGCAGGGATGCCGGCCAGCAGGTCGCCGACCATGGCGTCGCAGGCGGCGAGTTCCTGCTCATAGCGCTCGCCCAGCCCGTACTCGTGGGCGATGCGATCGACGGCGTCCCAGTAGGCGTAGACGAACGGCTCCCCAGCCCGCGCCAGCCCGATGGTCGTCGCCACCAGGTCGGCGCGGTCCGTGTAGCCCGCCAGCCTGGTCGCCGACAGGTGGGCCTCGGTGAACCCCGAGTCGGCGAACTCGGCCCGGGTCACCACCGGCGGGCACTGGCTGTCGAACACCGGGTGGGGCTGGAGGTCGGTGGGTGGGATCGTCCGACGGGCGTCGCCGTCGCCGGTCGACCAGCGCAGGGCATTGAGCACCGCCCCGTCGACTGCGATGCGATAGCCCACCACGCCGTGCTCACCGGGCGGCAGGCCGGTCGCGATGGAGGTCAGCGCCGCCGAGGTGGTGCTGGGGGCGACCGTGGTGATCGGCCCGCCGTCGAGCCCGGCCAGCGTCGGGGCCAGTGCCGCCCGCTGCTGGAGCTGGTTCCAACCCAGGCCGTCGAGTACCAGCAGGACCACGCGTGGTGCGGCGAGCACCTCGGACGACAGCCAGTCCGGCTCCCTGCTGCCCTCCAGCAGGGCCGGGACGAGCCAGGTCACGCAGGCGTCCCCGTAGTCGGGAGGACAGGGCTGTTCGCTTGGCTCCGCTGGTCCGATCATGCGGCCTCGAAGTTAGCGCCGGGGGTGCCCGTCGAGGATCGGTCGCCGTGGAGGTCGAGCGCTGTCATGCGGCCTCGAACGTAGCGCCGGGGGTGCCCGTCTAGGATCGGTCGCTGTGAAGGTCTCGACCCGTGGCGACTATGCGAGTCGGGCGCTGCTCTCCCTCGCGCTGCACGGCGACGGGCAGACGCCCCGATCGGTCCGGGACATCGCCGACCGGACCGGCCTGCCCCAGCCCTACCTGGAGCAGATCCTGCTGGCCCTCAAGGGGGCGGGCCTGGTCCGCTCCAAGCGGGGCGTGGGCGGCGGCTACGTACTGGCACGCGACCCGGGGACGATCCTGCTTTCCCAGATCGTCTCGGCGGTCGATGGCCCGATCACCGCCGGCGACTTCGGCGAACCGCACACCGACGGCGCCTGCGACCACGAGGGCCAGTGCGTGCTCCTCTCCATCTGGGCCAGCGCCGGCTCGCACATGCAGCTCTACCTCGACTCGTTCACCCTCGACGACATCGCCCGCATGTCCCGGGGCGAGCGCTCCTGGCCCGAGGCGTAGGCGCCGATCCGGCGGGGGCTCAGACCTCGGGCTCCGCCAGTTCCGCCAGGACGCCCTCGAGGTCGGCCGACAGGGATGAGGAGAAGACCATGGGTGACCCGTCGGCCGGATGGGTGAAGGCCAGGCGGACCGCGTGGAGGAAGGGCCGATCGAGGCCGTGGTGGTCGCGCGAGGAGTCGTAGGTGGCATCCCCGACGACCGGGTGGCCGATGGCCGAAACGTGGACTCGGATCTGGTGGGTCCGGCCGGTCTCCAGCCGGCATTCGAGGAGGCTGACCGCCGGACGCGCCCACCGGCGCTCGACGGTGTAGGCGGTGCGCGCCTCGCGGCCGTCGGCGACGACGGCCATCTTCGTGCGGTCCCGTGGCGATCGGCCGATGGCGGCCTCGATGCGGCCCTCGTCGGCCTGGACCCGGCCGTGGACGAGCGCCTGGTACCGGCGGTCGACGCGTCGTTCGGACAGTTGCCCGACGAGTGATCCGTGGGCCTCGGCGGTGCGGGCCACCATCAGGAGGCCCGAGGTGCCGCGGTCCAACCGGTGGACGATTCCCGGACGCTGGGGTGGGCCGACCTGCGCGACCTCCGGATACCGGGCCAGGAGGCCGTGGACCAGCGTGCCCGTCTCGTTGCCGGCCCCGGGGTGGACAACCAGGCCAGCCGGCTTGTCGACCACGACCACGTGCTCGTCCTCGTGGACGATCGTGAACCCGACGGCCGGGTCGGCCACCGGGGGCGCCTCGGGCTCGGCGCCGCCGCCCTCGACCCGCACCTCCTCCCCCTCCCGGACGCGCCGGGAACGGGCGTCTACCGGCTCGCCGTCGAGGCGCACGAGTCCCCGGGCGACGGCCTCGGCCGCCTGCCGCCGGCTCATGCCCGTCAGGAGGCTCACGACGCGGTCGAGACGTTCGCCGTCGAGCGCCGCCGGAACGGCCTCGGACACGACTGGGTCCGGGCGGCTCACGGTCGGGCCCCGCCACGGATGCCGCGCAGGACGATCGTGGCGCCGCCCACGACGACGGCCGCGTCGGCCAGGTTGAAGACGGGCCACCACTGCAGGTCGACGAAGTCCACGACGGCGCCACCGAGGAAGCCGTCGCCACTGCGGAAGGCCCGGTCGGCCAGGTTGCCGAGCGCCCCACCGATGATCACGCCGATGCAGAGGCGGGCCACCGGGTCGCCTGTTCGTGCCCCGAGGCGCACGAGCAGGCCGACCACCACGAGGACGAGGATGGCGAGGAGCGGTCCCAGCCCCTCACCCTGGCTGAAGGCGGCGCCGGTGTTGAAGATCAGGCGAAAACGAAGGGTCCACACGAGGTCGATCGTGCGGCCTGCGTCGAGCGCCGACAGCGCCCAGGCCTTCGTGAGCTGGTCGAGGAGCAGCACCGCCGCCCCGGCCAGGAGCGCTCCCCGCCAGGGGGCGACACGGGGGGTCAACGGCGCCCGAGCCCGCCGGCCTTGTACTCCACGCGCTCGGCCGCCCAGGGGATCGCCTTGAGCCGCTCCTTGGGGATGTTCTTGCCGGACAGGACGCAGACGCCGTACACGCCCTTGCGGATGCGCTCGATGGCGGCGTCGATCTCCTCGACGGCCTGCCGGGCCTGGGCGCTGAGGGCCAGGTCCAGGTCGCGGGCCACGGCGAAGGTGTCGCCCTCACCGGACTCCTCGTCGAACTGCACGTCGCCGGGCTCGCGGCCGTCGAGCAGCGAGTCGGCCTCGGCCTCGAGGGTGTCGGCGCTCTTGACGTAGCGGGCCCGCTCCTCGAGGAGCCGCTTCTTCTGCTCGTCGAGGAAGACCTTGCCGAACGGCGACTTGGGCTTGCGCGGCGCCGCCTTCTTGGCCGGCGCCTTCTTGGCCGCAGGCGCCTTCTTGGCCGCAGGCGCCTTCTTGACCGGGGCCTTCTTGGCCGCAGGCGCCTTCTTGGCCGTACTGGTGCTCTTGGTGGCCATGGTCGTCTCCTGGTCGTGTACCCGCCGGTGGACCCCGGTCACGGGAGTCCCCGTGCCTCGAGCCGCAGAAGCGTACCGGTGCCGCGTGACACCGCGGGTGGACGGCGGGTCCGGCGTGCCGCCCCACCCGCCACGGCCCGGCGGGTCAGTCCTCGTCGGTGAAGAAGGCGTCCATGGCGGCGCCCTCGCTGCCCACGGACTGGCGCAGCTCGTCCAGCAACCCCTCGCCCGCCACGGCCAGCGTGGGCAGGTCCTGGGGCGGGGTGGCCG
>LUMW01000291.1_pt1 | contig 13987 bp, 13 predicted proteins | sample 729761 | NCBI WGS metagenome assembly LUMW01 (sample SAMN03860302, study PRJNA289734) | marine metagenome | biome: seawater column; feature: ocean; material: water; isolation source: Red Sea water column Station 192 - depth 500m | place: Saudi Arabia: Red Sea | collected 2011-10-15 | depth 500 m
AGCCTCGGTCATCAACGCCGACTCCGCGATCATCTGAACGTCTTCGCCTGCCAAGATCCGCTCCTCGAGCGCCGCGTCCAGAAGCGATGGCGACTCTCGGGGCAACTCCACCGGCTCCCGGCTCCGGTAGCCGGCTTTGGAGAACTCGATGTTGACCTGCTTGTACTGCGACTCGCTGATGCCACCGAGGTCCCGAGCCCTTCGAAGTAGAGCAGCCATCGAGACACCCCACACCGGCTTGAGCTGAGCCAGCCGAGGGACCGTGACCCCCTTCAGCGCCGGCGCGATATCCGACGCCGGCATCAGCAGCTCGCTCGCGAACCGATCAGCTTCGGACTCCTGGTTCTCTGTCGGCACCTGATGCATCACCGCGTGACCGAGCTCGTGCGCCATCGTGAACCGCTGCCGGTCCGCAGGCGCATGCATGCCAGCGATCACCAGCGGCACGCGGCCGTCGGGCCAGCTCATGATCGCGTCGATCAGGGCGGACCCGAAGTCCCTCACCAGCACGACCACGCCCGCCGCTTCGAGCACCGCAGTCAGGTCCGGGATCGGGCCCGGCGCGATCGACAGCTCCTTGCACAGATCCTGCGCAAGCTCCTCCGGGGAAACGAACCCGTCGTCGGGCAACGGGGTGCGCCGGATCGCCGTCGTAGGCCGCCGCTCCCCAAGGATGCGCTCAACCTGCAGATGCGTAAGCTCCAACTCCGCCCGGATCTGGTTGGCCTTCGAAACAGGGAGCGTCGAACGCTTGCGATGAAAAACGAACGGGGCGGCACCGACGTCGGCGTAGGGGAGACGTAAGAGCTCCTCGGGAGTCTTCAGCGCAACTGACAATGCGGCTAATCGACTTGAGTCCAGCTCGACCGCGCCACTCTCCAACTTCGACAACACCGCTTGCGAGATCCCACTGCGCGCTGAGAGTTCAGTCTGCGTCAACCCGCGCGCGACTCGGACCGTGCCGACCATTGGCCGGCGCGTCTCCTCATGAACTGAAGGGAATGCCACACCTGTAACTATAGGCAGACCATCCGACGATATTCCACTCTTATCGACAGAAATATTCCTGCATCGGTCCGGGTCGATTCTGATTCGAAGCCTTCCGCGAACGCTCGGTGCGTTTGAGGTCGCGCCTGGACCGGACAGGGGTCACTTGCGTCATGTTGCAAGACCACCATGCGTCGCCACGAACGTCAGCAAACGCCGCTCTCGTCCGGATGCAAATCTTGATCAGGGTCGTGATCGTGCCCCCCAGCGCACACTAACGACGCGCCCTATGGGTTCATGGATTCGTGGGATGGAAGCCGCTCATGCATGCTGTACCAACGCTCGCCAAACGGGCACCAGGTCCTTTCCGACAGCCGCCGCGTACTGTGCCCGAGTCATCTTAGGCTTGCGCCTAATGTCGTGTTGCGTTGGTGGGGTATTGCCGAGGCCGGTCCTGCTGATTCTGTTGACACACTGGTGACACACACCAACGAGAAACGGCGGCTGACGTTTGGAAGACGTCGAAAGACGTCTCCGCAGGTCAGCCGCCGTTTTCGGCAACGACTGGCAGAGGGTGAAAACCCTCAGATCAGATGTCGTAGTACAGCTCGAACTCGTGCGGGTGCGGACGCAGCTGGACCGGGAGGATCTCCTCGGTGCGCTTGTAGTCGATCCACGTCTCGATGAGGTCGGGGGTGAACACGTCGCCCTGGGTGAGGAACTCGTGGTCAGCCTCGAGGTTGTCGAGGACCGCGTTCAGCGACGTCGGGACCATGTCGATCTCGGCGTACTCCTCCGGCGGGAGCTCGTAGATGTTCTTGTCGATCGGGGCCGGCGGCTCGATCTTGTTCTTGATGCCGTCGATGCCGGCGAGCAGCAGGGCCGAGAAGGCCAGGTAGGGGTTGCTCGACGGGTCGGGGCAGCGGAACTCGATGCGCTTGGCCTTCGGGTTCGAGCCCGTGATCGGGATGCGGACGCAGGCCGAACGGTTGCGGGCCGAGTAGACCAGCGCGATCGGGGCCTCGAAGCCCGGCACCAGACGGTGGTAGGAGTTCACGGACGGCTTCGTGAACGCCAGCAGCGACGGCGCGTGCTTCAGGATGCCGCCGATGTAGTGACGGGCGGTGTCGGACAGTCCGCCGTAGCCGGCCTCGTCGTAGAACAGCGGCGAGCCGTCCTTCCAGACCGACTGGTGCACGTGCATGCCCGAGCCGTTGTCGCCGAAGATCGGCTTCGGCATGAAGGTCACCGTCTTGTCCGCGGCCCACGCCGTGTTCCGGACGATGTACTTGAACTTCATGATGTCGTCCGCCGCCTTGAGCAGCGTGTCGAACTTGTAGTTGATCTCCGCCTGGCCGGCCGTGCCGACCTCGTGGTGACCGCGCTCGAGGACGAGGCCCGCGTTCGCGAGGTTCGTCATCATGTCGTTGCGCAGGTCGGCCGTCTGGTCCGTCGGCGCGACGGGGAAGTAGCCGCCCTTGTAACGGACCTTGTAGCCGCGGTTGTCGGTGATGTCCTCACCGGTCGACCAGGCCGACTCCAGCGACGTGATCTCGTAGAACGACTTGTTGGCGCTGGTGCCGTAGTTGACGCGGTCGAAGATGTAGAACTCGGCCTCGGGCGCGAAGAACGCGGTGTCGCCGATGCCGGTGGTGGCCAGGTACGCCTCCGCCTTGCGGGCGATGTTGCGGGGGTCGCGCGAGTAGGCCTCGCCCGTGATCGGGTCGTGGACGAAGAAGTCCATCGCGATCGTCTTGCGACGCTTGAACGGGTCGACGTAGGCCGTGCCGAAGTCGGGGTAGAGCACCATGTCGGACTGGTCGATGCTCTGGAAGCCGCGGATCGACGAGCCGTCGAAGGCCACACCGTTCTCGGCGGCGTCGGCGTCGAACGTCCACGCCGGCAGCGTCACCTGCTGCTGGATGCCGGGCAGGTCGGTGAAACGGACGTCGAGGTACTCGACGCCCTCGTCCTTGACGTACTTGAAGAACTCGTCGGCATTGCCGAACATGGGGCCTCCTCAGCCACGCGATGGTGGCCTGGTCGTCGATGTGGCGGGAGCGGACGCCTCGGCGGCCGCGTCACCGACGCTAGGCAGAGGCAGTTTCCCTACCGTCACTCCATTGTTTCGGGCATGTTACAAGTCTCGCCCGAGGATGAACGCCACGTGTCGGCGGCGAGCCGCCCGCTAGGCTCACGACGTGTACGACGTCTCGCTCGGTCGCCGCCTGCTGGCCCTCTTCATCGACTGGGCGGTGGCGATGCTCAGCGTCGTCGCGGTCACCCGGACGCCGCTGGCGGGGGAGGGGGCCGTCAGCTCCTTCGTCACCCTCGGGGTCTTCTTCGTCGAGGTCACGCTCCTGACCGGCGTGCTCGGCTACTCCATCGGCAAGCGCGTGCTGAGCCTGCAGGTCGTCTCGCCCGACGGGCAGCCGATCGGCCTCCCGCGGGCGGCGCTGCGCACGGCCCTGCTGTGCCTCGTGATCCCCGCCGTCATCCAGAACGAGGACCACCGGGGACTGCACGACATCCTCTCCGGGTCGCGCGTCGCCCGCCTCGGGATCTGACGTCGCTCAGCGGTCGAGGTCGGCGCGGTTGCGCTCCACCGACACGACCGTCGCGCCGTCGAAGCAGAAGCGCGCCACCCCGCGGTAGGACTCGCGGTAAGTCGTCCGTGCGTACAGGCACGACGCCCCCGACGGCTCCGCCCGTCCGCCCTCCTCGACGAACGTGCGCGCTAGGTCGGGGTCGTCCGTGCCACCGGCCTCGCGCACGTCGTCGGGCGTGAGCGCGTCGCCGCGCGCGTCGAGCGAGCGGTACGTCTGGCTCGTCATCTCGCCCGACGTCGCCGCCTGGCACGCGCCGACGCCGAGCGTCGCCGCGAGCGCCAGGACCAGCCACGTGCGAGGCATCAGCCCCGCATCTGGCGGCGGGCGCCCTTCATGCTCGTCGGCACCGGGCCACGCGGCATGGGTGCGGCCGGGCGCATCGCGTCGAGCGCCTTCAGCTTGTTGAGGATCGCGGTCTGCTCGGCCGGCTTGATGGCGTTCGGCAGCTTGCGCACGTGCTTGATCAGCTTCGGCAGCGGCACCTCGCCGTCGCCGCGACCGACGACGACCTCGAGCACCGGCACCTCGTCGCCCACGATGCGCGCGTGCTTCTTGCGCTCCGACGCGATCAGGCTGCGCACGCGGGTGGAGTTGCCCTCGCCGACGAGGATGATGCCCGGACGCCCGACGACGCGGTGCACGACGTCCTGGTTCTTGTTGAAGGCCGCTGCCTGCTTGACGTGGTAGCCGCGACGCAGCATCTGCAGCGCGCCTGCAGCGGCGCCCGTCTGGCCCTCGACCTGCGAGTAGGCCGCCTTCTCCGCGCGACGTCCGAGCACGAACAGCGCGCCGAGGATGCCGAACAGCACCGAGATGATCACGGTGAGGACGATCGCCAGCACGCCGGTGCCGATGAACGTCAGCAGCAGCACGGCCGGGATGCCGGCGCCCAGCACGAAGGCCAGCAGCATGAACAGGCCGACGTTGCGGTCGGACTGCTTGGTGATCTTGTACGCCTGGCGCAGCTGGCGCAGACGTCCCTCGGGCGGGGCGGCAGGGGTGGACATGCCGTCCATCTTACGGGTGCCTCAGGCGGCGCCGTCCGTGTGGCGGAGGACGACCTCGCCCGTGGACTCACGCCTCTCGACGGCCTGCTGGTAGAGGCGTCCGGCGCGGTACGACGAGCGCACGAGCGGGCCCGACATGACGCCGGCGAAGCCGATCTCGTCGGCCTCGTCCTTGAGCTCGACGAACTCCTCGGGCTTCACCCAGCGCTCGACGGGGTGGTGGCGCGGGGAGGGGCGCAGGTACTGCGTGATCGTGATGAGGTCGCAGCCCGCCTCGTGCAGGTCGCGCAGCGCCTGCGAGACCTCCTCGCGGGTCTCGCCCATGCCGAGGATGAGGTTGCTCTTGGTGACCAGGCCGTAGTCGCGCGCCTGCGTGATGACGTCGAGCGAGCGCTCGTACGTGAACGCCGGACGGATGCGCTTGAAGATGCGCGGCACGGTCTCGACGTTGTGCGCGAGGACCTCAGGCCGGGAGCTGAAGACCTCCTCGAGCAGGTCGGGCTTGCCGTTGAAGTCGGGGATGAGGTTCTCGACGCCGGTGCCCGGGTTCAGCTCGTGGATCTTGCGGACCGTCTCGGCGTACAGCCACGCGCCACCGTCGGGCAGGTCGTCGCGGGCGACGCCGGTGATCGTCGAGTAGCGCAGCTCCATCTTCTGCACGCTCTCGGCCACGCGACGCGGCTCGTCGCGGTCGAGCGGAGCCGGCTTACCGGTGTCGATCTGGCAGAAGTCGCAACGTCGCGTGCACTGCTCGCCGCCGATGAGGAAGGTGGCCTCGCGGTCCTCCCAGCACTCGAAGATGTTGGGGCAGCCGGCCTCCTGGCAGACCGTGTGCAGACCCTCGCCCTTCACCAGCTTCATCAGCTCGTTGTACTCAGGACCCATCTTCGCGCGGGTCTTGATCCACTCGGGCTTCTTCTCGATCGGGGTCTGGCTGTTGCGGACCTCGAGTCGAAGCATCTTGCGGCCGTCCGGTGCGATCGTCACGCCGTCCAGCGTACGCCGCCGTCCCAGCGTCGCCACGGGCGCACGCCTACCGGGGCGTAGCCTCGCTAGGGTCGAGGCGTGAGCATCCTCGACCGCTCCTGGACCCGACCGCGACCCACGCGCGCCCAGCTGGCGACCGACGTCGTCCTGGGGGTCGTCGCGGCCCTCGTGAGCGTCGCGTCGGTGCAGGTCTACGCCAGCGCGTCGGGCGTGTCGACGGGCTGGAAGGGTGTCGAGGCGTACCTGTGGTTCGGCCTCGGCGGCCTCGCCCTGTGCTGGCGTCGGCAGTACCCGCTGACCGTCCTCGTGGTGGTCTCGGCCGTCTTCATCGTCGTCGGCGAGCGGCTGCTCGAGCTGGGCGCCGTCTTCACCATCCAGATGGTGCTCTTCGCCGCGCTCTACGCCGCGTGGGCGTGGTCGCGGCGGCCGAGGTCGCTGATGGTCGTCACCCTGGTGGTGCTCGTCGGCATGTTCGGCTGGCTGCTGTGGTCGTTCGGTCGCGACCTCATGCCGCCGCTCGGCGAACAGACCGGTCTGCTGCCACCCAAGGTCGCGCTCATCGTCTACAGCGTCGCGCTGAACGTCATGTACTTCTTCGGAGCCATCGCCTGGGGGCAGGCCGCCTACCTCAGCGCCCGACGCAGCGCGCTCGTGGAGGACCAGCGCGAGCGCGAGCGCGCCGTGCAGGACGTCGAGCAGCGGCAGGCCGTGCAGGCCGAGCGGGTCCGGATCGCACGCGACCTGCACGACGTCGTCGCGCACCACGTCAGCGGCATCGGCGTGCAGGCCGCCGGCGCCAGCCGCCTGCTCGAGGCCCGGCCCGAGCGCGCCCGCGAGGCGCTCGGGGCGATCGAGACGTCGTCGCGCCAGGCCGTCGCCCAGATGCACCAGATCGTCGGGCTGCTGCGCTCCGACGACGACGCCGCGCCGTCGGACCGCGGCCCCCAGCCAGGCCGCGACGACGTCCGCCAGCTCGCCGTGACCACCGACCGCCCGTCCGTCGAGGTGCACTGCGTGGGGGAGACGTTCCCCGTGCCGGACACGGTCGGGCTGTCGCTCTACCGGGTCGCGCAGGAGGCGCTCAGCAACGTGCGCCGTCACTCCGCGGCGACGTCGGCGCGGGTGACCTTGCGCCACCTCAGCGAGCCGGGGGAGCGCGCCGCGGTCGAGGTGGAGGTGCTCGACGACGGCCCCACCCGCTCCACGCCCGCGAGGACGGCGGCGGGTTCGGGCTCGACGGCATCCGCGAGCGCGTCGCCATGCACGGCGGCCTCGCCGACATCGGCCCCCGACCCGCGGGCGGCTTCCGCGTGCGGGTACGCATCCCCGTCGACCGGGAGGACGCATGAGCGACACCACCCCCATCCGCGTGCTGCTCGTCGACGACCAGGAGCTGATCCGCGCCGGGTTCTCGATGATCCTGGAGATCGAGGACCACATCGAGGTCGTCGGCGAGGCGCGCGACGGCGACGAGGCGCAGCGCCAGGTCGCGGCGCTGTCGCCCGACGTCGTGCTGATGGACGTGCAGATGCCCGGCACCGACGGCATCACCGCCACAGAGCGCATCGTCGCCGAGCACCCCGACACACGCGTGCTCATCCTCACGACGTTCGACGACGACGAGTACCTGTTCGCGGCGCTGCAGGCCGGCGCCAGCGGGTTCCTGCTCAAGAACTGCCCGCCCGAGGACCTCGTGAGCGCCATCGGCCTCGCCGCGCAGGGTCACGGGCTGCTTGCGCCCGAGGTCACGCGTCGTGTCATCGCCCGCTCCACCGGACGCGCCCGCGGCGACGCGACCGTCCTCGACGACCTGACCGACCGCGAGCGCGACGTGCTCCGCGCCCTCGCCCGTGGGCTCAGCAACGCCGAGATCGCCGCCGAGATGTATGTGAGCAGCGCGACGGTGAAGTCGCACGTCTCGCGCATCCTCACCAAGCTCGGTGCCCGCGACCGCGTGCAGGCGGTGATCGTCGCGTTCGAGTCCGGCCTGATGGATGACTGAACCCGATGCCCGAACCCGACTGAGCGCAGCGAAGGAGCGGTGAGGGCAGGTCGAGTGGTGCACGCCGAAGGCGTCCCGCTGTATCGAGACCTCGGCAGCGGTCAGGCTCGGGTGCGTGCCCGCTCGACGCTGGTCTGCCCCGAGTGGTCTCGATACGCCGACGCGAACGCTCGTTCCTCGCGTGCATCGGCTACTCGACCAGCGGTGGTGGGTGCGCGCTCTACGTTGATCTGTCTCGAGTGGTCTCGATACGCGGCCTCGAGCTCGCTGGCGCTCGCCGGGGCCGCTACTCGACCAGCGGTGCTGCGTGCCGGCTCGGCGCTGGTCCGCGCCGAGTGGTCTCGATACGCGGCCCCGGGCTCGCTGGCGCTCGCCGGGTCCGCTACTCGACCAGTGGTGGGGGTTACTCGACCAGCGGTGCTGGGTGGGGTGGGCTCGACCTAGCCGAACGGGGGAGGCGATGGTGGCCGCGCGGCCGATGCGGCGAACCTGGACGGATCCCTAGCGTGGACGCATGATCACCGTCGAGAAGCTCAGCAGACGCTACGGGGACGTCACGGTCGTCGACGACGTGTCCTTCGAGGTCCGGCCGGGGCGCACCACGGGTTTCGTGGGCGCGAACGGCGCGGGCAAGACCACCACCATGCGCATGATCATGGGGGTGCTCAGTGCCAGCGCGGGCGAGGTGCGCTGGAAGGGCGAGCCGATCACCGCCGACGTGCGCCGCTCCTTCGGCTACATGCCGGAGGAGCGCGGGCTCTACCCGCGCATGAACCTCGTCGACCAGCTCGTCTACTTCGCTCGCCTGCACGGGCTCGACCCCCGCGACGCGCGCTCGCGCGTCGACGAGCTCCTCGAGCACTTCGACCTCACCGACCGCGGCAGCGACCTGCTCGACACGCTCTCGCTCGGCAACCAGCAGCGCGTCCAGATCGCCGCGTCGCTCGTTCACCGCCCGACCGCGCTGGTGCTCGACGAGCCGTTCTCCGGCCTCGACCCGCTCGCTGTCGACTCGATGGTCGACCTGCTGCAGCAGGAGGCCGCCGACCTGCCGCTGCTGTTCTCCAGCCACCAGCTCGACCTCGTCGAGCGGCTCTGCGACGACCTCGTCATCCTCGCCGGCGGCCGCGTCGTGGCCGCCGGACCCGTCGACGAGCTCCGCGACCGCGGCGCCGTCCGCTACCGGGTGGTCATGGACGGCGCCGACGCCGCGTGGCTGCGCGACCTGCGTGGCGTGCGCACCCTCGACGTCGATGGCGAGGAGGCGCTCGTGGAGCTCGACGGACTCAAGCCCGCCGAGCTGACGCGTGCCGCCTTCGAACGCGGTCCGGTCGTCGAGGTCGCCCGCGTGCACCAGCCCCTGTCCGACATCTTCCGGGAGTCCGTCCGATGAGCACCCACACCCCGCACCCCGACCAGAGCAGCGGCACCCGCGCGCCGCGTGACGCGTGGAAGGTCGTCGCGCGGCGTGAGATCGACGTGCAGGTGCGGACGAAGTCGTTCCGCATCGGCCTGCTCGTCACGATCGTCGGCATCGTCGCCACGATCGTCGGCGTCCACTGGTTCCAGAACCGCGACACGACGCAGACGGTCGCCGTCGTCGAGCCGGCGGCCGCCGCGGTGGTCAAGGCCGCCGACCAGCTCGCCGGCGACGACACGCTGACCATCCGCCCGAAGAGCGTCGCCGACACCGCCGCGGCGGAGCGGGCCGTGAAGGACGGCGACGCCGACGCCGCCCTGCTCGCGACCGACGACGGCTACGAGCTCGTGGGGGAGCGCGACGTCGACGCGACCGTGCAGCAGTCCGTCACCGCAGCGGTGCGCGCGACGGCGCTGCAGCAGAACGCCGCCGCTCAGGACGTCGACCTGTCCGCGCTCGACGCCGGCACGACCACGTCGGAGCGGCTGCTCGATCGCGGGGCCGACGACGGCGGGCTGCGCCAGGCGACGTCGTTCGTGTTCGTCCTGCTCTTCTACCTGACCGCGATCGTGCTCGGCATGGGCATCGCGAGCAGCGTGACGCAGGAGAAGGAGAGCCGGGTCGTCGAGATCCTCGCCGCCGCCGTCCCGATCCGTCAGCTGCTGTGGGGCAAGGTCGTGGGCAACACGGCGCTGGCCGTGCTGCAGATCGTCAGCTACGCCGCAGCCGGTGTCGTGGGGCTGCTGCTCACCGGCCAGAGCGGCGCGCTCGACGTCGTCGGCCTGCCGATGCTCTGGTACGTCCTGTTCTTCCTCGTCGGCTTCGTCGCCCTCGCCAGCCTCTGGTCGGTGGCCGGGTCGCTCGCGTCGCGCACGCAGGACCTGCAGTCGACGACGATGCCCGCGCAGATGCTGCTGCTCGTGCCGTACTTCCTCGCGATCCTGGGCGGGGAGAGCATCAAGACGGTCGTGTCGATGATCCCGGTGGTCTCGTCGATGATGATGCCGGCGCGGCTCGTGGAAGGGTCGGTGCCCGCCTGGCAGGTTGCGGTCGCCCTCGGCGGCACGCTGCTCGCGTCGGTGCTGCTCGTGAGGTTCGGAGCGCGCGTGTTCGAGCGGACCCTGCTGCGTACCGGCGACAAGATCGGCTACCGCGAGGCGCTCTCGCTGGCCGAGTAGACGCCCAGTCAGCGCTGGGTCAGGCCGACGTCAGGACGTCGCAGCCCCCGGGAGCCCGAGCACGGGCACCTGGGGGTGCGCGTCGTCGTGCACGAGGTCCGGTGACGACGTGTACGGCTCCCAGCCCAGCAGGTCGACGAGGTGCGGACGCACGGCGTCGGCCGCCTCGGGCACGCGCACCCGGCGTCCCAGCTCAGCGGTCAGCGTCGTCACGCCTGCGTCGGCGATGCCGCAAGGCACGAACCGGTCGTACCAGGCGAGGTCGACGTCGGCGTTGAGCGAGAAGCCGTGCATCGTCACCCCGCGGGTCACGCGGATGCCGATCGCGGCGATCTTGCGCTCCGGGCCGCGCTGGTCGGCCGCCACCCACACGCCGGAGCGTCCCGGCACCCGGCCGGACGCGACCCCGAGGTCGGCGACGGCGCGGATCAGCGCCTCCTCGACCCGCCGCACGTAGTCGACGACGAGCACGTGGGAGGGCAGGCGCGTGATCGGGTAGCCGACCAGCTGGCCCGGGCCGTGGAACGTGATCTTGCCGCCGCGGTCGACGTCGACGACGGGGGTGCCGTCGAACGGACGCTCGTGCGGCTCGGTGCGCTTGCCGGCCGTGTAGACGGGCGGGTGCTCGAGCAGGAGCGCGGTGTCGTCGATCTCGTCGGTCACGCGCTGCGCGTGCAGCTCGCGCTGCAGCTCCCAGGCCGCCTCGTAGTCGAGGGCGCGGTCGCCGTACCAGTCGTCGATGATCTGCAGGCTCACGCTCCTACCGTAGCCCCGGTGTGGACGGCCGCTCGACGCGAGCGGGACGGGCGTCGAGGCTGACGTCATGACCAGCTGGCTGGCGGCGCTCGTGACGTGGTGCAGCACGCTGCTCGGCACGGGCGACGCCGACCTTGCCTGCCTCGAGCTGGGCCGTCTCGACGCGCTGCGCGCGGAGGCGTTCGTGAGCGGCGACCCGGAGCCGCTCCGCGACGTCTACGCCACGCCCACGCTGCGCGAGGCCGACGCGAGCGTCCTGCGCGGCTGGTCCGACCGGGGGCTGCGGCTCGAGGGCATGGCGCAGCAGCGGACGTCGTGCCACGTGGTCGCGCGGTCCGGCCGGCGGGTGGTGCTCGACGTCGTCGACCGGCTCGGGCCCACCCGTGCCGTGGGCCCGCAGCAGGCGTACCGGCTCCCCAGCGACCAGCCGACCCGACGCAGGGTCCTGCTCACCTGGACGGCCGACGGGTGGCGCATCGGCGCGACCCGGTGAGCGTCAGGCGAGGGCCGAGCGGAGGGCCGACGCGAGGTCGGCGTCCTCGAAGACGAACCCGTTGTCGAGCAGGACCCGCGGCACCATGCGCAGCGAGCCGAGCAGGTCGTCCGAGAGCGCCCCCAGCGCCACGCGCAGCACCGGCGCGGGCGCCACGAGCACGGTCGGGCGGCCCAGCACGTCGCCGAGGGTGTTCGTGAACTCGGCGTTCGTCGGCGCCTCCGGCAGCGACAGGTTGACCGGGCCGCTGATGCTGTCGCGCTCGAGCAGGAAGGCCACGGCGCGCACCCAGTCGCGGCGCGACATCACCGACATGCGCTGGCGACCGTTGCCCAGGCGCGGACCGAGCCCGAGCTTGAACGGCAGCAGCATCGGACCCAGGAGCCCGCCCTCGTCGTCGAGGGGGAGTCCGGTGCGCAGGTGCACCACGCGCTGGCCGGCCTGCTCGGCCTCGACCGTGGCACCCTCCCACGCGACGCAGAGGTCGGCGAGGAACCCGTCGCCGCGACCGGCCGACTCGGTGAGCCGGTCCTGGCCGCGGTCGGCACCGTAGATGCCCATGGCCGAGCCCGACAGCAGCACGGTCGGGGAGCTCGACGCCGCCACCGCGCGCGCGATGGTGGTGGTCGAGTCGACCCGCGACGACCACAGCTGCTTCTTGTAGCTCTTCGTCCGGGGCCACCGGGCGATCGTCGCGCCCGAGAGGTTGACGACGGCGTCGGCGCGGTCGACGAGCCCCTGGTCGATCCGGCCGGCGGCGGGATCCCACAGGGAGGCGTCAGGACCGGGCGTGCCCGAGCGGACCAGGCGCGTCACCTGGTGGCCCTGGTCCCGCAGGTGCGAGACCAGGGCCGAGCCCAGGAAGCCGGACGCGCCGCCGACGACGACGTGCATCAGGGGGTCAGAGCTCGCCCTCGAAGGAGCCGCTCTGCAGCCGCTCCTTGACCGCCGTCAGGAACCGACCGGCGTCGGCACCGTCGATGAGGCGGTGGTCGTAGGTGAGCGCCAGGTACGCCATGCTGCGCACCGCGATGCTGTCGCTGCCGTGCGCGTCGGTGATGACCACCGGGCGCTTGACGACGGCACCGACACCGAGGATCGCGACCTGCGGCTGGTTGATGATCGGCGTGTCGAACAGCGCGCCGTTGCTGCCGAGGTTCGTGATCGAGAACGTGCCACCGGACAGCTCGTCGGGCTTGATCTTGTTCGTGCGGGTGCGCTCGGCCGCGTCGGCGATCTTGCGCGCCAGCCCGGCGATCGAGAGGTCGCCGGCGTCCTTGATCGTGGGCACGAGCAGACCGCGCTCGGTGTCGACGGCGATGCCGAGGTGCTCGCCGGCCGGGTACGTGACCGTGCCGGCCTCGAGGTCGAGCGCCGCGTTGAGCGTCGGGTACTGCTTGAGCGCCTCGACGGCCGCCTTCGCGAAGAACGGCAGGAACGTCAGCTTGACGCCCTCACGCTCGAGGAACGCGTCCTTGTGCTTGGTGCGCAGTCGGGCGATCTCGGTGACGTCGACCTCGTGCACCTGCGTGAGCTGGGCCGAGATCTGCAGCGACTCGGTGAGTCGCGACGCGACGACCTTGCGCAGCCGGCTGAGCTTCTCCGTCTTGCCGCGCAGCGGCGACGGCTCCGATGACGCGGCCGGCGCGGGGGCGGAGGGCGCCGACGCGGCCGGGGCGGGCGCTGCGGCCTCCTCGGCCGATCGGCGTCACGTAGGTGTCGCCGCCGCTCTGCGTCGAGGCGCCCGACGTCTGCGGGGCCTCCTGCTTCGGCTCGGGACGCGCCTCGTTCTCCGGGTGCGCCTGCTTCTCGGGCTGGGCGGTCGGGGCGGGGGCGGACGGGGCGGGAGCCGACTCCTCCTTCGTGACCTCCTCGGCCTTCTCGGGCTGGCTCTTCTCGGCCTCGGCGGCCTCCTCGAGCTCCTCGGCCTGCGCCGGGTCCTCGGCGGGGTCGCTGTCGAGCGACGGGGCCTCGTCGGACGAGCCGCCCGAGGAGGAGCCCGCGGCGGACGGGTCGCCGACGACGGCCAGCACGGCGCCGACCTCGACGGTCTCGTCCTCCTCGACCTTGATCTCGAGGATGGTGCCCGCGACGGGGGAGGGGATCTCGGTGTCGACCTTGTCGGTGGAGAGCTCGTCCACCTCGACGGTGTCGCCGACGGCCTTGAGCCAGGTGGTGACGGTGCCCTCGGTGACGCTCTCGCCGAGCTCGGGCAGCGTGACCTCGGTGCCCTCGCCGGTCGACTGCGTCTCCAGGTGCGGCTCCTCGCCGTGCTGGTTGACCGGGGTGCCGTCGCTCTCGCGCGCCGGCTCCTCGCCGGGCTGCTCGGCGGACGCCTCGTCGGAGGAGCCCTCCTCGACGTCGGCGTCCTCGGTCTCCTCCGGCTCGGCCGGGGCCTCGCCGCCGGCGTCGGACGGGCTCTCGTCGGCGTCGCCGATCACGGCGAGGTCGGCGCCGACCTCGACGGTCTCGTCCTCCTCGACCTTGATCTCGAGGATGGTGCCCGCGACGGGGGAGGGGATCTCGGTGTCGACCTTGTCGGTGGAGA
>LUMW01000938.1_pt1 | contig 13928 bp, 12 predicted proteins | sample 729761 | NCBI WGS metagenome assembly LUMW01 (sample SAMN03860302, study PRJNA289734) | marine metagenome | biome: seawater column; feature: ocean; material: water; isolation source: Red Sea water column Station 192 - depth 500m | place: Saudi Arabia: Red Sea | collected 2011-10-15 | depth 500 m
CCCGACACCGGCAACATGGAACTGCTGCATATGTTCGCGACACCTGCACAGTACGAGCAATGGCTACGGCCACTGCTCCAAGGTGAAATCCGATCGGCGTTTGCGATGACAGAACCTGACGTAGCGTCATCTGATGCCACCAATATCCAAACCCGCATTGAACGAGTGGGGGATGACTACGTGATCAACGGCCGAAAATGGTTTATCACTAATGCGGCTCATCCTCACTGCCGGCTGATTATTCTGATGGGCAAGACCGATCCTGAAGCTGCGCGACACAACCAACAAAGCATGGTGCTGATTCCGATAGACACACCTGGTGTGAATATCGTGCGCAATATCCGGATCATGAATCACCATGCGCCTGAAGGTCACTGCGAGATAGTTTTCGATAATGTCCGAGTGCCTGTAAGCAACCTGCTCGGTCAGGAAGGCAGTGGCTTCACGCTTGCTCAGGCCCGCCTTGGACCTGGTCGGATTCACCATTGTATGCGCTCAATCGGTGCAGCAGAACTTGCCGTGGAACTGATGATCGCGCGGTCGAAACAGCGTCAGACCTTCGGCAAAAATCTCCATGAACACGGAACAGTGACCGACTGGATCGCCCGTTCACGAATCGAGATCGAACAAGCCCGCTTACTGGTTCTCAAAACAGCCTGGCTAATCGATGAACAGGGTACCCAGAGCGCCCGCAAGGAAATTGCCATGATCAAGGCTCTGGTGCCGAACCTTCATGTCACCGTAATTGATCGAGCCATGCAGTTGTTCGGGGCGATGGGGATCAGCCCGGATACACCCTTGGCAGATCATTGGACCTGGGGGCGCGCACTGCGCTATGCCGACGGACCCGATGAGGTGCACCTACGGTCAGTCGCACGTGCAGAATTAACAGAGCATGACGGCATTGATAGCACAGCCGCCTACCTCAGTCCTTCTGAGTTATCCTAACCTCTGCCTCGAGGCTGCTGTAACGCGTCCGATTACTCAATTACATCTGTCGCGGTAGTGTCGATGGCAAAGGTCACTAAATGGTCTACCTCGAATCTGACTCCAACGTTATCGCCGACCGCAAAATTGGCGTGACTCGGAAACAGAGCCAACACTGTCGTACCTGTTTCGAACCGAATCGTGTAGAGGATTTCAGCACCTTTGAAAGCTTTGTGCACGACCTCACCTCTAATTGAGCTGTCTGCATCGAGCACCACGTCGTCGGGCCTAATCAACACTTCAACCTGACTACCAGTCGGCATCACGATATCCTGATCTCCGCGAAGTTCTCCGAATTCAGACTCCACCGCACGGGGCGTTTTGACTTTTGCCGGTAGAAAAATTCCGTTGCCGATAAAGTCAGCGACAAATCGGTTCCCAGGTTCGTGATATAGATTGTAAGCCGTGTCCCATTGCAGAAGACGCCCTTCCGCCATCACGCCGATTTGTTCACCCATTGAAAACGCATCATTTTGGTCGTGAGTCACCAGGATACAGGTGATCCTATCTGCTTTGAGCATATCGGACACCTCCTGTCCCAACCGCTCGCGCAAGTCCAAGTCCAGACTGGAGAACGGTTCATCCATGAGCAGCAGTAGTGGTCTGGGTGCCAGCGCTCGAGCAAGCGCAACCCGTTGCTGCTGGCCGCCGGAAAGCTCATGTGGAAATCGCTGCGCCACTCGGGTTAATCCGACGCGTTCCAGGATTTCAGACACAGTCGTGCGCCGATCCGCTGGAGACAACGCACGTAGACCCGACTCAACATTTTGTTCGACAGAAAGATGCGGAAACAGTGCATGATCCTGAAATACCATCCCAACCCGGCGCTTCTCCGGCGACAGAATATCGCCCGGCCGTGAGACACATTGACCATTGATTGAGACACTGCCGGAAAGCAACGGCTGAAACCCGGCAACTGCCCGCAACACCGTGGTCTTGCCACAGCCACTGGGACCCAACAGGCAAACCTGGTCGCCTTTGTTGACCGTCAGACTGAGATCGTAAACCGCCCGTTCCAAACCATAATTACAAGACATACCCTGGATCTCAAGCAGCGGCACATCGCGAGAACCGGCCGGATAGATCTTTGAAGACGCCATGCTCATTACCTACGCCAATGTACCACTGCTGGGCCGAGTCGAACGTGCCCGGGCGGTCATAGTACTGAGCAATACAACCGGCAGCAGTCCAACCAGTACTATCGTCAGCGAACCCAGCGCTGCTTCACCGAGCATTTCGTCAGAGGCAAACCAGTAAACATGTGTCGCCAACGTCTCAAAATTAAAGGGTCTCAAAATTAATGTGGCCGGTAATTCTTTCATGCAGTCCACAAAAACAATCATGGCAGCTGTCAGCATACCGCCCCGTATCAGCGGCAGGTGATACCGCAGGAGCGTTTCACCTGCTCGGTAACCCAGTGTGCGCGCGGCCATGTCTAATGATGGTGATACCTTAGCCAGGCTGGATTCGACCTGGCCCAGGGCAACAGCGAGAAAGCGAACAACATAGGCAAATATCACCGCCACAAGCGTACCGCTGAGAAGCAATCCAGTCGATATCCCGAACATCTCCCGCATCAGTTCATCCAGAGAATTGTCAAAATAAGCGAACGGTATCAGTACCCCCACCCCTAGCACGGCACCTGGCACGGCATAACCCAACGACGCAATGCGCGTCGCGATACCAATAACCCGACCGCCGGCCAGCCGCTGACTGTACGCAACCAGCAAGGCAATGAGCAGCGCAATGACAGCCGCAGCCGCAGAGAGCATGAGACTGTTTAGCGCATAGGACCTGAAGTCTGCAGTCCACGATTCATGAAAGTAGATCACAGCCAGCCTGAGCAAAACAATCAGCGGCACAACAAATCCAATAAGTATCGGCAGCAGACAGGCGGTCAAGGCCAACAGGCAGGGTAGCCCTTTAAGATGGTAGCTGGGCAATTCGCGAAAACGACTGCTGACGTTCTGGTACACCTTCTGCTGACGCCGGCTAAAGCGTTCTATAGTGATCAACAAAACAACAAAGGCCAGCATAGTGGTTGCAATCTGGGCACCGCCAGCCAGACTGCCCATACCCTGCCACACATCAAAGAGCGCCGCTGTCATGGTCTGTACCGCAAAGAAATCCACGGTCCCGAAATCGTTAAGCGTTTCCATCAGAGCCAAAGCCACACCGATAGCAATTGCCGGCCGAGCAGCAGGTAGTGATACACGAAAAAAAGTTCGCCACGGACCGTGTCCCAAAACCCGAGTAACCTCGAGAACATTCACCGATTGTTCGAGAAACGCAGCGCGGGCGAGTAGGTAAACGTAGGGATAAAGAACAACGCCCATGAGTATGATGGCACCACCCAAACTGCGAACCTCAGGAAACCAGTAGTCCTGTGGAGTCTTCCACTCAAACACCATGCGAAAAAACACCTGAACCGCACCGGAATATTCAAGTAAATCAGTGTACGCATAAGCGATGACGTACGCCGGAAATGCCAGGGGCAGCAGCAGTAGCCAGTCGAAAATTCGCCTGCCCGGAAAGCGACACATCGTGACCAGCCATGCTGTTACCACTCCTGTGAGAAGGACGCTCGCACCAACGCCCAACATGAGCCAGAGTGTCGTACCGATGTAGCCGGGCAGTGATGTCGAAATCAGATGAGCCCAGATATCACCGCTGGGCTTCAATGCCATCCAGATGACCGCAACGACCGGCAGCGCCGCCAATACAGCTACCGATAGGGACACTAACGTCCAGCTATTTTGTGGAAGCCCAAGGCCAAAACGATGACCTCTCATACCAGTGAACGTAAGGGCGTTCGCCATAAATAATTTTGCCTGTCTAACGATTACAAGAGCGACACCGTCTTACAAAAATACTGTCTGCGCCTGAACGGTGCCACTACTAATAATTATTGCCGTATTCTCTAATCGTTATATCTCACTTCATCTGCCAATTTGACTGCAGCTGTCCGGTTATCAGCAACAACGCCCAGGCTTAAGGAGTCTTCCTTAAATCTGCCCCAGGAATTTTGCAGGTCACTCCAGGCAACACCGGGCTTAACTGGATATTCTGCATTTTTCTGAGCATACATTTCCTGACCAGCTTCACTTGCAAGGAATTCCATCAATTTGATGGCGTTGTCTTTGTTGGGGGCATACTTGGTCAGTGCGACTCCACTGACATTCATATGAGTTCCACGACCTGACTGGTTTGGAAAGATGACATTAACAGCCTCCGCCCATGGCAGCTGTTTCGGATCCTTGAACATCTTGGCCATGTAGTAATGATTAATGACTGCGATATCGCAAACACCCTCTTTGATTGCCTTGACTTGTGCGCGATCATTACCCTGGGGCTTTCGTGCAAGGTTGTCTCTTAAACCAGACAGCCAAGTTTTCGCGCCTTCTAACCCATGGTGAGCAATTATGCTGGCTGTCAACGCCACCATATAAGGGTGTTTGCCCGAACGGGTACAGATACGTCCCCTCCACTTTGCGTCAGCGAGATCTTCGTAGGTCGAAATAGCATTCGGGGCAACACGTTCTTTAGAGGACACAATGATTCTGGCTCTCGTGGTTAAGCCAAACCAGTGACCATGAGGTGCCATGTAATTGTCGGGAATATTTCCAGCAAATCGCTCCCGATTGACTGATTGCGTAAGACCTGCATTATGAATGTCAGACAAACGGCCGATATCCACAGTGAACACAAGATCGGCTGGACTGTTTCGACCTTCGCTTTGCAGTTTTTCCAGCATACCTTTTTTGGCATACACAGAGTTGACCTTAATTCCAGTTTGCTTTGTAAACTCGGCGAACATTGGATCAATCAATTGTGGTTTACGGTAACTGTAGACGTTGACCTCCTCTGCATGACTGACCGACACAGAACTTGCGAGTCCAATTACTGTACCCACCACGAAAGCAACGAACTTCCGGAACATGTTTATCTCCTTAAGCCAGCGAATCATTATTTAATGCGAATAAGAATGATTCGCATTATATAGTACTAAAACCGTACTGTCAATACTGTTTTATACGGCTCCTCGCTAGAGGATCAATCGGAGATATGAAGACGCGACGCGACCTAGGCTACGCTCTTAGACTGAGCAGCGGCAGCCGGAAGCAATGCAACAGCAATTAAAATTGTCAATGCAGCTACAGTCAGCACCCAGAACAATGCGTCAAAACCCCAGAACGCATAGATCCAAGCGATCAAAGGTATCGAACTCGCACTGACGGAAAAGGTGACGATGTACCTAAACCCAAACACTCGGCTACGCCACTCACTGCGGGTAATCCGGCCGAGCAGTACATCGTTGATGGGGATCTGTCCAAATACCGCCAACATGAACACGGCACCAACCGCCAATGCGACTGACCCTGTGGCGCCGACCATCAGAGCAAAAAATACAGTCTGTATGGCAGCAACTATAAGGAAAACCAGCTTAAGTGATACGCGGTCGAGCAGGTAGCCGACTATAATTTGTCCGACCGAGGCCAATGCAAACACAACAAACGCAAAACCACCCACCGAAGTAGCCGTAACAGCGAGTTCTCCCAAACGTTCATCAAATACCTTGGGCAACGAAAATGTCGTGCTCTGAAATACCAGCCCGCCGACTGCAGTCGAAAAAAAGATGACAGCGAAGATTCTAATCAACACCGGGCGTGAAACCTGTAACATCTGGTCAGACTTTGCCTGTCCCGCACCCACCTTTTCCGCAGAACCCCTCGACTGATGGGTCGTGGATAGAAACAGCGCGTAGGCGAATCCAATTGCAACACATGCCGCGCCCGGCCAGACAAATGCTGAGCGCCAACCGGTTTGGTCAATCAGGAACCCTGTAATCAAGGCCGCACAACCAACGCCCAGGTTTCCGAACACTCCATTGACTGCCAACGGCATGCCGGTTTTCGTTCGACCCTGCACGACCATCGCCAATCCAACCGGATGATAAATGGCACCAAACATACCAATGATAAATAATCCTAACCCGATTTGTAGGGGTGTATCTGCAAAGGCAGTGAGTACAGCAGCAATGCCAATACCGATGAAAAACACCAGCATCATCCCTTCTCGACTCCACTTATCGGCCAGCCAACCGGCCGGCACCGCAAACAGACCAAAAGCCACGAATCCAGGGGTTGCATAGGGAATTAGCTGTGCATAGCCCATGCCCCACTCCCGGGCCAGCGCGAGGGCTGCAACCGCCGAAAAAATTAGGATGATCAGGTGATCGAAAAAATGACCCACATTGAGAAATAGGAACTCTAACTGTCGCCGCTTCATATGCCGATTCCTATTTGTGGTTGTTCTACTTTTAGATGCTGGAACCCATCCCAGTATTGATCAGTCTAAATCCGACCTTGGAATGTGACCCCAGTTTGACACACAATCAGCCCCTACGATACCGAAACATCGGGAGCAGACATGTCCTGGATCAAGACAATTCCATATGAGAGTTCCTCTGGCTACCTGCGGACGCTGTATGACCGGATCAAAGGATCGGACAATAACGTCGACAACATCATGATGGCTCATAGCCTACGGCCCCACACCATGGACGGCCATATGGTGATCTACAAGAATGTATTGCACCATTACGCGAATTCACTGCCCAAGTGGTTTCTGGAAACGATCGGCGTCTGGGTCAGCCTGCTGAACCAGTGCAACTATTGTGTTGAGCCTCGCGAGAAGCTGGCGCTGACTTATACCCGGCAACTGACACTAAGGCCGGGCGAGATGACGGCTTCGCTAATTGAAGAGTTGCGCGGCAGTGGATTTGAGGATGGCGAGATCTTGGAGATCAATCAAGTCGTTGCTTATTTCAATTATGCCAACCGGACTGTTCTCGGACTGGGTACATCGACTGACGGAGATATTCTCGGGCTCTCACCGGGCAACTCCCAGGACCCGGACGACTGGCACCACGGCTAACTCGGCAGAGAGTGCGGTTCACACCCGATAATTCCGCCGTCTTAGTGCGCAGGCTCCAAAGCAATACCGCCGCGCAGGCTGTCAGCTTCAACAATACGCCAAAGCGGCGCATGATCTTCGGGTAACGCCCGGTTGCCGGGCGGGCATAGCCAGATCCGCATCAAATTTCGTTTATACCCAAGGTCCGCATCATCAATAAATGGTCGTCGGGCATGATAAATCACATGATTGTTCAATAACTGGATATCGCCTGGCTCAAACACACCTTCCACACAGTATTCATCGGCAAGGTCAGCTAGAAGGTCTAGTGCGGCCCATTGGTCATCTGTCATTTTGGGCACTTCCGGTAAAAGCTGGGCTGCTTCTACGTAGGTACGGGAATAGTGACTGGTGAATTTCCCTTCACGACAACCAAACACCGGCAACGGGTAAAACATCTGGTCGCCTCCCTTTTCCTCACCCAGGCGAGAGCGGTAAATTGGTGCGTAGAGTAGTGCGGCAAGCGCCGGTCGGCGGCGGATCATTTCGTTGTGCACCGTCACTGAACTGGCAATACGTGTCTCACCACCACTCTTAGCTCGACTGACACACAATAGTCCTACGATATCCGCTCGATCAGTGTGGAACCTGAGCTGTGCAGTTGACGCAGTTCGTGCCCGGGACGACAGAAAGACACCCTCCCCAGTGTCCATCTGACCATAAGTCTTCCCGACTCCGTCTCCCTCATTACAGATATCTCGGAGCAGCTGACCCTGCGAATTCTGGTAGACCGGTGTACCTAGATGCAGGGTCAAGCCAAACCACAGTGTATGCAACTCATCAGATGTATAACGTGCAGGTGAAATACCACGTATAGAAACCATCCCACAACCGTCCTCAAGTTCGGTAGATATTGCTTCGAGCTTTTGCGCAAGCACCGGCAACGGGAACTGAGTCTTTGTCAGTGACGACCAAGCAATCTGCCGAGACACCACCGTATTAAGGGCATCGTCCAGACAAGCTATGTCATCAATGTCCAGCTCTACTGACCAGCCTCCGTTCTGATCCAGCGATGATGCGTTCCAGGCGAAGGGGCCGTGAAGCGGTTCAATATGCGGAGGATTCATAACGTGAAAATAAGACGCGGGTCGCTGTTTTTGTTACCGTTTCAGCGCGAGGGTCAAGCCATCACCAACCGGAAGCATGCTCAATGACACCCGATCATCGTGATGCAGAAAACTATTCAAGGCACGAATTGCTTCGGTATCCTCATCGGTCTTATCCGGGTTCGCCACGCTGCCACCCCACAGCACATTGTCAATCAGCAGCAGTCCACCGGACCTCAACAATGCCAGCACATACTCGTAGTAGTATTGGTAGTTCGCTTTATCCGCATCAATGAAACCGAAATCGAACGAGCCTTCTTCTCCTGAATCACACATGGCCTTCAGCGTGTCGACCGCCGGTCCGATTCTGAGATCGATCCGATCGCTGACCCCAGCCTGTTCCCAATATTTTTTACCCACTGCCGTCCACTCCTCACTCACATCACAACAAACCAGTGTGCCCTCTTCGGGCAGCGCTTGTGCGACGCACAGGGCACTGTAGCCGGTAAAGGTGCCAACCTCGACTGCTTTGCGGGTTCCAGTCAGCTCGACCAGAAAGGCCATGAACTGGCCCTGTTCCGGGGACACCTGCATCATGCCCATCTTCATGGGCTTTGTTTCTTCGCGGAGTTGCTGACAGACAGTACTTTCGCGCAGCGAATGTCCCAACAGATAGTCGTGAACCTTTTCATTGAGTTGAAGTGTTGAGCTCGACATGTTGAATCCTGGATTAGTTTATTTATTGCTTGTTCTAAGTTTCTGCCGCATCCGACATCCGTACCTTATATAAAGAGTCCCGATCTGATCTACCATTTCTCTCCGAATGGCCGAAGATCCAACTCGAATGTCCAGGCAGAACGGTGCTGGCCGGTTAGCTCAAAAACACTCTGGGCAATGTCGTCGGGCTGCAGATAATAATCATCTGGAATGTCCGGTCGTGCTGCACGTGTCCTCTCAAGATCAATAATGCCATCGATAATGACATAGCTAACATGTATCCCCATGGGACCTAAGCGCCGAGCCATCGATTGGGCCAAGCTGCGCTGGGCCGACTTCGCTGAAGCGAATGCTGCCGAATTGGCACGACCTGTTGGCTAGCAACCAGCAAGCCCAAGGTATTGGTCTGCCAGGACGACTCCATACCCTCTACCGTGGTCTCTTCGACATTATTCCATTCGCCCGACCCTGCGTTGTAAATCAGCACATCTACTTCGCCTAGTTTATTGCTGATCTGATCAAAAGCGGACACAACAGCCTTGGGGTCTCTTACGTCACAAGCAATAGCCAAAGAATTATCTACTTCAGCAGCAAGTGAATTTAGATATTCAGAATTTCTGGCCAGCATCGCAATTGAATAACCTTCAGCCGCAAAACGCCGGCAACACGAGGCGCCGTTTCCAGGACCAACACCGGCAACCACACAAACCTTGGACATGTTTTTTCCTCAGGAGTAATTCTGACGTTATTCTGACCGAACCGAGGTGAGACTTCATCCCTGTTCGTAGATCAGTGGCCGACCACCACGCTTTTCCCCACACTCAATCAGGTTACAATCAACCCGAGCTACCGTAAGCTACAGGAAGAACATTCAGAGGGGAACAAGCATGGCACACCTTAAAGCTGTCAAACCAAAATCGGGACTGCCCATTCATGAAGAACCCCAGCATTCCTATACGCTCCCCTCACGTCTTTACCTAGACGAAACAATTTACGAACAAGAAAAACAGAAAATTTTTTACTGTAACTGGCACTACGCCGGTCACATCTCTCAGTTATCTAAAAGCGGCGATTACCTGACTGCCACAGTTGCGGATGAGAGCATCTTTATTGTTCGCGACCAGGACAAGACACTGCGTGGGTTCTATAACGTTTGCAGGCACCGCGCCCATCAGTTACTTGAAGGCAGTGGAAACACTCGCAACATCGTCTGTCCCTATCACGCCTGGTCCTATGCATTAGACGGGGAGCTACGTCATGCCCGCAATTCTGAGAATGTTCCCGGGTTTGATAAAGCCGAATTCTGTCTACAACCAGTTCGGGTCGATACGTTGTGTGATTTTGTCTTCTTTAATCTCGACCCTGACGCTGAGTCACTCGACAGTCACGCCCCGGGATTGGCACAAGATATCCAGAAACGGGTGCCGGAATTAGGTAATTTGCACGTGGTTGACTCAGTCAGTTTAGGATCAGCGATATCGGCAAACTGGAAAGTAGTGGTCGATAATTTTGTGGAATGCTATCACTGCGCACCTGGGCACCCGGATTTTGTTTCATTGTTTGACATGTCGAGTTACCAGCTCGATACCTATAACAACTGGTCCAGACAACTAGGACCCAAGACCCAGCCCAAGAACACAGCCTATCCCTTTGATTCGGACGCCCCTATACAAAGCGGTGCATTCTGGTACCTGTGGCCAACTACCACCATAAATATTCTCCCGGGGGTTCCAAACCTCAATGTTTTGTCTATCCTGCCTTTGGGTCATGAGAAAACCAGTTTCAGCGGCCACCAGTATGCTCTAGAGATCGATCAAAACTATGATATACGGCAGCAATACCTTAACGACATTCTGGCGCCGGAGGATATTGCTCTGTGTGAATCCGCTCAGCGGGGTTTGAAGTCCAGGTCTTATGACCAGGGACGGTTCATTGTCGATCCCGATTCAAGCGGAATAGCCGAACACGGTGCACACCAGTTCCATCGATTGGTACTGAGTGCGCTGGAATCAGCCGGTTAACTGAACGCTTTAGCCGGGACTAGGAGGCGAGGTCTAAATATGGCAGCAGCCCTAGATTCCTGGCACGAGATCATCCGCAACGGTGATGTGTCGGCACTGGATACCCTGATTGCCGATGACGCGGTCTTCCATTCACCGGTGGTTCATACACCACAGGTGGGCAAGGTCATCGTGGTGAAATACTTAACTGCAGCAGCCAACGTACTGCTCGATGAGAGCTTTAAATATTTAGGGGAAATGGTCGATGAACGCCAGGCCATGCTGGAGTTCGAGGTAACCCTAGATGGTATTGTGATCAACGGTGTGGATCATATTCGCTGGAACGACAACAATCAGATCATCGAGTTCAAGGTCTGGGTACGACCGCTCAAAGGCATGCAGAAACTACATCAGGCAATGGCAAAACAACTTGAGACGTAATTCGATTTATCGTCTTCGATCGGGCCACTGATTAGCCTATTTTATCAACTCAATCAGTCACTGTGGTCGGGATTCATACGCCTCTCTTCGTCGATAATACGCCGGCCCTTCATAATCGTATGGCTGATAGCCTGGTCTCGTTCCATGTGGGTCTCGGCCCGGATAAAGTGGCGTGACTCGATTTCGCCATCGACTTCGCGCTCAATTAGCCCTTCCGTTGTCCAACCGTCCTTATGTTGTTTTGGCGTCGGTACTATGGTGTAGCCTTCGTGTGCGACTGCCTGTTGACGACTGTCGGTTCCACCACTGTCCTTCTCGGAACCAAAGTGCTTCTTCAGAAAATCAAAAACCATAGTCACCTACCTCCCGCTACTCTGAGTTGTACCTTCTGCTACCCTGCTACAGGGTCTGCCGCATACACAGGTCACAACGCGCATCTTATCGCAATCACTGTGTCAATCTATCTCAAACTGCCAGCGTATTCATGGCCAAGGATCAATTCTTTGAGATGATCGAGTCCGACCGGGCCGGAAGCTAGTATACGTCGATGAAACTCCTTGAGCGTAAACCACGGTTTATGTTCGGCTTGAGTCCTCAAGTCCAAGATAAACTTTTCGCCTACTTTGTAGGAGATCGCCTGGGCCGTCCAGCCCAGATAACGCGTTTCTTCAGAGCGGGCATCCACTGACGACATCAGACCATAGTCCCGCAGCATCTCGACGGCCAGGTCAAACGTCCAGGTTTCACCCGGATGGAAAACGCTATCTTCGGGTATGGTCAATCCCAGGTGCATGCCAATGTCAATCACTACCCGGCAGGTGCGCATCAATTGACTGCACAACAGCCCAAAGCGATATTCCGGGCGATCGATAAATCCCAGTTCATCCATTAGTCTCTCGGCGTACAGTGCCCAACCCTCACCATAGCCGTCATACCATATAGCGAGCCGGTGAGCGCGGGTCAGTTCATCGCCCAGGCACATCTGCACACCGATCTGCAGATGGTGTCCGGGCAAACCTTCGTGATAGGCCGTCGTCACTTCGTCAAACAACGGATAGACGCTGGTATCGGTGGGCTTTGCATACCAGACGCTACCGGCACGGGAAAAATCCTCCGACGGCTGAATATAGTAGGCCCCCAGCGTACTGCCCGGCGGTGCGATCTGCACATCGATCTGCTTGATTGGTGCAGGAACGTCAAACACGGTACCGTCCAGCTTATGCAGAGCATCCATCTGACATTGCCGCATTTGGCTGAGAAATTCAGCCTCTGAGCTCGCAACATAGTCTGTGTTTGTCTTCAACAGTTTTACGATCTCCTGGAAACCAAGCGTGGGGTCGATTTGCCGACTCGCTTCGGTCATCTGCTTTCGTAAGGCAGCGACTTCCTGCCACGCCCAGTGGTAGACCGTTTCATGGTCGATCTCGGTCAGCAGAAAGTGACGGCTGGCTGTTCGGTAACGTTCAAGACCCACCCCATCGGCTTCGACACTGTCGGGCAGATACTCGCTTTCTAGGTAATGCGCTAGGTGTGCATATGCCGAGCGGGCAGCCACGGTTCCCCTGTCGACTTCAGTCCGCAGGGCATCGGGTACGTGTGCATCAGAGACCGCCGGCAAGAGTTCACAAAAAAAAGAACCCGAACCTGAGTTCACCCGGCACTGCTCGATACAGGCTGCGACCTGGCGCCGGGCTACGACCAGTCCGCGTCTTCGGCCGTCAGAGAGGCTCTCTATATAACCAGTCACAGCCTCGTCCAGACTGCTGAGCCGCTTGACAATCAGTTCCCAGTCATCTGCTCCGACTTTCGGCATCAGATCAAAGGTTTCCCTGAAGCCCTGAACCGGCGAGGCGATGTTGTTCAGATCCTGCAGTGGGAAATCGTACTCAATACGATCCAACCGGCCACTGAGATGGTCTTTCAGAACCCGGCGGCCGAGCTGCTCTCGATATTGGTCAGATGGCGCAAGCGCCTCGATCGCCGACAGGGTACGCTTGAGCAGCGCACCGATGTCCTGCCACCCCGACGGATCCTGTGCGCCCCATTGTCCATCAAATCCTGGCACCCCCATTTGAGTGGCGAGCATTGGCTGGAGTGCTGCGAGCTCATCGACATAGCGATCAGCGAGTACAAAAATATTATTGGTCACCGGCACCAGCGATCCCTTATCCTGTACTGGAACATCTCGGTTCGACCCTTAAACACAGTTGGCACCATCATTAAGCGACATTGTGACATGCTGGGCATTACTGCGGTTATTGCCTACACTCAAAACGTCTTTCCTCTTGATAGGTCCTATCCGGCCCCACTACTCGGTAAAAATAATTGGAACCCGGTGAATTTCTGATTGTAGTCGGTGCATTTTTCTTCGCCGCACTGGTCAAGGGCATCACCGGCCTTGGATTTTCAACAACCGCACTGCCGTTTATCGTCTATGCCATCGGGCTAAAAGAAGCACTGCCACTGCTGATTTTGCCCTCGGTCGTCAGCAATCTGATTGTAATGCGTGATGCCGGGCATTTTAGGGCGACACTGATGCAGTTTCGCCTGGTTTATGCAGCAGCACCGGTGGGAATTTTCATAGGCCTCGCCCTGCTGATGTGGCTCGACCCGGCCATCTCTTCGGCAATTCTGGGCCTGGTACTGATCATCTACTGTGTTATTGCCATCACTCAACCGGCATTCAGGCTGCCAACGGCACTCGCCAGGCGTCTTGAAATACCGGTCGGTTTCACAACGGGGCTGGTTAACGGTGTCACCG
>LUMW01000891.1_pt1 | contig 13887 bp, 14 predicted proteins | sample 729761 | NCBI WGS metagenome assembly LUMW01 (sample SAMN03860302, study PRJNA289734) | marine metagenome | biome: seawater column; feature: ocean; material: water; isolation source: Red Sea water column Station 192 - depth 500m | place: Saudi Arabia: Red Sea | collected 2011-10-15 | depth 500 m
GGTCGACCAGCGCTCGCTGCTGGGTCTCGGAGAGGTTGAAGCCGCCCCCGAAAAGGCCGAAGAGCGCGTCTGCACCATCCGCACCCGCCGCGGCGCAGAGGTGATGGATATCCCGATCCCCTGCACAAACTGATGAAAATGCACAACTTTTACGAGCACGGGGCCCGGTCAGACCGGGCCCCGTTTTTCTATTGTTGCCGGTTATCCACATAAGAATATCAGCGGAAACCTTTGATTCTTGCGTTAAAAACCAATCTACCGCAGACTGCGCGGGAAACGGGCAACAAAGACCCGGCATCGAGGCGTGATCGGAGAGGCAGGTCACATGACATTGAAAGACACCCTGAAGGCGGCCCTGCTGGGGCTCGAGCCGCTGCCACACGAGGGCGGTCGCTGGGCCCGCACCCTGCACGACGGGAACTCCAGCGCCATCCACTACCTGCTCAGCGAAGGCGACTTCTCGGCGTTGCACCGACTCACCGGGCCCGAGGTGTACCACCACTACGCCGGCGCGCCCGCCGACCTGCTGCTGCTCCACCCGGACGGCACCCACGAGGAGGTCCGGCTGGGCGACGACCTTCAGGGCGGCCAGCGGCCCCAGGTGGTGGTCCCCGCCGGGACCTGGCAGGGGTCGTCCACGCTCGGCGCCTGGACGCTGCTCGGGACCACGATGGCGCCGCCCTACGCCGACGAGGGCTTCGAGCTGGGGCGGCGGGACGACCTCGTGGCCGATTGGCCGGCGGTCGCCGACCGGATCGGCGCCCTCACCCGCGGGTAGGCGCGGGTAGGCGCGGGTAGGCGCGGGTAGGCGCGGGTAGGCGCGGGTAGGCGCGCCAGGACGCCGCCGTCCACCACGAGGTCCGTGCCGCTGATCCACCGGGCCATCGGCGAGGCGAGGAACGCCACGGCGTCGGCGACGTCGCCGGGCGTGCCGAGGCGGCCCAGCGGTGCGGCCGCCAGCCAGCGCTCGACGCCCTCGGGCCAGCGCTCGGCGAGCCCGCCGTCGTCGATGAGGCCGGGGGACACGCTGTTGGCCCGGACCCCGCGGGGGCCGAGCTCGAGGGCCAGCGCCCGGGTGAGCATGACGAGGCCCGCCTTGGCGGCGGCGTAGTGGGCGTGCCCGGGTGCGGGCTGGTGGGCCTCGATGGTCGCCACGTTCACGATGCAGCCGCCGGCATCAGCGAGTGCATCGGCGGCGGCCCGGGCGAGGAGGTGGGCGGCACGCAGGTTGACGTCGTGGACGGCGTCCCAGTCGGCGGCGGCCACGTCGGCGAGGGGGGCGACCGACTGCAGGGCGGCATTGTGGACGAGCACGTCGAGCCGACCAGCGGCGTCGAGGGCCGCCGCCACGAGCCGTTCGGGGCCGTCGGCGTCAGCGAGGTCCGCTACGACGCGGGTGCCGGCCAGGGTTTCGAGGCGGTCGATTCCGTGGTGGACGCCGAGCACCAGGTCGGCGCCGAGGTCGGCCAGGCGACCGGCGATGGCGGCGCCGATGGGGCTGTTGGCGCCGGTCACGAGGGCGACGCCGCCGTCCAGGCGGAGGTCCTGCCCGTTCATCGGACGGCCCCGTGCGGCCGGGAGGGAACGCCTGTGCGAGGATCGCGGCGGTCCCGGCGGGGGAGTGGGTCGAGCCGGCGAGGAGGCGACATGCGAGCGAGGGTAGTCACGTGACCGGGCAGCGGACGGACCGGTGCCCTCCGACGGTCGACTGGGTGGACGGCGCCGTGGTGCTGCTCGACCAGACCGCCCTGCCCGAGGCGGAGCGCTATGTGCGCTGTGGGGACTGGCCACGGGTCGCCCGGGCCATCGCCGACCTCGAGGTGCGGGGCGCCCCGGCCATCGGGGTGGCCGCCGCCTACGGGCTGGCACTGGCCGCCGAGCAGTCGACCGCAGAGTCCGTCGACGACCTCCTGGCGGACTTCGAGGAGGCCGCGGCGGCGCTGGTCGCCACGCGGCCGACGGCCGTCAACCTGGCCTGGGCCGTCGAGGAGGTCCGCTCCGCTGCCCTGGTGTCCGGAGGCTCGCCGGACGACGTCCGGCGGGCCGTCGCCGACTGTGCCCGACGCCTGGCCGCCGAGGACCTCGCCACCTGCCGGGCCATCGGCGACGCCGGTGCACCGCTGCTGGCCGGCGTCGACGAGGTCATCACCCACTGCAACGCCGGCGCCCTGGCGACGGCTGGCTACGGCACGGCCCTCGGCGTGGTGCGCTCGGCCCACCGCGACAACCCCGGCCTGCACGTGTGGGCCGACGAGACCCGGCCGGTGCTCCAGGGGGCCCGCCTCACCGCCTTCGAGCTGGGCCGGGACGGGATCGCCTGCACCGTGATCGCCGACGGGGCGGCGGCGTCGGTCCTGAGCGAGGGGCGGGTCGGCGCGGCGATCGTCGGCGCGGACCGCATCGCCGCCAACGGCGACGTCGCCAACAAGATCGGCACCTACGGGCTGGCCGTGTCGGCCCGCCACCACGGCGTGCCCTTCTACGTGGCGGCCCCCCTGTCGACCATCGACCCGGCCACTCCCGACGGTTCGGCGATCGTGATCGAGCAGCGTCCGGCCGAGGAGGTCGCCGCCTACCGGGGCAGTGCCATCACGCCGCCGGGGGCGGGGGTCCACAACCCGGCCTTCGACGTGACCCCGGCCGACCTGGTCGACGCCATCATCACCGAGGTCGGGGTGCTGCGGGCCCCGTACGGGCCGGCCATCGCGGCGGCCCTGGGAGGCTGAGGAGACCGGCGCGGCTCAGGCGGCGTCGGCGCCTCCGGTCATCATCCGGCCGATGGCGGTGCGCTCGAGGGTTCCGGCGTCGGCGACGGCGACGAGGCGGCCCTTGAAGATCACGCCGATGCGGTCCGAGAGGCTGAGGATCTCGTCCAGTTCCGCCGAGACCAGGAGGACGGCGACGCCCTCGTCGCGCTGGGCGACCATCTGCTGGTGGACGAACTCGATGCTGCCCACGTCGATGCCGCGGGTGGGCTGGGCGGCGACGAGCAGCCGGGCTCCTTGCGAGAGTTCACGGGCGGCGATGACCTTCTGCTTGTTGCCGCCCGACAGGGAGCGGGCGGGTGCGGCGATGGAGGTGGTCCGGACGTCGAAGTCGGCGACCAGGCGCCGGGCCTCCTCGTCCACGGCCGCCGCCTGGCGGATCCCGCGTCGGGCGTAGGGCGACCGGAAGTAGCGGTTCAGGACCAGGTTGTCGGCGATCGAGTGCGGGCCGACGAGGCCGTGCTTCTCGCGGTCCTCGGGCACGTGGGCGACGCCCCGCTCGCTGATCGTCCGCGGCGTGGCGTTGGTGATGTCGTCGCCGCCGAGGAGGACCGTGCCGCCGTGGGCGTGTCGGAGGCCGGTCAGGGCCTCGACGAGCTCGCGCTGGCCGTTGCCCTCCACGCCGGCGATGCCGAGGATCTCGCCGGCCCGGACCTCCAGCGAGAGGCCGTCGACGGCGGGACGGCCGCGGCTGTCGTGGACGTGCAGGTCGCGGACCTCGAGGACGGCATCGGTCGGCCGGGCCTCGGTCTTGGCCACCCGCAGCACGACGCTCCGTCCGACCATCATCTCGGCCAGGCCGGCCTCGTCGGTCTCCGAGGGCGCCGTGGTGCCCACCACCCGGCCGCCGCGCATGACGGTGACCCGGTCGGCCAGGGCCATGACCTCGCGGAGCTTGTGGGTGATGAACACGATGGCGACGCCGTCGGCGGCCAGGCCGCGCAGCACCTCGAGCAGCTGGTCGGTCTCCTGGGGGGTGAGGACGGCGGTGGGCTCGTCGAGGATGAGGACGTCGGCCTGCCGGTACAGGGCACGCAGGATCTCGACCCGCTGCTGCATGCCGACCGGCAGGTCCTCGACCGTCGCCCGCGGGTCGACCTCGAGGCCGTACCGGGTGGCCAGCTCGACGACCTCGTCGGCGGCCCGGTCCAGGTCCAGCAGGCCGCGCCGGCGCGTGGGTTCGTCGCCCAGCACGATGTTCTCGGCGACGGTGAGCACCGGCACCAGCTGGAAGTGCTGGTGCACCATCCCGATCCGGTGGGCGATGGCGTCGCGGGGGCTGTCCATCTGCACGGGCGTCCCCGCCACGCGGACCTCCCCTTCGTCGGCGTGGTACAGCCCGAACAGGATGTTGACGAGGGTGCTCTTGCCGGCGCCGTTCTCGCCGAGGAGGGCGTGGATCTCGCCCCGCTCGACGCGCAGGTCGACGCCATGGTTGGCGACGACCGGGCCGAAGCGCTTGCCGATGCCGACGGCCTCGAGGGCGGGCACCGTGGCAGGGGCGGTTGCGGGGACCGAGGTGGGAGTGGTGGCGTCCATCGGTGCTACTCCCGGCTGTACGGCTGGCCGATGGCGGCCGGCGGCCGGGCCCGGCCGACGAAGCCGGCCACGACGACGATGGTCACGACGAACGGAATCATGCCGACGAACTGCGGGTCGTCGGTCAGCCAGCCGCGGAACTGGAACTGGGTCTGGACGGCGTTGGCGTAGCCGAACAACAGGGCCGCTCCCCAGGCACCCACCGGATTCCAGCGGCCGAAGATCATGACGGCGAGGGCCACGAAGCCGCGGCCGTTGGTCATGAGGCGCTCGAAGGAGCCGACCGACTCGAGGCTGAGGTAGGCGCCGGCCAGGCCGGCCAGGCCGCCGCCGAGGATCAGGTTCAGGTACCGCATCCCGGCGACCGAGACACCGACCGTCTCGGCGGCGCTGGGGTGCTCGCCGACCGCCCGGGTGCGGAGCCCCCAGGTGGTGCGGAACAGGCCGTACCAGAGCACGGGGACCAGCAGCAGCGTCAGGTAGGTGAGCGGCCGGTTCGAGAAGAACACCCGGCCCAGCACGGGCAGGTCCGACAACGGGCCGAATTCGATCGGGCTGGTCTTGCCGGAGGGCAGCGTGCGGCCCTGCTGGAAGAAGAAGCTGGTGATGCCCATGGCGGAGATGTTGAGCACCGTGCCCGCGATGATCTGGTCGCCCTGCATGCTGACGGACAGGAAGGCGAGGAACGCCCCCATCAACATCCCGACGGCGACGCCGGTCGCCACGCCGACGAGGAGGTCGCCCGAGGAGGACGCGGCGAGGAAGCCGGCGAACGCCGACAGCAGCATCTGCCCCTCGATGCCGATGTTGATGACGCCGGAGCGCTCGCCGAGGATCCCGCACAGGGCGCCGAGGACCAGCGGTGTCGACTGGCGCAGCGTGGCGGCGAGGACGGCGGTGGTCTGCGCCTCCTGGAACTCGGCGGTCCACAGGGTGAACAGCACGAGAGCCAGGGCGGTGAAGAACCACCAGCGGTAGCGGTACAGGAGGTTCGTCGGCTCGCTCATGCGTCCCCCCAGTGGGCGCCTACGGAGATGTCGGAGGTCTCGCGGCGGCGCAGCACCCAGCGGACCACGATCGGCGTGGCCACGAACAGCAGCATCAGCGCCTCGATGATCTCGGTGATCTCGGGCTGCACGTCGGCCTTGAACTGCATCATCGACCCGCCGGCCTCCATGGCGCCCACGAGCAGCGCCGCCGGGATGACACCGATCGGATGCGTGCGTGCCAGCAGGGCGATCGTGATGCCGTTGAAGCCGAGGCCGGCGTTGAAGCCCGGCTCGTAGCGGCCGACGACGCCCTGGGTCTCGATGGCGCCGCCCAGGGCGGCGAGGAAGCCGCTGATGGTCATGGTCAGTACGACGATCTTCGGGACGGAGATGCCGGCGTACCGGGCGGCTTCGGGGTTGAGTCCGACCGAGCGGATCTCGAATCCCATCGTGGTGCGCTGCAGCAGGTACCAGCAGCCGACGGCGGCCGCCACGGCGATGCCGAAGCCGAGGGGCAGTTCGCCCCAGCGGGGGATCTCGGCACTGGCCTCGATGTGCGGCGTCTGGGTGATCGGGCCGGGCTGGCGCCACGGATGCGCCGTCAGCCAGTCGGTCAGGTTGATGGCGACGAAGTTGAGCATGATCGTGGTGATCACCTCGTGGGCGCCCCTCGTGGCCTTGAGCAGGCCGGGGATCATGCCCCAGGCGGCGCCGGCGATGCCGCCGACCAGCAGCGCCATCGGGAGGTGGATGATCCACGGCAGGCCGGTGACGCCGTAGCCGACGGCGGCGGCGAACAGGGCGCCGATGACCAGCTGGCCCTGGCCGCCGATGTTGAACAGGCCGGCCTTGAAGGCGAAGGCCACGGCCAGGCCGCCCATCACGAGCGGCGTGGCCTTCTCGAGGGTGCGGCCGAAGACCTTGCGGTTGGCGAGGGCGCCGTCGTAGAGGGCCCGGTAGGCCTCGATGGCGTTCTCGCCGGACAACTCGATGATGATGCCGCCGACCAGGATGGCCAACGCGACCGACAGGAGGGGGACGGCCGCAGCGCGCAGGAGCGTCATCGCCGATTCGCCTCAGCATGTCGCGTCGCCAACGACGTCATCGGTCCTCCCGGGCCCCGCCGGACCAGCGAACCGTAGCCCAAGCCGTCGCGGGCCCGGCAACTCCCGGCGGCCGTGGTGTGGCCAGCCGCTGGCGGCGGTGACCGTGGTGGTGCCGGTCAGCCGGCGGAGGCGGTGACCGTGGTGGTGATGCCGCCGCGGACGCCCTGCTCGAGGGTGACCGTGACCGTGGCGCCGACGGCGTCCGCCAGGTGGGTGGCGATGCGGGGGGCGAGGTGCTCGGCGAAGATGCCGACGGCGGCGAAGGTCCGCAGGTAGAGCTTGAGCGACTTGGTCTCGATGCAGCGGTCGACCGGCGTGTAGGCGATGTCGACGGCGTAGAAGTCGGGCTGGTCGGTGACCGGGCAGACGGCGGTCAACTCGGTGGACCGGAAGTGCACGCGGTCGACGGCGCCGTCGACCGGGAAGGTGTCGATCTGGGGGCCCGGCTTGGCGTCCGGGCGACCGAGGACGGGCTCGCTCACGGTGGTGACCCCTGTTGGGGAACGGCGCGACTCGGCCGGGTCAGCTGTTGCGGCCGTGGTTGGGCTTGCGCCCGTGGTTGGCCTTCTTGCGGCGGGCGTTGGCCTTCTGCCGGGAGGTGCGCTTCGACATGTCCGTCAGGGTAGCGGGGGCCTGCGTCGTTCCCCCGGACATGGCCACGAGGCTAACGGCGGTGGCGTCGTTAGCCGCCGGTCGTGTCCGTGGGCGGGTGTGCCAGGCGCCGCAGGGTGCGACGGGTGGGCGCCCGTAGCCTGAGCCGCCGGTCCAACCGGGGACCGGGTGAGCGCAGGAGCAACGGTGGAGCGATTCGGCTTCGTGGGGCTGCCCAACGCGGGCAAGTCCTCCCTCTACAACGCACTGGCGGGCGGTGGCGCCCTCGCGGCCCCGTACGCCTTCGCGACCACCGACCCCAATGTGGGCGTCGCCCGGGTGCCCGACGAACGGCTCGAGCGCCTCGCCGCCATGAGCCGGTCGGCCAAGGTCGTCCCGGCCAGCGTGCAGTTCACCGACATCGGAGGCCTCGTCGAGGGGGCCGCCTCCGGTGAGGGCCTCGGCAACCGGTTCCTCGCCGGCATCCGCGAGGTCGACGCCATCGTCTTCGTGTTGCGGGCGTTCCGCGACGGCGACGTGCCGGGCCCGACCGACCCGCTCGACCACCTGCGTATCGTCGAGGTCGAGCTGGCCCTGGCCGACCTCGAGACGGTCGAGCGGCAGCTGGACCGGCAGCGCCGGGCCGCCAAGGGCGACCGTTCCCTGGTCGGCGGTATCGCCGCCCTCGAGGCCGCCCAGGAGGCCCTGGCCGAGGGCACCCCGATCTCCCGCAGCGGCATGCCCGCCGGTGACCGTGAACTGCTGGCGCCGTTCTTCCTCCTGACCGACAAGCCGGTGCTGGCCGTCGTCAACCTGGACGAGGAGCAGGTCGCGGACCCCGAGCCGGTGGTCGCCCCGGTGGCCGCCGAACTGGAGGACGCCGACGTGGTCGGCATGTGCGTCCAACTCGAGGCCGAGGCGGCCCTGCTGCCCGCCGACGAGCGGACCGAGATGCTCGAGGGCCTCGGGCTGGGCGAGGGGGCGCTGCCGCGGTTCGTCCACGCCGCCTACCACCGGCTGGGGCTGCGCACCTTCTTCACGACCGCCGAGAAGGAGAGCAGGGCCTGGACCTTCCGGGCGGGGTCGACGGCGCCGGAGTGCGCCGGCCGGATCCACACCGACTTCCAGCGGGGCTTCATCCGGGCCGAGACGATCCACTGGGACCTCCTGCTCGAGGCCGGCTCGTACCCGAAGGCGCGCGAGGCCGGCCTGGTGCGCTCGGAGGGCAAGGACTACCTGCCGGTCGACGGCGACGTGCTGGAGTTCCGCTTCAACGTGTAGGCGGACATGGCGGATACGTCTGCTCCGGACCGGTAGCGCTCCTACGATTGCCGGCATGCCGTGGTTGGTGTCGGAGGACCGGGTGCTTGCCAGCCTCGAGGTCGCCGAGACCCCGACGGCCCGCCGGCGGGGCCTGCTGCGCCGCGACGCGCTGGACGGGGCGCTGCTGCTGCGGCCCGCCAACTCGGTCCACACCCTCGGCATGCGCTTCGCCATCGACGTCGCCCACCTGGATGGCGGCCTGTGCGTGCTGCGGACCGTGACGATGCGCCCGTGGCGGGTCGGGCGGCCGGTCGCCGGCGCCAGGGCGGTGGTCGAGGCCGAGGCCGGTTCGTTCGCACGGTGGGGGCTCACCGTGGGTGACCGGCTGGAGGTCCGCGCGTGAGCGGCCGCCTGGTCCTCGTGGCCACCCCGATCGGCAACCTGGGCGACCTCCCGCCCCGCGCCGTCGAGGCCCTGGCTGGCGCCGACGCCGTGGCCTGCGAGGACACCCGCCACAGCGGTCGGCTGCTGGCGCATGCCGGCATCGCCGATGCCCGACTCCTCCGGCTGGACGCCCACACCGAGGACCGCGCCACCGAGGGCGTGCTGCGGCGGCTGGGGGAGGGGCAGGTTGTGGCGGTCGTGACCGACGCCGGCACGCCGGGCATCTCCGACCCGGGCGAGCGGCTGGTCCGGCGGGTGGTCGAGGCCGGGCACGAGGTGACCGTCGTGCCCGGGCCGTCGGCGCCGGTGGCGGCGCTGGTGGCCAGCGGCCTGCCCACCGAGCGGTGGTGCATGGAGGGCTTCCTGCCCCGCAAGGGTGCCGCCCGGTCGGCGCGGCTGGCCGAACTGGCGGTCGAGGAGCGGACGATGGTGCTGTTCGAGTCGCCCCACCGGCTGGCCGCCACGTTGGCCGACCTGGGGGCGGCGTTCGGCGCAGGGCGCCCCGCCTGCGTGGCCCGGGAGATGACGAAGCTCCACGAGGAGTTCGTGCGCGGCACGCTGGAGGAACTCGCCGCCTGGGCGGCGCAGCCGCCGAAGGGCGAGGTGGTGCTGGTCGTCGGCGGGGCACCGCCGGCCGAGGGACCCGACGACGACCGTGTGCGTGCCGCCCTCCGGGAGGCGCTCGACCGTGGGGCCTCCACCCGGGACGCCGCCGACGAGGTGGCGCGCCTGCTGGGGGTGGGTCGCCGCCGGGCCTACCGCCTGGCCCTCGAGGACTGACCGACCCGCCGGGGCCGAATCGACCCCGTTCCCGACGCGGCGCGCCGGTAGCCTCGGTGCCCATGGCCGAGCCCGGAACGCCGATCCTCGTCGCGGTCGCCTGGCCGTACGCCTCCGGCTCTCGCCACCTCGGGCACCTGGCCGGCGCCTACCTTCCGGCCGACGTTTTCGCCCGCTACCAGCGGCTGGCCGGCAACCGGGTCCTGATGGTCAGCGGCTCCGACGTCCACGGCACGCCCATCACGGTCCGGGCCGACGCCGAGGGCGTCACGCCGGCCGACATCGTCGACCGCTACCACGCCGAGTTCCTCGACGCCTGGGAGCGCCTGGCGATCTCGTGGGACTGCTACACGTCGACCGGCACCGACAACCACGCCGCCGTCACCCACGACATCTTCCTGCGGCTGCTCGAGAAGGGGCACATCGACAAGCGCACCAGCGAGCAGTTCTACGACGCCGAGGCCGATCGCTTCCTGCCCGACCGCTACATCGGGGGCACCTGTCCGCACTGCGGCTACCTCGAGGCCCGCGGCGACCAGTGCGAGGACTGCGGCCGCACGCTCGACCCCGAGGAACTGGTCGACCCCCGCTCCAAGATCACCGGCGCCACGCCGGAATTGCGGGCGACGGAGCACTTCTACCTGCGGCTCTCCGACTTCACCGAGTCGCTGGGTGCGTGGCTGGACGGGCGGGAGGGCTGGCGACGGCACGTCCTCAACTTCTCGAAGGGCTGGGTCGAGGAGGGCCTCCAGGACCGGGCCATCACCCGTGACCTCGACTGGGGCGTGGCGCTGCCCGTCGACGACCTGGGCGAGGGCAAGAAGATCTACGTCTGGTTCGAGGCGGTCATCGGCTACCTGTCGGCGGCCAAGGAGTGGGCGCAGCGCAGCGGCGACCCCGAGGCGTGGCGCGAGTGGTGGGAGGGCGATGACGCCCGGTCGGTGTACTTCATCGGCAAGGACAACATCCCGTTCCACACGATCATCTGGCCGGCGATGCTCACCGGCTACGGGGGCCTGAACCTGCCGACCGACGTGCCCGCCAACCAGTACCTGACGTTCAAGGGCGGCAAGGCGTCGGCCAGCCGCGGCGTGGGCCTGACCATCGGCGAGGGGCTGGACCTGTTCGAGCCGGATGCCCTGCGCTACGCCCTGGCTGCCTCGCTGCCCGAGCAGAGCGACACCGACATCTCGGTGGAGGAGATTGCCCGCCGCGTCAACGAGGAGCTGGTCGCCACCTGGGGCAACCTCGTGAACCGGGTGCTGTCGATGGTGAACGCCCGCTGCGAGGGGGCGGTGCCCGAGCCGGGCGACCGGACTGCGGACGACGTGGCCCTGCTGGACGGCGTCGACGCCGCCCTGGTGACGGCGGGCGACCAGATCGACCGGGTCGAACTCCGGGCGGGGCTGCGGACCGCCATGGACGCCGCGGCCGCCGTCAACGCCTATCTGAACGCCACCGAGCCGTGGAAGTTGGCCAAGACCGACCTCGACCGCGCCCGGGTGGTGCTGGGCACGGCCCTCGACGCCGTCAACGGCATTCGGGTGGCGTTCGGCCCGTACCTGCCGCACTCGTCGGCGGTGCTCGCCGAGGCGCTCGGTCCGGTGGACGGCTGGAGACGGTCCGACCTGGCGGTGGGGCGGCCCGTCGAGAAGCCGACGCCCCTGTTCGCCAAGGTCGACGTCGAGGCACTGCTCGCCGAGGGCGACGGGGACGCCGGGGCGTGAGCGCCGACGCCGCGCCCCGCTGGATCGACAACCACTGCCACCTCGGCGACGACGCCGGGGCCGCGGTCGCCGAGGCCCACGCCGCCGGCGTCGTCGGGCTCGTGACGGTCGGGACCGACCTGGCCGAGAGCCGGGCCGCCATCGAGGTGGCCCGTCGGCACGAGGGGGTCTGGGCGACCGCCGGGGTGCACCCGCACGAGGCCCGTCATGGCCTCGACGGGGTCGCCGACCTGCTCGACGACGAGGTGGTGGTGGCGGTCGGCGAGGCCGGCCTCGACTTCCACTACGACCACTCGCCGCGTGGCGTCCAGGTCGACGTGTTCGCCGCCCAGGTGGCGTTGGCCAACGAGCGCGCCATGCCGCTGGTGATCCACACCCGGGAGGCGTGGGAGGAGACGTTCGCGGTGCTCGACGCCGAGGGGGTCCCGGAGCGGACGGTGTTCCACTGCTTCACGGGAGGGCCCGACGAGGGGGCGGCCTGTCTCGAGCGGGGCGCCCTGCTGTCATTCTCGGGGATCGTCACGTTCAAGGGCGCCGGCGATGTGCGGGCGGCGGCAGCGGCCTGTCCGCTCGACCGGGCGATGGTCGAGACCGACTCGCCGTACCTGGCGCCGGTCCCGCACCGCGGCCGGCCCAACCGCCCGGCACTCGTGGCCCACGTGGGCGAGGCCCTGGCGGCGGCCATGGACCGGCCCGTCGCCGAGGTCGCCGAGGTGACATCCGCGACGGCGTGTGGGTTCTACGGGCTGACGATCCCCGACTCTTCCGGCAACTGACCTCCGCCCTCGCGCGGAGCGTGGTCGACCTCGCGCGCTGGCGAAATCTGGTGTTGCACCCCCCGGACGGGCTTTCTAGGTTGCGTCCCGGCTCAGGCGACCGGCCCTCCGGTCGCCACCAGAGGGGAAAGGGATTGGAGCTCTGGTGGCCGAACCCACCGTCGAACGGTGGCGCGTGCTCGTCGTGGCCCTGGCCACGGTTGCGGCACTGCTGCTGTTCGTCTTCGAGAATCCGAACTCACCGGGCGCGGCCACCGAGGTGGCCGCCGCTGGCGCGCCCGAGCGCGCCTCGGAGATGGCCGAGGTGGTGCTGGTCATCGCTGAGCCGGCGCCGGATCCCGCGCCAGCCACACGGGTGGAGCGGCAGGAGTCGGTCACCCTGGTTCCGGCCATGCCGCAGGTCGCCGACCTCGGCTACGACGAGCGCCTCGAGGCCGAGGAGCGGGCGGCCGAGGAGCGCCGCTTCGAGGAGGAGGCGCTGGCCGCCGCCGCCGCGATCGCCGAGGAGGAATACCAGACGAGCGACGCCGTCGAGATGTTCCTGGCCGCCAAGCAGGCCGAGGCCGACCGTCAGGCGTTGCGGGCGCGGCTGCGGGCCGAGGAGGAGGACCGGCGGGCGGAGGCCATCGCCACCCCGGGCCCGACGACCACCATTCCCTCGGACACCGATCCCGACGAGACGGGTCCGTCGCCCGAGCAGTGGGAGGCGCTCCGGTTCTGCGAGTCGAGCGGCAACTACGGCGCCGTCAGCCCCACCGGCAACTACCGGGGGGCCTACCAGTTCAGCCTCCAGACGTGGGACTGGATCGCCGGCATCTACCACGAGCGCCTGGTCGGCGTGGACCCGGCGACGGCGGCTCCGGCCGACCAGGATGCCATGGCGCAATCGCTCTACGACCTGCGCGGCCGCGGCCAGTGGCCGGTCTGCGGCCGCTACCTGCCGTAGCCGCCCACAGGCCCCCGCCCGCGCCTCCCGGCCACCTGCCGTAGCCTCGGCCGGGTGACCCTGACGCGCACCGAGGTGCGGGACCTCCTGGACCGCTTCGACCTGCGGCCCAAGCGCTCCTTGGGCCAGAACTTCGTCGTCGAGCCCAACACCGTGCGTCGCATCGCCGAACTCTCGGGTGTCGGTCCGGGTGACCGGGTCGTCGAGGTGGGACCGGGCGTGGGGGCGCTGACGCTGGCGCTGCTCGAGACGGGGGCCGAGGTCACGGCGGTCGAGATCGACGACCGGCTGGTCGAGGTGCTCGGCGAGGTCGTCGGCGGCCGCTTCGACCAGCTCGGGGCCTTCCGGCTGGTCCACGCCGACGCCATGGCGGTGGACTGGGGGGAGCTGTTGGGGGAGGGGCCGTGGACCCTGGTCGCCAACCTGCCCTACAACGTGTCGGTGCCCCTGGTGTGCGACCTGCTGGACGAGGTGCCGGCGATCACCCGGATGGTGGCGGCCACCGGACCAGTCAGGGTGACCTCTACCCTGCTCCCGTCGGGCGCTCCGGCCTTCTTGCCAATAACGAAGCCGGCAGCCGTAGTCACCTCAGCCACCGACATCTCGGCCGGTCGTCCTCCTGCACAAGGCGGGTGGCCGAGCGGAGCCCGGCAATCCTCGAGATGCAGCCACGAGTCGTAAATCCGGACGTGCATGAAGCGCAGATACGGCACCTCACCCACTGGCGACCAGCCAACCTTCAGGATCTCCTCATCAGACATGGCGTGCAGTTGTCCGAGGCGTTCGGCCGACACGGTCCGAAACTCGGCTAGGACCTCAGGCCCCGACAATGGACGCATCGACTCCACCCACCGCTCGTTGCCTTCGGCAACCGAGTTCTTCAGGTGCTCGGTCGGGTAATCGACGTCTGGCGCCTCGCGGCCCTGGAGCATGCGCTCGGTACCAATGAGGTGAGCCAGGT
>LUMW01000389.1_pt1 | contig 13859 bp, 12 predicted proteins | sample 729761 | NCBI WGS metagenome assembly LUMW01 (sample SAMN03860302, study PRJNA289734) | marine metagenome | biome: seawater column; feature: ocean; material: water; isolation source: Red Sea water column Station 192 - depth 500m | place: Saudi Arabia: Red Sea | collected 2011-10-15 | depth 500 m
GGACTATGTTGTCTTCCCTATCAGGGCCTGTGGAGATGAGGATAATTTTCTTAGCCAAGATAGATTCAATAGCATGAACATAATCTCTAGCTTCTATGGGTAAATCTTGAAAATCTCTAATACCAGATGTTGGTTGGCTCCAACCCTTAAATTCTCTATAGATGGGTTTACATTCTTGTAACTCCTTGCTGGACATGGAAGTGGATGATGAAAGAACTTCACCGTTAAAATCATACTCAACAGCAATGGATATTTTTTCGAGCCCATCTAGAACATCTAATTTTGTAAGACAAAAATGTGAAATGCTGTTGTTCATGATTGATTTCTTTACTGCCACTGCATCCAACCATCCACATCTTCTTGGCCTACCAGTCGTCGCACCGAATTCAACGCCAACTCTACTTAAGTGTTCGCCGTTTTCGTCTGTTACTTCTGTAGGAAAAGGTCCCGAGCCCACCCGTGTTGTGTATGCTTTTATGATGCCGAGAACATGGTTAAAATCTCTTGGTCCAAGTCCTGTGCCAGCTGATGCTGCTCCTGCAACTGTATTTGAGGAGGTAACGTATGGATATGTTCCATGATCAATATCGAGCATTGTTCCCTGTGCCCCTTCAAATAGAATGTTTGTATCAGAATTATTGATTGCATTTAAAAATTCAGTTGTATCCTTAATGTATGGTTTCACTTTGTCAACGTAAGACAACCATTCATCACCTACGGCCTGGGTATCCAAAGATTTTGTATTGTAGTAATTAACCAACAAGAAATTGTGATACTCCATCAAAACATGAAGTTTCTCTAGAAATTGTTCTGGATGAAAAATATCGGATAAATGAATAGCTCTTCTAGCTACTTTATCTTCATAAGCAGGTCCTATTCCACGACCGGTAGTTCCAATTGCTTTGGATCCAAGTGCTTTTTCTTTGGCATTATCCAGAGCTATGTGACTCGGAAAAATTAGTGGACATAATTTACTGATGTGTAACTTATGATCTATGTTCGCTCCCTTCTTTTGCAGTAAAGTTATTTCGTCGAATAAAGTTGGGAGATGCAACACCACACCATTAGCTATGATGCAATCAACATCATTAAAAATACCTGAGGGTATGAGATGAAGAATTGTTTCATCGCCTTCAATCACTAAAGTATGACCGGCATTGTGGCCTCCCTGAAACCTAACAACAGCATTGCTCTGTCTGGTTAGAAGGTCGATGATCTTGCCTTTACCTTCATCACCCCATTGAGCGCCAATTACGATGATTGAGTTTGACAATATTTATCCTTTTTTTTAGATAAGATAGAGGATTAGTGCCCCTGATATTAACAAAATAAAACCCATTACTCTGACTGTACCTTCACCCAGACCTTCCAGTTGTGATACAGCTTTCTTGAAAAATTGCGGGGAGATGAAAGGTAGAAGTCCTTCGAATATTAGGAGAAAGGCCAGACCAATCAATAACTCTGTTAAGCCCATATCAGTCTTTTTGATAGTTTATTCAGAGTCGGTGGACTGATTCAGATACTTAAAGAAATCTCCCTTGGCATCTAAAACCAGAATATCATTTCCGGTTCCGACTGATCTCTTATAGGCTTCTATGCTCCTGGTAAAAGAATAAAATTCACTATCTTGTTCGAACGCACTGGCATAAATCTCGGTCTGTCTTGCGTCACCTTCACCCTTGATGATCTCAGAATCTTTGTATGCGTTTGCCACTATAACAGTCACATCTCTATCAGCTGAGGCTCTGATGATTTCAGCATTTTCTGCACCTTCTGCTCTCAATTCAGATGCGAACCTTGCTCTTTCTTGTCGCATCCGATTGTATACCGACTCACTGACCTCGTCTGAGAGCTCAATTTTTTTAACTCGAACATCAATCAGTTCAATACCTAGAGTTATTGCGTTTTGAGCTGCACGGTCGAGCATATCACCCATGATGTCTCTCCTCTCTTCTGAAACCACTTCAATAACTGTTCGTTTAGCAAATTCAGAACGAACACCATCTTTAACGGTTTCCAACAATCGCTGTGCTGCCACCAATTCATCACCACCTGTTGCACGATAATACTGTTGTACATCATTGATTTTCCATTTGATGAAGAAATCGACATACAAATTCTTCTTTTCTAATGTCAAAAATAATTCTTGAGGATTGTTGATGGTAAGAATCCGCTTGGGATACTTTTCTACATTATTGACAAAAGGAACTTTAAAGTGCAACCCTGGCTCATAGCCCGTTTGTATCACTTCACCAAACCTGAACTTAAGTGCTAGTTCTCTCTCATCCACCGTGAAGATACTGTTGAGTAGCACCACAGCTAGACCGACGACAATGATAGTCAAGATGTTCTTCATTCTCTGATCCTCCCCCTAAGTCTTGGAGACTCTGATGTCCTGCCTGTTTGGTTTTGACTGCTCTGGGATAAGGGTGTTCCTCCAGAATTTGTCTTCTCTTCTTCTCTTCTTCCATGCTCTATTAATTTATCTATGGGCAAATACATTAGATTGCCGCTAGCCTCGGAATCCAAAAGAACTTTGTTGGAGTTGCCGTAAACAGTTTCAATTGCTTCTATATAGAGTCGCTCCCGAGTCACTTGGGGGGCTTTTTGGTATTCAACCAATAATTTTTCAAATCGTGCTGCCTCACCTTCTGAGTCTGCAATGACTCGCTGTTTATAAGCCTCCGCTTCTTGTATCATTCTGGCGGCATCACCCCGCGCTCTAGGGACAACATCATTGGCATAAGCTTCTGCTTCAAAAGCAAGTCTTTCCTTATCTTCTCTTGCCTTGATTGCATCTTGGACTGCGTCTTCAACCTGTAAGGGAAAATTAGCATCCTGGAGATTTACTTTTGTCACAACTATACCGGTACCATAATCATCCAGTGTTTGTTGAATCAAATCTTGGGTTTGGATAGCCGTTTCTGTTCTACCTTCAGTCAATAAATAGTCGAGATTGCTTTTGCCTGCAATTTCACGGATGGCACTCTCACTAACTTCGCTGAGAGTTTCATCTGCATCTCTTACATTGAAAAGGTAATCAACTGGATTTGTTTTCCGATACTGAACAACCAAGTCAACAACAACAATATTTTCATCGGAAGTCAACATCGTGGTTTGTTGTTTAAATCGATTAACCACATTTACGTTAACCACTTCAACCGTTTCTATGGGCCAAGGAATATGCCATCGCAAACCAGGCATTGTGGTTTGTGTATTGTTCCCAAATCGAAGCACAACCCCACGTTCGGAATCATCAATTTGATACAATCCTGAAAGCACCCATATAAAGAGGATCATCGTCCCTATTAGAAGAATAGGCGGTTTTTTTCTTTGCTTTCCTGAGCCAGATGTTTTCATACCAAATAGTTTGTTAAATCGTTTTTGCCATTCTTCGACAATTTGATCTAGATCAGGTGGTTGACCTTTATTTGGATCCCAAGGGGATTTTCCGTTGCCTTGATCGTCCCATGCCATAATTATTTGTAACTCCTATTTTTTGATGATGATGTGGATTGTTCGGCTAGTTTACCTTTTACCACCTTAATGTTTGTACTTTTTTTCAATTTATTTAAATTTGGCTCATCAATTTCAACCTCTAATTCTAAATTATTTTCGTCGGTAAAACACTCCTCAATCACATTGGAGTGAGAAAATATTAGAGACCTGTCTCTCGATTGCTCCAATCTTATTCGTAAAACTGCCCTAAACGGTTTTGGTTTAATGTATTTGGAAATAACAGCCAGTAGATTATCGATGCCGGTACCTGCTTTGGCTGAAATTTCAAGATGTGTAGTGTTATCAATAATTCCTAGATTTTGTTTCAGTAAATCAGTTTTGTTATAAACATAAATTGTTGGTATTCGGTCGGCGCCAATTGTACTCAAAATATCGTGCACAGACTTTCTGTGTTGATGTACATGTCTGTTGGTGGCATCTAAAACATGGATTAGTAGATCTGCATTGACAACCTCCTCAAGAGTTGACAAAAAAGCATCTATCAATTCATAAGGTAGGTCTTTAATAAAGCCTACTGTGTCACTTAGAATGGCTTTTCTTTTCTTAGGCAGTTTTATTAATTTAAACGAAGGATCAAGAGTGGCAAATAATTTATCCTGAACCAATATATTTGCGCCCGTCAACTTGTTAAAAAGAGTCGATTTACCAACATTTGTATAGCCCACCAAGGCCACACTTTTCATGATTTTGTTTCTCGATTTCCTTGTAGTCTGTCTCTGAGTTTCAATACTAGTTAGTCTTTTTTTGATTGATTTAATCCTTTGTTGGATCAAACGTCGATCGGTTTCAAGTTGTGTCTCCCCAGGACCACGTAAACCGATTCCACCTTTTTGCCTTTCTAAGTGCATCCAACCTCTGACAAGTCTTGTTGAGAGATGATTTAACTGAGCCAATTCAACCTGTAATTTACCTGTCTTTGTAACAGCTCTTTGTGCAAATATATCCAGGATCAATCTGGTTCTATCAATCACTCTGCAACTGATGGCTTGTTCTAAATTTCTTTCTTGAGAGGGAGTCAAAGGATGATTAAAAACAACCAAATCACTGCATTTGGTAACAACCTGTTCCTTAATTTCTTGAATCTTGCCTGAACCAATCAAACTACGACGATAAAACCGCTGACTGTCAACATATGTGATGCCATTGATGGCTGCTCCTGCTGAAAGTATGAGTGAAATAAATTCTTCAACATCTGATTCAATCGAGCCCTTGGCTGAATTTATGATCACCAGATGGGCTCTGGTTATTTTGTCATTGGATGCAATCATTTTATATAGATCGATTAGTTTAAAAATTCAGATACTTTATTCGCAATATCAACCTCAGATTCTCGGTGCAAAGGATCAAATGCCAAGCTACCTGCATCAGATCTAAGCCATGTAAGTTGTCTTTTCGCGAGCCTTCTTGTTGCTACAATAGCATTGGCTCTGGCTTCATCATGAGTACACTTGTTTTCAATAAACTCACAAATTTGTTTGTAACCTACAGACCTCAGTGAATTATGGGATGAAGTCAGAGAATCCTGAGATAAGAGATGCCCTACTTCGGAAACTAAACCCTGATCCAGCATTGAGTCAAAACGATTCTCAATACGATCATAGAGAATATCCCTTTTACTGGGAACCAAAGACAAATCAAGACGTTGATAATCCATTTTTTTGTTATGTTCATCATGAAAACTGGACATTGGGATGCCAGTAATTCTATAAACTTCTATTGCTCGTTGTATTCTCTGTTTATCTGAAGGGTCAATTTTATTTGCAGCAATGGGATCAATTTTTTGAAGTTCTTGATGCAGTTTTGCCCATCCATTGTCCGCTGCCTCAGATTCTATCTGATCTCTAACTGTGGGATTTGCGCTTGGTAATTGCGAAATTCCTCGTTCTAGAACTCTGAAGTACATCATGGTTCCACCTACTAAAAAAGGAATCTTGCCTCTTCTTATGATGGATTGAATCAGCTGCTGTGCATCTTGATAGAATTCTCCTGCAGAATAATTCTCTGTGGGTTCGCAGACGTCTATCAAATGATGGGGACACAATTTTAATTCCTCAGAAGTGGGTTTTGCCGAACCTATATCTAAGCCTTTGTAAACCATAACAGAATCAACACTGATAATTTCCAGTGGATACCTTTTAATCAATTTGGATGCGTGATTGGTCTTGCCAGATGCGGTTGGACCCTTGAGAGTAATAATTTTATTTTCCATCAAATATCTTATTTACCCTATTTATTGGGTAAATGCAGGCAAGATGTGTTCCCCTATAATCGTAAGTGCATCCATTGGATCGTCATGCAAGCGGAGTGAGAGTTGGGTCTGGCCTGCTTCTTTAAACCTTTTAAATCTTTCTATCTCCTTATCTATATCTTCCAAGCCACCGGTAGAAGTTAAGACTTCACACAATCTATTAGCTAGTTTTACTGGGATGTTTTTTATGTTTCCAGAACGATCAAACCAAGCATCTACGAAAGATTGAAAATTATCTTCTATGAGCTTGCATTCGTCAGAATCTAAGTAGAGGCTCAAAAGTTCGGATTCTAGTTTTCTTGCTCTCCAGGCCAATTCGCGTCTAGATTCGCGGTATGCTTCTTCTTGATCATGCTTAATATGCCAGGCCCAAAAACTATTAATGTGAACATTTTGATCTGGTTTGATCCTTCTACCAATACCTATTCTTATATTCTCAATTGCTGAATCTATAATTTCAGGAGGAGTTGCACCAATATACACACCATCCGCAACCCGTCCCTCCATTCTCATCATCATATGTTTGTATGCAGTACCATAAACGATGGGTCTATTTGACTTCGCCCAGGTGTAATCGCAAGGAAAATTGACACTAAATATTTCGCCTTGGTAGGGATCATTCAGCTGATTTTTACAGGCTGCAAGAACAATTTCAATTGACTCTCGAACCGCTAAAACTATTCTCTTAGGCACCTTTAGACCCATCGCAGTAATATTCCCCTCACCTGCGCCTAAAGCTATTTGTGCACGACCATCACTAATCTCATTAAGGGACAACAATGCGTTGGCAATCTTTAATGGATGCATTTCCAATGGACTTACTGCCAAAGGTCCAAATTTTAACTGTTTGGTTGATTGAGCTAATGGCACCAAACTTAAGAAGCCATCCCAGTGAGAAAAATAATTTGAGGTCCAAAGGGCTCGAATTCCATAATTTTCTGCAACAATCCCCAGTTCCTTTATTTCCGTGGGTGTTAAATCAGGCTCTAGTATGATGTCTATGTCCATAAACTGCTTTTCATTCTAGTTGATTCTGACAACCCTTTTTCTACTCTCAGCAGTATAATTCTTGATTCCTTTTAGAATCGCTTCTGCTATTTTCTGTTGATTAATTGGATTGATTAAAAATTTTTCATCTCCAGGATTTGAAAGATAGCTTGTTTCAATCAGTATCGAGGCCATTTCATTGGATTTTAGAACCACAAAAGCTGCTTGCCTTACGCTTAGTTTCCTCATCCTACTAACTTTCTTAAGTTCTTTTATTACGGCTTCTGCAACCACTAAACTTTGATCAAATGCTGTAGCCTCATTAGCTCTCCGACTTAATTGAACAGCAGCTCTCGAGTAGCGTTTTACATGGTGCATTGCCAACCACTCACCATTATTTGGAACTTTAGCAGCATCAGATAAAGCATAAACAGTTGCCCCACGAACTCTAGAATCTCTAAAAGAATCAGCGTGGATGGATATAAATAAAACAGCTCCTCTTTTTTTTGCTATATCAAGACGCTCATTTAATGATGTTTTCTGATCGCAAGATTTCTTATTTTGAGGACATGGAAAATAATCGCCATCTCTAGTCAAAAAAGCACTCATACTTTTTTCAGCATTGATCGTATTTACTAAACGCTTTGCAATCTTCAAGACAAGGTGTTTTTCTATAACATTTTTACCAGTAGTTCCTGGGTCTTTTCCTCCATGCCCAGGATCTATGGCGATGATCATTTTTGACTGATTAATAATGGACGTGGCAATTTTTTTACTGCCTTCATACATGCTCTTAACGTCAACAACCAATCTGAAATCCTCTGCGCTACTGGATGGTATTGTCATTGCTTTATAAAGAGCCACGTCTGTGGTTTCAACCACAACTCTTAATTTAGTTGGATTGTTTTTTGCAATCCTAATTTTGTCGATTAAGCCCTTACCGTTAAGCTTTGATTCCAGTGTGCTTATTTTACTTGCCTTATATAAATCAATTACAACTCTGTTGGGTCGATTTAGGGTAAAAATTTTATATTTAGTCTGCTTGGATAAATCAAGAACCAATCGAGTATCACCATCGTGGGCACTAATTCTTATATTTTTTAAATCCGACTCAGCGTTCGTTTCACTGAAAGTACAAACGACTAACGTCACGAATAAAAACAATGCATAGGTTTTTCTGTATTTATTTATAGCCTTACCAAGTTTTATTTTTCTAAGCTAATGCTATTACTTTAGCCAACAATTGAGAATATTTCTTAGTTTTTTAGAGTTACAAATCACATCTGGGATTCTTTGATTCGTCAAATCCCCAAGAGTGAATAATATTTCCAAATCTGGAGGCAATATATCTGGTGTACCTCTTTCAGGCCATTCAATTAGAAAGATAAATGGATTGGATGAGGCTGGTTGTTCATGCAGCTCCAACTCAATAATCTCTTTTCTGGTATCAATACGATAGAGATCGATGTGGTAAACATCATAAATCTTTGTGTTATATATTTCGATGAGTGTGTAGGTGGGACTTGTTACATTCCCTAGAAAACCCATCCCATTTAGAAATCCCTTGGCAAAAGTAGTCTTACCAGAGCCTAAATCTCCTTTGAGATAAATAACTGAGGATTGTGCCGGTGAGTTGCAAAAACACTCTGCCAACTTGGAGCCAAGATTTTTTGTTTCGGATTCACTCAATAACGGTTTCATGGATTTAGTTGTTGTTTTAAATGTTTGAACAAATCCGTAGCAATAAGCCCTCTTTCGCCATCTTCTACTGCAAGATCGCCTGCAGTAGCATGGACATTTGCTGCAATCGCAGCGAGCAATTGGTAATCAATATTTTCAAATTGTCCCAGCAAACCAGCGATAACTCCAGTCAATAGATCGCCCATTCCAGCTGACGCCATACCAGGATTACCTGAACGAACAAGGTAAGGTATCTGATTTGATCCTCCCACCAAGGTATTGCTTCCTTTTAAAACAACCGTTCCACCAAATTTCTTGACTAACTTATCCAGTGAATCCAATCGTTGAGATTGAATTACTGGATTGATTACACCTAATAATCGCCCTGCTTCCCCAGGATGAGGTGTTAAAATCCAATTCTCTCTATTTCTTGGACTACGGGATAAGATATTTAGCGCGTCAGCATCTACGACAAGAGGCAAATCCGACTCAAGAACACGCCCAAATAAATGTTTTGCCCAATCGTCCAAACCCAAACCAGGGCCTACAGCAATTACAGTGGCTTTAGCTATCAAGTCATCAATTTTATCTACATTATTATCTAATGAGTGGCACATCACTTCAGGTCTGAGTTTTGCGACAATGGGTACATTGCTTTTCCTCGTAGCCACACTTACTAAACCTGCACCAGATCTAAGTGCTGCCTCAGCAGCAATTCTGACTGCACCACCCATTCCATGATTACCACCAACCACAAGAATATGACCAAAATTACCTTTATGAGATGCAAGGGGTCTTTTCGTCAAAACTTTTTTGGATAATTCCTCAGTAACAAAAGTCATAGCAGGTACAGCAGATTTATAACATTCCTCAGGTATATTTAAATTAGAAAAAAATACTTCGCCAGAGCACTCTGGACCTGCATTTAAAAACAATCCTTGTTTATAGCCAACAAAGGTAGTTGTAAGTTGTGCGGAGATAGAATCCCCCATTTTCACACCAGTGTCTGCATTGAGACCTGAAGGGATATCGAGAGCAAGTATGGGAATAGAAGAATGGTTGATTGTTTGGATACATTCAAGAAAAATACCTTCCACTGATCGGTTCCAGCCTATACCAAATATTGCATCAACAATTAAATCAGCAGAAAAATTAAGACTTTGATCCCAAGGAATTACCTCACCATTCATTTCTGTATATTCTTTATATGCTTGCAGGGCGTCTCCTTTAAGCTTGTCTTTTGAGGATAATGAAACAACATGAACTTTCTTTCCTTCATTTAAAGCCCTAACTGCAAACAAATACCCATCACCAGCATTATTGCCAAGGCCACAAATAACAATAATAGAAGCGGTATCAGGATAAAACTCAATAGCTTTTTCGTAGGCGAAGTCAGCCGCTTGTCTCATTAAAACCAGTCCAGGGATACTTGATAGTTGCATTGCCAATTTGTCTATCTCAGAGACTTCTGCTGCTGGATATACAAAATTGTCTGAAATCGTCATACTAATTATTATACTTTGCTTAACTGTAAAACTCTCATAGGGAAAGAAAAGAATGCAAGATCCAGGTGAGCTTAAAAAACTTATTCAAAGGTGGTCAGAAGAACTTGGCTTTGATGGCATTGGAGTTGCAGGAATTGATATCAATGAGGATGAGAAATATTTAAACAAGTGGCTTGAAAACAAATTTCATGGCTCCATGAATTACATGGAAAAACATGGATTAAAAAGGTCCCGCCCAGATGTACTACTCCCAGGAACCGTTAGGGTAATTTCATTGAAAATGCACTATTTTTCAAGAGATACAAAAAGGGCTCAAAATTTATTGGAAAACACTGGAATTGGATACATCTCAAGTTATGCATTGGGGCTTGATTATCATAAAACTATTAAAAATAAACTGAAAATCTTAATCGGCAAAATTAGGGATTTCTCAAAATTACAAGGGCAGAATTATTTCGTAGACACTGCTCCTGTTTTAGAAAGAGCATTGGCAAGGAATGCTGGCTTAGGGTGGATTGGTAAAAACACAAACTTAATTGATAAATCCAATGGATCCTGGTTCTTTCTTGCTGAGATATTTACTGATATACCCCTACCTCTTGATAGGCCTACAAACAATCATTGTGGCACTTGCTCAGCTTGCATTGATATTTGTCCAACTCAGGCTATTGTTGGTCCTTATCAACTTGATGCAAGAAAATGCATATCTTACTTAACCATTGAAAATAAAAAATCCATTCCTGTTGAAATGAGAAAAGCCATAGGCAATAGAATTTTTGGTTGTGATGATTGCCAAACAATTTGTCCTTGGAATAAATTTGCCAAGAGAGTCAAAGAGAGAGATTTTTTACCTAGACCTACCCTCATGGATCAGCCTTTGGAGAAGTTATTTCTTTGGTCTGAAAATGAATGGAAAAAAAATACACAAGAGACTTCCCTACAAAGACCTGGTTACTCAGGCTGGTTGAGAAATATTGCTGTGGCTCTAGGCAATGCTGAATCTACTGAAGATATCCTAAGCGCGTTAAAATCAAGAGTAAATGAGAAATCGACTATGGTCAAAGAACATGTTCTGTGGGCCTTGGAACAACATAAAGAAGAGAGAAATTGAAAAGCTAGTTGTTTTGAATGCCTATGGCAGTACGGTGGCGACAGAATTGAAAAAATGCTTGCCGTATTTCACACTGACAACTTCTTCGTACAACATTTTAAAATGTTCATCATTGTGAATTGGGTCGATACTTTCTGCATTAACTACAAGCAAAGGTGCATCGTCGTAATAATAGAAAAACTTTGCATACGAATCGGTCAGTTTTTCTAAATAATTTGAATCTATCAAGCTATCAACTGAGCCTGGTCTATTCTTAATTCGTGCAATCAATACATCTGATTTTTTGACCTGTTTGTAAAGATTCAACTCCTCAGTGTTTAGATTCAATTCTGAAAAAATAGAATCTTTCTCAAACAGAAAATCGGCTATGCTTATGTCTGAGAAAAGGTCTTCCTGATTAATGCTCTCCATTTGCTTCGCTCTTTGAAACAAGAAAGATAGTTCTGTGGGTAGGGCGTTTGATTTAGGGTCTAGGTAAAAATTCTTTAAAAAAGGATTATTTTCAGGCTCTTCTAATATTAATTTTCCACCAACATGATCTGCTAGTCTTTGAGCTAGGCTTGTTTTACCAACGCCCACTGGACCTTCGATTGCAACAAATCTTGATTCAAGTTTTAGTGGTACAACCTTTGCCATAATCTTTATATTAGCAAAATATTTAAAGTTCTAGTTTCATTTATATTTGAATCGTCTATTTTTTTACCAAAAACTGACATCATTCAAAAAGACTACGCACAATTCTCAGTTTGGAGTTGTATTGATGGGTTATACAAATAATTGATTATACTTTTATAATACCTCAACGCTCCCTTCGTCTAGTGGTTAGGACGCTGCCCTCTCAAGGCGGAAACAGGGGTTCAACTCCCCTAGGGAGCGCCAGATTAAGATCGACAATATCCTTTAAACAAGCTTCCATGCTAAACGAGATGATCCTTAGTTACTTTTTTTTGAACAGAGACAAAGTCTCTTTAACCTCGGGAGGAGCCTCTAGACCAAAGTGCTCATAAGCTTGAAATGAAGCTGTTCGCCCTCTAGACGTTCGTAACAAAAACCCTCTTTGAATTAAAAAAGGCTCGATAATATCTTCCAATGTTCCTCGTTCCTCACCAATTGCTGCAGCAATGGCGTTTATGCCGACAGGTCCACCACCAAATGTTTCAATAATTGCTAATAAAAATTTTCTATCCAAAAGGTCAAATCCATTTTCATCTACTTTCATTAATTCCATTGCATCGGTCGCTACCTGCTGATCAATTCTTCCCTCTGCCCTAACCTCTGCAAAATCTCTTGTACGACGTAATAATCGGTTGGCTATCCTTGGGGTTCCTCTGGCTCTGGTAGCAATTTGTTGTGCTCCCATGTCATCAATATCGATATTAAGAATCCCGGAAGAACGTTTTACAATGGTGCTTAACTCATCAAAATTATAAAATTCCAGACGCTGAGAAATTCCAAAGCGGTCTCTAAGTGGTGATGTAAGTGACCCTGCACGTGTCGTTGCTCCAATCAATGTAAATGGAGTAAGATCCAATCTTATTGATCTTGCTGAAGGACCTTCACCTATGACTATATCAAGCTGATAGTCTTCCAATGCAGGATAAAGAACTTCCTCTACTACGGGACTTAATCGATGGATTTCATCAACAAAGAGAACATCCCGTTCTTCCAAATTAGTCAATATGGCAGCGAGATCTCCAGGTCTCTCCAGTGCTGGTCCTGAGGTGTGTTTTAAATTGACATCCAATTCATTGGCTATCACATGTGCCAAAGTCGTTTTTCCCAATCCAGGTGGGCCAAATATTAAAACGTGATCAAGTGATTCTTCTCGGTTTTTTGCAGCGCTGATGAAAATATCCATCTGTTCTTTCACTGGTTGTTGGCCTACATATTCAGTCAGATCCTTTGGTCTGAGCATTCGGTCAATTGACTCTTCTTTGTCCCCTATCTCAGTTGAAATTATGCTATCGGTATCTGGCATTGCTCTTAATTATTTATTTAAAGACTGTAAAGCTTGTTTTAAAAGTTGCTCTACAGTTAATCCATTAGAGTCAATCCCATCTAAAATTTTTCTTGCTTCGACACTTTTATAACCCAGAGATGTTAAAGCATTATGAGCCTCTTGAATCATCTGTAAATCCTTGGATTCAATAGTGCCTTCTTTGGCTGAACCCCCTATCTGATCTAGCTTATCCTTCATTTCAACCAATAGACGCTCTGCAGTTTTTTTGCCAATTCCAGGTAGATGAACCAAGGTATCCACATCTTGAATTTGGACACATCTGATGAAACCCTCAACGTTTATTCCAGATAATATCGTGAGGGCAAGTTTTGCACCAACACCACTTATTTTTATCAGGGCTCGAAATAACATTCGTTCATCCTCAGTTATAAAACCATACAAAGTATGTTGGTCTTCCCTGACTATTAAATGAGTCAATAATTGAACAGTTTGATTAATTGCTGGAAGCTTAAAGCTTGTAGACAAGGGAACATGAACCTCATAACCGATACCTTTAACCTCTAGAAGAACCTCAGACGGCTTCTTATTTATTATCAAACCATTGAGAGAGCCAATCATCAATCTAAAGGTTTCATTGTTTTTTCCATTTCATAACTATGGGCATGGCAGATTGCTATTGCAAGTGCATCCGACTCATCAAGTCTAAGCTCCCTGTGGAAACGTCAATATCACGAGTAGCTATCATGGTTGGTCTTTGTCTTGATAGGGTTGAAGCTGGATCGCTGTGTTGGGTATGTTGCTCGGGGTGATGACGTGTGAGATGACGAATTCTGCTCTGTCTCTTATACA